>JAABUN010006119.1_pt1 | contig 14167 bp, 16 predicted proteins | sample 5559311 | NCBI WGS metagenome assembly JAABUN01 (sample SAMN10711877, study PRJNA513370) | rock metagenome | isolation source: Antarctica rocks | place: Antarctica: Victoria Land, Siegfried Peak sud | reverse complement strand
GAAGGCGAGCAGGCTATCGGTGCCGGGATAGCCGAGCCGATGACCGGCTAAGTAGACGTTCGCCTCGTCCTGCCAGGGAAACCCGGTCCCTTCGAGGTGGATGGCGGCGTTGTCGTCCAGGGTCTCAGTATCGTCTCCGGCGGCATCGGGTACGGTATCGTCGTCGATCCGGCTCATCTTTGGGATCGTTAGCTTGAGGGTCTTGTCCTCCGGGCCTCCGACCTCTTGAGTATCTCCAGCATTGCCAGTTTTGGGGACATTGAATCCGGCCGGGTCGTCTTTGTTAGTGGCGGTTGTCTGTCCGCCATCAACGAAGAACAGGATCATGAGGGCGACACCGGCGGCTACAAAGCTCAGGCTAGCGAGCCAAGAGGCCAGGGTTTTTATTCGCATTGGGGATACGGCTCCTTTGTAGAGAGGCTAAAAGTATTCGAGCAAAAGATCTTCTGGTCGTCACTCCGTCGTCGCCAAGATACATCCAGAGCTATAGGAGACGGGCGACCGAGAGTGCACTCGGACTTCTAGATTCGGAGCCGCTGAAGTCTTTGGAGTGATGGAGCGTTGGAAGGCGGTCGGGCATAAGCCGCCGGCTGACACAGCGAGATCGACCTGTCCACGGACCATGCTGGTTCGGTGAAGAGGGCGGTGAGCGAGGGGCGGATGAATCGGGCTGAACGGGTTGCGAGGACCAGGACCGTACCCAGGACGCAAAGACCCGTAACGCTCATGTCGGCGTGGCCTTCGCCTGCGGGGCCGCCTCCTAGTCTTTCGGGAGCACCGTATAGTATGGCGAAGGTAGCCCACGCCAAGACCACGAGCGGTAAGAGTTCCCTCGCTACGTTGCGAGTAATAGACATGCCGGTTACTCTAGCACAGGTCCATCGTGGAACGGGGTCATACTTTTGAGGTGGTCTCGATCAGCACCTCTGAGTTCAGCGTCCGGTGGATGGGACATTTCTCCGCGATCTCCATGAGTCGCTGACGTTGTTTCTCGTCCAGAGGGCCATCGAGTTCGAGTTCCAGTTCGATCCGGTCCAACCTCCCACTCTCGGTCTCGCAGGTTTCACAGTCTTTGGCGTGAATCCTGTCGTGCTTCATAAGCACCCGCACGGATTCGAGGGGCCAATCCTTGCGTTTGGCGTACATCCTGACCGTCATCGCGGTGCAGCCACCGAGCGCGGCGAGCAGATGATCATAGGGCGTGGGTCCAGCATCCGTGCCACCAAACTCGGCGGGTTCATCGACCACCATCGAATATTCATTCGCCGTCACATCCGTGCGTAGACCATTCCCATTTTGCGCTACAACTCCACCATTGTCCGAGCTCATCTCTAAATCTCTCCCTCTGTCATCTTGTGTGTACGATATCTTCAAGAGATCAGACCATACGACGGACGAAAGTCTTACCCCTAACCGACGCAGGCTTCGAATTGGACCACACCGACATCGAGTTACTAGAGCGCGGAGTCTAGCGAGGAACTGGAACTATCTGCTCCAGAACCCGGATTTCCTTTTCATCGTTGATCGTGCGGTAGAGATCCGACACGAGCTGCCCGTTCAGCCAGAACTCCGGGCTGGTACCGAAGACCCTCGCCAGCCGCAGCGCCGTCGAGGGTGTGACGCGCCGCTTGCCGTTGACGATCTCGTTTACCCGAACGTAGGGCACCCGTATTCGCGTCGCGAGCTCGGTTTGCGTCATCCCCAGCGGTTTCAGGAACTCTTCCAGCAGCATCTCTCCCGGCGGAGTGGGAGACCGGTCTTTCGGTATACGCAATCCTTTTATCTCAGTGGTAGTCAATTGTCTCTACACTCTCTGCGCTTATCCAGGCGCGTACTCGCGTATCCTATCTCGTTCAACGATCCAGAGCCGACCAGACAGATCCTCGTTTAAGGATGCCTTTAGCAAGATTCTTACTCCCTCACGGAGGGTGTCTAGCTCTACGGGGTGCGGGACACGCAGTACCGCTATGCCAGCGTGGCGTTCGGGTGGAAATCTCAAGACGTTGGAGAAATCCAGGTCTAGCGTCACGAGTACCCGATCCTCTGATCGGCAAATTTCGATCAAATCTTCGTCGCCAGCACCGCCGAGACCTTGCCCGGGTACGGTCGCCACGGCGTGTCCGGCTTCGCGGAAGAGATCGATGGCCCGGTTACCCAGGTTTTCGTCGAGCTTTACTTTCAAGCCGAATGTTCGAGAGGTATATCCACGAACCGCTCCCGGCTCATCTCGGCACCGTAGGCCACGCACGCCAATACGTCTTCCCGAGAAAGCTGCGGGTATTCCTCTCTTACCTCTTCGACGGACAAACCCGCAGCGATGAGATCCAGAACAAAGGATACCCAGATGCGAGTTCCCCGAATGCAGGGTTTGCCAAAGCACACCTGTGGATCTATGGAGATATGTTCCAACAACTCGTTACGCTGCACGGTTTCTCCCGATGTCCGCTCACCTGTTAGACAATTCTACCCCTTGTGACCAAGAGGAGAGCCGAGACCACCTCACTCACGTACAGCAGCTTCACGCCTGTCGGAGATCAAGCCTTCCGACAATCTCCTCTTATTTGGCACGTATCGACGCACTAGCGACTGCGCCCGCGCTACGGCTTGAGCCGGAGTGTACAGCCGCAATCCATCCTCGTTCAGATGCAGGATAAGCTCGTCTCCAGGCTCTACGCCCAATTCGCGTCGGTACTCGGTAGGTATGACGATCCCGCCATCCTTACCGAGTTTTGTCTTGAAATTTCGCACGTGTCTCCGTCCTCAGTCCTGTTCGGTCAACATCTCAAAGAAGTCTCTCAGTCCGATAATAGACACGCTACGGAATGAGCCGAGTGGCAGCAAGTGCTTCTTGTCGCCGGTCACGAGGAATTTTGCTTCGGCTGCCAAGGCGCATTCGAGGATGCGGTTATCTGTTGCGTCTTCTTTGATGCATTCCACCTGCTCGGTCGGTTCGTGCACGGCAGCGGCAAATCGTCGTATCTGCGCTATCGCTCGTCCGGTTCTGTCCTCTTCCCACGCGAATTTCTCACGCAGGATACGTTCCACTTCGCCGACTATGAAAGCACTAGTGTGCAACTCCGCCTTGCCTTGCCGCACCAGCAAGTAGGCACTCTCCGCCACACCACCAGGCCAGTTGTACGCCGCCACCAGCACGTTCGTGTCGAAGACGACTCTTGGCGCCGTACCCGGTGCCTCTCCCGTCACCGGTTTACATTACCTGTCCTGGTAGAGCGACTCGAACAACTCCTCTTCGCTCCCGAACCTACCCTGGGAGCGGATCGCGCCGTACCTCTGGAGCCGCCGGAACTCCTTCTCCTCGTGGTAGTCCTCGTAGACCCGAACCATCTCACGAAACAATTCGCTGGCCCCCATACCCTGATCCTCCGCCAATTGCTTAAACTCATTCTTCGTCTCCGGCGGTACCGAAAAACTAAGGATCTCGGTCTTTCTACCCATCCGGCACTACCTTTCTCCTCCAACGTCAGTTTGGTTAATACGAAGTATTACTCAGTGTTAGAATAAGTCAAGTCGTTGGGATTATTGAGCTTTGCCTTCAAGCCGCACGTTTGAGCGGTATATCCACGAACCGCTCCCGGCTCATCTTAGCTCCGTAGGCCACGCAGGAAAGTATGTCCTCCTGCGAGAACTAGTTGCTGGTACCCATCTCTCGCTGACGGTTGTGATGATGTCCATCAGCGCAAATCGGGCCAAGGTATCTATATGAGAACTATAGTGCTGATAGCTTACCTTTGAGATAACTTGAAATATTCTCAAAAAAGGTCTGGCTCTTTAGCAAAGTAGGCCAACTCTTGTTTGCAACTTGCGGATTAGCGTCAGCATAGCTCATTATCGTGTGCAGCTTATCTAGCATAGGGACGAAGCGATCATCTAGTTGATCTAGAAGTTGCTCCGGTGGATTGTTCAGTATCCTAACTTGTTCCTCAAAAAGGATGGCACAAAGAAATATCGAGCTTTGAGGAATGACTTGATCAATTTTGCTACCATGCTCTCTCATAAGATTATCGCCAAGAAGCTCACGATAATCTTCGTACCAATTTTCGACTCTAGCTTTTCTTCTCTTTCTGGTCATAAACTGTTTCACGAACTCATCTACACGCTGTTTTGTGCGAAAAGCGAGAATGTACTTTTCTGCACTTAGCTCTTCGTTGAAAATCCGCTCAAAGTAACCGCTGTCCTGAGTACCGAGGAAGATGCGCTTGACGTTCTTCTTGGCAAGCTCAGGTTGCCGGAAGTAAGTCGACACGTAAGCTTGCGTGCCTTCCTTAATGTCGATCACTCTTTCTCCGAGCGAATGTCCTATGCGCTGTTCTATAGTCATCCTCTCGATGTCGCTTAACTGTTTTACCTCATCTTCTCTTCTTTCAAGATACCAACCTAAACTAGCAAGCGAGTTGGCTAGCTGGATGACTCTTGGATTGTTTGACCGTAAGAAGCTGCTTCCCAGTCTAGTCTGATTGTTAAGGTTTACTGCTACATTGTTGCCGAATTCTTTGTTGCCTTGCGAAGTTATGACACGGACTGGTACCAGAACATCGCTTCTTATGGTGCCCTCACCATATGAAGCGTTAATCACTCTAATAGTCTGCCCCCCGTTTACTATCTGTGCTTTGTTGAGGGTAAGGGTGGAAACGAATTGATCCCAAGCGGCTGTTTCACACAAGAAGGTGACACCGTTGTTGTAGTGAAAAAACTAGCAGAGTCATTACCTGTAGCCGTTTGCTTGATGCTGGCATTAGTACCCCTGTCTCCTCGGTACACGCGAATATTTTGCTGAAGTAGTTGTTCGCCGTGTTGGTCGTAAAGTTGTGCAAGACCTCTTCCATCTAGATGGAAGAGGTAGCAGTCGTGATCTGCTGACCTAACTTGATAAGGTGCTTGCCGCTCCAACTGAAAACGTATTGGCTCTTCTACTGTAGGCAGATTTTCGCGATAGAAAACATCCTGGAGGTTGGCAAGGTCTTCCAACTGCCATGTGAAAAAAGTCTTTGAAGGTCCGCCTAACTCATCTATAAAGACATTGAGCTTTTCTTTAGAGCCTTTAGACATGCCGAGGCCGCTCGTCACTAAATGCAAACGGTATCCGCTGGGCACAGTTTGGTAGATTTCATCAATTCTGCCCTTTAGGTCTTCATTCGCTATAGTTTCATGCCTTCTGCTGAGGATGAGGCGCAAACCAGATAAGACGCTGTCAACTTCTCCTTCGGGGAAGGCTTTGCCGATTTTTTCTGGGTTCTTAAACTGATAGAAATGTACAATGTCGTCTTCGTCTATGTATATAGCATCTAGACCGAGATCATTGCCATCGTCGCACACAGCTTCCTCAATCTCGGAAGGCGGCAACCCTTGCAGCCTCAAGAAGTACCACCAGATAAAAAAGTCACCTCTCTTCACCAAGTTACGATTCTCAGCTATGCGCTGAGATTCATTCTCGAGCTGCTCTTTGAATAAAGTGATTAGTGAACTATTCTTTTCTGCCATTTCTCCCACCCCGCGAGCAGTCGTTCAAAAGACAGTCATGAACCTTTCAACAGAACTGTACTTTCTAAACTAGCCGAAGCTACCAGTAAAATCAAGCGTCCAGCACCACATCCGATAACGGGCTGCCGATGCAGATGAGGCGGTAGCCTTTCTCCTCGTCTTCGTCGTCTAGAGCGAAGGCCATGTCTTGGTCGATCTCGCCTTCGGTGCAGAGCTGGCTGCAGGTGACGCAGGTGCCGCTGCGGCAGTCGTAGGGGAGGTTGAGGCCGGCTTCCTCGGCGGCTTCTAGGATGTATTCGTCCTCGGCTACGTCTATGGTGACGCCGCTCTTCTGGAAGGTTACTTTGTGGGTCTTCGCCATGCTTGCTCCTAAGAGTCGAGGCCCCGACCCCGACTGTCGGGACCGGGGCCTCTGATAGGTTATGTTTCTCTTATAGTTCTTTGGCCTCGAAGCCCTCGCCGGGTGCGCCGCAGGTTGGGCATTCCTCGGGGGGCTGTATGCCCTCTAGTTCTTCGTTGCAGGTGGTGCAGACCATCGTTACGGTCATCGGGGGGTGGGGGACTTCGCCGTTCTCGGCTTCGATATTCTCGCCGGTGTCTTTGGCTAGGTCCGCTATGGAGACTTTGCCGGTTATGACATCCTCCATCGTGGTGCGGGCGCCGCTGAGGGCGTCTTCGACTAGCGGGAGGTCTATGTGGGTCGCTCCCTGCTCTCGGGCTAGTTTCTCGGTCATGTTGCGCGAGATGTTCCGCATGAAGCCTTTGGGGGCGCGTTCCAGGCGCTCCATGGCGTCGTCGGTCCAGGTGAACTCTTTGCTACCGCCCTCGGGGATCTTTAGCTCTTCGCCCGCCTTCTGGAAGGCGCTGTGATCTATGGGGCAGGTGGCGCCGGTGGTCTCCTGCACCTTCTCTTTGGCGTGGGAGACGGGGCAGCCGCCGCTCTTGACCTCGGGGGCTTCGCGACCGGTCTCCTCGCGGTACTGCTGCTCGACGTACTCGCGGGTGATAGTGCTGTAGCCTTTCTTTAGGGCGCTCTTCTCGACGCGGGCGCGGACTCGGCGCTTCTCCTGCCACTCTTCCAGGGAGTCCAGGAGACTTTGGGCGTCGTCGGTCCAGTGGAGTTCGCGGCCGTCGTAGACTTCGGAGAGGTTGAGGTTCTCTTCTCCGGTGGTGGTGGCTATGTCGGCGTCTACGGCGTGGAAGTGTGCGGGGCTGGCGGCGCAGACGGGGCAGCGGGCGGGCTTGCCCTTTGCTACGTAGCGGCAGACATCGCACTCGAAGCGGTCGTGGCCCTGGGCGGCCCGGTGGATCTCCTCCTGCACCTCAGAGGAGACACCTTCGATATCTCCCTCGTCCTCACTCTGCCCGAATCCGCCACGACCGGAGGCGAAGATCTCCTCTTTGGTGACGTGTCCGTTGCCGTTTCCATTACCGTTGGTCTTTCCGTTTCCGTTCGTCTTGGCTTCGGCGGCTTCCTTGTCCGCGCTGCGCTCGTCGAAGTCCTTGAATAGGGAGTCGATCGGCTTCTCTTCGCCCTGAGCTTCGGCTTCGCGCATCTGATCTCCGATGGCGCGCATGGACTCCATTGCGCCGGGGGGGAGGATGTTCTTTATTACCTCGTCGATGACGCCGGTGGTGATGACCGTGTACCCACGCTCGATGGCGTAGCGGATGATCGCACCAGTAGCCATCCCAACCACGAAGCCCGGTATGCGGTCGAGCCGCTCCAGCGATTCCTTCGTCCAGGTCATGTGCTCCTCGGCGGTGAGGATGTCCGGAGCCTGGTACTCGAAGTTGGTGATCAGAATGTTCGTGTTGAGGTAGCGCATCATATTCTCGGTGTTGCCACCGATGTCCATCTCGTCGTCGGAGTGATAGCCGATGCGGCCCATCACGACCATCGTCGGGTTGGCCTCATTGACGTACTTCATGGTCTGCTCGAACGGTTTACCGGCGAGCAGCGTCGTCTTGAGTTCCACGCCTTCATCCGAGGCGATCTTCTTGGCGATCTCCAGGTGGGCCGTGTAGATCTTCGCCAGCCCGCTGTCGATGATCTCCTCGTGCAGCTTCTCCTGCTCCTTGAACCGGAACACTTTCTGAGCCTTGCTCGAAAGCACACCCGCGATGGAGTGGAACATAGCGTAGTGGAAATATGGATCAAAGACGGAGATAGCTTCGACCGTCCCGCCGAACTCCCGCGCGAGCCCTATCGCCCGCTTCAAACCACCGAGCGACTTGGCCGAACCATCAACCGCTACGACGATATGCTCGAATGGTGAGCGGTCGAGGTCCTTGACGATAAGCGTGTCGGCCTTCGTCAAACGCCGCACCACGCGCTCCGTAACCGTACCGAGGACGGTGTCCTTCACGGCGGCCATGCCCATCGCGCCGACGACTACGAGATCAAAGTCGTTCTCGTTCACGTCTTCGACGATGACCTTGAAGTTTTTGCCTTCGAGCGAGCGACGGACCAACTCGACATCGTACTTCTCGCAGAGCGGCTCCAGCACGTCTATATAGGAGTCGGTGATAATTTCGAGGCCCTTGGTGATGAGCTGGTCGTGGATCTTACGCTGACGCTTCATCTCGTCTTCGTCCCGGAATTCCTCTGGAAGACCGGACTCCATCTGCCGGAAACGCACGTCGTGCATCTTGGCCGCGTAGGCGTGACAACCCGCTACTCGCCCACCAAACTGCCGGGCGACATCCACGCCAATAACGCACGCCTGATTCGAGTAATCCGAGTTATCTACCGGAACGTAAACCTCTTTGTACATATAGTCCGCTCTCCTAGTCTCCAGGACGCTTGAGAAGCCAGCCAAACGCAAAGTCTCCAAGTTCCCGTAATGTATCGTTTACCGTACCACTCCGCAAATAAACGCTTTCACAACTCTGCGTCTTTACTCAGAATTTTCACTCTGTAGAGTGAGAATTCTACCTGTTGTACAGTACGAATATTCGCAACGGACTCCCGCGAAAGGAAACTACATGCCGCGACCCGTCACCCTCTTCACCGGCCAATGGGCCGACCTGCCGCTCCAGGAGCTAGCCCCGCTCGCAAAACATATGGGCTACGATGGCCTCGAACTCGCCTGCTGGGGCGACCATTTCGACGTAAAGAAGGCTCTGGAAGACGACGACTACATCGAAGATAAACGCAACCTCCTCTCCGACAACGGCCTCGAATGCCACGCCATCGGCAACCACCTGGTCGGCCAAGCCGTCTGCGATCCCATAGACGACCGCCACAAAGCAATCCTGCCGCCACACGTCTGGGGCGATGGAGACCCGGAAGGCGTGCAAAGTCGTGCCGCCGAGGAGATGATGGATACGGCGCGGGCTGCGGCGAAGTTCGGCGTGGATGTGGTAACGGGCTTCACCGGGTCTTCGGTGTGGCACAAGTTGTATTTCTTTCCGCCGACTTCGCTGGAGGAGATAGATGCCGGTTACACGGATTTCGCGGAGCGATGGAACCCTATCCTCGACGTGTTCGATGAGGAGGGAATAAAGTTCGCGTTCGAGGTTCATCCGACGGAGATCAGCTACGACATCTTCTCAACGGAGCGGGCGTTGGAGGCTATCGGGCGGCGGGAGGCGTTTGGATTTAACTTCGATCCCAGCCACCTCTATTGGCAGTTTGTGGACCCGGTGAAGTTTATCGACCGCTTCGGGGACCGCATCTACCACGCGCACATGAAGGACGCCGTCCGTACCCTGGATGGGGAGAGTGGGATTCTGGCTTCGCATCTCTCGTTCGGGGACCATCGCCGGGGCTGGGATTTCCGGTCGGTCGGACGCGGTGGTGTGGACTTCGAGGGGATCATCCGCGCCCTGAACCGCATCGGGTACGAAGGATCACTCTCCGTCGAATGGGAGGACTCCGGTATGGACCGGGTACATGGTGGGACGGAATCCGCCGCGTTTGTACGAAAGATGGACTTCGAGACTTCGAGCGTTGTGTTCGACGCGGCTTTTGGAGAGGAGTAGCTTGCGCAAGTTGAGGATGGGGATGGTCGGTGGGGGCGGCGATGCTTTTATTGGCGGCGTGCATCGTCGGGCGGCGTTGATGGACGGGGAGATCGATCTGGTCGCCGGTGCCCTGTCTTCCACGCCGGAGAAAGCCCGTGAATCGGGACGTGCCTGGTATCTTTCGGACGACCGGAACTACGCGAGTTGGGAGGCGATGCTCGAAGGCGAGCTTACTCTGCCGCAGGACGAGCGTATCGACTTCGTCAGCATCGTCACGCCGAACCACGTTCACTTTCCGGTGGCGAGCGCGTTCGTAGAGGCTAGTTTCAACGTCGTGTGCGACAAGCCGATGGTTCATTCCACCGAGCAGGCGAGGAAATTGGTCGAGTCTGTGGAACGGACGGGGGTCGTCTTCGCGGTGACCTATAACTACACCGGGTATCCGATGGTCAAGCAGGCGCGGCACATGGTTCGGGAGGGGATGCTCGGGGAGATCCGCAAGGTTGTCGTGGAGTACAGTCAGGGATGGTTGGGATCGAACTTGGAGGATTCCGGTAACAAGCAGGCTGGTTGGCGCACGGACCCCGAGAAGTCTGGTATCGTCGGTGCGATGGGGGATATAGGGTCGCACGCCGAAAACCTCGTCTCCACAGTCACAGGATTAGAGATCGAGCGAATCTGCGCGGATCTCACGACTTTTGTTCCCGGTCGCCGCCTCGACGACGACGGGAACGCCCTGATCCGGTTTGCAGGAGGCGCGAAGGGTGTACTCATAGCCTCCCAGGTCTCCACCGGCGAAGAGAATCGCCTGAGTTTGCGAGTCTACGGTACAGAAGCAAGTCTCGAATGGCGTCAGGAATGGCCGAACGAACTGCTCTTCAAGCCCGACGGATCACCACTTCAGGTACTAAAACGCGGCAACGACTACCTCTGCGACGCCGCGAAGAGAGCATCGAGACTTCCCCCAGGACACCCGGAATCCTTCTTCGAAGCGTTCGCCAACGTCTACGCCGGAGTGACAGCGGCGATTCGCGGCGAACCCGGCGACTTCCCAACCGTCCACGATGGCGCAAGGGGCGTGCGATTCATCGAGAAGATCGTAGAGAGCAGCCAGAGCGAGAAAAAGTGGATGGCGATGGAATAATAAGGAAGCCTGTCAGCACGCTGCCACAGGCGGCTCTCAGCATTTCAGTCCGTCAGGAAAGAGCTGACAAGCTGAAGTGCTCTAGCCTCTGACCCGGACACGCCAGAAGCCGAAAGCGATTATGCGGGCCGGTATATCCCGCAAGATAGGAACACGGAGCAGGCGGCGCACGATCTTTGGGGGTGCGAATGGTTCGTTGGATTGAAGTGTGCGGGCGAAGATCTGGCGTTGGATGAAGGTTTGTAGGGCTTGGATCAGGCGCGTCGGTACTTCTCTGTGTCTTTGCACTGTCGCGAGGTGTCGAACATTCAGGTTCGTAAGTCGCCGCTGACTTTCCTTGAGTGGTCTTGAGAGTACATTCGCCGCGACGACGGCATCCTGGATAGCATAGTTGATGCCGACACCGCCGACCGGGCTCATCACGTGCGCCGCGTCCCCGATCACGACAAGCCCCGGCTTGTACCAACGCGGGCATCTACTCGATTCGACGGAGAGCAGCGAGACCTGTCGCCAGTCGGTGAGATGTTCCAGTCGGTCGGCGAACTCGGGGACCAACTCCGCGTACTCCCGGCGCAGTGTCTCCATCCCCGCGTGTCGCAACTCCGGAAATGCACCTTTTGGTATGACGTAACCGGCCTGCCAGTAGTCGAAGCGGTTCAAGAGGATCGTGATGTGACCCCGCCCGAAACGCCCGAGGACATCCTCCGGATCTCCCGGCGCGCGCGGCAACTTGAACCAGAGTACATCCATCGACGGCGAGGTCTTTACCGGCTCGAAACCAGCCAGCCTCCGAACCCGGCTACCGCGCCCATCTGCGCCAACCGTGAGCGCCGCCCGCACCTCATGCGTCGTGCCATCGCTCACGTATCGAACGCCACTTACCACGCCGTTCTCCTCGATCAACTCTCGGACCCTGGCCCTCATCATCAGGCGGAAGTTTGGATAGCGGGAAGCTTCGACAGTTATGAACCCCAGGAAACTCTTCTGCGGCATCATCGTGATGTATGGGAACCGGGTCTTGAGCCGAGAAAAATCCGCCGGCCGGAAGGGACCGGTGGCTGTCTGTACTGTGACGCCGGGTGTCTTGGCGTGGCGCAACTCCAGTAGTTGGTCGGCGAGTCCTAGCTGGTCCATTATCTCCATTACGGAAGGATGGATGGTGTCACCTCGGAACTCGCGATCAAAGTCCGGGTGGGCTTCGAGGAGTGTGACATCCACGCCGTTGCGGGCTAGCAGTAGCCCCAGCACAGCGCCTGCCGGGCCGCCACCGACTATGCAGCAGGTAGTGTGCGATACGGGGCGTTCCCCATGCGCTGTCCGAGTTTCCGTTGTCTCTGCCATGAGAGGCTCCTTTCTTACTCGACTTCCCGGAGGGTGCGAGAGGCTACGAGAAGCAGTGCCACACCGTATCCGGCGAGGATCACGAGGTTGCCCCACACCTCCTGCAGGGAGCCGTTATCCTTAATAACCTCTTGGATCACAGTGTTCGCGTAGAACAGCGGGAGGGCGTGTCCGAGCCATTCCGCCCAGGTCGGCAGGTCTTCGACGTCCATCAGCAGACCCGACAGAAAGACCGAAGGCAGGATGATCAAGGGCACGAACGGAAAGACCTGTCCCTCGTGCCGGGCGAACGTAGAGACGAAGATACCGAGCATGACGGACGCTATAGCCAGCAGCCATACGACCCCGAATAGCGTTAGCAAAGTCTCGGTCTCGTAGTCCAGTTCGAAGAGCCATATAACCTCGGTGAGCGCCGCGACTGCCTGGAACGTCGCGAGCCCCAGGTATCCGAGCACGTAGCCGCCGATGATCTCGGTGCGCCGGAAACCGTTTATGAACATGCGCTCCATGGTCCCGGCTGTCCTCTCCTGAACGAGTGCGATGGCACACAGGAGAAACGCGAGGAAGTGCACCAGGAACGCCGCCACCGGGACCGCGTACCGGGCGGTGTCGAACATCTCCGGCATGGTATCGAAGAACAGCTTGAGGAAGTACACGATCACCAGCGGAGCGATGATGGAGAGCGCTAGAAATCGTCGGTTCCTCAGAAGTTGCCGGACAACCCGCCGGGCGACGGTGAGCGTGTGCCTCATCGCACAACCTCCTCCTTCTCGATTAGCGAGAGTACGACGGTCTCCAGCGAGTCTGCCCGAACCTCGACGCCTGAGATCTCCGCCCCCAGACCATAAGGATGTAGCGCCGCCGCCAAATCTTCGGGACGGCCGCCGATGGTCCTCTCTTCCTCATCCGCACTCCGTCGAACCATGAGTTGAGTCTTTCCGCGTTCCAGGATCTCGTGCGGTGTGTCGGAGACGATGACGCGGCCTTTTCTTAGGATCGCGATCCGGTCGCACAGAATCGCCTCGTCCATCAGATGCGTGCTTATAAAGAGCGTTACGCCTGACTCCGCCAGCTCCCGGAACGTCTTCCAGATCCGGCTCCTGAGATACGGGTCCACGGCCGCCGTCGGCTCGTCCAGGAACAATATCTGGGGTCTATGGATGAGCGCGCAGGCCAGCGAGACGCGGCGCTTCATGCCGCCGGAGAAAGTATGGACTGGGTCTCCGGCGCGTTCTGCCAGGTCGGTGAACTCCAGGACTTTGGCGACCTTCTTCCGCAACTCGGGCGTGTGATGGGCCGCGCCGAAGAACCGGACGTTGTCACGGGCCGGGAGGTCTTCGTACAGGGCGGGAGACTGCGGCATGTAGCCGATCCTGCGCCGTAGCTCCGTCCTATCTTTGAGCGGTTCGAACCCGAGTACCCGAACCTCGCCGCCCGAAGGCCGCAGTGCCCCGACAAGGGATTTTATTAGGGTTGTCTTTCCCGCTCCGTTTGGGCCGACCAGCCCGAATACCGTTCCCCTGGGGACGGTGAAGTCCACGCCTTGCAAGGCTCCGACCTTCCCGTAATTCTTGGTCAGCCCGGCAACCTCGATGGCGTGCATGAACGGCTCCTAACTCTCGGGCTCCAAACCACGGAGGAATGTATCTATGACCTCTGTCAGGTGCTCTTCGTCGGTCAGGCCGTCGGCGACCAGACCGGGAAAGAGCACGTTTCCTACCACCTGCGGCATGAGCATTCCTATGAACGACCGTGCGCTCGACCGCACGTCGTGGGGCCGAAACCGCCCGTTCTCTACCTGATGCTTCAGGTAGTTTCTAAGAAACTCCAGTACCCGCCCCGGACCACCCTTGATGAAAGCCTCGGCAACCTCTGGGCGGCGGACGGCCTCCCCGATCACAAGCTTCATCAGTCGGGTGTTGGATCCATCGAAAGCCAGATAAGCCTCTCCCATGACGCGCAACACTTTCTCCGGCGGAAGCTCCATCATGGACTCTGGGTCCGAAACCACCCCTACTATTGGCGCGCGCGTTTCCAGAACTTCGTCGAAGAGAGCTTCCTTATCCGGGAAGTAGTGGTAGATCAAAGCCGGAGATTGCAACCCCGCCGAGCGTGCGATGCTCTTGATCGTCGCCCCCTTGTATCCCTTCGCAGAGAACTCCTCGAACGCCGCCTCTAAGATTTCAACCCGCCGCAACAACAAGACCTCTCTTT
>JAABUN010006118.1_pt1 | contig 14167 bp, 16 predicted proteins | sample 5559311 | NCBI WGS metagenome assembly JAABUN01 (sample SAMN10711877, study PRJNA513370) | rock metagenome | isolation source: Antarctica rocks | place: Antarctica: Victoria Land, Siegfried Peak sud | reverse complement strand
GGCGGACCCATCTACAGCGTGCCGCTCCAGGCGCAGGGCCAGACCCTCGGCGTCATGACGCTGCTCCGGCGACGGGGCGACCCGCCCTTCGACGTCGAGGACGAGCAGTTCGCGCGGCAGCTGGCCGGGCACACCGCCAGCGCGCTGCTCGTCACCCGGCGACACGAGCGCGAGCGGCAGATCGCCGAAGTGCTGCAGCGCAGCATGCTGTCGAGCCTCCCCGAGCTCCCCGAGCTCGAGCTGCACGGCTACTACCGGCCGGCCGGCGGGACGACGCACATCGGCGGCGACTGGTACGACGCCGTGGACCTCGGGGCCGGGCGCACCGCGCTCGTCATCGGTGACGTCATGGGGCGCGGGATGCGGGCCGCCGCCGTCATGGGCCAGCTGCGCACCGCGGCGCGCACCCTGGCCCGCCTGGACCTGCCGCCGCAGCAGGTGCTGGGCCTGCTCGACGAGGTCGTCGACGAGCTCGACGACGGCCAGATCGTCACCTGCTTCTACGGCGTGCACGACCCGGCCAGCGGCACGCTCACGTGGTGCAGCGCGGGTCACCCGCCACCGGTCGTCCGGCGCTCGGACACCACCGGCCGGCTCTCCGGCGCCCCGGGGGCTCCGCTCGGCGCGGGCTTCCCGCTCCACACCGAGCACCGGGACCCGCTGCTGCCCGGGGACGTGCTGTGCCTGTTCACCGACGGCCTCATCGAGGACCGGACCCGCGACCTCGACGTCGGGCTCGACCAGGTGGAGCGACTGCTGTCCGGCGACTGGACCGGCCTGCCCGCGATCGCCGAGCGGCTCGTGGCCGAGGTCGCCGCCGGCGAGGAGGACGACGTCGCGCTGCTGCTCGTCCGGGTCGCGGACCGGGCCCCGACGACCACCGGCGACAGCACGGCCCGGGTGCTCGAGCTGGACCTCGACGGTGGACCGGAGGTGGTCGCGACGGCCCGCCACTGGGCGCGGGCGGCCGTTCTGGCCTGGCACGGCAGGGCCGGCCACATCGAGACGGTCGCGCTGATCACGAGCGAGCTGGTCACCAACGCCGTCCGTCACGCGGCACCGCCGGTCCGCCTGCGGCTGCGCGCCGCGCCGGGGGCGGTGTACGTCGAGGTGTTCGACGACGCCCACCGCAGCCCGCAGGTCGTCCACGGCGACCTCGACGACGAGACCGGCCGCGGCATGGTGCTCGTCGACGCGGTCGCCCACCGGTGGGGCAGCCGCGCCAGCGGTCGCGGCAAGGTCGTGTGGGCGGAGGTGCTCGTCGACCCGACGCCGTCGGAGGACGGCGACTGGTCCCTGCCCCAGCCACGCGCGTCGGACTAGCCCCAGCCACGCGCGTCGGACGAGACCCAGCCACGCGCGTCGGACGAGACCCAGCCCCGCGCGTCGGACCAGGCCGGACGGGTCCTGCTACGCCGCCCGAGGCAGGCCCAGCGCGTCGCCGGAGGTGACCCCCAGCTCGGCCAGCCGCCCGTACGACCGCAGCCGGTCCTCGAAGGAGTGGGCAGTCGTCGTCACCATGAGCTCGTCGGCGCCGGTGTCGGCGAGCAGCCGGTCCAGCTGCTGCTGCACCTGCTCCGGCGTGCCCAGCACCTGGCTGTCGAGCCGCTGCTCGGCGAACGCCCGCTCCTGCGACGTCCACGGGTAGCCCTCGGCCTCGGCGATCGTGGGCAGCGGGCCCGGCGTCCCGAGCCGGAGCCGCACGAAGGACAGCGCCCCGGGCAGCGCCAGCCGACGCGCCTGCTCCCGGGAGTCGGCGACGAGGACCGACGCGCAGACCATGGCGTACGGCTCGGCCAGCACGCCGGGACGGAAGCTGGACCGGTAGAGCTCGAGCGCCGGGATCGTGTTGTGCCCGCTGAAGTGGTGGGCGAAGGCGAACGGCAGACCGAGCAGCCCCGACAGCTGGGCCGAGAAGCCGCTCGACCCGAGCAGCCAGACGTCCGGGGCGTTGCCCTCGGCCGGCACGGCCGTGATGCCCTCGACCGGACCGTCGAAGAAGGCGCGCAGCAGGGCGAGCTCGCCCGGGAAGTCGTCGGCGTCGCCGCGACGCAGCAGCGAGGCGGTGCGCTGGTCGGTGCCCGGGGCGCGGCCCAGGCCGAGGTCGATGCGCCCGGGGTAGAGGCCCGCCAGCGTGCCGAACTGCTCCGCCACCACCAGCGGGGCGTGGTTCGGCAGCATGACGCCGCCCGAGCCGACGCGGATGCGGCTCGTCGCGGCGGCGAGCGCCGCGATGAGGACCGCCGGTGCGCTGCTCGCGACGCCGGGCATGCCGTGGTGCTCGGCCACCCAGACCCGGCCGTAGCCGAGCCCCTCGACGTGGCGCGCCAGCGCGACCGACTCCGCCAGCGCCTGGGAGGAGGTCCGGCCGGAGGAGACGGGAGCGAGGTCCAGCACGCTGAGGGGGATCACCCCCTCGACAACGCGAGCGGGCGCGGGGTGCTTCCGCTCAGGCCGATGGGATCCGGGCGAGCAGCGCCGCGGCGGCCTGCTCGACGAGCACCGGATCGGTGGTCCGCGCCCAGCGGAACGGGCGGGACATGTCGGCGCCGACGACCGCCGTCCCGGGGTCCTGGTCCTTCGCCACGAGCGCGAAGGGCTGCGCACCCAGCACCACGATGTCCCACTCGAGCACCAGCGGGTCCTCGGCGCGCAGCGCGACGTGGAGCAGCCCGTCGCTGTCCGGCGAGTAGTCGCTCACCAGCCCGCGGGCGAAGATCGACACCCGGGTGCCCGTACGGGTCAGGCGCGCGTAGGAGGCACGAGTGGCGGCCGAGACATGACGGCGGTCCTGGAACGTGACGAGGACGGGTGGTGGCACCCCCGGCGAGGGCCCGGCCCTCGAGGGCGCGGCTCAGGGCCAGGAGCTCGCGCTTGCTGGTCAGCGCGGTGGTGGTGGTGGCGGCGACGCGGTCGTAGGCGGAGGGCAGCGCGGCGGTGGCGGCGGGGGACAGGACGCTCGAGGTCAGGGAGGTCATGAACAGGGCATCGACCCGTCCGCCGGTCGCCTGGATCACCCGTACGGCGCAACCTGCAGCCGGGCTGGCTGCTCCGATGGGCCTCCGCCTCGCTGCTGCACTCGACACGACCCTGCTCCTGGCGCTCCCGGGTCGTCGTCCTGGGGTCGTCCGGGCGGAGAGGCGGCCTAGAGCTCGTGCCCGGTCGTCGTGTCGACGTGGGCCGGTACGTCCCCCTCGTGGCGGTCCCCGGTCGACAGGGTCCCGGACGGCTCGAGCATCAGGATGGCGCCGCCGGTGGACGACGGCTTGTGCTCGGTCCCGCGCGGCACGACGTAGACGTCGCCCTGGCGCAGCGAGACGGTGCGCTCGGTCCCGTCGGTGTCGCGCAACGACACGTCGAACGAGCCGTCCAGCACCAGGAAGAGCTCGTCGGTGTCCTCGTGCACGTGCCACACGTGCTCGCCCTGCACGTGGGCGATCCTGACGTCGTAGTCGTTGACGCGGGCGACGATGCGCGGGCTGTAGAGCTCGTTGAAGGACGCGAGCGCGTCGGGCAGGTGCACCGGGCCGGAGGCAGGAGTCATGCGGTGATCCTGCCCGTCGGCTGGCGGGCCCGCTGCCGCAGCGGCTAGTCGCCCTTGCCGCCCTTGCCGCCGTCCTTCGCCTCGTCCGCCTCCTTGCCGCTCTTCCCGCGACCCGCCTTGCCGGCGTCCGGGTTCTCGGCCCGCAGCGGCGGGGCGGAGCCGTCGTCACCGCCAGCCGGGGCCGCGGCGGTCTCCTCCGCCGGGTCCGGGGAGGCCGCGGCCGGCCGCGGCGCCGGGGACCGGACCGGCGGGGGCGCTGCCGGCGGGACGGCCTGGGGCGCTGCCGGCTCGGGCGCGGCGGGCGCGGGCGGCTCGGGCGCGGCGGGCGCGGCGGGCGCGGGCGGTTCGACGTCGGTGGCGACCAGCGCTGCGGCAGCCATGATCCGCGACGAGCGCTCCGGCGAGAGCTCGTCGCGGGCCTGGTACTGCTCGACGTGGGACCGCAGCGCCTGCAGCGCCCCGCGCAGGGCGCCGAGGTCCTGAGCTCGCGCGGCGGCGGCCACGGCGTCGACGTCGGTGCCGAGCACCCTCGCCGCCTCGGGGCTGAGGCTGGGCGGCTCGCTGCCGCTGCAGCCCGCCAGCAGGACGGCGGTCAACCCGGCGGCGACCAGCCGGCGCGCTGCGCTCACGGGGTGACCGCCGAGCGGAGCTCGGCGAGGTCGCCCTCGAGCCGGTCACCACCCGGCCCGGCGGGAGCGGCGGGAGCCGGGTCCGGCCGGCCCTGCAGCCACGGACCCTGCGCCGCGAGGCCGGCCGCGAGGACCCCCACGGCGAGCAGTGCTGCCGCCAGCCGGGCGCGGCCCGTCCGGGCGGGGGTCCGGGCGGGCCGCCGACCCGCGGAGAGGGCGCCGGCGCGCTCGGCGGCGGGCTCCTCCGCACCGCCGTCCGCCAGGTCGGGCCGGAGCAGCGGCATGGCGGAGGTCGCTGGCTGGGACAGCAACGGCCCCGGATCGGGCGAGGGCCGGGGCAGGCGGAGCGCGGCCGTGAGGTCCGCCCGACGCAGCGACGCAGCAGCTGCCGCCGCCGTCGGCCGGGCGGTCGGGTCCCGCTCGGTCATGCCCCGCAGCACGCCGTCGAGCGGCTGCGGGGTCCCCGGGGGCACCCTGGGCGACCGGTGCAGCCGGGCCAGTGCGGTCTCGGTCGTGGTGCCGGGGAACTCCCGCTGTCCGGTGAGGGCCTCGAGCAGGACCAGACCCAGGGCGTACACGTCCGCGGGAGCACCGGACGGCGCACCGACGACCTGCTCCGGGCTCAGGTAGGGCGCGGTGCCGATCGTGAGGCCATGAGCGGTGTGCCGGGCGGTGTCGGCCAGCAGGGCCACCCCGAAGTCGGCCAGCTTGGTGCGACCCTGCGCGTCCAGCAGGATGTTCGCCGGCTTGATGTCCCGGTGCACGACCCCCTGCCCGTGCACGTAGGCGAGCGCCTCCGCCAGCTCCGCACCGAGCTCGGTGATCCGCGCGGCGTCCAGCGAGGCGTCGAGGCAGCAGGCCGCCCAGGTCGGTCCCTCGACGAGCTCCATGACGAGGTACGGGACGGCGTCCCCGTCGACGGCCAGGCCCACCGGCGTCGTAGACGGCCACGAGGCCGGGGTGGCTGAGGGCGGCCAGCGTGGTCGTCTCCTGCTCGATGCGGGCGAGCTCGGCGCCCTCCACGTCGAGCCGGAAGACCTTCACCGCGACCGGCCGGCCGAGCAGCAGGTCGGTGCCCCGGTAGACGCGCGCCATGCCGCCGCTGCCCAGCGCGGCGCCGAGCTGGTACCGCCCCCCGAGGACGGGCGGTGTCTGCACGCTCACCCGGCCGTCGTGCCCGGACGGCGGCGGGGCATGCGCGCAGCGGCGAACCCCGCTCAGAACTGGGGCGACACGAACGGCCCCACGAAGACCAGCAGGAAGGACCCGGCTACGGCGATCACCAGGCCGGCCCAGATCGCTGCGCCGCGCACCGTGGTGGTGCGGCGCCACATCAACCGCGCCAGCGCCGGCCCGGCGGCGAGCAGGCCGGCGGCGAGCGCGCCGAGCAGCGTGCCCTCGAGCGGCTGCGGGTCGCTGCACCCGATCAGGCACCCGGTGTAGACGACGACCGCCACGATCGCGGCGATCCCGGCGGCGACCAGTCCGCTCAGCACGAGACCGACCACAGCGACGATCTTGAGGGCGGTCACGGCCTGCGGCGGGGCGGCGGGGCGGTACGGCGTCTGCGTCATGGGGCCACCGTGCCCGGCCGGCGGCCCGGGCGCCTGAGTACGACTACGCGCACGGGCAGCGACGAGCGAGGCGATCGGCTCGGCCACGGCTGGCCGTCCGGCCGACCGGCCCGGCCCGCTAGCGGTGCGACCAGCTCTTCGGCTCGCGCTGCGCGGGGACCGCACCGACGGCTGCCCCGTGCCGGCGCGTCCGGGCGGCACGGTGCACCAGCACCGCACGGAGCAGGAGGTCGACCAGCGACGCCCGCCGCTGCGCCCGGCGGCGACCTGAGCGGGTGGCCCGGTCGCGCTCGTGCCTGACGCGCTCCCGCTGGCGGCTCCGCACCGCGCCTGTGCCCGACATGCGGCGAAGGTAGTAGATGATCACGATCTGCGGTGGCGGCGTACCCACCCGGTCGAGCGGTCTACGGCGCGAGAGCGGACCAGCCGACGTGGTCGTGCACGGCGACCCCGCGGTAGCCGCGGGTGCCGGTGAGCGCGCCGTCGATGAGGGAGAACTGGGCGTGCATCTGCGTAGCGCCCTGCCCGTGGAACGTCTGCTTGGTCAGCGTCGGGTCGGTGCCCAGGAACCTCGTCTCCTGACCGATCCGGGCGTACTTGCCGAGATCGCCGGCCGTCCGGAGCGTCGGGGCGCTCAACGACAGGCTGCCGTCCGCGCCGGTCGCGGTGTTGCGGTACGCCATGATCGACACTCCGTCGACGCGGCGCAGGACGGCCTCGTCGAGCGGGACCCGCCTGGCTGACGAGATCGTGCCGAACCAGAACGGCACGTCTGCCTCGACGGGCAGCGCGCCGGCCTCGGCGGCGATGGTCGTCAGCAGCGCCAGGTACTTCTTCACCTGGGCGGCGCGCTGGGTCGTCCAGGCGGGGCTCGTGTACGGCTCGACGTCCAGGTGGAGCCCGTCGAAGCCGGCGACGGCCAGCGTCGGGCTGACCCAGTTGGTCATCGCCCACGTCGGGTCGTCCACCCAGCCGGTGTCGCCGCCGAGCGCCGAGACACGGATGCCGGCGGAGTGCGCTCGGGCGATCGTCTGCTCGATGCGCGGCAGCTGACCGGACGTCCCCACGTTCGGCGGCACGGCCAGGAACAGCTCCGTCACCCCTCGGGTGACCGCGGCGTCGACGAGCGCCTGCGGCTCGGGCTGGTCCCACACCCACATCACGCGCTCGGGCGGCGCCACGGCCTGCGCCGGCGCGGCGACGACCGTGCTCAAGGCGGCAGCGAGCACCGCGGCCACCGCCACGGCGACCTGTCCCCGCCGGCGCGGGGATCGGAGCGGTCGGGACGAGCTCATGGTGTTCTCCGGTGCAAGGGACGTCGTGCGACCTCACGGTCATCGGCACCTGCGACCGCCGGACTGAAGCGCAGTCGGTCCTGACGAGCGTCGGGTCCGTCAGGCCGACGATGCGGGGTCGGCGAGCCGTCGAGCACCGAGTCGCCCTACTGGTCGGAGAGGGCCTCGAGCATGCGCTCGGCCAGGGGGCCGGACGAGGCAGGGTTCTGGCCGGTGTAAAGGCTCCGGTCGACCACGACGTGGGGGGCCCACGGCTCGCCCTCCACGAAGTCGGCGCCGAGCGCGACCAGGCGGTCCTGCAGCAGCCACGGAGCCTTCTTCGCCAGCCCGGCCTGCGTCTCCTCCGCGTTGGTGAAGCCGGTCAGGCGGAAACCCGAGAACGGCGAGGTGGTGCCGGTGGCCTCGGTCGCCAGCAGGGCGGCCGGGGCGTGGCAGACGATGCCCAGCGGCGTGCCTGCGGCGAGCGTGGTGGTGAGCACCGCGGCCGAGCTCGCGTCGACGGCCAGGTCCTCCATCGGGCCATGGCCGCCCGGGTAGAACACCGCGGCGTAGGCGGAGACGTCGACGTCCTCGAGCGCGAGCGGGCTCTCGAGCTGGCTGAGGTCCTTCAACGCGGCGCGCATCTCGTCGGCGCCGTCCTGCCCGCCGTTGACGTCCGGGGCCAGGCTGGCCTCGTCGACCACCGGCTGCACCCCGCCGGGGGTGGCCAGCACGACCTCGTGCCCGGCGCCGGTGAACACGCGGTAGGGCGCGATCAGCTCCTCGGCCCAGTAGCCGGTGGGGTGCTCGGTGCCGTCGGACAGGGTCCAGTGGCGCGCGCCGGTGACGACGAACAGAACGGTGCTCATGATGCGGTCGCTCCAGGGGCAGAGGGTGGCGGACCTGCTGCTCCTGCCCCCCGGCGCGTCGAGGAACCGAGGTCAGCCCGCCGGGCTCGGTGACCTCGAGCAGGACCAGGCCGAGCAGGACCAGGCAGGAGAGCAGCTGCCTGCGCCTGGACGTCGTGTCGCACACACCCATGGGGGTACGGCGGGCAGTCAGAGCGAGACGACACACGTACCCCCAGAGGTACCCAGGCAAGGGAGGGCCATGAGCGCGACGCCCGTCGTCGTGGTCGGCGGTGGCCACAACGGCCTGGTCGCGGCCTGCTACCTGGCGAAGGCGGGCAAGCGCGTCGTCGTGCTCGAGGCCGCCGACAAGCCCGGCGGTGGCTCCCGTACGGACGAGACGATCCCGGGACACCTGTTCAACACCCACGCGGCCGCGCACAACATCATCAACATGACCCGGATCCCGGCCGAGCTGGACCTGGCGGGCGCGGGGCTGGACTACCTGCCGATGGACCCGTTCGCGACCGGGTTCTTCCGCGACGGTCGGGTGGTGCGCTTCCACCGCGACCTCGACCAGACGGTCGCCTCGATCGCCGAGCACAGCCGGCCAGCCACTCCTCCGCCGGTCCGCACGCCGCCGGCGGGTCGTTCTACGTCTTCTGGCAGGCCGCCTACCACCTGTTCGGGCAGTGGCATCCGCGCGGCGGCTCGCAGTCGCTGACCACCGCGCTGGTCCACCGGCTCGAGGGCTGGGGCGGCGAGGTCCGCACCGGAGCCGTCGTCGAGCGCATCGACGCGAGCGACGGTACGGCCCGGGCGGTCGTCCTCGAGGGCGGGGAGCGGATCAAGGCATCGGCGGTCGTCACGGCGGTCGACGTGCAGACCGCCCTGCTCGACCTGCTGGACCCACCGCTGGCGGGACGGGACGGCGTCGAGCTCCAGGCCGCGCACCGCGGCAACGCCGTCCAGCTGCTCGTGCACCTCGCGACCGACAAGCTCCCGCCCTACCCCGGCGCCCGCCCCGGCGACTGGAACGGCTTGCAGTCCCACGTCGACACCCTCGACGAGCTGCGGCGAGGATTCCTGTCCGCCGAGGGCCGGCGGCTTCCGGACCCGGTGTCGACCTACTGCTTCACGCCGTCGGTCTACGACGACTCGCTCGCCCCGGCCGGCAAGCACACCGTCTACCTGGCCTGCCCGTGCGCGCCGTACGACGTCGAGGGTGGGTGGGAGGGCCAGCAGGAGGCGTTCGCCGACGCGATGATCGCGCAGGTCGAGGCGCACGCCCCGGGCTTCACCGCCAGCATCACCGACCGGCACATCCGCACGCCGACCTTGATGGCGCAGGAGCTGCGCTGGCCCGGCGCGCACCCCATGCAGCTCGACATCAGCCTGGACCAGCTCGCCTTCATGCGCCCGACCCGTCGGTTGTCCGGCCACACCGTCCCGGGTGTCGCCGGTCTCTACACGTGTGGCGCCTCGACCGCGCCGGTCGGCGGGATCGCCGGCAGCAGCGGAAAGGCCGCCGCACTGCAGCTTCTCAAGGCCCAGCCATGACGGTCACGACCCGACGGTTCGCGCTGTCGAGGGCGGAGTACGCCACGACCGCCGTCGCTGCGGCCGTGTCGGGCGCGGCCTACGTCACCGGCGGCTTCCCCTACCTGGCAAGGGGAGTCGTGGGTGACCTCGCCGGCTTCCTCGCGCTGGGTGCGGCCGGTCTGGCCCTCCGCGCACGCGTCAGGCACGAGGCGGCGCTCTGCCTCGGCCTCATCGGGGCCGTGCTGGTGGCCGATCCCGACTGGCCACTGCGGCTCGCCGAGCCCGTCTGGTGGGCGCTGTTCAGCACGGGGCTGGCGGCGTACGTCGTCGTCCGCCGACGCATCTGCGACTGAGAGGACGAGCCCATGGAGATCCGCCGGACACCGAGGTCACGCAGTGAGGACCCGCGCAGCGTGCCGTGGGAGGTCGAGGGCGAGACCGAGCTCGTCGCCGTCGACACCACCTGGGGCGAGCTGCAGCCGCTGGAGGTCGAGCCGGGCGTACGGACCGTCGGGGAGCTCGAGCTCCTGGACCTGGTCGATGGAGGCGCCCTGCTCGTGGACAGCCGCACCTCCGGGTCTCTGGGTGGCCGCACGATCCCGGGAGCAGTGAGCATCCCCCATGACGAGACGGTCGACAGGCAGACCGAACTGGCGCGCGACGGGCTGAACGTGCTGTTCTGCAACGGCCCTCAGTGCCCACAGTCACCCGACGCCATCCGGCAGCTCCTTCGCCGACGGGTTCCCGGCCGACGCCGTGGCCTACTACCGCGGGGGCAGGTTCGGCGGTACCCCCAGGGGTAACGTGAGCCACCACCAGACGAGGAGGCAGTCATGGCCATCGAGGTCAGCATCGACCAGCTCTTCCTGGCACGTCGGGCCGGCGCGACGGTCGTCGACGTCCGCGACGAGGACGAGTACGCCGCCGGGCACGTCGCCGGGGCAGCCTCGCTCCCCCTGCCGGAGGTCGAGGCGCGGATGCAGGAGCTGCCGAAGGACCAGACCGTCTACCTGATCTGCCAAGGCGGTGGTCGAAGCGGCAAGGCTGCCGACCTGCTGAGCGAGGCCGGGTTCGACGTGCGTTCGGTCGCGGGCGGCACCAGCGCCTGGGTGGACGCTGACGGAGAGGTCACGACCGGCTCCGGTCAGGGCTGACATGCAGCTCGAAGACGACGCCGTGAAGACCGCGGTGAACCGGCTACGGCGGGCCGAGGGTCAGATCGCCGGCGTGATCCGCATGCTCGAGTCCGGCCGTGACTGCGAGGACGTCGTCACGCAGCTCGCAGCCGTCTCACGAGCTCTAGACAAGGCAGGATTCAGCATCGTCGCCAGCGGTCTGCGCCAGTGCCTTGCACCCGAGAACGCCGAGCACGCCGAGATCGACACGGCCAAGCTGCAGAAGATCTTCCTGTCCTTGGCCTGACGAGGGTCGCTCGGCCCTTCTTGCCAGACCGCTACCTGGGCATCAGGCCGGGTTCATGTCGACGAACCGGCTGTAGTGGCCCTGGAACGCGACGGTGATGGTGGCGGTCGGGCCGTTGCGGTGCTTGGCGACGATGAAGTCGGCCTCGCCGGCGCGCGGGCTCTCCTTCTCGTAGGCGTCCTCGCGGTGGAGCAGGATCACCATGTCGGCGTCCTGCTCGATCGAGTTGTGGACCGCGACGCCGTCGGCGACGAAGTTGTGGGTGCCGACGACGGTCGCGTCGTAGACGTCCTGCTCGCCGAGCGGCTCGATCAGCGTGATCTCGTCCCACAGCACGTCGTTGGTCGCCTCGAGGTCGAGGTCGGCCGCCGCGAGGGTCGAGGCGACGCGGTGGAGAGGTCCGGCTGCGACGAGGGTGCGGTCCTCGAGGGTGCGCCGCACCTGCTGCCACACCGCCGGGAGCGCGCTGGGCTGCTCGGCCGGTGCGGCGAAGGGCGTCTCGCCCGTCGCAGCCATCGCGACGGCGATCTCGGTGAGGAAGCGCCGGCAGTCGTCGGTCTCGACGATCGCGAGCGCCCGGCCGTCGTCGGACCGGCGCTCGGAGATGCCGAACCGCAGGAGCAGGCGGCTCACGTCGTCGAGCAGCTCCGGCTCGCCGTGCAGCACCGGCACCGACGGGCCGCGGGACTGCCGGGCGGCGTCGACCCACAGCGCGCGCAGGAACATGCGCAGCTGGCGCTTGGGCAGGTGGGCGACCGCCTCGGCGCCGGCGCGGTCCTGACGGCCCGATGCGGCGGTGCGCCGGGCGTGCTCGACGACCTGCTCGTCGGACCAGGCGGCGAGCCGCGCGGGCGCGGGTACGTGGCGCGGGACGGCGACCCGACCGCCGGCGGCGAGCGCGCCGAGCGGCTGCCAGCCGTCGTGGGTGAGGAACGGGTGGTTGGCCGTCGCGGTGACCGACTTGCCAGAGGCGAGGCGCAGCCGGAAGACCTGCCGGCGCCCGGTGGGGAAGACGTGGGTCAGGGGGCGGCGGACGTAGCGCAGCGAGTCGTCGAGGCTCCACACCGGCACGTCGCGAGCCCCGCTCGCGAACAGCTCGCCGAGGCTGACCTGCGCCCCGGTGTCGGCGCGCAGCACGAGCGTCGAGGCGGGCAGGCAGCCGGACTCGCGCAGGTCGGACAGCTGGGGCTTCTTGTCGGTGCGCTGCTCGGCGCCGCGGTTGAGCTGGCTCATCGCGATGACCGGGATCTCCAGCTCCTTGGCGAGCAGCTTGAGCGAACGGGACAGCTCGGAGACCTCCTGCTGGCGGCTCTCGACCTTGCGGTTGCCGGACATGAGCTGCAGGTAGTCGATGACGATGAGCTTGAGGTCGTTGCGCTGCTTGAGCCGCCGGGCCTTGGCCCGGATCTCCATCATCGTGAGGTTGGGTGAGTCGTCGATGTAGAGCGGCGCCTCGGCGACCTCACCCATGCGTCGGGCGAGCCGACCCCAGTCGTCGTCGGTCATCGTGCCCGAGCGCATGTGGTGCAGCGGGACCCGCGCCTCGGCCGACAGCAGGCGCATCGTGATCTCGGTCTTGCTCATCTCGAGCGAGAAGATCGCGCTCGGCAGGCCGTGCTTGACCGACGCGCTGCGGGCGACGTCGAGCCCCATCGTTGACTTGCCCAACCCAGGACGCCCGGCGATGACGATGAGCTGCCCGGGGTGCAGGCCGTTCGTCAGCCCGTCGAGGTCGACGAAGCCGGTCGGGACGCCGGACATGGAGCCGCCGCGGCTGCCTATCGCCTCCAGCTCGTCCATCGTCGGCTGCATCAGCTGCTCGAGCAGCGTGTAGTCCTCGCTGGTGCGCCGCTCGGTGACGTCGTAGATGGACTGCTGGGCGCGGTCGACGACGTCGTCGACGCCACCGCTGCCCGCCGCGCCGTAGCCCAGCTGCACGATGCGGGTGCCGGCCTCGACGAGGCGCCGGAGGATGGCCTGCTCGGCCACGATGCGTGCGTAGAAGCCGGCGTTGGCGGCGGTCGGCACGCTCGACAGCAGGGTGTGCAGGTAGGGCGCGCCGCCCACCCGGCCGATCTCGCCCAGCCGGGTCAGCTCGCCGGAGACAGTGATCGGGTCGGCCGGCTCGCCCTTGCCGTAGAGGTCGACGACGACGTCGAAGATCGTCTGGTGGGCCGGCCGGTAGAAGTCGGTGGCGCGCACCACCTCGACGACGTCGGCGATCGCGTCCTTGCTCAGCAGCATGCCGCCGAGCACCGACTGCTCGGCCGCGATGTCCTGCGGCGGGGTGCGCTCGAACTCGGGCGACGACGGAGCGGCTGATGGGCCCGAGGAGGAGGCTCGGCCGCCGTAGGCCGGCAGCTCCACGACCCGGTCCGACATCGGCACACCCCCTCTCGCGTCGTCTCGAACCCTGTCCGGCGGGCGTCCGGACCGGCCGGGACGCCCTCGTGCGGACACTGGTCTACCGGTCACCTCCGACAACGTCAGCGTGTCGCGCGCAGGTCGTGGAGCCCGCCTGTGCACAGGGTTGGGGACGGGGTGTGGACGGGACGGCCTGTCGCTGTGGACGACTGGGGACGGCCCTGTGGACTGCCTGGGGAGCAAGGGTCCGGCACCCGCTGCCACCTGCCCACACCTGTGTGCACCGCCTGTGGACAGAGAAATCTCCGCCGGGACGGGGCACGACGGGTCCCGTGACGTCAGGTGTGATCCGGCTCGACCCGGGAAGAACCGCCGGCCGCCCGGGCGAGTCGCGCGCCGTACGCCACGGCCGAGACCGCGAACAGGACGACGGTGATCGCGACCCAGCGCTCCAGGTAGGGGTCCTGGTCCAGCCCCGTCTTGAGCCGGTAGACCTCCTCGGAGCGCTGGAAGATGACCGGCGCCCAGACGACCAGCAGCAGCCCGGACAGCAGCGCCGGCAGGCGGAGGTGGTTGACCACCGACACCCGCCGCGGGCGGGAGCGCAGCGGGCGCAGCAGTCGGTCGACCAGCGCGATCAGCGGCCCGGCGATGAGGTCCCACGCGATCGCCGCGCCGACGAACCACACCGCGATGCGCCAGAACCCGGGGTCGCCCCACACCCGGCTGACGGCGTACGCCGCGAGCAGGAAGCAGCCGAGCAGGGCGACCAGGTGCCCCGGCGACGCGCCGTACCGCCGGCGGAACGGCCCGCGGGCGCTCACGCCGGCACTCCGAAGGTCAGCGTCTCGACCCACTTGGTGCAGCGGACACCGGGCGAGGCAGGGATGATCATGCGCGCCGGGAAGCCGTGGTCGAGGGACAGGTCGGCGCCGTTGACCTCCAGCGCGAGCAGGGTCCGGGCGTCGCG
>JAABUN010006117.1_pt1 | contig 14170 bp, 19 predicted proteins | sample 5559311 | NCBI WGS metagenome assembly JAABUN01 (sample SAMN10711877, study PRJNA513370) | rock metagenome | isolation source: Antarctica rocks | place: Antarctica: Victoria Land, Siegfried Peak sud | reverse complement strand
CGCAACCACCAAGCGCGCAACGCCGCGTTGCCACACTGGCTCGAGCACTACAACGAGCGCAGACCCCACTCCGGGATCGGCGGCCGAATACCGATCAGCCGCGCTCACAACCTCTCAAGGCAGGACAACTAGGTCATCGCCATCTTCGCGGCCACCGACGCGGTAATCCTCGACGGCCCCGAACGCGGACTTGTAGAAGTCCACGGCAGCGCGACCGCCCCTTACCGAGAGCTGGGGCATGAGCCTCGCCTGGAGGTCGGCGACCCGAACAGGTCCCACGTCTATCGACGGTCCTTTCCTGGCCGGCTGCGTCATCGGGTCAGGCGCCCGAGCGCCTGCATCAGCTCATGCGTCATATCGTCGCGGCGCTGGGGATCGTCGGTGCCCGCGGACATGCAGTGTCGAACGTGTCCTTCGGCGAGTCCGAGCGCCACCTTGTTGAGGGCGGCCTGAACGGCGGCCACCTGCTGGAGGATGTCGGGGCACCAGCGGTCGTCCTCGACCATCCCCTGCAGCCCGCGCACCTGTCCTTCGATGCGTCGCAGGCGCTTCTGGAGTTGGTCCTTGGTCGTTGAATACCCGCGGGTGGAAGTCGATTCGGTATCGGTGGAAGCCATACCGTGGAAGAGTACTCCGGGGGGGTACTCCCGCGCTAGTCCCACGTCCCGCCGACACGAGGCATAGAAGTACCCCCCGAGCTGCTTGCAAGCTTACCCCCAGGGTGTATGCTAAGGTAGGGAATATACTCCCCCCGAGTAACTAGGAGCAACGTGAGCACCATTCCAGCCGGCCAGGCACGCATCTTCACCGTTCAGGGCATGACCTGCTCGCATTGTGTGAAGTCCGTGCGCGAGGAGGTCTCGGAGATCGCCGGTGTCGAGAGGGTCGACGTCGACCTCGCATCGGGCCGGTTGACGGTTTCCGGTGAGGGCTTCGTCGACGAGGCGGTCACGAGCGCGGTTGCCGAGGCCGGCTACGAGGTCGTCGGGTGAGCGCTCTTGCCAAGCTCGCCGGCTTTGCCGTCATGCTTGCCGTGTTGTTCGGCGGAGGAGCCCTGGCCGGCGGAGCGATCGGTCCCGATCGCGACTCTGGGCGCTCCGCGCAAGGCCCCGCCGAAAAGGATCAGAGCGCGCATGGGGCCGAGTCAGGGGAGCACGGATCCAAGCCGGGCGCGCACGACCGCGGCCGGAGCAAAGCCCGTCCGCTTCGAGGCCTGGCGGTAGCGGCCGACGGCCTGCGCGTCATCGTCGACGATTCCGAGCTACGCCGCGGCCGGACTGAGAGCCTCGGCTTTCGCATCGTTGATGACGTTGGTGACACGGTGCGCGACTTCGACGTCGAGCACACCAAGCGACTGCATCTGATCGTCGTCCGGCGCGATCTGACCGGCTTTCAACACCTCCACCCCAAGCAGGGCGCCGACGGGGGCTGGAGCACGAGGCTGCGCCTGGACGAAGCTGGCTCGTATCGGCTGTTCGCCGACTTCTCCTACCAAGACGAGTCCTTCACGCTGGCAAACGACCTGCGGGTCGATGGTGCCGCGGACCTGAAACCCTTGGCGAGTCCGTCGAGGACGTCAGTGAGCGACGGGAGCTATGACGTCCGGCTCGGCGCTGACCACGCTCGTCCCGGCGAGGAGGCAGACCTGCGTTTCACGGTCACCAAGGAAGGCCAGACCGTCCAGATCGAGCGTTATCTCGGCGCCCGTGGGCACCTGGTGGCTTTGCGTGAGGGCGACCTGGCCTTCCTGCACGTGCATCCGACCGAGCAGGGCCACCGCGCCGCCAGGGGCGACCCGATCGGGTTCGCGGCGACGTTCCCGACCCCCGGCCGTTACCGGTTGTTCCTTCAGTTCCAGCATCGGGGCCACGTTCAGACGGTCGCTTTCACCCGGGAGGTCAAGTAGTCATGGCAGCCGAGAGCCCGAGCGTCGCGGCGCACGTCGAGATGCCGATCATCGGCATGACCTGCGCCTCGTGCGCGAACCGCATCGAGCGCAAGCTCAACAAGCTCGACGGTGTCACGGCTTCAGTGAACTACGCGACCGAGAAGGCGACCGTCGAGTACGACGCAATCACCGTCCAGCCTGAGCAGCTTGCCGGCGCGGTCCAGGCCGCCGGGTATCAAGCCGTCTTGCCGTCCGATGAGCCGCAGGGCTCCGTCGACGAGGACGTGGATGACACGGCTCCACTGCGTCGGCGGTTGATCGTTTCGGCGCTGCTGGCGATCCCGACGCTCCTCCTGTCGATGATTCCGGCGCTCCAGTTCGACAACTGGCAGTGGCTGGCGCTCGATCTGGCCACTCCGGTGATCCTCTGGGGCGCCTGGCCGTTCCACCGCGCCGCCTGGGCCAACCTCAAGCACGGCACGGCGACGATGGACACGCTCATCAGCATCGGGACACTGGCCGCCTGGCTGTGGTCGCTGTACGCGCTGTTCATCGGGAACGCCGGTATGCCGGGCATGACGATGAGCTTCGACCTCATCCCCAAGGCCGGCGAGGGGGCCGACCACATCTTCTTGGAGGTCGGGGCGATCGTCACGGTCTTCCTGCTTGCCGGCCGCTACTTCGAGGCGCGCGCCAAGCGCCGCGCCGGAGCGGCGCTGACCGCCTTGCTGGCGCTCGGCGCCAAGGACGTCGCCGTCCTCGATGAGACCGGTGTGGAACGCCGCGTGGCCGTCGAGCAGCTCGGAGTCGGTGACCGCTTCGTCGTGCGGCCGGGCGAGAAGGTCGCCACCGACGGTGTCGTCCTCGAGGGGACCAGCGCTGTCGATCAATCGTTGTTGACCGGTGAATCCGTGCCCGTCGAGATGCACCCGGGTGACGAGATCGCCGGTGCGAGCGTCAACGCGGGCGGACGTCTGATCGTCCGGGCCACCAAGGTCGGCGCCGACACCGCGCTGGCGCAGATCGGCAGGCTCGTCACCGACGCGCAGACGGGCAAGGCGCCTGTCCAGCGGCTGGCGGACCGCATCTCCGGTGTCTTCGTCCCGGTCGTGATCGGCATCGCGGTGGCGACGCTCGGGTTCTGGATCGGTACCGGGGAGGACTTGACCTTCGCGTTCACCGCCGCCGTCGCGGTTCTGATCATCGCGTGCCCCTGCGCCCTGGGGCTGGCGACGCCGACGGCGTTGTTGGTCGGCACGGGCCGAGGCGCTCAGCTCGGGCTGTTGATCAAGGGCCCCGAGGTCCTGGAGTCCACCCGCGAGGTCGACACGATCGTGCTCGACAAGACCGGCACGGTCACCACCGGCAGCATGAGCATGGTCGACATCGTCAGCACGGGTGAAACGACGCGCGAGGACGTCCTACGGATCGCCGGCGCGCTGGAAGACGCCTCTGAGCACCCGGTCGCCAAGGCCATCGCCAACGCTGCGCGCGACGAGCTCGGCGCCCCGAGCGCCGTCGAGGGCTTTACCAATCGTGAGGGCCTGGGTGTCGAGGGCGTCGTCGACGGCCACGCGGTGCTGGTGGGCCGCCCGTCGCTGATGGCCGGGTGGAGCCTCCCGATCTCGGATGAGCTCGATGCTGCCAAGCGTGCGGCCGAGCAGCTCGGCCGCACCGCTGTACTGGCCGCATGGGACGGTGAGGTCCGGGCCGTCCTCGTGGTCGCCGATACCGTCAAGCCCACGTCGGCGGAGGCGGTTGCCGCGTTGAAGGCCCTGGGCCTGAGGCCGGTGCTGCTGACGGGTGACAACCAGGCGACCGCACGAGCGGTTGCGGCCGAGGTGGGCATCGAGGAGGTCATCGCCGAGGTCCTACCGGCCGACAAGGCCGACATCGTCCGTCGCCTGCAAGGCGAGGGCCGGGTCGTGGCGATGGTCGGCGATGGCGTCAACGACGCGCCTGCGCTCGCGCAAGCCGATCTCGGCCTCGCGATCGGCACGGGCACCGACGTGGCGATAGAGGCCTCCGACCTGACCCTGGTCTCCGGCGACCTGCGGGCGGCGGCCGACGCCATCCGGTTGAGCCGGGCGACACTCCGCACGATCAAGCAGAACCTCGCCTGGGCATTCGGGTACAACGTCGCCGCCCTCCCGCTCGCCGCCGCCGGCCTGCTCAACCCGGTCCTGGCGGGGCTGGCGATGGCGCTCTCGAGCGTCTCGGTCGTCGCGAACGCACTGCGTCTGCGACGCTTCCGCTCCGCGCATCGCTCGAAGCCCGCGAGCGTCGAGCCGACCGCGATCGCGCCCACCCGCCACGCGGAGGAGTTCGCCTGATGTCCCGCGCGGCAACTGCTGCGGAGGAACACCAGCACCACGAGATGCCGACTTCCGGCAGGGAGCTGACCGGTGTGGCGCTCAGCGCGACGCTGCACTGCCTGACCGGCTGCGCGATCGGCGAGGTGCTCGGCATGATCATCGGCACCGCGCTCGGATTCCCGGATCTGGGAACCATCGTGCTCTCGGTCGCGCTGGCCTTCCTGTTCGGCTATGGGCTGACCAGCCTGCCGCTGCTACGCGCCGGCCTGGCACTGAGCGTGGTCGTTCCGATCGCCCTGGCGTCTGACACCTTGAGCATCGCGGTCATGGAGATCGTCGACAACGGGATCATGCTCGTGGTCCCGGGCGCGATGGAAGCCGGCCTAGGTGATGTCCTGTTCTGGGGCTCGCTCTCGTTCGCCCTGGCCGTCGCCGGAACCTTCGCGCTGCCGGTCAACCGCTGGCTGATCGCGCGCGGCAGGGGTCACGCCGTCGTGCACGCGACCGGCATCCACGGCGGGCCCTCGCCTCGCCTCGTGGGAAGCATCGCCGCCGTGGCATTCGTCTTCGGGGCGAGCGTACTCGTCGCCGAGCTGATCGGCACCGACGACGTGGCCCACGCCGGCGTCGTCGGGGCCCAGTCCCGAGCCGTGGGCCAGGCGGCGAATGATCTGTAAGGATCTGGCCGGTCCCGGCCAGTGTTCTTGCAGGAGCGATTCGCCCGACGCGCGAAGGACGTGGCGGAGCACGAGGGCGACGACGATGGCGTCGTCGAGCTGACCGACCACCGGAATGAAGTCGGGCACGAGATCGATGGGCATCGCGAGGTAGGCCATCAGGCCGATGAGAAGGGCCTTCTGCCACCGCGAGACGCGAGGATCGCCGAGCATGCGTTTGAAGAGGACAAGGCAATCGGGGACGAATCCGGCGAGCGCTCGAGCGTCGGTTCGCCGTCCAGCCGCCACGAGGGCGAGGACGGCCACGAGGTAGATGCTCGTCACGCCCACGAGTGCGACGGTGAGCCATTGCCAGACCGGCACGGTACCCAGCCTAGAGTCCAGACAGCTCCAGTCCGCCCCGGCTCGTCCCGAGCCCCGCGGTGCGGAAGGCAGGGATCATCTCGCTGGTGACGAGGCCGGTTTCGTCGGTGAGCCCGTCGACGAGCGCGAACCATTCCCGTATGCGCTCGGGGGTGTCGATGACGACGGTGACGATCGGGACGCGGCGACGGAGCTGCCAGAAGAAGTCGCCGTGAGGTGCGTGGTCGCCGTGGAAGCCCCAGATCCCTCGCAGACACGTCGCACCGGCTGCGCCGGCTTCGCGCAGCGCCCGGATCAGCTGGTGGTGCAGCGGGTGGGCACCGTGGCGGGACTGCTCGCCCGTGTAGACCATCAGCTTCTGCCAGATCCCGAGGCCGCCGGGGTCGGTCTGAGGCAGGTCTCGCGGCTCGCACAGCCGCTGGCCGTCGCGTTTGCACACCCTCACCCGTTCCAAGGTCAGCAGCGGTTGGTCGAGCATCTGCGCGAGTTCGGGCAGCAGTGTCTCGATCCGTCGGCTGTCGCCGACGGCGATGACCATGAGCGGGACCTGCGCATTCGCGCCGAAGAATCTCGCGCGCTGGCGAATGCCGTGAGCCGTGCCGTCGACGCCGAGCAGGACGGTTGCCCCGGCGACTCCCCGCCGCTGCAGCAGACGTACGATCGCTTCGTAGGCGCGAGTGCTCCCGACGCGCTCCTGTCGCCCCACGTACACCGTGAGCTTGGTCGCCTCGTGCGGTTCCGAAGGCAGCTTGACGGCCTCGAAGCGAGCGGTCAGCAATCGGGCCCTTTCGAGGGTCACCAGCCCGCTGAACCTCACCCGGTTGATGTCGTCAAGTGCCGCCTCGATTCGTGCCTGGGTGTCGACTGCGACCGATACCAGCGGCAGATCTTCCGAGAGCGTCAGCAGCCGGTCGGTGTGCAACCGCTGCTTGGCGCCGAAGCCTTCGACGCCCCGCATGACCAAGCTGGTTTGCAGCGCGTGACGCGCGTAGATCGCGGTGAATGCGTCGGCGACAAAGCCGCCGTTGACGCGGTCCCGTTCGCCGAAGTAAGTGGTCAGCTTCAGGCAGTCCTCGTTCACAGGGCCATTCCCAGCTCTCGACCGAGCCATGTCGCCACGACGCCAAGGGCAAGGCTGACGGCGAAGTTGAGTGCGCTGAGGCCTAGCTGCCCGTCCTCGCCGAGGCGGTGGCTCTCGAGCGCCCAGGTGCTGAAGGTGGTGAACGCCCCGACCAGGCCGGTCCCAGCGACGCGGAGAGCGTCCGCGCCCAGAGCGGCGCCGACCAGCGCCCCGAGGGCGAACGCACCGGTGATGTTGACCACGAGCGTTCCGTAAGGAAAGTCGCGGCCCAGCCGCCGGGCGACCGTGCCGTCGAGCCAGAAGCGAAGGACCGCACCGAAGCCTCCCGCCATCCCGATCCCGACCGCCACCGAGAGGCTCAAAGGACAATCCGCGCGCGACGCACGAGGTTGGTGGCCAGCGCCACGGCCAGGAAGCCGGCGATGATGCTGACCAGCGCGTAGGCCGCCGCGAGACCCAACCGCTGCTGGTCGAGCATCTGCAGCAGCTCTAACTGCATGGTCGAGAATGTCGTCAGCGCACCACAGAACCCGGTGCCCAGCAGGGGACGCCGGTAGGAGGACAGCGGCAGGCGCTCCTGCAGGCGGGTCGTGAAGTACCCGAGAGCGAACGCGCCGACGACATTCGCCAGGAACGTCGCCCACGGCCACTGGCCGGTATTGCCCGGCACGACTTCGACGAGCTCAGCCCGAGCCAAGGCGCCGATCATGCCACCCACGAAGATGGCCGCCAGCTCACGGCGGTCAACGCGCACGAAGCCAGGTCACCTGCTTCTGCCTCAGAGGGGCGGTGGAGCGGTCTGCCGGCGCATCGACCCGGGCGCGACGGAGGGGTGTGTCGGCCGGCCCGGGCGATTCGAGGTGGCCGCCGGCCGGGGCGGCGGGCGGGCGACGGCCTGACAGCCAAGACCCTGCGAGCACAAGGAGCAAACCGGCGACGATGCCCGCTGTCAGCGGCTCGCCGAGTACGAAGACGCCACCTGCCACCGAGACGGCGGGGGCGAGGCAGGTGACCAGGGAAGCGCGCGCCGCGCCCGGGTCAGAGACGAGCGAGTAGAAGGCGACGTAGCCCAAGCCGGTAAAGCCGGCGCCCAGAAGCGCGAGCGCCCCGAGGACGGTGGCGGAGGGCAGCGAGCGCGGAGGGTCCAGGGCGGCGGGGATCGCACTCAGGACCGCGCAGCCCAGAAGCGTCCCGGCCACGACGACGAGAGGCGGCAGATCGGTGAAGCGCCGCTGGGAGTACAGCGCGCCGCCGGCGTAGAACAGCGCCCCCGACAAGACGAGCAGCCCACCGGCGAGCGCGCGGGCGTCGCCCGCCACCTCGGCGCCGAGCAGCAGAGCCACACCGCCTAACCCGATGATCAGCCCGACCAGTCGCACGCCGGCGACACGCTCGCCCGGCGCGTAGCGCAGTGCGAGCGCCGCGACCATGATCGGCACCGACGCGACCAGGGGCCCTGCCAGCGATGAGGGCACCGTCGCGAGTCCCACGGTGATCAGCATCGCGGGGGCGGCGAGGTCGAGAAGCGCGAGCACAGCACCTGCCGTGCCCGCCCGCGCAGGACGGCCAAGCGACCGCCGCGCAGTACGAACGGCACGAGAACGCACGCACCCAGCGCCGAGCGGGCGAACACCACGAAGGCCGGCGACACCAGTCCGACTGTCAGCTCAACCAGCAGATACGGGATCCCCCATAGGAAGGCGGCGAGAAGAAACAGGAACGCGGAGCGCGCGGACATCGGGATGAGGATGCCAACCCTCGCGCGGGGCGTTGTCGGGGCGTCCTCGATCCGGCCGGACCTGACTCCTGGGCGGGTCTTGACGCCGTCAGAGCTCCGCACTCGGTACGGTCGCACGACGGCGGATCTGGACCACATCGAAGTCCGGGGCGTGCGAGAACAACCCTTCGTGACGTCTCGGTGGACATCGCGAAGCGGGCGATCACCGTCTTCACCGGGTGTCCGGATCGGGCAAGTCCTCGTTGGTGTTCGGCACGCTTGCGGAGGAGTCCCAGCGGCTGATCAACGAGACCTAAACCACGTCCGGGCAGTCGTTGATGCCCAACGTCGGCCGGCCTGACGTCGACACGCTCCGCAACTTGAGCGCCGCGATTCTCGTCAACCCGGAACGCAAGGGTGCCAACTCCCGCTCGACCGTCGGCACGGCGACTGACGCGTACTCGATGCTGCGGCTGATCTACAGCCGCATCGGCGAACCGCACGTCGGCCATTCGAGCATGGTCTCGTTCAATGATCCGCAGGGCATGTGTGTGCTGGTCCTCGACGAGCCGACCACGGGGCTGCACATGGACCACGTCGACAAGCTCGTTCACCTGATGGACGCCCTCGTCGATCGTGGCCGGACGCTGATCGTCATCGACGATGATCTCGACGTGCTGACCGGCCCCACTTGAGGGAGCACCCTGTGGCCAGGCCTCTGGTCGGCACCAGGCGTCCCATCGGAGGAGCGGTTGACGGAGGTAAGCGATCACCAGGCTGTACGGTGGGCACATGCCCGCGTCCGCCAGCGCCGAGCAACGCTCACCGTTCGACGGCGATGAACTCGACGAACCGGGTGGGAGGTGACCGAGGACGCGCCCATCCTGCTCGCCTGCGACGGGTCTTCAACGGCGCAACTCGCGACCGCGACTGTTGCGCGGCTCTTCCGCGACCGCCGTGCCGTCGTCGTCACGGTGTGGACGCCTGCGCCGGGTTTCCGGCCCCACGACGCATTTGATGCTTACCACGGTATCCCGGCTCCGACGAGGGAAGCGCTGGATCAGCACCTGCAGAGGCACGCGGAGCAGACTGCGGCGGAGGCCGAACAGATGGGGACCGACGCCGGGCTAGACATCACGTCGATGGTGCGAAGCTCCTCCGACGTGGCCGAGACGCTCGCCGAGATCGCGGATTCGCTCGGAGCCGCGGCGATCGTCGTCGGAACGAACGATCACGGGCTGTTCCATGTGCTTCCACTCGGCAGGGTGACGCGCAAGCTCGCCGATTCCACGCACGTACCCCTCCTGCTGCTGCCCGGACCGACAAGAGCCCAGCTCGACGCAGAAGCGGCCTTGCGACCACCGGTGCAGACAGACTCCTGAGTCCTTCCGGTGGTGTCGGCGGCGTCGACTTGATGCTCCTGCCTTCGGGTACTCGCCGGTCATCCTCCTCCTCTTCGCGCTCGCGCTCCCGCGGCATCTGGGTTATCCCGTTGTGGCGGGGCTCGTCGGCCTGGAGTCCCTGGGCGTGCCGGTACCCGGCGAAACGGCTCTGATCGCCGGTGCTGTCCTCGCCCATCAAGGCCACTTGAACATCACCGTTCTGATCGCGCTGGTCGCCGTCGCGGCAATCGTCGGCGACAACCTCGGCTATCTCATCGGGCGCCGCGGAGGTCGCGCTCTGCTCGAGCGTCCCGGTCCGCTCGAGCGTCATCGTCGAGCGGTCCTGCGCAAGGGCGAGCCGTTCTTCGAGCGCCACGGACCCAAGGCGGTCTTCCTGGGTCGGTGGGTCGCCGGGTTGCGGATCGCCGCTGCCTGGCTGGCCGGGATCAACCGCATGCGATGGGCGACCTTCCTGTTCTGGAACGCGGCAGGCGGTATTGCCTGGGCAGTGAGCGTCGGACTGCTCGGCTACTTCGTCGGCGCCGCTGCAGGGAAGCTCATCCGCGACCTGGGCGTCATCGCGGTCGCCGTCGTTCTCGTGGTGCTGATCGTCGCCGCGGTCGTCGTGATGCGTCGCCGCCAGACGCCGAACCCCGCCTAAGGAGCCGACGCTCGCGCCGCGCGGGAGCCTCCAACGATGGCGTCCGATCGGACGTTGGCGAGGCGGCAGGTCGATGGACCGCTTGGCGAGCGCGAGACATCGCGCATCCGCACGGCTATGAAGACGTCGACTTCAGACCGGAAGGGCAACCTTCCCCTATTGAATCGATTCCTGTCAACGCATATCGTGCCTGCGAAGCACGAAGGTCGCGCAATCCCGGAAAGGTTGAGGTCGAGACCTGATGGCCACCGTCCTGTTCGTCTGCCTGCACAACGCCGGGCGCTCGCAGATGAGCGCTGCGCTGTTCGAGCGCGCCGCCGCCGCCGACCGTCACCTGGCGCTGTCGGCCGGCAGCGAAGCCGATCCCGGAGGGCATGTTCAACCCCAGGTCATCGAAGTCATGGGGGAGCTTGGAATTGATCTCTCCGGCCGCCGCCCTCAGCGTCTCAACCGAAGCCTTGCCGAGCGCGCAGACGTGGTCGTCACGATGGGCTGCGGCGACGCGTGCCCGTTCATTCCCGGCAAGCGATACCTCGAGTGGAAGCTCGAAGACCCCAAGGGGCGTCCGCTCGAGGAGGTCCGCGCGACCCGCGAGGACATCGGACGACGTGTCGATGCGCTTCTGCAAGAGCTCGATACGGGGCTGTCGGCCCCCGGCCACTAGCGGCGTTTGCCGTCGCCCTCGACTCGACCGTCGGGTTGGCCTGGCGCCCGCCCGGACGCCCCATCGGGTGATCGAAGCCGTGGCGGGTTGCCGCCTGCGGCGAGCTCCACGTCGAGCGCCGGCTGCGCTACCTCGACCAAGCCGCTCTCCCGCCGGATGCGAGCGTCGATGGAGGGGTCCGGATTCAGTCAGGCCGCCTTGGGCACCGGCGTCACCCCGAGCTCGGCGAGCTTGTGGTCGAACGCCAGGATGCCGGCCGTGTCGACGTAGAAGTCCTCCTGCTCGACGACCTTGCCCCACCTGGTGCGCAAGACGAGAACGGTCCTGTTCTGGTAGAGCCGTGTCCCGTCGGGGCCGTCGGCGTAGTCGTCGAAGCGGACCCACATCGTCAGCGCCCGGCGGCCCGCTGACCGCGATCTGCTTGATCTGGCCTTGGATCTTCGCGGCGGTGAAATTCTGGAGGAAGCGGTCGATGTTCGCCTTGCCGGCCCAGTCCCCGGCCCACCGGTGGTCGCCGTCGTTGAAGCGCAGGAGGGCGTCGTCAGCGTAGGCGCCGAGCAGCGTCGAGTGGTCGCCGGCGTTGAGCTTGGTGACGTCGCGTCCGAACTTGACGAGCAGGGCCCGTGGGATGAGCTCCCGGCCGGAATCGCGAGGGCCGCTCCGATGAGCAGGCTTCCTATCTGCATATGAATCCTCCCGGTTGATCGCTTCGATGAGCACGAACCATCAGCGAGATCAGCGGAACTCGACCGCCGACGGATGAACGAGGGGCACCGCGGGATCCCAGCCTCTGCGTAGCAGCTCCACCCAGTGACGGTGGCGTCAGCACCGTCGCCTGAGCCGCCGCCGGGTACGCAATTCGCCCGGTGCCGCGAGGGCGGTGGCATCATCGAGGAAGAACAGCTCGGTGAAGCGTCCCGCTGAAGCAGCGGGCGCCGACGCCAACCACGGAACGAGAGGCGGCACGCGATCCAGCGGCGGCCGGCATGTTTGCGACGGATACGACCCTCGTCGCCGTGCTGTGACGCTTCCACTGATAGGCGGCCGACCAGGGCGCGCGGGGTCGAGCAAACGTCGTCCTCGCCTCCAGTGCTGTACCGTTCGGAACACGTACCGGTCGGAACAGCCAGAGGAGCATAGTGACCGTGGCATCGAAGGACATCGAAATTTGGGGCACAACCGAGGCGACCGTTGACCAGGTTTGGCGCCTGCTCGGGGACAGCACTTCCTGGCCGAGCTGGACGCCCATCGAACAGGCGAAGATCGTCGATCACGGCCGGGACGACGGGCTCGGGGAGGTCCGCACGCTCAAGACGGGCCGGGTCACGGTCAAGGAAGAGATCGTCGAACGTCGGGAGCCGCAGCGGCTCAGCTACAAGCTCTTGAGCGGGCTCGCCGTCCGCGACTATCGCGCTGACGTCGACCTGACCCGTCGCGGCGACACGACCGAGATCCGCTGGCACACGACCTTCAAGCCGAAGGTCCCCGGCTCGGGCTGGCTCTATAGGCGGGCGCTGACGAAGGCGACACAGGACTTCGTCGACGGCCTCGCCGAGCGCGCCACCCGGGCATGAGCCACCGGGTGTTGACGGCCGCGGACGCCTACTGGCGTCCGTCGAACCAGATGGGCGTGCTGAATACCGACCTCGCCAAGCAGCTCGAGGCCGAGACGCTCGGCGCGCGGATGTGGCGCCTGAAGCCCGGCCAGGCGTCGACCCGCCACCGCCACCGCGGCCAGACGGAGCTGTACGTGGTGCTCGAGGGCGCCGGGCGGCTGCGAGTCGACGGCGAGCTGCTCGAGCTGGAGCCGCTGAGCGCCGTCCTGGTGTCCGCCGACAGCGTCCGACAGGTCTTCAACGACAGTGACGCCGACCAGCTCTGGCTGATCGTCGGCGCCCCGCCCGAGGCGGGCAACACGCTGGAGATGACGCAGGACCAGCTCGCGTACCTCTATCCCGACGGACCGAAGGCGCTCCCGCCCGAGTTGGGCTAGGCCGGCGGGAACGGCGGCGATGGCCGAACTTCTATGAGCGAAGAGAGCCCGTCGGCGCCGAAGCAGCGTCTCCTCGACGAGCTCCTCGTCCACCTCGAGCGACACGGGCTGTCGGACACCAGCCTGCGGGGCCTCGCGAAGGCAGTCGGCTCGAGTCACCGGATGCTCAGCTACCACTTCGGCTCGCGGCAGGAGCTGCTGACCGAGGTCAGCAGGACGGTGGAGCGGCAGCAGCGTGACGCGTTCCGGGCGATGCTGGCCGACCCGTCCCGTTCTCCGGTCGAGGTCATGCGGACGATGTACGAGCGCTTCGTCGACCCGAGCCTGCGCCGTCCCGAACGGCTCTTCTTCGAGCTCTACGCCCGGGCGCTCCTGGATCCGGCCGGCAGCGCCTTCGTCCCCGAGGTCGTCGAGGCGTGGCTCGATCCGCTCGTCGAGCTCTTCGCTCGGCTCGGCCTCGAAGACGCGGCCGCCGCGGCCGAGGCTCGCCTCGCCATCGCCGTGTCGCGCGGGCTGTTGCTCGACCTGCTCGCCACGGAGGACCGCGAGGCGGTCCACGCGGCGATGGAGCGGTACATGCTCCGCTTCGAACCCGAAACCGAAAGCGACTGAGGGGAGCGCGCGCGGAGGCGACCGGCGCAGCGGTCGACTCGGTTCAACGTTACAAGCGGAAGCCTCGCCCCTCCTCGAGTAGATCGGTGACGCGTCGAGCATCCCCGCGATGGAGCCCGCTCGAGTCTCCGCGCAGCAGACGCTTGGCCACGTCGACCATGGCCTCCGCCGCGACCCATGTGAGCCTGCCGCCGACGCTTACGCGCTGGGCGCCCGCCTTGAAGAGGTCATCGACGTTGAGATCGGGGCGCGCCAGAGCGTTCAGCGGCGCTGTCGTCGCGCGCTTGACGGCCTTGATCTCGTTCAGGTCCAGCCCGGGAGCGAACAGCACGTCGGCACCGGCGCCTTCGAAGGCACGCAACCGCCTGATCGTCTCGTCCAGATCCTCGTGCCCGTAAAGGTGATTGTCGGCTCGAGCGGTCAGCACGAACGGAAAGTCGAGCGCGTGAGCCGCCTGGGCGGCGGCAGCGACGCGCTCTACCGCGTGCCCAAAGTCGTAGATGCCCGACGCGGAGTCGAAGTCCTCGATGGAGCCTCCGACCGCTCCCGCGGCCGCTGCGGCGCGAACCGCCGCAGCGACTCCCTCGGGTGCTCGGTCGAAGCCGTTCTCGAGGTCAACGGAAACCGGCAGGTCGGTGGCGGCCGCGATGTTCCGAACGTGAGCGATCGCCTCGTCCAGGCTGACCTCCCCGTCGCTCCGGCCCAGGGTGAAGGCGAAGCCGGAGCTCGTCGTCGCCAGCGCACAGAATCCCAGCGCGGCCAGGACCGACGCTGCACCGGCGTCCCATGGATTCGGGATGACGAACGGCGGCCCTCG
>JAABUN010006116.1_pt1 | contig 14171 bp, 10 predicted proteins | sample 5559311 | NCBI WGS metagenome assembly JAABUN01 (sample SAMN10711877, study PRJNA513370) | rock metagenome | isolation source: Antarctica rocks | place: Antarctica: Victoria Land, Siegfried Peak sud | reverse complement strand
CCCGCGTCGATCGCGCCGTCCTGCGCCGCCTCCTCGGCCTCGCCGCCCCCTACCGCTGGCCCCTGATCGGCGGCGGCATCGGCCTGATCATCAGCAGCCTCCTCGGCCTCGCCCTCCCCTGGCTCATTCGCGGCCTGATCGACGGTGCCGTCCTCACCCGCAACGACGGCGCGATCACCCGCACCATCGGCCTCCTCCTCGTCACCTTCGTCGCGCAGGCCCTCGTCGGCATCGGCCAGGGCTACCTCCTCGCCTATGCCGGGGAACGCCTCGTCGCCGACCTCCGCCGCCGCCTCTACGGCCACCTCCAAAGCCTCTCCACCGGCTTCTTCGACGGGCGACGCACCGGCGAACTCCTCTCGCGCCTCACCAACGACGTCGGCGCGATCCAGGCCAGCGTCACCACCAACCTGCTCAACTTCTTCCAGCAACTCGTCATGCTCATCGGCGCGCTCGTCCTCGTCATCGTCACCGACTGGCGACTCGCCGGGATCGTCCTCGCCATCGTCCCCCCAATCGTCCTCACCGGCGCGATCTTCGGTCGCCGCCTCCAGGCCCTCGCCAACGAGACGCAGACCGAACTCGGCGTCGCGACCACCGTACTCGAAGAGACGATCGCCGGGGCGCGCACCGTCAAAGCCTTCGGGCGCGAGGGTCATGAGGTCGCGCGCTACGGGCGCAGCGTCGAGCGCACCTTCGCCGTCGCCATGCGCCGCACCCGCGTCCGCGCCGTCTTCGGCCCCCTGATCACCCTCTTCGCCCTCCTCGCCCTCACCGGCGTCCTCCTCTTCGGTGCGCGCGAAGTCGCGGCCGGGCGACTAACCCCCGGCACCCTCGTCTCCGCCCTCCTCTACATGACCCTGGTCGCTGGGCCGATAGGCGGCCTCACCGGCGTCTACGCCCAACTCCGCGAAGCCAGCGGCGCGGCCGAGCGGATCTTCGAAATCATCGACACCGTGCCCGAGATCGCCGACGCCCCCGACGCCCGCCCCCTCCCCCTCCCCGTGCGCGGTGCCGTCCGCCTCGAAGACGTCATCTTCCGCTACACCCCCCTCGCAGGCACCCCCCTTGCGGCCACCAGCCAGTCAGGCATTCCCCAGTCAGGCACCCCCCTCATGGGCGATGCCGCCCCGCCCGTCCTGCGCGGCATCACCCTCGACCTCGCGCCCGGCGAAACCGTCGCCCTCGTCGGCCCCAGCGGTGCAGGCAAGACCACCCTCGCCAACCTCCTCCTCCGCTTCTACGACCCCACCGGCGGGCGCGTCCTCCTCGACGGCCACGACACCCGCGCCGTCACCCTCGCCTCCCTGCGCGACGCCCTCGGCGTCGTCCCGCAGGAACCGGCCCTCTTCGGCGGCACCATCGCCGAGAACATCGCCTACGGCCGACTCGACGCCGAGCCCGACGAGATCGCCGCCGCCGCCCGCGCCGCCAACGCCCACAACTTCATCATGGACCTCCCCGAAGGCTACGCCACCATTGTCGGAGAGCGCGGCGTGCGCCTCTCCGGCGGCCAGCGCCAACGCGTCGCCATCGCCCGTGCCATCCTCAAAGACCCGCGCGTCCTGATCCTCGACGAGGCCACCTCCTCGCTCGACACCGAATCCGAAGCCGCCATCCAGGCCGCGCTCGAACGCCTCATGCGCGGGCGCACCACCCTCGTCATCGCCCATCGCCTCTCCACCGTCGAGCGCGCCGACCGCATCGTTGTCCTCGATCGCGGCCAACTCGTCGAACAAGGCACCCACGCCGCCCTCCTCGCGCATGGCGGCCTCTACGCCCGCCTCTACACCCGCCGCTTCACCGAAACCACCCCCGACGAACCCACCGCAGACAATGAAGCCGAGGCCCTTGCCACCGCAGCCACCTAACAACCCTACGCACCGCTGCACTCGACTAATGCGCGTCGGATCAGCCAGAACCTCTCCCCCCGCGCTATACTTCCCCTCACCATCGCGACCCGCCCCACCACACTATCCCCTGGGAGAACCGCCGATGACCGTCACCCACACGCCGCTCACGGCCACCGATCTCCTCAGCCTGACCGGCGACGGGCAGCGCCACGAACTCATCGCGGGGGAGTTGCTGACGATGTCGCCAAGCGGTGAAGAACATGGCAGCCTCGCCGCGATGTTCACCACCTATCTCACCCAGCACGTCCTCGCCAACCAACTCGGGCGTGTCTTCGCCGCCGAAACCGGCTTCCTCCTCGCGACCGCCCCCGACACCGTGCGCGCGCCCGATGTCGCCTTCGTCAGCCGCGCACGGCTGCTCGCCAGCGTCCAAGGGAGCGGCTATCACCAGGGCGAGCCCGATCTCGCCGTCGAGATCATCTCCCCGCACGACCGATACACCGAGGTCGAGGAAAAAGTGGCGATGTGGTTAGCGCACGGAACGCGGATGGTGATCGTGGTCAATCCGCGCAGCCAAACGCTCACCACCCATCGCTCCGCGACCGATGTGCGCCATCTCGTCGCCACCGATCTGCTCGAAGGCGCGGATGTCGTCCCCGGCTGGCGTGTGCCCGTGCGCGACCTCTTCCAATGAAACCGGCGAACCGGCACGATCCCCTATCGCCCGCGCACCAGCGCCAGCCATCCCACCCCGACGCCGCCACCTTCCTCGCGCGGCACACCTCGCTGGCGATCGGCGACGAGGACTGGGGCGACCCCGCCGCGCCGGCACGCCTCCGCCTGAGCTGGTATTGCACCACCGCCGCGCCACCGCCCGCACTGGTCACCTCCGTGCGCGCGATCGTGCTGCGCGGCGACGCGGTGTTGGTCGTGCGCGAGCCGAGCGGCACGCCCTACATCGTCCCCGGCGGGCGCTGCGAGCCGGGCGAGACGGCGGAGGCAACGCTACGCCGCGAGATCCTGGAAGAAGTCGGCTGGACCCTCGATGCCATCCAACCCCTCGGCGTCATCCACCTCCGTAACCTCGGCCCCTCGCCGCCTGGCAACCCCTACCCCTACCCCGACGCCTTCCAACTCGTGTGCCAGGCCCACGCCATCGCCCACCACCCCGAGGCCATGGTCTACGACGAGTTCGTCGCCAATTCCACGTTCACGCCGCTCGCCGAGGCCCGTCTCCTGCCGCTCCGCCCCGGCGAACGGGCGCTGCTAGACGTGCTGTTCGCCCGCTAACACCTCTTGATTTCTTTGTTGCACCTACAGCCAACGACCGAGCAAACTATCTTGACAATTCCTCCTGTTTACACTACACTCGTGTCCCGAGGACACGAGTGTAGTGTAATAATAAAGTGCTACAAACACGTCAATGGCAGTACGAAGATGAGGAAGTCAGCCTCGCGCGCCATTCTCGAACTGCTCGCCGCCGAGAATCGCCGCGTCCTCTCCGATTGGAGAGCCGCCATATTTTTGCGCCGGGCATCGCTCGCGACACCCCCCACGAAGCGCCGCTGGTCGTCCGCGCCACATCGGATCGAGGCTATCCACCCGCTCCTCAATCAGATGCAGCAGCGTGACGAGATCGAGCCAATACCGAATCAACATCGCCTCTACAAAGTGACCGTGCCCTACGCGCGCGGTGGCCCCGCCGAGGAAACCGAAATCCTGATGGAAGTCCACCCTTACGCCGCATTGAGCCATCTCTCGGCCCTGGCGTTCCACGGCCTCACCACCGCACTCCCCCAGACCATCATCGCCACGATCCCAGCGGCACGACCGGGCACCATGCTCCCCCCGGGCACCGACATCGCGGACTGGCAGGAATTCGCCCTCGTGAGCGGTCGCAAGGTGGACCAAATCCTCGGCCATCCCGTCCATTGGGTGCAGATCCAGACCGAGCGCTACTTCGGCATACAACAGTATCAGCCGCATGGCTATCCCGTCCGGGTCACCACCCCAGAGCGTACCCTCCTCGATGGCCTACAACGACCCGAACTCTGCGGCGGTCTGGAAAACGTCCTGCTGGCGTGGCGACAGGCGAACGACACCCTCGATCTCGACACGCTCATCGGCGACATCGATCGCCTGGACATCCAGGTTCTCCGTCAACGAGTTGGGGTAATCCTCGACCAATTGGGAATCGAACACGCGGCTGTCGAGCAGTGGCGACAGCATCTGCCCCGTGGCGGTTCAAGCAAGCTGCTTGGCTCCGCGCCCTACGCGCCCGAGTTCAGCGCGCGGTGGAACCTCTCGCTCAATGCCCCCCTCGGGGCGTTGCGCGAGACTGGCGTATGAGGCCCGACTATCCCGCCGCCTTCGATACCATCGCCTCCTGGGCCAGAACCAACCGCGTCACCGCCGACGAGGCGCGCAAACGCTTCGCACAGTACACGATCCTGCGCGCCATCACGTCATCGCGCGCCCTGAGCGACCTCCTCGTCTTCAAAGGCGGCAACGCACTCGACTTTGTGTGGCACCCCAACCGCAGCACGACCGATCTCGACTTCTCCGCCGATATGGACGCGGTGCTGCGACTCGATCCCGCCTGGAACCCGGTCGCCCTCAAAGACTATCTGCAAACCCGCCTGACCGCAGGCCTGGGCACCTCCACACGCCTCTTCGGCGTCGTCCTGGCGATCCACAGCTTCCGGCAGCAACCGCCGAAGCCCGACAGCACGTTCATCACCTACGAGGCCCGCGTCGGCTATGCCATGCCGGATGAGCAGAAGCTCCGCAAGCGCCTGGCGCAGGGCGGGGCGAGCGCCAATGTCATCCCGCTGGACATCAGCCTCAACGAGCCGATCTGCGCCGACGAGCGGATCGACCTGCGAGGCCAGCAACGCCTGCGCGTCTGCACCATCGAGGATATCGTCGCCGAGAAGCTGCGCGCCCTGCTACAACAGCCGCTTCGCAACCGGACGCGCGAGCAGGATCTCCTCGATATCGCCGTCATCCTCCGCGCACATCCTGGCTTCGACGGTGTCCGGGTCGCCGCGTACCTCCTACGGAAAGCGGCGGCGCGCAACGTCCCCGTTTCCCGTCGCGCCTTCCACGACCCCCGGGTCATCAGCCTCGCACAGCAGGACTACGCCGCGCTCGCCCAGACCACCCGCACCAGCTTCATCCCCTTTGGGGAAGCGCTCGCCTCGCTCCACACCTTCGTCGCCGCCCTCGCCATCCCCGCCGACACCCCACCCGAACCGCAACAACCCGCCTGACACCGACCGAACCCGAATGGTCACATCCCGCCCGCATACGCTCCCGAATCATCGCTGGAGCATCCCTGGATCACCGGGCCTGGTGGTCGCGCCTGGTAGCCACGCTCGGTGGCCGCGTCTGGTGGCAGGCAATATCCCCTTGAATAAGGGGGCCTCTGCCACTCACAGGTGCAGTGCGCCCTTCATAACTTTTGCCACAATGCCATTCCAACCCATGCAGGCGAGCATTGTCGCGTCGTCCCGTCGTGGCGGGAGCATCTGCCCTTCACGGGTATTTCGTAGCGACCGCTGTCGCCCCGATGCGGCGGGCAGAGCGGAGTGGGGCCAAGGGCAGAGCGGAGCGGGGCCTCAACCGCCTGCCCTATATGGTCCGCCGCCCACCCCTCATCACTCATCCCTCGTCACTCGTCACTCCTCTCTCGTCCCCCCTCACGCCACCCCATCCACCCGCCAATAACTATCCAACGCCTGCCACTGCACGAACGCGAACCAGCCGCGTGTCGCCGCCTGATCCCAGCCCTCCCACGGCTGCCCCGGTGCGGTGGTGCCGCGAATCGCCCCCGCATAGGCGCTGTACGTCGCGATGTCCTCGCGGTGCCCCGACGAGGCCGGGACATTCGGGTGCAGCGCCCGGTCATCCGGCTGCGCCCGCCAGTAGCCGCGCGCCACCATCGCCCGCGCGATGAACGCCACCACCTGGATATTCAGCACCTCGGCGAACGGCGCATAGGTGCCATCCGCATAGCCGCGCGCCACCTTGTAATGCGCCAGCGTCCCGACATTGCGCCACAACGCGTCGTCCACCTCGCCCCGATCGGGGAAACCCGTCGCGTAGTCTTCCGCCTCCCAGCCCATCGCGCGAGCGATCAGCGCGGCCATCTGCGCGCGCAGCACCGGGTCCGCCGGGCCGAAGGTGCCGTCGCCGTACCCACGCACCACCCCGCGCGCCGCCAATTGGCCGACCGCCTCATAAGCCCCCGCACCTGGTGCCACATCGGCGAACGCCGGACGCGGCGTGAACGTCGCCGTCACATCGCTGTCCCCGATCATCGCGATCGTCAGCGCACTCGCCCAGCCCCCGCGCTTGCCATCCACCGTCCAGCCGGTGAACACCTGCCCCGCACCCGGCGCGGCCACCAGCGTCGCCACCGCCCCGGTCGGGTACGCGCTCGTGCCCGGCGTCACCCCTCCGGCGCCGCTCGTCACCACGCGCAGCGTGTATTGCGGCGTGATGTCGCAGCTCGCCGGGGCGGCGGCCAGCGGCGTGGCGATGCAGCCGAGCGTCGGGAACGCCCCCCCGCCGATGATCCCCGCCGGGTCCACCCCGAGCCAGTCGCGCACCAGCGTCCCGTACACCGAGCGGAAATCGATCCCATACTTCAGATCGCCGCTGTCGAGATCGGTCAGGCTCGGGTGGTCGCCATACAGCCCCGCCTTGATCCCCCCACCGATCAGATACAGCGACGACGCCGCGCCATGATCGGTCCCGGCGGAGGCATTCTCGGCCACCCGCCGCCCGAACTCCGAAAAGGTCATCACCGCCACATCGTCGGCCCGCCCGAGCGCCTCAAGGTCCCGCATGAACGCCTGGACCCCCTCCGAGACCGTCTTCAACAGAGTGGCGTGCGTACCCGCCTGCCCCGCGTGCGTGTCGAAGCCGCCGATCGTGATGTGGAAAACGCGCGTGCCGAGGTCCGCAGCGATCAGCTTCGCGATCGTCTGGAGGCCGCCCGCGAATCCGTTGGCCGGATACACCACCGCGCTCGTGTACGACGCCGCGACCGCCTTCAATTGCACCGACGTATCGAGCGCCTGGATCATCGAGCGGCGCACGAAGTCGTCGTACCGCCCGCCCGCCCGCCCGCCACCGTTGAGCGCGCGCACCGTCGCCACCTGATTCGGGCCGTCGCCCCCGTATTTCCCGTCCGTGTCGAACTTGAACGCATCGATCGAGCTGATCGCCGGGATCACGCTCTGGCCGGTCCAGAAGATGCGCGACACGGTGTCGTTGATACTCACCGCGTCGAGCGGTCGGTCCATGCCGGAACACTGCGCATCCACGAAGCGCCCCAGCCAGCCGGTCTTCTCCTGGATGTCGGGACGCCCCGAGGTCCAAATATCGGTGGAGCGGAAGTGCGAGCGGTCGGGGTTCGGATACCCGACCCCCTGCACCACTGCCAGGTGGCCGCTATCGTACAGCGTCTTGAACGGCCCGAAGGCCGGATTGAAGCCGACCGTGGCGCTCAACGGCAGCACCGCCGCGCGGGCGATCGCCAGATTCGGACGCGCCGCGTAATAGGCCGGATCGCCATACGGCACCACCGTATTCAGCGTATCGTTGCCCCCGCCGAGCTGCACCACCACCAGCACCCGGCGATTGCCCGGCCCGGTCATCGTCGCGTCGTGCTGCTCGGCCAGCACCGTCGCCGTCTTGGTCAGAAAGGTCGGGGCCGTCACCCCCATCGTCACGAACAAGGCACCACGCTTCGCAAAATCGCGCCGGGTAAACGGCATCAGCAATCTCCTTACGCAGCCAAAAACCAGTCCACAACCCTCGGGCCCCGCGCCAGCCCCGCTCCCAACATCAGCGAATCCGAAAAAAGCCAGCGGTCGCAGACGCGGCAACATGCCGACCCACACCCTCACCCGACCCGCGCCTACATCGCGTTCGCAGTCCCCACCACCATGCAGCTCATCAAGAATTCGCAGCAAAAACCCAGGCCACAACACCACCGAACGCTCGACCCAGCGCCAATCGCCCCACCTCGATCCTAATCAGTGGCGGCAACCCAGGCAATAGCCCGATAGTCGGGGGCGCACTCCAAAGTCGTCTCCCCCACCCCTCCCACCCCCACCGTAGCAGGGAACGCCTGCCCGCCTCCCACTGGTAAACGTCAGCCAAATGGGCCGTCCTCCGCTGCCTTTCAGGGGAGGGGTCACCACAGGCTCCGCATAACCCGACACGCTATTGCGAAATAGACCATCAAGCAATACATTCGTGTCCATGCCAAACTCGTACCCTATATCGAGGTGACGCAATGCTGAAGCGCTTCGCGGTTGACTTCAATACCATGGCGATGGATCCGCACGAACGGGTCTATCTGGCCCGCGCGGATAGGCACGACGCGACTGGTGCCGCGCTAGCGTCGGTCTTGCCGGGCGAACGCGTGCTGCTCAGCGATGGCACCATGGAGGTGGAGGCGACCGTGGAGTCCGAGACATTTCATTCGGAACACCGCGCCTGGTTGGGTCGCCCGGCGTGGGCCACACGCCGGGATCGCCTCCCCATTGATTTCGCCAAGGCGCGTGTAGATGGCTCGGGCCGTATCCGCCTCGGCCCGGCGCTCCTCCCGTCCTGGCTGGATGGAGACCTAAACCGAAGCGCCGATGAGATTCACATGGTCTACCGAGCCAGGCATGTAGTTTTCATCGGCGCTTCGGTTTAGACGCGGCAGCGTCGTCGGGCAGGATGGTACTCGACACCGCAGAAGGTCAGCTGACCATCGATCGTGGCGCACGACTACTGCTGTATGACGAGAATACAGTGGTCAGCGCCACCGCCGAACTTGTGGAGGACGCACCAGGAATATGGTCGTGGTTAGCTCGGCCAGATGCATAGTCGCACCGCCGACTTGGTCCACCACTTGGTCGATATGCACGTCGTTCAACACCCACTCACGTCCTCATCACTCATCACTCGTCCCCCTCCCCGTCCACCCTTCGACCTTCGACCAGCGGACCACCGCCCGCCCCTTCGACCCCATGCTATAATCACACCCGACATCGTTCATCCCGTCCAGGAGGTCGTGGTTGGCCGAATCCCAGCATTCCGGCCACACCACAACAGCGACCGGCGCGGAGACCGTCGCCGCCTTCGGCACGCGCCTGCTGGACAACATCGAGCGCGTCATCATTGGCAAGCGCGCCGTGCTCGAGCTGACCGTCGTCGCCCTCCTCTGCGAAGGCCATGTCCTGCTCGAAGACGTGCCCGGTGTCGGCAAGACCTCCCTCGCGCGCGCGCTCGCCCGCTCCCTCGGCGGCGAATTCCGCCGCATCCAATGCACCCCCGACCTCCTCCCCTCCGACATCAGCGGCATCACCTATTTCAACCAGCGGCAGGGCGAATTCGAGTTCCGACCCGGCCCCGTCTTCGCCAACATCGTCCTCGCCGACGAGATCAATCGCGCCACCCCGCGCACCCAAAGCGCGCTCCTCGAAGCCATGGCCGAGCGCACCGTCACCATCGAGGGCGAGACGATGGCCCTCCCGCGCCCCTTCCTCGTCCTCGCGACCGAGAACCCGATCGAGCTGGCGGGCACCTTCCCGCTGCCCGAAGCGCAACTCGACCGCTTCCTCATCCGCCTCGCGATCGGCTACCCCAACGAAGCCGACGAAATCACCCTCCTTGACCGCTTTGGCACCACCGACCCGCTCGAAACCCTGCCCGCCATCGCCACGCCCGCCGACCTCCTCGCCGCCGCCACCGCCACACGCGCCGTCACCATCGGCACCGACCTCCGCCGCTATCTCACCCGCCTCGTCCGCGCCACCCGCGACCACGAAGCGGTCGAACTCGGTGCCAGCCCGCGCGGCACCCTCGCGCTCGGTCGCGCCGCCCAGGCCCTCGCCGCCCTCCGTGGCCGCGACCACGTCCTCCCCGACGACATCAAAGCCCTCGCCGTCCCCACCCTCGCCCACCGCATCATCCTCAGCCCCGAGGCCCGCCTGCGCGGCCGCACCGTCGCCCAACTCCTCGACGAGATCGTCGCCTCCGTCGCAGTTCCGGTAGAGTAGGCGCGATGGGTGGTGCGGCTCATTCGCGCGTGACCTCCTGCCCTTTGTCGATCGTGACCGGCGCTCCTGGCGCAGGAAAGTCGTCGACGGTCGAGGCGCTGATCGCCCGCGAACCATCGTTCCTGGTCTTCGATGCCGACTGGTTGCTCGATGCCACCTCGCTGCTCACCGGCCAAACACTCACCGAAGCGAGCAGCCTCTGGCCGCAGTATCGCCGCCTGTGGCTCACCATCGCGCAGATAGTCGAGCGGAATGGCCGATCTACCGTTCTCTTCATCCCCGTCACGCCGCCAGAGATCGCTGAACTCCTCCCTGACCCCTGGCGCGGCAGAGTGCGGTGGTGCCTGCTCGATTGCGACGACCAAACGCGCAGGGAACGATTGCAGGGACGCGACTGGCCGCAGGACGCCATCGACGAGGCGATCGATGATGGTGAAGCGTTGCGTGGCGCGATCACCTGCACCATCGACACCAGCCGACGCAGACCGGACGAGGTCGCGGCGGAAATCTGCGCCTGGAGCAACGTGTCGGCATTGGCATGATCGGGGTGCGATTCAAAAGTTTGTGGGGTTGGGCGGGAGCGAGGTGGTAAGCGGTCGAGGCCCCGCTGCGCTCGCCCGTCGCGACGGGCCTCACGTGCCGCCACCGCGCCTCGGGCTGCGGCGGCACCACGAAACCCACCTGCGTGGGTTAGATGGCGATGCCCCGACGACGATCCTAACCGCCGCAGGCCGATTTCGTGGCCCGCAGGCCCCGAGGCGCGGTGGTGGCAGCGCGCAGCGGGGCCTCAACCGCCTGCCACCTCGCCGTCATCACCCCCCGCCTCCGCCGCACAAGCTTTTGAGTCGCACCCGATGATCGCGAGCCGACCCACACATACATGAGGATGTGGCACACCGTGTTCTTTAATGCCCTCTGGCTCTACGGCTCCCTCATCCTCCTCTTGTACGGCATGGCGACACGCCAGCCGTCCTTAACCCTGCTCGCCACCCTGCTCCTGCTGACCGCAGGCGTATCCTGGCTCGCGAATCGCTGGTCACTGCACGCCGTCACCTACCGCCGCACCCTCAGCGCCACCCGCACCTTCCGCGACGAAACGATCACCCTCAGCCTCGAACTGGTCAACCTCAAACTGCTGCCGCTCGCCTGGATCGAAGTCGAAGACGAATGCTCCGACCGCCTCGAAGCGCTCGACCGCCGCGCCACGCCCGGCAGCGACCCCACCGTCCTCCTCCTCCCCTACCTCACCTCCCTGCGCCCCTACGAGCGCGTCGCCTGGACCGCCACCCTCCGCTGTCCGCAGCGCGGCGTCTTCGCCTTCGGCCCCACCACCCTCCGGTCCGGCGACATCTTCGGCTTCCATCGTCGCCAGGAGCGCCTGCCCATCTACGACACCCTGATCGTCTACCCGGAACTCCTCTCGGTCGCCCAATGGGACCTCCCGCCGCGCGGCGTCCTCGGCGACCTCCGCGCCCCCCACGCCCTCATCCCCGACCCCCAGCGCACCGTCGGCACGCGCGACTATCGCCCCGACGACTCCTTCCGCCACATCCACTGGAAAGCCACCGCCCGCGCCGGGGCCTTGCAAGTGCGCGTCTTCGAGCCGACCACCATCAGCCAGCTCGGCATCTTCCTCAACCTCGACACCCCGCAACAAGCGTGGCGCGCGCTCGACTCGATCGAGTTCGAGCCGCTGGTCAGCGCGGCGGCGACCCTCGCGATGCGCGCGCTCGACGCCGGCTTCGCGGCGGGCATCTACTCCAATCGGCTGCTCGTCGGCTCGAACCGCACCCTCGAAGTCGCGCCCGGCAACGGCCCCACCCAGGGCCTGCGCGTGCTGGAAAGCCTGGCGAAACTCTCCCCCTTCGCCACCGTCGATTTCGCCAGACACCTCCACCGCACCACCCGCAGCTTCCCCTGGGGCTCCACCCTCGTCATCATCACCGCCACCATGACCCCCGCCCTCGCCGCCACCCTCGAAACCCTGCGCGCCGCCGGGCATCGCCCCGTCCTCATCGCCACCACCGCCGTCGCCCCGCCCCCCGTGCGCGGCCTCGTCACCCACCGCCTCCCCAGCGCCATCTTCGCCGCCGAAGCGCGCCGCACCGCCCGCGCCGCGCGCCACACCGCCCCACCCCCCACCGCCGACCCACCCCTACCCACCCGGAGCCCCGCCCATGCCGACTAACCGCCACATCCCACCACCCCGCCGCGCCCCTCCCACCCCTCCCCCCGCCCGCCACCACGCCCCCGCCCGCCGCCGCCCCACCCTGTCCCCTCCCGCATTGGGTGGCGGGGGCGTCACCAGGAGCCTCACCCATGCAAACCACCCCCGCCGCCACATCCCCCACCCCGTCCATCTCCCGCCTCCTCGCCCGCCTCGATTGGAGCCTGGAGCTCCTCGTCATCCTGCTGATCGGGGCCGAGGCCGCCGTCGCCTACCTCGTCACCACCGCCATCTTCGGCGGCCTTGGCGCGGGGGACGCCCCCCTCTGGCCCGGCTGGCTTTTCCTCCTCCTGCTCCTGGGCACCAACCTCCAACGCGCGATCGAGAGCTATCGCTTCTTCAGCCCCCAATACGAGCTGATCGCCACCGTCGCGGTCGTCGCCCTGCTGCTCGGCGCGGTGCGCGCGCTCGTCTTCCCCACCACGCCCCCGCTCGACCTCGGCTGGCTGCGCGCGGGCGCCCGCGCGCTCGCCTTCCCCGACGACCCCCGCGCCCTGCCGATGTGGTTCACCATCCTCCTCGTCGCCTACGCCTGGTATCGCGGTCGCACGCGCGACGAACCCTCGCTGGAGTCGGCCTACCGCACCATGCGCGCCGGCACCCCCGCCGCCATCGCCGCGATCCTCGCCACCATGGCCGGCTCCTCCGGGCGCGACGACCCCGACCTGCGCCGCGCCCTCTACGGCGGGGTCGTCATCTTCCTGGCGCTGGCCCTGGCGGCGGTCGCGCTCGGGCGGCTGCGCGTCGAGCAGGCGCGTGGCGCGCTGACCCTCACCCCGCGCTGGCTCCTCACCTTCCTCGGGCCGGTCGCCGCGCTCGTGCTGCTCGGCGCGCTCGTCGCCAGCATCTTCACCCGCCGCTTCCTCGAAACCCTCCTCTGGCTGCTCACCCCCCTCTTCCGCCTCGCCGACCTCCTGCTGCTGATCGTCATCTACCTCGCCACCGGCATCGCCTGGGTCATCTTCACCATCGTCTCGTTCCTCATCGGCCTCCTCGGCAACGGCGAGCCGACCACCCCCCAGCTCCCACGCCCCATCGGCACCCCCACCCCCGACCCCGCCGCCACCGTCACCCCCCTCGCCTACCCCGACTCGCTCCGCTACCTCCTCGTCGCCGCCCTGCTCAGCGCGCTCATCTGGGTGCTCACGCGCTTCCTCTGGCATCGCCGCCCGCGCCGCCCCCTGTCCGCCGGAGAACAACGCGAGTCGGTCTTCAGTTGGGCGCTGCTGGCCGACGGGGCGGCGGCGCTGCTCGCGCGGCTCGCCGGGCGCGGACGCCGCCCGCCCGACCCGCTCGATACACTTCGTGGCGACCCGCGCTGGCAGCACACCGTCGCCATCCGCGAAACCTACCGCAGCCTCCTACGGCGCGGCGACACCGCCTCCCTCCCCCGCGCTGCCGACCAAACCCCCGACGAATACGCCCCCGTCGTCGCCGTCACCGCCGCGCCCCGCGCCGTCGCCGATCTCACCGCCCATTACGACGACGCCCGTTACAGCGACCGCCCCGCCACCGCCGAGGACGCCGCCGCCGCCCGCGCCGCCTGGGACCGCATCACCGAATAGCCCCACCCCCACCCCGTGCCATGCATACCTCCCGCCGAACAACTGGCTACAAGGCCGCCCAACCGCACTCCCTTTCATCAGGAACGAGCGCGACACGTCCACAAAGGGTCATCGCAACTCGCGGCAAGCCCGTCTCACACCGCGCCCAACATATGCCCCAACCCCCGTCAGCAACCCCAGTCCCCGCAGGGGGACTTCGTGGCCGCCGCCTTCAGCCGGGACGATGGCAGAGCCCGGCGGGGCCTCAGTCCACCGGCACCCCCGCCTCGTCGGCAATCCCAGCCCGCGTAGGCGGGCCCTGCTACGCTCTGCCGTAGACTTCGTGGCAGCAGCCCCTAGGGCGTATCGTCAGTTGAGGAGGATGACCGTGGCGGCCAAGTGGATGCCCGCGAGGAAACTACGCTTGGTCTTGTCGTAACGGGTGGCAATGGCGCGGAATTGTTTCAGTCGACAGAAGAAA
>JAABUN010006115.1_pt1 | contig 14172 bp, 12 predicted proteins | sample 5559311 | NCBI WGS metagenome assembly JAABUN01 (sample SAMN10711877, study PRJNA513370) | rock metagenome | isolation source: Antarctica rocks | place: Antarctica: Victoria Land, Siegfried Peak sud | reverse complement strand
CTGGGCGAGGCGCACCAGCTCGGCGCGGTAGCCTTCGGGGTCGGGGCCGCGGCCGGCCTGGGCCAACTGGGCGGCGCTGGCATAGGTGGCGGTGCCGCGTTGGGCGCTCTGGCGCAGCAGCAGGCCAAACTCGGCCACGTCGGCGGCAAACTGCTGGTCGGCCGAGGCCTGGGCGATGGGCGCGGCGGCCCCGGCCAGCGGCTGGGCCAGCAGCCGGCTGGTGCTGCCTTGTGGCTCCTGGTAGCGCAGCTTCACGGTAAGTACGTCGGCACCGGGCCGGGGGGTAGGGCTGCCCGTATCAGCCTGATATTTTAACTTATCAACCAGTGGGTTGGCCGTGCCAGCGGGCACGATTTCGTAGAGGGCCGTGACGGTGTGGCCCGCGCCCAGCTCGCCGGCATCCTGGCGGTCGTTGTTGAAGTCCGCTCAGAATTCGGAAAATATAGCGCGTTAAGGAATCGGCACACCGAAGTAATTGTGTAATAGGCGATTGACCGCTCCCGTCGTCAGAGGCTTGGTCAGTACCGCCGTGACGGGCAGGTGTTGGGCCTGCACCAGGCCGGGGTCGAGGGGCAACGCGGTGAGCAGGACCACGACGAACGCCTGCGGCAGGGCTTGGTGCCGCTGGGTAAAGGCGCGCAGAAACTCAAAGCCGTTGCGCAACGGCATGTTAAAGTCCAGCAAAATCAAGGTGGGGCAGGCGGCCGTCACGGGGTACGCGCAGCGGGTGTTGAGGACGGCCAGCGCGTCATCGGCATTGCTGGCCACCAGCACCTCCTGGCTCACCTGCATCCGCTGCAACAGGCGCTGGTTGTAGTAATTCGTGGCCGCGTCATCGTCCACGAGCAGCACGGCAGGGCGTTGGCGTTGCGGCATGGGCGAAGCAGTCAGGAGGGCCGCGTTTCCAGTAGCCGGGCTTGCATCGCCCGAATTTTCATCCCATCCAGCGGTTTGTGCAGGACGCCCGCCACCAAGGGGTACTGCCGGGCGTGGACCGCCTCGGCGGGAGCCAGCGAGGAGGTCAGGACGTAGACCACGCACCGGCCTAACAGGTGCGCTTCCAAGGGTTTGAGGGCGTCCAACACGCCCCAGCCGCTGAGCAGGGGCATGTTCAAGTCCAGCAGCACGACGTGGGGCAGGGGGCCGGTGGGGCCCTGCCGCTGAAAAAAGGCCACCGCTTCCACCGGGGAGACGAAGGAGGTAATCACGTCGGCGGGCTGCCCTTCGCGGCGCAGCAGGCGGGTGGTTAAAAAAATGCCCGTCGGGTCGTCGTCGATGATGAGGGTATCCATGCGGCTAAGGTACGACAATGGTGAAGCGGGTGCCCTCGTCCACCCGGCTGTGCACGGCGATGTGCCCGCCCAGGCTATCGACGTGGGTTTTAACCAGGTACAGGCCCAGCCCGCGACCGGGGCGGTGCGGATGGAACCGCTTGTAGAGCTTAAACACGTCGTCGCCCGCCTGCTCCTGGTCAAAGCCCGAGCCGTTGTCAGCGACCGTAATTCGCGTTTCCTGTCCCTCCCCGCCCGTCGCCGTCACGGTGACTTCCAAGGGCCGCTCGTCGGCGCGGTACTGGAGGGCGTTGGAGAGCAGGTTGAAAAAGATGCTGTAGAGGTAGGCCCGGTTGGCGCGCAGCGACAGGTCGGCGGGGATGTCCACCCGCACGGTGACCCCGTACTGGTCCACCACTTCTTGCAGGTTCTGCACCACCTGCTGCACCATTTCGGCCAGGGGCACGGCCTCGGCTTCGGCCAGGTGCTGCTGGTCCCGAATGGCGAGGATGGTGTTCATATCGCGCAGCACCCGGTCGAGCTGGTGCAGGCTGGCTTGCAAGTGGGTGCGCGTCTCTTCAAAGTACGGGGAGCCCGGTTCTTCCGTGCTCAACAGGTCGGCCAGGCCCAGGGCACTGGCCAGCGGGGCGCGCAGGTTATGCGAAACGATGTAGGTAAACTGTTGCAGGTCTTGGTTTTGGGTCACTATTTCTTGCTGCGCCAGCATCTTTTCGGTGATGTCGCGGGCAATCATGTGGACCCCGACCACGACCCCGTTTTCCAACAGCGGTACTTTCACCACGTCCCAATGCCGGGGCGCGGAGTTGCCTTGGGCGGCGTACATGTCGAAGCGCATGATTTTGCCGGTGAAGGCTTCTGCCAGTTTTTCTTTGAACAGGGGCTGCACCGCCGGGGGCAAAAAATCGTTGTAGGAGCGGTCCACCACCCGGTCCTTGGGTTCGGCGACCAGGGCGAGAAAGGCCCGATTGGCGTCCAGAATCGTGGCCTTTTCGTTTTGGTAGAGAATCAGTTCGGGGGTGTCGTCGAACAAGGACCGGAACCGGACCTCAGTCGTGGCGATGGGCGGGCGGGCTTTCGGGGGCATGGCGAAGCAGGGTTAAGAGCGGGCCAGGCGGACCAACCGCTACCCTTCAAAAGAGCATACGGGCCAGCAGCGGTTAGTGGCGAAATAGCCTTGTTTTTCAGGAGCCGATTCCAGATAGATGCTAACCTAACCGCGTCCCAAAAGAGGAACGAAAACTGCCACTTTTCCCAGAGCGGGATTATAATTCTCATCTGTGCGATTATCCATCTTTGCTTAACGTGCTATATTTTCCATTTTCTGAGAGGCTCCCTTGTTGAAGTCCCCGTTGGCCAGCAGGCGGTTTTCATAGCCAATGAGGCGGTAGTCGGCCACGCGGGCGGGGTTGAACCCGACTTGCAGCTTTACGTCTTTGGCCACCGTGAAGAGCGTGCCGCCAAACTGCGCCACCAGCGTGCGGCGGGCCTCGTCGAGGTTGTCGAGGTAGGCGTAGTTGCCGTTACCTTTGTCGGCCAGCAGCTCCATGCGGCTGTCGCGCAGGTTGCCGCGCCCCACGCCCAGCACGGTGAGGAAGATGCCGCTTTCGCGCTCATCCACAATCAATTGCTCCAGCGCCGCATCCGAGCTTTCGCCCACGTTGAAATCGCCATCGCTGGCCAGGATAACACGGTTGGTGCCTTCCTTTTGGAAATTTTGCCGCGCCACCGCGTAGGCTAGGCGCAGGCCCTCGCCGCCGGCCGTGGAGCCGCCCGCCGTGAGCCGGTCGATAGCATCCAGGATGGCTTCGGGCTGCGAGCCGGGGGTAGGGGGCAGCACCAGGCCGGCCGCGCCGGCGTAGGCCACCAGCGCCACATGGTCTTGGGGCCGCATCTGGCGCACCAGCAGCCGCAGGCCGGCCTGCACCAGCGGCAGGCGGTCGTCGCCCAGCATCGAGCCCGACACATCGACCAAGAACACCAGATTAGCGGGCGGCAGGCTGGCCGTTTCGACTTGCCGGGCCTGAATGCCGATGCGGGCCAGCTGGTGGCCGGGCGCCCAGGGGCAGTCGCTCAGCTCAGTGCTGATGCGACCGGGTCGGGGCTGTTGGCGGCCGGCGCGGGCAGCTGGTAGTGAAAATAATTGAGCATTTCTTCGACCCGCACGGCATCGCGCGGGGGCAGTTGGCCCTCGTTGAGGAAGCGCCGCACGTTGGTGTAGCTGGCGTTGTCCACGTCGAGCGCGAAGGTGCTTAGCGGCTCGCGGGCCACGGCGCGGAAGGCGTTTTCCTGAATCGTGGCGTAGGTGTCGCCAGGGGCAGCTTCGGGCTGATTGAGCGAATTAGTCTGCGCCTGGTAAGGCACCGTGAGGGCCTCAGTTTTCTCATACGTTTGGTGACAGCTGGCGAGCGCAAAGGGCACGGCGAGCAGGCAAAGCACTTTTTTCATGGCTTATCCGGGGGGTAGGAGGTATCTGAAAAAGGTGGCTCTTCTGCGCAGAAGTCAGTCCGCCCTATAGTACCCGGAGCGAGCAATAAGTAACCCGTGCGGGGGTCTCACCATATTAGATACGTAACGGGAATAACCACTGTATCGACTGGGCCAGCCGTAGACTTAAAGCGTAGCAACTGCGCAACCCGTAACGCTTCGACTTGCAAGGCTTCACCCGCCTTTTTATCGGCTGATTCCAGCGTGAGTACACTTTTGATAATACTCACGGCCAAGGGCGTACCATTGGGGGCTACTACTACACGTACCTGCACGGCTCCGCCCAAGTCATTTGCAAGCGCCAGCTTGGGATAATGTACACGTTGTGCCAAGGCTTGCAGCAATTGCCGTCTCTCCTGCTGCTGGACCAGAGAATCGGCGTTTTTCCAAAAGCGCGGCAAAGGCTGCGTAAGCCAAGGTTTAACAGCGGGTAGTGTTTTAGGCGGCAGCCGGTGCGCTAGCATGATGGGCATCCCAGGGGCCGCATACACATTTTCGCCTTTTTGAGCTTGGGCCTCCTCACTTCCAAGCAGGCAGAAAAGCAGCATAGCAAACAAGTTTCGCATGACAATGGATGAGGCACGTAAAGCCCTCACCCTGCTGATGCCGAAGAACCCATAATTGCACAGTCTACTGCGCCGCCCGCCACACCGCCCACATCAACAGCGGCTGCAACGGCAGCCGCGCCCACAGCACCCAGGCCGGAATGTGCAACGTATCAGCCAGCCCCACCATGTACACATTGGCCGGAAACACCGCCACTAGCAGCGCCAGCAGGCCCCAGGCGGCCCAGCGCCGGGTGGCGGGCAGCAGCAGGCCCAGCCCGCCGGCCACCTCGGCCGCGCCGCTCAGCAGCACCAGCCGCCGGGGCGCGGGCAGCGCCGGCGGCACGATGCGCTCGAAGGTTTCGGGGTGAATGAAATGCAGCAGGCCCGCGCCCACAAACAGCAGCGCCAGCCCGTAGCGCAGCCAGCGCCGGCCGGCCGGCGCGGCGGGGGTAGGCACGGCTAGCGGCGGCCGGCGCGCATCGCCGCCAGGCCGCTATCGAGGAAACGCACGAAGTTGTCGGGGTCGTAATTTGCGCCCTGGGGGGTAGCGAGCACCTTCTCCGTGGTCGGGTCGAGCTGCACGTAGAAGGGCTGCGAATTGGCGTTGTAGCGGGTGGCCTGGAAGTCGCTCCACTTATTGCCGATGGTTTTGAGCTTCTTGCCGCTGAACTGCGACACGGTTTGCTCGGCTTCGGGCAGCGCGGTTTTGTCGTCCACGTACAACTGCACCAGCACGAAGTCGTTGCGCAGGCGTTGCAGCACGCGCGGGTCGGGCCACACGGTGGCTTCCATCTTGCGGCAATTCACGCAGGCATTGCCGGTGAAGTCAATGAGAATCGGCTTGTTAACCTTTTGGGCGTAGGCGCGGGCCTCGTCGTAGTCGAAGTACGCATCGAGCCCCAGCGGCGCGTGGAAGAGGTCGCCGTACTTGTGCTGCGCGTGGGGCGCGGCCGCGCTACTCCCCCCACCGCCGCCCAGCGTGGGCGTGTAGAGGTCGAAGTCCTGGGTGTGCTGGGGGGGTAGGAAGCCCGCCACGGCTTGCAGCGGCGCGCCCCACAGGCCGGGTACGAGGTAAGTAGTAAAGGCCAGCACGATGATGGCCATAAACAGCCGGGGCAGCGATACGTAATCAAGTGGACTATCGTGCGAGAACCGGATTTTGCCCAGCAGGTAAAAGCCCAGCAGCGCGAAAATGATAATCCAGAGCGAGAGAAACACCTCCCGGTCAAACCACTGCCAGTGGTAGGCCAGGTCCACGTTGGACAGGAATTTCAGGGCCAGCGCCAGCTCCAGAAAGCCCAGCACCACCTTCACCGAGTTCAGCCAGCCGCCCGACTTGGGCAGCGACTTGAGCAGCGCCGGAAACGCCGCGAACACCGTGAACGGCAGCGCCAGCGCCAGCGAGAAGCCAAACATGCCCAGCGCCGGCGACAGCAAATGCCCGGTGCTGGCCGCCTGCACCAGCAGCGTGCCGATGATGGGCCCGGTGCACGAAAACGACACCAGCGCCAGCGTGGCCGCCATGAAGAAGATACCCAGCAGCCCGCCCTTGTCGGCCTGGGTGTCGGTTTTGGCAATCCAGGAGTTGGGCAGGGTCAGCTCGAACGCGCCCAGGAACGAGGCCGCGAACACCACCAGCAGGGCAAAGAACACGAAGTTGAACACCCCGTTGGTGGCCAGATTATTAAGCGCGTCGGCCCCGAACACCACGGTCACGAGCAGCCCCAGCGCCACGTATATCACGATGATGCTCAGGCCATAAAACGCCGCCCGGCCCACCGAGCCGGCCTTCGAATACTCGCCCTTGGTGAAGTAGCTGACCGTGAAAGGCAGCAGCGGGAAGATGCACGGCATGAGCAGCGCCGCCAGCCCACCCAGGAAGCCCGCCAGGAAAATGGCCCACAGCGACTGCGTGGCGGCCGGCGCGGCCACCGCCGCGGCCGTAGCCGCCGGCACCGCGGGCGTATCGGCAGTAACTACCGAATCAGGCGCGGCGGCCGGCGCCAGGGTCGGCGCGGGGCCAGCCTCGGGCCGGAACACGGCCGTATCAGCCGGGGCTGGCGCAGTGGCGGCGGTCGGCGTAGTGGCGGGGGTAGGCGCAGCGGCGGGGGTAGGCGCCACCGGGGCAGCTGCCGCCGGCGCGGCTTTGGCCGGCGTAGGGGGGGTAGGCGCGGGCTTGGCGGCCGGGGTGGCAGCACCTTTCACGTCGAGGCTGAAGTCCAGGTCGTCGGGCGGCAGGCACTTCTCATCGTTGCAGACCATGAAGGTAAGCGTGCCTTTCACGGTGGCTTGCGGGGCCTTAAGGCGGATTTTCTGGCTGAACACGGCCCGCTTAGGGAAGTAGGCGATGTTCATGTTGAAGGCTTTTTCGAAGGTTTTCACCGGCTCGGGGCTTTCCGTCACCTTGCCCACCAGCTCGTAGTCGGGCGAGGGCACGAACTTGAAGCTCGTCGGCTCGGGCCCGCCTTCCTCAATAAACTGCGAGTAGATGTGCCAGTTGCCCGCGATGCTGGCCGTGGCCGTAAACGTGACCAAGCCGGTTTTGTCAGCGGGTGTAGCCGCGAAGGTCCAGGTCACGGGCCGCTCAATCTGAGCCGCCGCGGGGGTAGCCAGGTCGAGCAGCAAGCTCAGCAAGAGCAAAAAAAACAGCCAGTTACGGCCGGGCAGGCCAACGAAAGCACTTCTCATACACGCGAAAAAAGGACGAGCCGCCAGCAAACGGCGCCGCCACCGGCCACAAAGTTGCGACGGCTTATCCGTAAGCGCCGAACACTGGCTCCTACCCCCACGCCCAAAACAGACGGGGTAGGGCGTTTGATTAGACGCCCTACCTCGCCCCGCCTTACAGGCAGCGCCGGCCTAGCGGCCGAAATCGTCCTGCACGCGCACGATGTCGTCCTCGTCCGAAGGCTGGCTGGCGTCGGTGTGCTGCCAGATTTCGGCAATCACGCCCCAGCTGGCCAGGCCCACCAGGCGGTGGCGCTCGCCCTGCTTCAGCACGATGCGCTCGCCGGGCTGGTACGATTTCACCTCCGTCTGCTCGTCGGTGTCGCTGATGGCCACGCCCACCGGACCTTCCACCACCTGCCAGATTTCGGCGCGCCGGAAGTGGTACTGCCAGCTCAGGCGCTGGTGCGGCGCCACCAGCAGCACCTTGGGGCTCAGCTGGCCCGAAATGCGCAGCTTGCTCACGTCGAGGCCATTAAAATAGACGTCGGCAAATTGCTGGGCCTGGCTCTCATCAAGCACGAAGAAGCCCCCCCAGGGCCGGCTGGGGTCCTGCCGCTCCACGCGAAAGCCCTGCTCGCGCAGGCGCTGGGCAATGTCTTGAAAAAGCTGTTCTTTCTGGGGGTCGGGGGTTGCCATAGAAAAGGGGGGTAGGGCGAAAAATGGGGAGCGCCGCGCCGCTGGTGCGCGCGCTATTTACGGGGCAAAGCTAGCCAGCCGGGCCGGCAGTGGCTACCCACGGGCCGCTTCGGCCCAGCAAACGCAATTTTTTGCCCAAGGCCCGGCGTTAGCGGGCAGCCGCGGCTACCCCCGCTCCCGGTTTTACCTTTGCCCCGCCTATGATTCTCCGCGCCGAGCACCTCGTCAAGCAATACAAAGCCCGCACCGTCGTCAACGACATGTCGCTCAGCGTGGGGCAGGGCGAAATAGTGGGGCTGCTGGGCCCCAATGGCGCCGGCAAAACCACCTGCTTCTACATGATGGTGGGCATGGTAAAGCCCAACGGCGGCCGCATTTTCCTCGACGATGAGGAGGTGACGCGCCTGCCCATCTACCAGCGGGCGCGGCGCGGCATGGGCTACCTGGCCCAGGAAGCCAGCGTGTTCCGCGACCTGAGCGTGGAGGAAAATATCCTGGCCGTGCTCGAAATGACGGATATGCCCAGGCAGGCCCAGCTCGACAAGGTAGAGGAGCTGCTCGATGAGTTCAGCCTGGGCCACGTGCGCAAAAACCTGGGCAAGGTGCTGAGCGGCGGCGAGCGGCGGCGCACCGAAATAGCCCGCGCCCTGGCCGTAAGCCCCAAATTCGTGCTGCTCGATGAGCCCTTCGCGGGCGTGGACCCCATCGCGACGGAGGAAATCCAGGGCATCGTGGCCAAGCTCAAAAACCGCAACATCGGCATCCTCATCACCGACCACGACGTGAACTCGACCCTGAGCATCGTGGACCGCGCCTACCTGCTCTTTGAAGGCAAGCTGCTGAAAGCCGGCACCGCCGAGGAGCTGGCCGCCGACGAAACCGTGCGCCGCGTGTACCTGGGCCGCAACTTCGAGTTTAAGCGTAAGACATTTGATTAGGAAAGTTTGGGTTGAAAAAGAACGTCATGCTTCGGCAAGCGGACGCCAGATGAAGCATGACGTTCTTTTTACCTTTCAACTCATAATTTAAAAAAGTGCTCGACCAGCTCCTTGCCCGCGCCGTTCAACTGGGCAGCCTGCCCCGGCTGGCGCGGGTGCGGCACGAGCCGCTGGCGGCGCAGGCCGCCGTGCTGCGCTACCTGCTGGGCCGGGCGCGGGGCACGGCCTGGGGCCGGCGCTACGGCTACGCGCCCGGCCTCAGCGCCGAGGTATTTGCCCAGCGCGTGCCGGTGAGTACCTACGAGCAGCTATTTCCCGAAATAGAAAAGGTGCTGCGCGGCCAGCCCGACGTGCTGTGGCCCGGCCCGGCCCCGCGCTGGCAGGCCCGCAGCAGCGGCACCACCAACGCCCGCAGCAAGTACCTGCCCCTCACCCCCGAGGCCCTGCACGACAACCACTACCGCGCCGGGCGCGATATGCTGGCTCTGGCTACCCACCTCTACCCCGGCCACCGCCTGCTGGCCGGCAAAACGCTGAGCCTGGGCGGCAGCCTGGGTCCCAGCCCGTTTGGGGGGGTAGGGCTGGCCGGCGACGTGTCGGCCCTGGTGATGCGGAGCCTGCCCGGCTGGGCCCAGACGCTGCGCACCCCGCCCCTACCCCTGGCGCTGCTCGATGAGTGGGAGGAGAAAATCGAGCGCATTGCCCGCCACGTGCTGCGCCAGGATGTGCGCGTGCTGGCCGGCGTGCCCACCTGGATGCTGGTGCTGCTGCGCCGCGTGCTGGCCCTGGCGCAGGCCGACGACCTGCGCCAGGTGTGGCCCCGGCTGGGCTTGTTTTTGCACGGCGCGGTGGCGTTTGGGCCCTACCAGGCGCTGTTTCAGCAGTTGATGCCCGGCGAGCAGCTGCGCTACCTGGAGATTTACAACGCCTCGGAGGGCTACTTTGCCCTGCAGGATGAGCCCGGCGCGCCCGACCTGCTGCTGCTGCTGGAGCACGGCATCTACTACGAGTTTTTGCCCGCCGGGCAGTTCGACCAGCCCGACCCGCGCCCGGTGCCGCTCGAAGACGTGACCATCGGCCCCAGCTACGCGCTGGTCATCAGCAGCAGCGCGGGGCTGTGGCGCTACCTGGTGGGCGATACCGTGCGCTTTACTTCGCTGCGGCCCTACCGGGTGCGCATCACGGGCCGCACCAAGCACTTTCTCAATGCCTTTGGCGAGGAAGTGGTGGTGGAAAACGCCGAGGCGGCCATTGCCGCCGCCGCCGCCGCCACGGGCTGCGCGGTGCGCGATTTCACGGCCGCGCCGGTGTATTTTGAGGCGGGGCACGGCACTTCGCGCGGCGGCCACGAGTGGGCCGTGGAGCTGGCCGGCGCCCTACCCCCCCCCGACGCGGCGGCCTTCGCGGCACGGCTTGACCAGGCGCTACGGGGCCTCAACTCGGACTACGATGCCAAGCGCCACCGTGACCTGGCCCTGGCCCCGCCGCGCGTGCACTTCGTGCCCGCCGGCACTTTCGAAACCTGGCTGCGGCACCGGGGCCGCCTGGGCGGCCAGCGCAAGGTGCCCCGCCTGGCCAACTCGCGCCAGGTGCTGGAAGAAGTGCTGGCGCTAAGCCAATAGGGCCGCCTTAGCTGAGTGCAGCAGCCAGGTAATGGCCGCCTCCACATCTGCGAAGAAGGCATATGCCAACATGCCATCTACCTGCCGTCCAATAGCTTGGGTAGCCTGCCTCGCCTCGGCACTGCTGTCTTCTACAATGGCGCACCGCTGGTACTTACCCTGCTGAATGGCGCGGGGTATCCAGTTGGTTACCAGCCATTCTTGTACCGATGGCGGAATAGTTTCCGGCTGGTGGTGCACAAAGAGCAGCGCCGTTACCTCGTAGCGCCGCATGGCCTGTAGCACATGCTCGTAGATGGCCCGCAGCTCGGCGGGCTCGGCGGCCATCGAGCGCCAGTCGGCCCGCAGGTAGCCGGCGGGCCAGTAGGTTATCTCGGCGGCCGGGTTACGAAAGTATTGAATAAAGGTGTTCAATTGGCTTAGCGGAAGGGCGATAAATAGTTGGCCGGAGCTGCCTGCAAAAAGTGCGCCGCCGTTTTGCTTTTTCCCTGGCCGGCCCGGCGCTACCGGGGCCAGCCGAAGCGCTCGCCCAGAAGCTGGCCTGTTTGTGGCGCAAAAACTCAATTTACGAAGTAGTTCCACCTGCTTGCCGGGGTAGCACCTTTTCTACCGGCAGCGCGGTCGTCGCCTTTGAGGTTGCGGCCCGCCGCGGCGCAGAGGCAGCCGCGGCTTTTCTATGGGCAATAACGGGCGCGGCATGGCACTGCCGGAGGTCGCCGCCTGCCCCGAAGTAGGGTTATCTGCCCTATTATTGGGGTATGAGAAAGCTTATGCTACTGTTGGTGCTCGCTGGCGGCTGCGCGTCGCGCCACCACAAGGCCCAGGATGCCATTTCTGCTTATGTGCGCAAGATAACGGAAGACCCTGACAGCTACGTGGCTATCTCCTTTGGCGAGCCGCACGCCAATTCCCCGAAGGCTGATACCGTCCTGATAAACCACGTCTACCAGGTCAAAAACAAAGCAGGCGCTTCGGTTATCTATGCCAACGTGTTCAGGGTAGATAGCACTTCGGGCTACGTGCGGATGGTGCGGTCGGCACCGGAAGCCACTAAGAGGTAGCCCTACGGGCGGCCCCGGCCAACGCGCGCGCCGAAGAGCAGGGACAAGGGCGTACAAGCACTTAGGCGCGCTTCTTATCCCCGGGAGAGAGAGACAGTAGCTGAATGCGGGTTGTCCGGCGGCATCGCTGCCAAAGCGGTAGCTGTGGGGGGTAGGGCCAGGGCAATGCCGCGCGGGCGGGTGATTGCGGATGTAAGCTGAACCCCATGTAGACATGGTGAAGACTGAGTGTTGCTACATCATCGATCTGTTACCTAAAATTTACCAAATAAATTAATGTAAAATAATGATTATCATTTTGTTATTACATTACGCAAGTTAATATCCAAGGTTGAATAGCTGGTAATTTTGTCCTAGTTATTCACCCGCCGATGCTACATCCCTACCGTTTTTACGTTGCTTTTTTACTTGTGCTGTTGTGCGGAATGACCTTGACGGTTGCCGCGCAAAACCCTGGCAGCACCAACCTAGCTACGCTGCGCGGTACGGTGCGCGACGCCAAAACCGGCGAAGTACTCATTGGGGCAAGCATAGTGGTGCCGGCCACCAAGCAGGGCACGGCGACGGGCCTCGATGGCACCTTTTTGCTGCGCGGCCTGGCTCCCGGCTCAGTGGTGGTGCAGGCCCGCAACCTAGGCAACGAGCCGCAGACCCAAACGGTAAGCCTGGCGCCCGGCGCGAACCAGACCCTGGACTTCCGGCTGGCGCCCGCCGGCCGCGAGCTGACGGAAGTAACCGTGACGGGCCAGGTAGACCGCGAGTCGGCCCAGAGCGCCCGGCGCTCGGAGCAGAAGGCGGATAACGTGCTCAATATCATCTCGGCCCGCACCATTGAGCTCTCGCCCGACGTGACGGTGGGCAACGTGGTGCAGCGCGCCTCGGGGGTGTCCATTGTGCGCAACTCGGGCGGCGACGGGCAGTATGCCATCATCCGCGGCATCGACCCGCGCTACAACTACACGCTGGTGAATGGCGTGAAGATTCCCAGCCCCGACCCCAAAAACCGCTACGCGCCGCTCGACATCTTCCCGGCCGAGCTGCTGGAGCGCCTCGAAGTTATCAAAGCCCTCACGCCCAGCATGGAAGGCGACGCCATTGGCGGGGCGCTGAACCTGGTGATGAAGTCGGCCCCCGACCACCTGGTGGTGGCCGCCACGGCCGCCGGCGGCTACAGCGACATTTTTGCCCAGCGGCCCTACGCGGGCTTCAGCAGCAGCGGGCTGGCGCCGCAGTCGCCGGGCGAATCGCACCCGACCGGCTACGTGGCCCAGCCGGGCGATTTCTCCAACAAGACACTGAACTACAGCAGTCTGAAAGCGCCGCTCAACTCCTTGTTTGGCCTGACGCTAGGCAACCGCACCAAGGACGGCAAGCTGGGCCTGCTGGTGGCGGGCAGCCTGCAAAATACCTACCGGGGCTCGGACCGGCTGTTTTATAACCCTGCTGGCCAGCCAAACCCCGAGCCACTGCCCAATTCGTTTCAACTTAGCAATGTGCAGCGTATTGAGTTTTCGACCTTGCAAAATCGCCTGGGCCTACACGCCAGGCTTGATTACGCGCCCAACACGCGCAACCGCATCGGGCTGTACTCGCTGTGGACGCACCTCGACGACGCCCAGCACCGCCACCTGGTATCGAACGACCTGGGTACAGGCGGCGACGTGCCGATTACTGACCGCTCACGATTTCAGCGCCAGCAGTTATGGTCCGAGACCCTGCAGGGCGACCACGACCTGAGCGCCCGCCTGCACTTCAACTGGTCGGCCGTGTACGGCCGGGCCACCTACGCTACCCCCGACCTAACGAGCTTCGAAATCGCGCGGGCCACGGCGGCCAATACCCAGCAGGGTACCTTCGTGCAGTCGAACGGTCACCTTTGGCAGCGCAGCCTTGACCAGGACCTGGCCGGCTACGCCAACCTAAGCTACCATGCCACCGAAACCCTGGACCTGACTGTGGGTGGGTTGCTGCGCAACAAAGACCGCAGCAATTTCTACGACTACTACAACCTAGATGCCGTCACTAACGGCGCAGGAAATCGCCAAGTATTCACGACCTACGACCAAGCCCAGTTTGTATTCAGCAATAGCTATGGTGGCCAGGCTAAAACCAGTGACGGTAACAACTACACCGCCAACGAGCGCATTATAGCGGGCTATGTGCAGGGCAAGTGGCTGCTAGCGCCGCAGCTCCAGCTACTGGGCGGGGTACGGGTAGAAGACACTCGTCAGCACTGGGACTCGCAAGCACCCATCACTACTGTGGGCAAGATTGGCACCAATCCTTATACTGATGTGCTGCCGAGTCTGCACGTCAAGTACCTACTCAGCGAGTACCAGAACCTGCGCCTGTCGTACTTCAAGAGCATTAGCCGGCCGGCCTTGTTTGAGTTGATACCCGCTACTTCCAGCTACGACGCCGACAACGATATTCTGCAATCGGGCAACCCTTACCTCAAGCACACCCAGGCCCACAACGTCGACCTGCGCTTCGAGCACTACGGCCCGGCCAACTCGCAATTGCTGGCAGGCGTGTTCTATAAGCGCATTACCAACGCCATCGAGTACACCTTTGCGCAAGTCAGCAATAGTACGTATTACTATACACCGACTAACCCAGCGGGTACGGCCATCAATTTCGGGGCGGAGCTGCAATTCAACAAGTATATCCACAACTGGGGGCTGACCGGCAATTATACCTACACGCACTCGTCCATCACGACGACCAAGCGCGTGTACTACCGCGCCGCCGACGGCTCGCTTACCTTCGCTGATGCGGGCCAGCCCACCGTCGAATACCCCAACCCGCCCACCCAGACCCGTCCTATGCAGGGCCAGAGCGACCACATCGCCAACTTGGCG
>JAABUN010006114.1_pt1 | contig 14175 bp, 25 predicted proteins | sample 5559311 | NCBI WGS metagenome assembly JAABUN01 (sample SAMN10711877, study PRJNA513370) | rock metagenome | isolation source: Antarctica rocks | place: Antarctica: Victoria Land, Siegfried Peak sud | reverse complement strand
GCCAAACGCTGGTGCGCCGCCAGGAGGCCCGCTGTGCCCAGCGCCGCTTCCGCCGCGACCCCGACGCCTATCTTGCCGCCTTGGAAGACGCCCTATTCAAGGAGAGTTTGCCGACCTAGAAAAAAAGTCTCACTACCGGGGCGTGTCTTGGAATGGACTTTCTCATAAATGGGCAGCTATGTGCGGGGCGGGCAATGGAATGGTTTACCCAGGGGTGTACCAAGACGAAAATGAAGCTGCTTACGTTTATGATCAAGCCGTCTTACAACTGCATCCCGATAAGGTCACCCTGAATATTCTGTTCTAACCCTGAGCGGTGCTCATGCCTTCATGGGTAGCGCAGACAGAGTTAGAAGGAGACGCGCCATGATCGGACTGACCCGCACCACACGCCACGGCGGCCTGCTCCACCACCTACACGGCGCGGTGACCACGCTGCTGCGTCTCATCAGCCACGGCTTACGCCCGTGACACCACCGAGAGGGCCTGACCGCCCTCTCTTTTTTGTGCCTCACGGGCAACGGCTGCACCCACCCTCCCCCTCCATACTCAGATCATCGTCCACTGACCCGTTTTCGGTAGGAGGCAGGCGATGTTCCGGTTCTGGTACGACCATCCGCTTTTCGACGAGGAGGAAGAGCCGCGCGAGGAATACCCCCGCCGTTTCGTGAACGTTGACCGCGATGATCTGTGGGGGCAGAAGGACAAGCAGCACGCCGAACCGGAGGCGGCGGATACGGGCAACCTGACGTTCCGCAACTACGACCGGGACGACCCCTGGGGCCGGACGGGACAGCCACCGGCCGAGCCGCAGCCCCCGGCCTCGACCGACAACCTGACCTTCGCGCAAGCATGGCCCGCCGAGCCGGACTCCCCGCCCCCAACGTACCGGCGTGAGATCGACCTGCCCCGGCTCGACAACCCCCACCGGGCCACCGCCGACTACCGCTACGAGGCCTACCGCTTCCCCGCCGACAAGGACCGGGGCCAGCCAGCGCCGCCGACCCCCGAGGAGGAGAAGGCCGCCTTCATGGGTAACCTGACCGGCGACTACAGCCCCGCGCAACGGGAGCGGATCGCCGACCTCTGGGACGAGCGCGTCGGCCCGCCAGACCAGGGCGCGATCATTGAGGTGGCCGCTGTTGAGGTGGCCGCTGTCGAAGTCCCCGAGGTAGTCGTGCCGGACTGGCGCATCGGACTGGTGGTGGGATACGAGGAGACGCCGACGAGCGGCCAGATCGACCTTTACTACACACCGAGCGAGGAAGAGAAGCAGGATAATGAGGAGGATGACGAGCTGACGTAGCGGTACGCCACAGGCGTCCCCTTCTGGCACGGCTCCTGCATCTGATCGCACCCATGCGGCCTGTGCCGCAGAGACCGATGCGGCGTAAAGGAGTGGAGGCATGAGCGGACAGGACACCCCAAAGGCAACGCCACCCCCGGCGCACCCCGAGAACACCGCCAAGCAAGCCTGGGATGATGAGGGCGGGTCGCTGCACCCGGATGAGACGAAGGTGCCGAATGCGGAGCTGGCCGATCCGGTTGATCCACGCGAGCGCACCGCCTACACCGCCGACGACGGGCCGGACGATCAACCGTCGTAAATAGGCTGTCCACAACCATTCTCGGCTCATGCCAGGGCGCTCAATCGTGGGCGTCCTGGCTTTGCGTCAGGAGTAGGACAGTGGAAACGTCTGTTGCGGAGAGTGTCGGCATCGTTCTGCCAAAAGATGCAAAGGAGCGAGAAGCCGAGGTGCACAAGTTCACCGAAGCAACCCTGCACGTTCTGGCGGAAGACCTGAGTCGCGGAGCCAGCGAGACCATGAGGAAACTGCTGGCCTTCTGGTCGCGGATGCCCAAGTACAGTAGCAGAAACATTCTCCTGGTGATGCTCCAAAAACCCGACGCGAGCGCGGTTGCTTCGTATAGGCGTTGGGCCGAGCTGGGACATCAGGTACGCAAGGGTGCGAAAGCCGCGTATATCTGGGCTCCCAATACCCGCAAAGAGCAAGATGCTCTGACCGGCGAGATAGCCCACCGCGTGACCGGGTTCCGCTTGGTCCCCACATTCAGCGACCGAGACCTTGATGGCATCGAAGAGCATCCCCTCCCCACGCTTTGGCAGCCGCTTCCCGACGACGCCAATCCGGTTTTCCAGGCCGTGAAACACGCCGTCGAATCTTCCGGCATCACCGTGGAGGAGAAACGCCTCACCAAAGGCGTGCAGGGCCTCTCCGCAGGCGGCAAGATCATCCTCAAGACCGGGCTAGATTCACGCAGTCGCCTTCTCGTGTTGTGCCATGAGTGGAGTCATGAGCTGGCCCATCAAGGCAATCAGAGCAACCAGCCGCGGAGTAAGCGGCAGGAGGAATTAGAGGCCGAATGCGCCGGGACCGTCATCTGCGACCGCCTGGGGGTGCCCAATCCTTACGCCGCCGACTATCTCGGTTCGTACCAAGTGACGCCGGAGATGGTGATGCAGTCGCTGTACGCCATTGGCCGCATCGTGCGCCTGATGATCGAGCCGCTGGAGAAGACGTTAACCATCAGGGAGCAACCCGAGGTCGCTTAGTGCGGCCTCTTTTCTTTTGTTTAGTAATATGCTACAAGAGAGCTATGTCCGGTCGCAAGCAATCCCCGTTCTCCGCCCCTAACACACAACCTCAGCACGACTGCGTCACAGGTAAGAGCCCGCACCTCTATACCAGCGGCACGCTAACGGTCCAGCGCTTGCTGCCCGATGGGTCGTTTGCCGGATCGTTACAGCAATCTTGTAGCCAGTGCGACAATAAATACATCACGTTGATCTAAAGCATAACAACACTGGAGGTTCATGACATTTTCCACACACGGTAATCAGATCATCGACGACAAGGGCAAGCCCGTCATACTCAAAGGCACCTCCTGGTTCGGCTTCGAGTCCGACGTGATGGCCCCCCACGGCCTCTGGACGCAGCGCACCGTCGCCAGCTTCTTGGATCAGGTGCAATCGTTCGGCTTTAACCTGCTGCGCCTGCCCTACTCCAATGACCTGCTCAAGCCCGATGCGAAAGGCCAATGGGTCTTCGACGCCGCGCTCACCGACGCGGCCCCGCTCGACCGTCTCGACTACATCATCAACGAATGCGGCAAGCGCGGCATCTATGTCCTGCTAGACCGGCACCAATACGCCCCTGGCGGCACGAATGGCGAGAAGTGGGTGTCGCCCGAGCAAGGCATCGGCATCGACAAGTGGCTGGCCGACTGGGTCACCCTCGCCACGCGCTACAAGGGCAATGCCACCGTCATCGGGGCAGACATTCATAATGAGCCCCACACTGCCGCCGTCACCTGGGACAAGTGGGCGGGCTGGGCCGAACAAGCCGGGAACGCCATCCACGCGGTCAATCCCGACTGGCTGATCGTCGTCGAGGGCGTCGAAGTCTTTAATGGCGACGGCTTCTGGTGGGGCGGCAACCTGCAAGGGGCAAAAGATCGGCCGGTCAAACTCAAGCAGGCCAATAAGGTGGTCTACTCCCCGCACGAGTACGGCCCCGGCGTCTACAATCAGTCCTGGTTCCAGGCCGCCGACTTCCCCGCTAACTTAGCCACTATCTGGCGCAAGCAGTGGTTTTATCTCCATGAGCAAAACATCGCCCCGATCCTTGTTGGCGAGTTCGGCGGCAAACTGACGGACACAGCATCGACGGAAGGCAAGTGGCAAAACGCCTTCGTCGGCTTCATCAAAGACCACGCCCTGTCCTGGTGCTACTGGTGCCTCAATCCCAATAGCGGCGACACCGGCGGGCTCTTACAAGACGACTGGAAGACACCGAATCAACCCAAGCTCGACATGCTGAAACCCTTACTCGGCGCTGCAACCACAACGCCCGTCCCGACACCACAACCTCAGCCCGCACCAACACCCGCTCCGGCACAGCAACCTGCACCAGCACCAGCACCGGTATCGCCCGGTTCCCTCGCTCCTGCGCCTGTCACGCCACCCGAAGACTGCTGGACGACGCTCGATGCGATCCGTAAGGAGCTGAACGATTCCGCGCTGGGCTGCATCGACCGGATCAAGGCGCTCATCGCCAAAGGTTCATAGCTCAACCGCTCGGACCATATGACACAAAAACAGATCGACCACCGCCCCGCCGACCGCGTCCTCTGGCTCGACTTCGACACGCGTGGGCGCAAGCACGGCACGCTCATCCAGCGCGTTGAGGTGCACATGGAAGGCTACAGCCCTGAGACCATCCACGACATTACCCCCTACGCCTCGTGGGACATCCGGGGTGACGACGGCAGGCTCTACATGATCGCCGAGACGAGCATCAGGCCGCTGTTGGAGCGGGAGACGAAAGCAGAGAGACGGGCGGCGGCAGTGCTGCATTAGATGTGTTTTACGTGAGGGGATAGCGACCTTGATGTCGCAGACTCTAAATGGCCTTTTTAGGTAACCTGAGCAGCCCGCTTTCCGAGAGCATAGGCGTGGTTCCCATTTTGGGGTAAGGCTCGGTACTCAGGCGAACGGTCGGCAGCGGTGGATGTCCCCATCGGCCGCGAGTGCAATTCTCGCTCCCCTCACGTAGAACATATCTACACCGCACACTGACAAGAAAATAACAAAACAAGGAGAGAGACATGCGCGACACGCGAGGCACGACCACGTCCCACGTCACGATCCGGGACGGCCAGAACCGCCGCCTGATCTTCCTGCGCGAGTACGACTACCGCCTCCACCAACGCGGGGCACTGCCGAAGGGCTACCGGCCCACGCTCGGCCAGCGCCGCCATACCCGCGCCGATCTGCGCTTCCTGATCCGGGTGCTGCCGGGTGGCAAGAGCTAGCCGACGTTATGCCCATTAGGCAAGACCCACGGGCCAGGTCGTCATCTACGCTAGGAGTGAGAGGAGCTACGCCGTGAGCTACCAAGACCCGACCCTCATTCGTCGCGGTGTGACCCGGAGCGGCATCCCCTTCAATGTCGTGGAGTATCCGAATGGCACCATCTGCCGATTCAAAGACTACGAACTCCTCCGACAGCGGGCCGAGCACGACCTCGCCTGCATCAACCGGGAAAGGGTCGCTACTCTCCCGCTACGCGGCCCTCTTCCTCAACAGGACCGACCTCGTCTTGCGCTGGACGGTCGCCGGAGGACGCGCACACTGGTTCTGTTCCCGCGAAAAGCTGACTCCGAGGGCGCTTGATTGGGCGCTCCAGGGCAGAGCGGCGCTCGGCCTCTACGCGGTCGGCAAGACGGGATTGAGCCGTTTCCTGGCCTTCGACGCCGATGATGATAAAGCTTTCCAGGGACTCGGCGCGATGGCGCTCGACCTCGCCCGCGACCACACCGTCTTCTTGGAACGCAGCAGACGCGGCGGCCACGCCTGGCTCTTGTTCCCGCCCATCCCCTGGCAACAGGTCGTCGAGTATGGCCACCACCTCACCCAGCGATACGGCCTGCAACACGTCGAGCAATATCCGCCCAGCGGGGAACTCAAAGGGATCAAGTCGCCGCTGACCCGTCATCCCAAGAGCAAGCAAATCTATGCCCTGCTCGACCCCCAGACCGGCGCGATCATCGATGACCCGCTGGGCTACCTGGAGACGCTACGCCCCACGCCCCTGCCGGAGATCGAGACGCCGACGGTGCGCTACCGGTCGGACCCGTTCTCTAATGTCGCTATACCGGAGATAAGCAATACACCGACGCCCGACCCCGAGGCATTACGCCTAGAGATAAGCAGGTACACCACGCTCCGTTACAAGGGCGCTGGCAAGTACGTGGGGCTTTGCCCCTGGCATAACGATCACACACCGAGTCTAGGGATACTCGGAGGGTACTGGCGATGCTTCGCAGGTTGTGGTCACGGTGGACTAAACTCTTGGAAAAAGATCGCCCGCGAGAGAGGCATACAGCCCCGATGAGAGTCGGGGCTTCTTCTTGGCTATTGCTTAGACATGAGATAATAGAAGTATCAACGCAGTCTGTACCTGTAGCGATACCGACCCTTCCAAGCAGAGCCGGCCGACCTGGTACAGACAGGAAGGCCGGTTTTGTTTGTATGCAGAGGAAGCCCGCAATAGAACGATTTATGTCCAAAATACAAGTAGGCGGCAACGGTTGCTGGATGTGGACAGGTTACAAGAGGAGTACTGGCTACGGTCAGTTTAATCGTGGTCCGGGTATAGGTACCCAAGATGCACATCGATATTCATACGAATACTTCATTGATCCAGACATTCCAACAGGGATGGATGTCCACCATGTTTGCGAGCATCCACCATGCGTTAATCCAGAGCACCTTTGTGCTGTTACTCGCAGAGAACATATAGCTCTTTCTCCAAACATGCGAAGCTATGCTGCTGTAGCGCTCGGGCGGTGCCCACAGGGGCATGAATACGTCGAAGGATCATATAAGGTTAGTAAGGAAGGTTGGCGCGGGTGCTTGATTTGCCAGCTTGAATATCGAAGGAAAAAGTACCGCACTTCGGAGAAGCGAAAATCGATACACAGGGGAGTTTATTGGAAACCAATGCGCCAACACTGGGAAGCTCAGCTTAGAGTAAGCGGCAGGGCGATATTTATTGGTGCATTCCATAAGGAGGTAGAAGCCGCTCATGCGTACAATGAAGCTGTGATCAAACACTTCGGCGACAAGGCTAAGCTAAACCCCCTCTAGAGTCATGCCCGCCAGACAACTCTACATACCGGGTCAGAGGAGTACTGTTAGAGCAGTAGTTCCGACAGCGCTCCCCTGCCCCGAAGTCCGGGTGCAGCGAAAGGCCAAGGCTGGAGCGAGGTCATGGATGACACCTGCTGGTTTTGCGCGCAACCGCTTCGACAAGACAACCGTCCTGTCGATAAACACCACAAAATCGCTAAAAGATACTTGAGCACGCCAGAAAAGCGGGATAAGACCAACGTTGTGTATTGCCACTGTGACTGTCATTGCAGATACCACAGAACCGCTGACGACGTGCGCCACAACCGCCAGCAACACATCCGCTACATGCAATCTATTAGATACGGCCGCAACATCTACGCCGAACCAGCCGACCAGATGGCCGCCGACTGACGCCGATCCTTGGCCCTTACCCGAAAGGAGACCGACCGATGACCGACCTTCAGTACACGCTGATCGACGACAAGGACGCCCCCGAGAACCTGTCGGCCATGAGCGCCGACGCCCAGGCCAAGCTCGCCCTCATCCGCGCCCTCAAGCCCGGCAAGGTCGCCAGAATCGCGGTTCCCGCCGACCAGACGCGCGGCTTTAAAGCGTCCGTCACCCGCATCGCCGGGAAGCAGCAGCCTCCCGTCGTGCTGGAAGTCTGGGACGAGCACGGGCATGTTTACCTGAAGCTCGCCAAGGCCAAGGAGCAGACATCCGCCTGACCAACACACGCCGATGCTTGAGGTACCCAAGCTGCGTGCGGCAGGCACATTCGCGGGTGGGTAGTCTGTGGTGTATCACCCGGCTATCCCCTCTCTTTATGGAGGAAGCTATGCTCATCCTGGCTACCCAACGCCGCCAGCTCTCCCATGCCTATGCCGCGCTCGTGACGGTGCGCTGGCAGGACACCGTGCACACCCTCGTCTTGCAGCACCACCCGGCAGGCCCCCGACGTTGGCAGAGCCGCTTCTACGACACGCGTGAGCTGACCACCACCACACTGCCCGCCTGGGAATCCGCGACCCACGAGTACCCGACGGACGCCATCGACGCCCTGCTGGAATACCTCGCCCCGCTGGGCCTACCCGACGACCTCATCCCGCTCGTCAACCACCTGCTGCCGACGTCCGTCATCGGCGCACCCCCGACCCTGCCTGACTAGCGGGGTCTTTTTCTGTGCGTCGAGGTGAGCGATGGACGGACTGGAACATCGGGACGACGAGATGGCGGAGCGCCACGCGCGCGGGCTGTACGCGGCCGTGCGCGACGGGGCGATCATCGCCCACCTACGGCTGGTTCCCGACGCGCTGTTAGACGCGGTGATCGACCGGGTACGGGCGCTGGCACGGGAGGACGGCGTGCGCCTGGTCGTTAAACGGGACACGGAGGATGGGCGGGTGCGGTATCGGCTGCGGCGCAGGCGGGAAGGGGAGTAGGAGGCTCTTGTTCCTCGCCGATGTACATTGCCCAGTTGACAGATGTGACGATGCGGTACATACTCAGCATGTAGCCAACAGGTTACCCCAACACGAGGGCCACCGACCATGAACTCTTTCCACCCGACCCCCCTAGCCGAGCTCATCGGCCGCACCGTCAAGCTTAACCGCGACACCCCGTTCAGCGGCCTCGTCACCGCGGGCACGACCGGCACCATCATCGCCATCGAGGGGCTGGTGCCCAGCCTCTACTGCGCCCCGGTCAAGGTGCGGTTCGACGACGAAGACCGGACGGTGCGCTATTTCAAACTCCGCCAACTCGACGCGTTGACCTTCATCTGACCCCCCAACGACCCTGGCCTCCCCTGTCCCCGTCTCACCAGCGGGGGTTTTTGTACGTGGAGGGAGATCATAGGCCGGGTACGGATGCTATTGACTGCCTGTTGACGCTTATGCTATAAGCAAATTACAGAAGAACAGACACACGCCCCTTATGTCCCTACCCCCACTCAGTGTCCCCTTACGTGGTCGTGGCAGGCCGCGCACCCTCGCCCCGAAGATTGTATCCACCGTAGTCTTTTCAGACGTCCATGTGCCCGAGACCGACTGGCCTAGCTATCATGCGATGCGCCATTTCATCAAAGACATTCAACCGGACTACATCATCATCAATGGCGATCTCTTAGACTGCAACGAAAGTTCCCGATTCGATAAAGACCCCAAGCGGTTCGGCCAGACCGAGGAAGAGTTACTGCTGGCCAACCAGGTCCTCGACGAGATGACCCAGGCCAGCCCGCACTCCATCATCAAGTTCATCCAAGGCAACCACAGTCATCGGCTCACGAAGCGCTTATGGGAGAACCCCGACCTCATCTCCTATATGAGCCGGACCGGCAACCCGGCAGAGATCATCCCCCACGCCCTCTCGCTTGATGAGCGCGGCATCGAATGGTTCGGCTACCCCGATGTCTACAACCACCGAGGTTTCCTTTTTACCCACGGCCAAGCAGTCGGCCAGCATCCCGCAAGCAAGGAGCTGGCAAAATACGGCATGTCAGGAAGTTCAGGGCATATTCATAAGTTTAGATACTGGGAACGCCGTGATCGCCGAGGCCATGTCGCCTGGTGGTCACTCGGTGGGCTGATGCGTCTGGACATGGATTATGCGCCCAGTCCCGACTGGCAGAATGGCTTTGGCTTACTCATGCAAGTAGAAGGCACCGACATCTTCAACTTCACACCGATCCAGATCAACGGAGGAAAATTTATTTACGAGCACGCGCTCTATACCGCAGACGGTAAATTTGCCGCCATATAGGAGGAACCGCATGTATGACCAGCGAAGCAGAGAAAGCATACGCCCGGGAGTATTACAAGAAGCATAAGGAAGAAAAGAACGTCTATCAGCGCGAGCACCGGAAGCAGAACGGCAATGTTTACACCCATCGCTATGAGAAGACGATCCCCGGCTTTCTCATGCGCAGTTACCGCAACATGCAGAGCCGGGTAAGTGGCGTGCAAAAGAAAAAGGCACACCTCTATAAAGGGCTGTCACTGCTCGACCGCCAAGACTTTTATGACCTTAGCAAGAATGATTGGCGCTTCTTCGAGTTGTGGCTGGATTGGATCAAGTCTGACTACGACCGTAAGCTCACCCCGAGTGTCAACCGCATCGACTCCAGCCGTGGCTACGAGCCCGATAACATCGAGTGGCTGACCCACTCGGAGAACTCGCGGCTAGGCGCGATGAGCGGTAGACCACATTTATGAAACAGCACATTAGCGAAAATCAACTTGATGAACTACCAGATGAGGCACGCGAAAGATTACGACAGTGGTGGTTGCGTCGCACCATAGTGGGCGAAGAGCGGCAGGCTTTCTTATACAAACGGTATGGTGAATACCTCTACCCTCGGCCTTCAATTGGAGAGATGATCGAGTATCTCGCCGAGCAAAATGATGGCTTGCTCAAGATCGATTTTGATGAATCGTGTGGTCATGCCACCTACCGGCTAGAGTTCGGTCACAATGGCAGCGATGGTTATAGCGAAGGCTTGTCTGACGCCTTATGGACAACGTGTAAAAAGGTGCTGGATCATAACAATACGGGGGCTGAAATCGCCCGGCGGGGTGACTCGACCGGAACGGAGTGAAACTCTCCCAGCCTCCATCAAATTGATATATCCTATAGCACTCTCCACAATCCCCTATTGACCGTAATATCGGGGGAGTGTGGTCCGAGAGACTCCCATTATCTACCTTGGAGACTATAAGCTTTAAGCACGAAAACGCACTCCCCTGGCAAAATACTACCGGCTTTCCTGAAGAGACCCCATTATGCCTGCTACTCACATCGCATTCGATAAAACACCCCCCGATAGACCGCAAGAAATGGTCGTTGAACGTGTCGCTGCTGAAATGATTGACCGTCAGTGTGCTTGGCAAGAGCGGGAAGTGGCCAAGCTTTTACCGCGTTGGTTAAGGTGGCTGTTCGTGCGTACGCGCTCCCGGTTCATTGCTCGCTTGACCGGCATCGAGTGGCATGACAAACGCGACGCCAAGACCGGCGCAACGACCATTGAGTTGTGGCAGCGCGGAGTATTGAAGGCCAGCTCAACCTGGCGCTATACCTATGACTAGCCAGACTGAACAGCTCGCCCGCGACCTCCTTCGCCACCATTTTCCCTTCCTGCATGCGGTCTATAATAGCCGCCCAGATTGGCTGCGCAACCCCAAGACAGGACGCCGGTTAGAGTTGGACATTTGGTTTCCGCAGATCAGCGTCGCGGTCGAAGCACAAGGCGCACAACATGGCCGACCCATCCTTGGCTTGCAAAAAGATCACGCCGATTTCATGGCGCAACAGGCCCGCGATGCGGTCAAAGCAGCGGTCTGCGCAAGCCGGGGGATCGAGCTGATCGCCGTCACCAGCTTCGATATGACCGAGGCCCGTTTCCCCGCCATCATCCGGCGTATCTTCACCATCGCCGACCGCGCTACTCGTGCCGATCCGAGCCTTGCCGACAAGGTGCGCCAGGCCCGCGTGCGCTTCGAGCGGGGAGAGGACATCGCCTTACTACGCCCGCTGTATTCCCATGCCGAGAGGCTATCTCGCATGAGATTTACCCCACCCAAGAAGCGCCCGAGTTGGTGGCGACGCTTGCTTGGCGTGACCCGCTAAAGACCCCCTTGACCGCCTGCCCGTTGCCCGCGTATAAGGTGGGAAGAGACTACACCACACTGACATCCTATGACCACCAAGATCGACTCCCTCCGCCTCGCCTTCGAGCGTCGCTTCGCCATCGTCCGCCGCGAGTTCGACGACCCCACGCCGCCCATGCGGGCCTTCCTCGCCCTGCCGATTCAGGAGCGCCTGATCCTGCTCGCCCTGACCGACCTGGGGGAGCAGGCCGACGAAGAAGCGGTACGCGCCTTGCTGCCTTTCGCCCGCCAGAGTGATATCCGGTTGAAGTCCGAACGAATGCGCCAAGCCCTTAAGACGTTTCAAAAAGGACTGGTACAGCCCACCTTCTTTATCGACCTCGGTGGGATACCGTTAGAAACCGACCATACCGGCGACCTGACCGACATGAGCACCAAGACGCTGTGCCGCGATGCCGACATCCCGCAGGATATAGAGCGGACATTTAAGTGGATCTTCTACCCGAGCGCGGCACCGATGTTGATTGGGCCGATGGTACCCAGCAGCATTGCTGTCTGGCCGCTACTCGACCGTCTTATTTTATATTGCGCCGTGGTTCAGGAGATGACCTACCGAGAGATTGAGGAGACGATGAGCTGCACAGAGTGGCGTGTGCGGCAGAGTTTGAAGATTGCGTTAGAAGAGTTTAAACCAGAATTGGAGATACTTGCTTTATGACCCAACCTTTCCTCACCTCCATCGACATTATGAAGTGGACCAAAGACACGCTGGCCCACCAGCCCGACGACGCCACGATCCAGAAGCTCGTTACCACGATCAAGCGCGACATCAACCCGGCCTACATCGCCATCGCGGTACCACTCAACCCGACGAGCGAATACCCCGCCAACCAGACACCGGCTCCGCGCACCGCCGAAGCTTTCACGAAAGCTCTGTGCGACACCATCCACAACGCCGGTATGAACGTGCTGTTTCGCGGGACGCTGTGCGAGCTGGAGGGCATCTACGGCTTCGCGAAGGCGGTGGGGGACAAGCGGGTAGATCCGGCGCTACTCGCCCTGAAGGTTGTCCATGTCATCCACGACCATCCCGACTGGTTCGGCGATGGTGACGAGTGGGCACCGCTTCCTGAGCGCACCGAGAACATCTTCCAGGACAGCACCGCATTCCTGACCAACCTACCGCAAGGCTACGCCGACTTCTTCCTGGCCATCATGGGTGCCTCAGCGAACGCGTTCCAAGCTATCAACAAGAGAGTCGGCACCGGCCTCATCGCCAACAACTACACCGAAGTTGCTTCTGGCTGGATACCGCGCGCCCTGTTCGACCGGGCCGGTGTTGTGGCCATCGACCACTACGCCAGAACGCCCGACGCCTTGTACAACGACATCAAGGCGCTCCACGACCGTATCGGCCTGCCGGTGTTCCTGGAAGAGTGGGGGAACTACTGGGACGACGCCCCACTGAAGCCGTACCTCGACGTGCTGGGCCGCCTGGCCGACGAGGGTATCCTGACGGGCTTCAACTACTGGGGAGCCTGGCCGGGGGCGGTGGAAGGGTTGCTCAACGACGACCTGACCGTCAACGCGCGAGGCAAGGAAGTGGCCGCGTTCTTCGCCAGTCGCCAGCGGCGTAAGACCTTCACCGGCGTCATCCCGCATACCACGACCTCCGTGCGGCGCATGAAGCGGGGAGTGCTGCGCGTCACCCTCGACATCCAGGACGCCGACGTGCTGGACACCTCGCGCATCCTGGCCACCATCGGCGAACCGGTGAGCATCACGATTGAAAGGAAGGAGTAAGTATGATCCTTGAACCACTTACACAAGAAGAGTTAGACCAACGGACAGAGCCTCGGCCAACTAAAGGCAGTTGGTTCTTCTGTGGTTGGTGTACCCAAGCTATACCCATTGAAAGAAAGTGGTTTCTCAAGCTTTATCAACAGGGACCAGATAGCGAAGACAGATACCTCATTAATGCCGAGACACTCTGCCCTAACTGTAACTGCATCACTACTATTCGGCGGTATGTTAGCGATTTATCCCACTTCATAGAAAAGTTCAACCTCTACACAGACACCTTGAAGGGTAACGATGTCAAAGATTGACCCCCTCGCCCTGCAAGCGATCATCCCTGATAAAGCCAGCGCCATCGCCTTCGATGGTGGAGCGGGGGACAAGTGTAGGTTGGTACTCGATTTGTTTAGCGAGCAACCCGCCGAACTCCTGAAGCTACTGAAGCTGCGTGGGGAACGGCTCATAGTGACATTCGTCAAGGAAGACGACCTACACCAAGGAGGATAACCACTGTGCCAAATATAAAAACCTTTCCCGTGACTGTTGGATATGACCATAGTGCCGAGATCGGCAAGATCAGCCTTGATGTGGACAAGCTGCCAACCAGGGCAGCGTACTGCTTCGCTATTATGGGCAGCGTAGGCTATATGCACTATGAGCCTGACGCGAAATCGAAGCGAGGGGCTCGCGTTGTATTAGATGACTTTGAACTGACCGAGGTATCGCTCATTCCGGACAAAGATTACTACACCTATTTATATGAAGGATTGCCTATTGGATTCACCACGGAAGATGACTTACCAAGAAAGGCTCAATGACTAAGACTACACGAATTCCTTTTAGCAAAGACGCAGCAAGGGGTATTTACACCATCAAAGTATCGAAAGAGATGTGGCTGCACTTTACAGAATTGCTTATCGAAGCAGCCAAGCTAAAAGACGCGGATGTCCTATTTGAAGAAATTACTTAAGGAGCTAACGATGATTGAACCACTAAGGGCCTCGCGTCGAAATACGTATCCCGTGCGTGGTAGACTCCGGTCGGACGGAGGGGCGGGTGGCGTGCGGGAGGAAGGCGTGGTGGAACTCACGGAAGCGGTCAACGGGTTGCTGCGGG
>JAABUN010006113.1_pt1 | contig 14176 bp, 14 predicted proteins | sample 5559311 | NCBI WGS metagenome assembly JAABUN01 (sample SAMN10711877, study PRJNA513370) | rock metagenome | isolation source: Antarctica rocks | place: Antarctica: Victoria Land, Siegfried Peak sud | reverse complement strand
CGTGCGCGATGATCTCGGGCGGGAAGCGATGGCGTTTGTAGCTGGGGGCGGAAGCGTGCTTATTCATGCGCCGGAGTATCGCACCCCCGCCCTCTATGAGGCTACTCAGTTACCCTGACAGTACCCCTGGCCGGGCACGCCTCCCCGGAGACGACCTCGCGCTACGACCGGCGCGGCGACCGTACGGCGCAGGCGGCCGCCGACCTGCTGCACGTCCCCTACGCGCGGCGCAGGCCCTGACACGCAACTGCGGCCGCGCGGCGGGGCCGTGGATGGTGGTACAGTGGTTGGGCACCGGAGGCTTCGTCAGGCGAGGGGACACCGATGGCCATATCCCCCGGTCCCGATCCCGCCGCGCCCACCCTCGTGGGCCGCGAGCGCGAGCAGGCGGCGCTGCGCGCTGCCCTCGCGGCGGCGCTGGCCAGGCGCGGGTCGCTCGTGCTTATCGGCGGCGCTGTCGCCTGAACGCCGCGTCTGGCGCGGTGTACCGGTGGCGGTAGGGTGGGGACCGTCTCGTGCCCTGCCTGGACCGGGCCGCGCGTGCAAGGGCAGCAGGCGCTTGACTTGCGTTCCGGCGGTGGTATGTTGGGCCAAACGATGCACGCCTGTGTGCCCATAGCAGAGGAGAGTGTAGCCATGCCGAAGTATGTCATCGAGCGCGAGATCCCGGGTGCTGGCCAGCTCACCCCCGAGCAGTTGAAGGGCATCTCGCAGACCTCCTGCGGCGTGCTGACCAAGATGGGCCCCCAGATCCAGTGGGTCCAGAGCTACGTCACCGGCGACAAGATCTACTGCGTCTACATCGCCCCGGACGAGGCCGCCGTGCGCGAGCACGCGCAGCAGGGCGGCTTCCCGGCCAACAGCGTCGCCGAGGTCAAGGCGATCATCGACCCGACCACCGCCGAGGGATAGCCCGGCGACAAGTGCCCACGCCAGGAGGGCGCCCATGGCCAAGACGTCGGCACGCCTGATCGCGGCCTACATCGCCAAGGCGCACGAGCAGGTGCTGCAGCTGGCCGCCGACCTCCCCGAACAGGCGCTGCGCTGGCAGGCGGGGCCGCCCGCGCCCGCGATCCGCTTCCACCTCTGGCACCTCGCCCGCTGGGCGGACACCATGCAGGCGCGCCTGCCGGGGCTGACCCCCGACCTCGCCGGTCGGCTCGGCGCGGCCGAGGAGGTCTGGGTGGCCGAGGGGCTGGCGCGGCGCTGGGGGCTTACGCCTGGCCGACTCGGCGGCGGCGACACGGGGATGGGCCCGGACGACGACGCCTCCGGCGCGCTGCCGCTCCCCGACCGGGAGGCGCTGCTGGCCTATGCGCGCCGGGCGTTCGCGGCGGCGGAGCAGCGCCTGGCCATGCTCGGCCCGGCGGACCTCGACGCGCCCTCCACCGACCTGTACGGCAACGCGAATATCGTCGGCGGCGTGCTGCTCTCCCACTTGGTCCACGTCAACCGGCACCTCGGTATGATCGAGGCGCTGCGCGGCGTCCAGGGCGCGCGCGGCACCGCCACCTGGTGAGCGGGGACCCCGCCCGTCGCCCCCATCGCCGCCGGGGCGCGGGTGCGTCCGACAAAGCAGCTGACTGCCCCGCCCGTCGCGGTCCCGGCGGCGGGTCGCACCGGCCGGTCCGCGCGTCGCCCGCTAGGCTTCGAGCAGGACCTCGTAGGCGCGGGGCGCGACCGGCGTCTGCCCCATCACGGTCAGCGGGCCGAGCTTGGCATGGTCGCGCCATTCTTCGCAACGGCGGTGCACGCGGCCTCCTCGCTGTCCCAGAGCGTGACCGCCATCCCCTCGGACGCCTCTCAATCTTTTGGTGATCCGGCGTCCACGACCGGGACGACACCACCGAAAACTGCCTGGAAAGCGTCTTGACGGGCCGCCGGCGGTGGCTTTCCGCTGTTCTCGCCCCACTTTTCGGGGCCATGCCACCCCAAGCACCACAAGACCAGAAATCGACCACAATTGCGGACGATTTCTGGCACTGAATCAGCGTATTACTGACTTCGCCAGCAGTATCGAATGCGCGGGAGAGCCACTTAAGTTGACGGTGGCACAGCCGATCGGGCGATTCGCCGCCGGTTGTCCGTCGGAGGAACAAGCCGTGCGCCACTATGGCGCGGACAACTCCAGGGTCCGCACCCGCTTCGCGCGAATCGGTGCGGCCGTGAGCACCCGGATACCACACAACGTAGTGACGCCCTGGGCGAACGCCCGCTAGCCGATCGCGTAGTGTACCACGGCATGGGGGTCGAGCGCGAGGCCGAGACCGGGGCGATCGGGGAAGGGCGACCACTGTCCGCCAACTGGCTCCGGGATCTCGGTGAACCAGATCCGGTCGGCCTGCTGCTGCACGCCGAGGATCTCCACCACCGCCAGGTTCGGCGTGCAGCAGGCCAAGTGCAGGTGGACCAGCGAGACCGCGTGCGGGGCGACCGGCAGGTTGAAGGCGTGCGCCAGGTGGGCGATCTTCAGCCACTCGGTCACCCCGCCGACCCGCGCCACGTCGGGCTGCACGATGTCGGCCGCGCCCTGCACCAGCAACTCCTTGAAACCGAACTTGGTGTACTCGTGCTCGCCGGTCGCCACCGGGATCGGACTGTCACGCCGCACCGCGGCCAGCCCGGCGATGTCGTCGGCGTGGACCGGCTCCTCGAACCAGGCGATGTTGTAGGGCGCGAAACGGCGGGCCAGCACCGTCGCCTGCTTGGCGTGGTAGCCGCCGTTCGCGTCGAGGTAGATCGTCACGTCGTCGCCGAGCGCCTTGCGCACGGCGGCGACGCGGCGCACATCCTCGTCCCCGGCGCGGCCGAAGTCCTTGCCGACCTTCATCTTGACGCGCGGGGTCCCCTGCGCCACGAACGCGGCCTGCTCGCGCACCAGCTCAGCCTCGCTGAGGTGGGTCCAGCCGCCCGAGCCGTAGACCGGCACCGTGTCGGTGTAGGGGCCGAGCAGCTTGTAGAGCGGGGCGTCGAAGAACTTACCCTTGAGGTCCCAGAGGGCGATGTCGATCGCCGAGAGGGCGCAGAGGGCCAGCCCCTTCCGCCCGTAGCTGCGGACGGCCCAGAACATCTCCTCCCAGAGCCGCTCGTGATCCAGCGGATCGCGCCCGAGCAGCAGTGGCGTCAGGCTCGTCGCGATCACCTGGCGCACCCCCAGCGCCTCGCTCATCCCCAACCCGACCAGGCCCGCGTCGGTCACGACCTCGACGAAGACGATCGTCTGCCCGGTCGCCGGGCGGAACATCGTCGCATCCTGCGCCGCGGCGATCTCCGGGATATGCAGTGCCATGGTGGTGACGTCAGTGATCTTCACTTCCCGACTCCTCAAGCCGATCGGACCAACCACGAGCGCTCATTCGCCCACCTTTGGCCTCTGCCTTCCGTGCACAAGGTAGGTGTGCCGCCGGATGGCGAGAGGCCGTGGCGTGCTCACGCGTACCTATACACTTGGCCGGAAAGACAGCGGCCCGTCAGTATCGAGCAAGCCGCCCTTAGAAGTAGCCGCCGCCCGATCGGTGGCAGGCTTGGCGGCCCTGGCAGGAGCACGTCACCCAGTGGGCCGAGCTACAACTCGCGGGTCACGCGGCGCTCCTCGCGCGACCCGCCGGGGAGCTTTGCGGAGGCGACCCTCCTCCCCGATGGCTCCCCTCGCGCGGAGGCGTCAGACGAGGCTGCCGAGGGCGCGCATCGTGGCCTCGGCACCGGCCTCGAGCACGGCCATCTGCTCGCCGGTCGGCTTCGTGAAAGGCGCGCGGGCCGGGCCGACATTCCGCCCGAGCAGATTGAAGGCCGCCTTGAGGACGCCCGGCCAGTTCTCGCCCGCCATGATCTCGCGCATCAGCGGCGCGAGCGCATAGTGGATGTGGCGCGCCTCGTTATAGTCGTTGCGCTGCACGGCGTCGAACATGGCGATCGATTCCCGCGGGAACAAAGACGTGGCTCCCGAGATCGACCCCGTCGCCCCGAGGGCGAAGCCGGGGAAGATCATGTGGTCGGTGGCCCAGGTGATCGACAGGTCATCCGCGGCCGTGTCGAGCAGCTCGGACAGCCAGGTGAGAGAGCTGCCCGCGCTCTCCTTGGTGGCGATGATGCCGGGCAGCGCCGCAAGCCGGCGCAGCGTCGCGGGCGGCACCGGCGCGGCTGGCAGCACGTTGTAGATGATGATCGGCAGCCCGGACTGCTCATTGATCGCGCCGTAGTAGGCGAGGAGGTTCTCCGCGCTCGACTTCTGGTAGATCGGCGGCGTCACCATCAGGCCGACCGCCCCGGCCTCCCGGGCCGCGTTCGCGCGCGCGACGGCGTCGCGCGTGGTGGTGGTGATCACGCCGCCGACGACCGGCACCTTCCCCCGCGCCTCCTCGACGGCGATGCTGGTCAGCAGCGCGAGCTCGTCGACACTCAGCGCGTAGCCCTCCCCCGTGCTGCCGCCGATGACCATGCCCGTGATCGGCAGGTCCAGCATCATCCGCAGCTCGGCCCGGAATTGGTCGAGGTTGAGCGCTTCGTCGTCGGTCATCGGCGTGACAATCGGGGGGAAGATTCCGCGGACATCGTTCTTCGTGAGCAGCGCCATGCCCCGATCCTTTCACAATTGGTCGCACCCGCAGGTGCGGTTCTACCCGCGTCGACCTCCGCAAGGTCGGAGGCAGAGTTAGTGTCGTCGCCCAGGGCCCGATACGCCGCAATCACCGCGGACGGGCGACGCCTGTCCGGTGAGGGGGCAGATGCCCAGGCTTCGCCCGGCCGCACGAACAACCCGCGTATCCAACCACGGGAAATTTGCTCCCCGGACGATTCCACGAGGTGAGTGGCGCGCCACTGAAACCCAGTTCAAGGAGGCGTAATTCCGCCATTGTCGCCGTACTCGTGGTGAGCAGGCCCTCCACGACCACCGCGGCACCGTCCTGGCTGGAGGCCCCAGACACACTCACCAGCCGATCCCTGCCGCTTCGGCGTAGATGGCGGTGATGCGGGACAACTCATCTTGTGTAAGGGGGTCGGCGTCCATGACCGCGACCGCCTCCGCGAGTTCCTGCTGCGTGATTGCGCCGCTGAGCACGCTCGCCACTGCGGGCTGGCCGAGCGGGTAGAGCACGGCCGCGTCGATCAGTCGGCGACGCCCGCCCTCGGTTAGGAAGGCGAACCGATCGATCCGGTCGAAGGCCGCCGCGATCTCCTCGCGGCTCATCAGCGAGCGCCGGTCGCCCTGCCCCGCGAATACGGCCTCGCGCTTCAGGTTGCCGGTCAGGAAGCCGCGGTAGAGCGCCTGCCGCACCACCACCCCCACACCATGCTCCGCCGCGGTCGGCAGGACTGCCCTGGTGGCCTCCGGCTGGAGCAGGTTGACGACCTGCTGGATTACCTCGCAGCGGCCGGAGCGGATCAATTCGCCGCCTAGCGCGTTGTCGTAGATCGACGCCCCAACCGCGCGTACCTTGCCGGTTGCCCGCGCAGCCTCAATCGCCTCCAGCGCCTCTTCGACCTTGACGCCCCCCGACGCGGGGAGATGGAGGAGGTAGACGTCGACATAGTCGGTTCCGAGTCGTCGCAGGCTCTCGTCCAGCGCCTTGCGCACGAAGTCGGGCGCGAAAGACCAGGCTTGCTGGCCCTCCACATGATGCTCACCCACCTTGGTCTCGATGATCACCCGGTCGCGCCGCCCCCGGATCGCCTGCCCGATCAGTTCCTCGCTGTGGCCGAAGCCGTAGATGGGCGCGGTGTCGATGAAGTTGACGCCCTGGTCGAGCGCCCAGTGGAGCATGCGAACTGCCTCCGCATCGTCCGCCGCGCCGTAGGAGTTGGGCTGGCCCCCGACCACCATCGCCCCGCCGAGCCCCCACGCCCCCACGCCGACCTCGGACACGCGCAGGCCGGTTCGCCCCAGTTCACGATAGCGCATCGCCACCCTCCCACTGAACCCTCGCCAACAATACCCGCGCCGATAGCGGGCTACCAATCCCGATCGCCGTGCGGATCGAGGCGGCGCGAGACCGCCGCCGCCGCCCGCACGACCCGCTCGGCCGACCGCTCAATGTCGAAGCGTCCGCGTGGCCCGGCCGCCGTGAGCGCGGCGTGGACCGCACCCAAAGGGTTGCGGATCGGCGCCGCGACCCCCAGCGTCAGCTCGTCCCGCTCGCCATCGCTCACCGCATAGCCCTGCGCCCGGATCGTCTCGCATTCGGCGAGGAGGCGTTCCGGATCGACGAGGGTGTGGCGGGTGTACGCTTCCAGTGGCCCGGTGAGCACTTCGCGCAGGCGCGCGGCGGGGAGATGGGCCAGGAACACCTTCCCGAGGGCGGTGGCGTGCAGCGGGACCGGCCCGCCGGTCTCGCCGACCACCCTGAGCCGCTGCTGGCTCTCGATGCGGTCCGCGTAGACCGCCCGCCCACCCATGAGCACCCCCAGAAAAACGGTCTCGTTCAACTCCCGGGCGAGTGACTCGAGCGCCGACCGGGCCAACGAGCGCGTCATATCCGCCTCGGCCCACAATCCGGCGAGCTGCGCGAGGCGCGGTCCGAGACCATACTTGCCCGCCCCCTCATCGCGGTAGACGAACCCAGCCCGCTCTAGCGAAATAAGCAGCGCATGGACGGCGCTCTTGCTCATGACAAGCCGCCGACTCAGCTCGGTCGGTCCGAGGAGGGTCGATCCGTCCAAGAATTCCAGGAGCACCCCAAGCGCGCGATCAACAGATTGCACCCCTCCTATTCGGCTGTCACGAACAGTGTTCTTCATGGACGAATGATAAGCTACCATGACACTACCTGCCAAGTCGCCCGATAGCGATCTGGAGTTGCCTCACCTACGCGGCTCTCCCGCCCTTTCGACACCCTCCTGAAAATAGCCGGTGGCAGGTACGTAAGGCGGGCGACAACCGCAGCGCGACCATTTTCATCCCCGGTGGCGGGCCGCAGGCCGGGGGTAACTGCTGGCGAATTCGTTATGGCAATCAAGCGGCGCAGGAAGCAGCGTCCGTAGTGGAGCGGGAAAGTCTCTCCGTGGCTGTCAAACGCTCCTGGGTCACCTGAGCCCCGACTTCGCCAGCAGTTACAAAGTGGATACTGCTGGCGAAGTCAGTCATACGCTGATTCATTGGCTGAAATCGTTCTCAATTGCGCTCGATTTCTGGCGTCTATACTACGCGATATCGACTTCGCCAGCAGTATCAATTAGCGTGAAGTGTGATCTGGGGTAAGCCAAGGGGACCCAAATCGGGCAAGAACCGGCCGCGTATCAGCCCCATACCGACTGAATTCCGGCTGTCATCCCCCACTTCGTCGGCCTTTTCGAGGTGGATCACGCTAATTGCGGAAGAGCCGTTAGCACGGACAGGTTAGCGCTAGGCGACCAGATTGTGCAACAACGACGCCCCGTCATATCATTGGTGACGCGGGCGTGTACTTGGGATGGCAGCAAACTCGGCAGATACGGGGAGCAGTTTCGGCGCTGGCAAGCCGTTTCGCGCTCGTTAGAGGCGCTATTTTGCTGCCACGCTGACTGCACGCCGGCGTCACACATCATGCGGCGAGGCGTCCTACGCCGCGATCCGCCAGCACGGCGCGCCCGAGATGCTCGTGAGCGACAGCGGCAGCGTCTTCCTGGCCAAGCAGGCCCAGGCGATCTACCAGGCGCTCCGGATCGACAAGCGCGCGATCGCCCGCCGCCAGCCCTGGCAGAACTCTGTGGAGGCGCTCTTCGGGGTCCAGAAGCGCATGGCCGACTGGGACTTCGCGCGAGCCGAGACCTGGGCGGCGCTGGAGGACGAGTACGCGCGGTGGACCGGCAACGACAACGCGCAGGAGCATTTCGCCCACCAGCACCGTCCGAAGCAGTGGCGGAGTCCGGGCGCCCTGCTCGGCTTCGTGTCGGGGCGCGAGGTCGCGCCGGATGCGCTGCATCGCATCTTCTACCGGACCCGTTTCGCGCGCGTCGTGGACCGCCTGGGCTACCTGCGCTTCCGGCATTGGCGCGTCTATGGGGAGCGTGGCCTGGCGGGGGAGCGGGCGGCGATCTGGCGCTACGAGCAGACGCTGACGGTGGAGTGCCGCGACGAGGTGCTGGCGCGGTATCGGGTAACCTCTCAGCCGGACAAGCGTCATTTCAAGCAGGTGGACGCGCCGCGGCTTTTCGCCACGCCGCATCGCTCGCCGCAACCCGCCCTCTGGACGCTGGGCGACGGCGAATGGCTCGCGGTGCTGCGACTGCCGGGGTACGCCCCACGGCCACGTCGAGGCGGCGAGCCGGTCCAGGAACGGCTGTTCCCCTAGGTGCTGCCCGAGTGTGAGGAGGAGTGGCATGGCCGGGCCGGATGCGACGATCAGCCTCTGGCGGAATCGGGCCTTCGTCCGACTCTGGCTGGCACAGGTCGTCTCGTCGGCCGGCTCACAGGTCACGACCCTCGCGCTGCCCCTCACCGCCATCCTCGTGCTCGGTGCCACACCGGGCCAGATGGGCGCGCTCGGGGTCGCGATCTTCCTCCCCAACCTCCTGGTCGGGCTGCACGCGGGCGTCTGGGTCGACCGCGCCCGGCGTCGCCCCATCCTCATCGGGGCCGACCTCGGGCGGGCGATATGTTTGGGCTCGATCCCCGTGGCCGCCCTGCTGGGACGCCTGACCTTCCTGCACCTCGCCATCGTCGGCTTCGCCGCCGGCCTCCTGACCGTCTTCTTCGAGGTGGCGTCCACCTCGATCCTGCCATCGGTGGTGGCCGGGGCGCAGCTGGTCGAGGCGAACGGCGCGCTCGCGAGCAGCACCGCCTTCCTCGCCATCGCGGGGCCGGGCGCAGCGGGGGGGCTCATCCAACTCCTGGGTGCACCCAAGGCGATGATCATCGACGCCGCATCCTATGTAGGCTCGGCGCTTGCCCTCGGAACGACCGGGTCGACCGAGTCTGTATCGCCCCGCCTCCCCGTACGCGGTCACATGAACGCCGAGATCGGCGAGGGGCTGCGCGCGCTACTGCGGACGCCGCTCTTGCGTGCGTTGACCGCGTCATCCAGCATCGGGAGTTTCTTCCTGGCCGTGCAAAGTCCGGTATTCGTGTTGTTCCTCACCCGCGAGCTCGGCTTCACGGCCGCGACCCTCGGCCTCGTCTTCGCGTGTGGTGGGGGCGGCACCCTGCTCGGTGCCTTGCTCGCCGGGCGCGTGGCACAGCGCCTCGGGCCCGGGCGGGCCATCGTGCTGGGCACGTTCTTCGGGGCTGTTGGGGGTCTGTGCGTGCCACTGGCCGGCTTCGTCGGCCTCGGCCTCCCACTCGTCGCCACAGGTCAGGTGCTTACTGGCCTCGGTGCCTCGCTCTATGGCGTCAACCAGCTGAGCCTGCGCCAACTCCTCACCCCGCCGACACTCCTCGGGCGCGTCAACGCCGCCCGCCGTTTCCTCGTATTCGGCACGGCCCCACTTGGTGCCGCCGCAGGCGGGGTGCTCGGCGGCACCCTCGGCCTCCGCACGGCACTGCTGGTCGGGGCCATCGGCTTCGTGGCGGCATTGCTCCTCATCCTCTGCTCCCCCGTCCGCAGCGTACGCGACACCGTCGGCCTGGGGGCGTGACGGCCGACCGAACAGCACCGGAGCGCGGTGCCGGTGCCACCAGCACCTTCGGCAGGCCGCGCTATCCTGCCGCACCATGCCCCGGTTTCGCCGGGCGCGCGGCCCACATGCGTACAGCCTCATATATGACCGCGTGTGCTCCTCGACCCCCATACTTGTCTAAAGCTGCGCCTCCTGGCACCATCCTCGTATATCCCCGTTTCGCTTTGCCCAGTGCCCTTTTGATCCGCAATCCCCGGCTCGGCCATCCTGGCTCATCCTTGGAGAGGCCTGATAGTGCATATCCCTTGCGCTGGCGAGGGCTTCCACCGGTGTGTACACCCGCCCAGGCGTTCCGCCGGGGCGCGGCGGCGCTCGGACAGGCCGATGGCGATTCCCCGACCCCCGAGCAGGTGATCAAGCGGGCCGCGAAGGGGGACGATCGCGCCGGGAAGTGGTGGCGCCTGTGCCACCTCACCGTTTGAACGGATCGTACAGGTTGTTCGTCGTCACCCGGTACAACGGCGCGGTTAGCTCGCGGGCGATGGCGTTCGGATCGCCTGCAAACCGGTCGGCCATGAACCGTCCTGTACGCCGATATTCGGCCCTGTCATAGCGCGGTAGCGGGTTAAAGCCGAGCGGCATGTTGCGCTCGCTGTTGAGTTGGCTCGACACTGCGCCGGCGATACCGGTTACGGCGATCCCCGCATCGACCGGCCCGAGATAGCCGGTTGCCGTATAGACACCGCCGAGGAGTCGCACCATCCGCACGGTGAGCCCGACGATCTGTTGCTCGACAACGACGATCTGTTGCTCGACAACGGAGAGCACGTTGCCGCGCTCCCCTGCTCGGCCACAAAACAGATGGCCTGAGCCGTCATTGTCAACCTGATAGGTCAGGACATACCGCGGGTCATCCCATTGGTCGATCGCGTTGTTATAGCCGTGCGTCACACGGTAGCCATCGGCCACCGCCTGCCAGGCCAGGCCGGGCGAGAAATCGGGTCCATAGCCACTTCGGAACGTTTCGTCGCTGGCGGCAATATTGACCAGGTTCGCGAGGGCGAGCTGGGGATCGCGCGATGCCACCGCATGTGGCGCTTGGAGTCGATCGAGGATGCCCTCGTCCCGCAGAACTGGCCGGAACACGAGATGGAGAAACGCATACCGGGACTGCGGCGGCAGGGGCGCCCGCTGGATCTCCTCCGCGAGGAGCGCGTCCCGATCGACCTCATACTGCTGGCGTCGGGCGTAGAGCCGCGCGACATCGCCCTCGCTCAGGGTGACATTGCCGACCGGTCCCCGACCGTAGAAGCGCATATCCCCGCCCTTGACGACCATGTGGGGCGCACGGGGCGAGGGCGGGACCACGATCACGATGTAGCCAATGGTGGGATCGGCGTCGGTCGGGAGCGCGATGATCTCCATTTTCGGCGGCTCCGCGACACAGGTCAGCACGATGCTGTAGATCCGCTCGCGTACCCCGGCCAGGGCGAAGGGGGCGAGGATGGTCAGACGCTTGTGCTGATCCTCGCCCAGCCCGTAGATCAGCACCCCGCCGTCGCAAGCGAGCGCGGCCACATCGATCGCCAGGTCGATCGTCTTGGGCTTCGGGGGCAAATCGCGTTTGGCCTCGAAGATCGCCGTTTCGGTGAGATCGCCCGTCGCCGCGCATTCTTCAAGCTCCGCCGCTGAAGCCGGGATATACATGTAGGCCCCTCTCTCGTCGGTAATCCTCCGTGGAAAATCAGATCGCCAGTGGGTTGATAATACAGATGCCTTGCCTGATTACCAACGCTTGCGCCTATTTGAGTGATCGGTATCACGCCTCGCCTCATGATGTGGCACGCCGGCATGTAGTCAGCGTGGCAGCAAAACCCCGCGCGTGGGGAGCCTGTAATGGCGTGCGCGCGCCAGATGTGCTCCTTTTACTCGCCGGGTATCCTGCCAGTTCGCGTACACGCCCGCGTAGCCCATCATGAGGCGAGGCGTGATCGGTATCGCGTCGATCATCCTCACCGCCCGGTGTCGATCACGATTGCCGAAGAGGATCAGCGACGGTACTGTCAGGTAAAGTCGGGTCGGCTGGCCGACCGGTGGACGAGGGCGCGCTGCAGGAAGGAAGCACACCTCGCCAGAGCCTTTTGGGTCTTGCCGACATTCGATGATCCGGCTTTGGCTTTTCCTGAGCGGTAGCACGAATTATTGGCCGTCGGCGACGGCCTCGCGATGGTGGGCACGCGGAGCCATTGATCCGCCCGTGCCAACGCACAAAACGAGCGAAAGGCGATCATCGAATGTCAGCAAGACCCAGCCTTTTTGACACATACGGATCGTCTGATTGGCAGAAGATCGGCAAGCATGCGCGGGCGATCACCAGAACTGACGCCAATTCTCCGGCATCGGTTGACGATAATCTTGCCACCTTCCAGGATCGGTATGTGTCAACCAACTCATGACGAGGTGTGTGCCCTACGCCCGACGCGGGGGGCAACGCGGGCCGTGACCCCGGCGGGGCGACCGGTGGCGGCGCGTAGTCGTCCCCGCCGCACGGCCCACCCCGACACCCGGTTGGCCCCCCGTCGTCCCGGCCTACCCCGCGGTGTGGAGCAGGACTTCGTAGGCGCGGGGCGGGACCGGCGTCTGCCCCGTCACGGTCAGCGGGCCGAGCTTGGCCGCCGTCGCGCGGTGCCGCGCGACGGCGGCGCTCGCCGCCTCCGCGCTGTCCCAGAGCGTGACCACCATCCCCTCGCCGCTCTGGTTGTCGCCGCCGAGGTAGCCGCCCCGGAAGCCCCCCGCCTGGCGGTAGAGCACGAAGAGTTCCTCCATGACGGCGGTGGCCTCCGGCATCCTGCCCGGCTGCATCGTGCCGGCTGTTACGCGGATGGGCCTCGTCCCCCTCCTCGGTCGTGTCACCGTCGGTGCCGCTTGTCCCGTGCTGGCGGGAGCATACCGCGACCCGGTGCGGGCCCTCCCGTGCCAAACCTCGCCACGAGTTCCCTGACACATACTTGCAGTCAGCGATAGCATAGAATACCGAGGAGTCAACTTGGCAGTAGGGCGACGCGTGCGTCTTGACATTCGGGGCTGGGAGGGCAACGGCGTGCCAGCGCCAGAGGACCAGGGTGACGACGGTGCGAATCGAGATCCTTGATGCGCCGGAGCAGGACAGACCGATCCTGAGCCGCTTGGTCGAGCTGTACCTATATGACTTCAGCGAGTTCACAGGGTGGGACGTCGGCGATAATGGCCGCTTCGGCGATCAGATTCTTGATGGCTGCTGGACTGAACCGTGGCGGCACCCTTTCCTCATCACGGTTGATGGGAAACTCGCCGGGTTCGCGATCGTCGATGATCGGAGCCATCTCTCGGGTGACCCACAGACGCGCGACATGAAGGAATTCTTCGTTCTGCGCAAGTATCGCGGGCGTGGCGTGGGTGCCTCTGTGGCGACCCAACTCTTCGACCGCTTCCCTGGTAACTGGGAAGTGCGCGAACTCGCGAAGAATGTCGCGGCCTTTGCTTTCTGGCGGGCGGTGATCGCCCGGTACACCGATGGCCGATTTGTGGAGGTGGCGTGGGACGAGCGACAGCGTGGGCCGGTGCAGTTTTTTGACTCGACCGATCGTGCGGAACAGCGCGTGGGGACCGGAGAGTGACGGAAGTGCCTCTCCCCACGTAGCGGCAGGGGCAATCTTCTGCCAGCGTCCCCTGCAAGTATGTGTCAGGGAACTCGTGGCGAGGTTTGCCCCGTGCCGCGGTGCCGCACCGCGGCACGCCCGGTGCGCGTTCGCCCCGCGGGCCGAAACATCACGCGTCGACGCGGTACCGCACCCGTGCCGCACCGCCAATCCCCGTGCGCGCAAGGCATTTCCCCCATGCCGCGGGGTGGTGCGGCACCGCGCGGTGACAGGAATCTAGAGGGGGAAATGGTTGGGGATGAGCGCCCGCCGCGTGCCCGAGCGGGGCGGCGGCGGCGGGCGGAAGTTCGGGACGCGTGGCCCATCCCGTGGTGGCGACCGGGTGCCGAGGGAACGGCACGAGGCTACCACCCGACCGGTCACGCCACTTCTGACGCGGCGGGTTGACCGACTAGGATTCACGCGGGCACTCGCGGACGAAGTTGTCCCTGGCCCCCATGTCCGCGCAGCGCCGATCGTAGCCCGAGAAACATCGCTCCCTTGCCGGGCGTAGCCGAGCAGGACGGCATAGAGCATCTTCGCGTCGCGCGAGGGGTTCCGCGCCCGGAGTGTCCGCTTCGGCAGCCGGATGATGCCGTAGGCGCGGGACTGATCCTCGATGAGGAGCGTGTCTGCCTCCAGCTGGTCAGTGAGAGGGGCTTGGTCGAATGTGGGATCGCCCCGGGATCGCCGCAGGCCTGGAAGTCGCTGAGAACCGGCTCGACCGCCGGGGTGCGCGATAGGTGAGGAAGGCGCCGGCACCCGCCGCCGCGCAGGCTCGCGCTGTCGCGGCACCGATCCCGTGATTCGCGCCGGAGATTAACACCGCCCGATTGTGTAATAGAAATGCTGCACAATAAGGGCTGGTCGGGTATGCTGACGGGCGGAAGGGGGGCCGCGATGATCCTGCGCTATCACCACCTGACGATCGCGCCGACGGTGTTCCGGGCGATGACCGGCCTGGGCGT
>JAABUN010006112.1_pt1 | contig 14179 bp, 10 predicted proteins | sample 5559311 | NCBI WGS metagenome assembly JAABUN01 (sample SAMN10711877, study PRJNA513370) | rock metagenome | isolation source: Antarctica rocks | place: Antarctica: Victoria Land, Siegfried Peak sud | reverse complement strand
AAAATGAAACGCACTGCTATGGATAACGATTATATGATTCAAGTTCTCAGTTGTTGTTTCATTGACAACATATTAGATTCTTCCGATTCCTTGTGTCAAGCTTAATTGAGATGCTCTTACCCTGGGCGAGTATCGTACTCAGCGATTAGTTCTAGAAGCATGGGATAAGATGTTCAATTAATTACTATCAATTAATAGTTAGTTGCTCATTAGTGCAAATTTTAAACACAAAAACGTAGGAGATGAACCCCAAATGAAGTGTGATAGGAACTTAGTAAGAAAAATGTTACTTGAAATTGAAAACCAAGAGTCTGGTTATGCTCCTGTGAATATTGTGATAGAAGATCATAACCAAGAACAGATTCGCTATCATGCCTATATCATGACACAAGGCGGTTTAATAGAAAGTATGAACTGCACTAATTTGAATAGTAATAGTCCCCAAGCAATTCCAAAAAACCTAACTTGGGAGGGACATGAATTTATTGAAGCGGCTCGGAATGATACATTATGGAAAAAAGCTATGAATATGGTTAATGAGAAGGGCGGTTCGATTACTATTTCGGCATTAAGTCAGCTATTAAGCAGTTTGATGAAGCAGCAATTCAATTTGTCTTAATATTTGAGAGGATAATAAGACCAATTTTGTGAAAATGCGATCGCTCGATTTCAGTTTTTAAATTATTGTATTTTTTTCTGGCTCTACATCTGTTGGAGCTATTGCTATTATTTCTGAATAACGGGCAAAATCGCGTGTATTAAAAGTAAGAATATGCGTGAGTTGATGAGCAATCATTGCTGCTACAAGTTTAGCGTCATGAACGTTTACACCTACAATGTTGTAGCTAACAACAAGCCGTTCCCACTCTAAATAAATTGTCGGAGTATCTGGGAGAACAGGAAAAAATGTTTTTAAGCGATTAACTTCTGTATAAGCTTCTGCTGCTGTATGCCCTAAGCCATTCCTCTCCACAGGGCGAGTGTAAACGTTCCAGAACTCAATCAAATTCTGCGGAACGATATAAAGTTCTTCACCACGCTCCAATAAAATGCTTGTTGCGTTTACAGCGTCCGCATACATTGGATGACTTGGCTCTGCGCTCCGCAGCAGCACATTAGTGTCTACAAGGAAACTCATAGATGCTCGTCATCGTAAATGCTCTCGCGACTAACAGCATAATCAGACAAAAGTGACGTATTTTGGTCGTGACTCTGCGCCCATCCACGAAAAGCACGTGCGCGTTCTTCTGGAGTTGTGTTGTATGGTTGAGCGTTCTTGAGTTCTCTCAAACGCTCAACCATACTATCAAGGTGAGGCTGAATTTGCTCAGGAGTAAGTTTCGTCATCTTGACCAGCACTTGAGTAATTACCTCTAAGTCTTCATTACTATCCTCAAGATTTTGACTGTTTCCAGCAACTTGCTTCTGTATCATCTTTTTGACCTTCAAGGAGACATTTATACCGAGATAGTCTTGCTATTTTGACAAGTTTGTAGTCAAAAGTGGGAAATAATAACTGTATTTTATCAATTTCCTCATACTCATTGTCCCGTTTAGATAAAACAATATTCAAGTGCTGTGATTTATGTGTTTAATTTGGGCATCTTAATAGAGAACCTCAGCCTTCGCTATTCTGTATGTCTGATTCTACTAGCCAAACTGCTCTAGATATCTTTAAATTTCGCAATGAAGTGATCGGCGACTACCGCCGCTATATTGAAAGCTTCCTCAAAATCAACGATCCCAAAATCAAAGAATTTGTTGATAAAGAACTAGAGCAGGGAAAGCTTTGGAGCGATCCTTTAGTACAACTAAACCCTACTTATAAAAAAGGTGCAACCGTAACTCAATTAGTGCAACAGGGAGTTCTAAACCCTGAATGCGATCGCTACTTCTCCAAAAACGGCAAACCTTTTCACTTTTACTACCACCAAGAACAAGCATTTTTAGCCGCCCAACGCCAAGAACCTTACGTGCTGACAACAGGTACAGGTTCGGGTAAAAGCATGGCTTATGTTGTACCTATATTTGACGACATACTCCGCAATCCTGATATTAAAGGTGTAAGGGCAATATTGGTTTATCCCATGAATGCCTTAATTAACTCTCAAAAAGAAGAACTTGATAAATTTTTACGTCAAGTTTCCTCAACTCCTATCCGCGTTGAACAATACACTGGACAAGAAAGTTTAGCCAAAAAAACCGAAATTCAAAATAATCCGCCCCAAATTTTGCTTACTAACTACGTGATGTTAGAGCTAATGCTGTCTCGCACTCACGAAGATAAATTAGTAGCTTCTTCTGATCTCAGATTCCTAGTTTTAGATGAATTACATACCTACAGAGGTAGACAAGGCGCGGACGTTGCTATTTTAATTCGCAAATTGCGCCAGCGCTGCGGTCAAAACCTGTTGTGTATAGGAACTAGCGCTACTATGTCTACAGAAGGCGATCGCGCAAATCGTCGTCAAGTAGTAGCAGAAGTAGCCAGCAAATTATTTGGCGTAGCAATTAAGCCTAGTAACGTTATTGATGAAACCCTAGAGCGTTCTATCCAACGTGCTGCGCCCACCACTGAAGAATTACGAGACAGCATTCAAAATGTACCGCCAGAAAGTGAGCAAACCTTAGCCGCATTCCAAGCCCATCCTCTCAGCCATTGGATTGAGATGAATTTTGGTTTAGCCGAAGAATCCGGGCATCTAATCCGCCGTACACCGATCGCTTTAGAATTAGGAGCAGCTAACCTTGCAGCGCAAACTCAGTTAGATCAAAAAACTTGTTTAGAAGTCTTCAAACAAATGTTTATCTGGGGAAGTAAAACTAAAGGGCTTGCTTTTCGCCTGCATCAGTTTATATCCCAAGGTGGTAGCGTTTATACGACAATTGAAAGTAAAGAAAAGCGGATTCTAACTTTAGAAGGTCAGTACACTACCACAGAAAATCGCTTGCTTTATCCTCTAGTATTTTGTCGAGAATGCGGACAGGACTATTATGTTGTTCGCTACGATGCTGATAAACAAATTGTCCTACCACAATTGCCTACAGCTTTAGATGTCAGTTCTGATGATGCAGATATTAGCGAAGGCTACCTAACTTTAGATCAGCCTGAACTATGGAATACTAGCAACGAAGATAACTTACCTGACTCTTGGTTTACTGAAACAAAAAAAAAGGGGCGCATTCCTAAAAGCGATCGCACTAAATTTATTCCTTTAAAGTTGCAAGTATTAGCCAACGGCAAAGTTACAACTTCTGCATTGCAAGGAACTAGCTGTTGGTTTGTCTGCAAGCCGTTTTCTGTTTGTCTCAACTGTGGCGTAGTCCATGACGGGCGCAAAAACGAATTTACTAAACTATCTCGCCTCAGCAGTGAAGGGCGTAGTACCGCAACTACCTTGCTGGCGCTTTCTACAACTAGCCGCTTAAAGCAAATTTTTACAGGTGAAAAAGCTAAAGCAGCTAAAATTCTGAGCTTTACTGATAACCGTCAAGATGCTTCGTTGCAGGCGGGACATTTTAATGATTTTGTTCAAACAAGCTTTTTACGGGCATCACTTTGGAGCGCACTTCAAGCAAAGGAACAACTCACCCATAGCGAGTTAGTCAGCGAAGTTGTCAAGCAGATGAATCTATCTCAAACCGACTACGCCAGACAACCAGCAGAATTTGGCGGTGGTAAACGGCGCAATGAAGCAGCTTTTCGCAAACTAATCGAATATCGCCTGTACGAAGACTTACGCCGGGGTTGGCGAATTGTTCAACCCAACCTCGAACAGTGCGGATTGCTGTCAATTGAGTACGATGGCTTGCAACAAGCTTGTGCCGAAACTACCCTGTGGCAAAAACACCGTCACCCCGTTTTGCTCCAAGCAACTCCTCAAGAGCGTTTTATTGCTTGTCTTGCCTTCCTCAACCAACTGCGGCGAGACTTGGCTGTTGATGCCATGCTATTGCAAAAAGACCAACAAGACCAATTAAAAAGCGATATTTTTCAAGCAATCAAAGAGCCTTGGGTATTTGATGAAAACGAGCAATTGCATCAAGCAACTTGGGCGACCACAACTAGCGGTAGCAACGAAAAAGCTAAGGTTAAGCTCACTTCTAGAAGTAAAATTGGGCGGTTTTTGAGATCGCCTAAAGCTTGGTCGTTACGCTCTCAACCCTTAACAGATGAGGAGTACGCCAGCTTAATTGATACTTTAATTAATGCTCTAGGCGATGCTGGTTTTTTGGTAAAAGACAAATCGGAAGTACAGCTACGCATTGATTCCTTATTGTGGCAAGCTCAACTTATCAATGAAATTTCTACAGACCCGCTCACGTCTCGGCGCTTGCAAGGTAAAGAGGACGCTAAAGTACCTGTAAATAAGTTTTTTCAACATTTCTACCAAAATAATGCCCTGCATATCCAAACTATGCAAGGACGCGAACATACTGGACAAGTCAGAAACAAAGACCGCCAAGAACGAGAAGAGCAGTTTCGTAATGGAGAATTGGCAGCTTTATTTTGCTCTCCCACAATGGAACTAGGAATTGACATTTCCGATCTAAGCGTCGTACATCTACGTAACGTTCCCCCTAGTCCTGCCAACTATGCCCAACGTAGCGGTAGAGCAGGTAGAAGCGGTCAAGAAGCCCTGGTATTGACTTATGCGGCGGTAGGTAGCAGTCACGACCAATACTTCTTTAAACGCCAAAATCAAATGGTTGCTGGCGTTGTTGCTCCACCTAAATTAGAGCTTGCAAATCAAGATTTGATTGAATCCCACGTTTATTCAATTTGGTTAGCTAGAACTGGTTTATATCTAGGAGATTCGATGAATCAAATTCTAGATTTAGACTTAGAAAATTATCCACTTAAGGAAACAATACTTTTCGGTTAAGCCCAAAACAGGTAGATTAAAAGTCGTACCGAACAGTGTCAGATTATTCAATGCAATTCAAGAAATTTTCGTTGCTCGCACAGGGAATTGAATCGGGGGAAGTGCTAAAAGCCATAGAAACAGCGATACCATCAGAAACTATTGAGCAGGTGTTAAGCCAGACAGATAGTGGGGAAAGGCGAAAGCGCAAACTGCCATCACACCTAGTAGTCGCTCTTGTAATTGCGATGAGTCTATGGTCGTCGGATTCGATGCGAACAGTTCTGAAAAATCTGGTAAAAGGCTTAAGAACGCAGTGGCTAAGATTAGCTCAGTTTTGGCAAGTACCAAGTCCCTCATCAATTACAGAAGCAAGGCAGAGACTGGGATGTCAGGCAATGAGCCAGTTATTCAACCAGGTGACACGCCCCTTGGGAACAGCACAAACTCCAGGTGCATTTTTGTTTGGACTGCGAGTCATGGCAGTAGATGGTACTGTACTAGACGTGCCTGATACGCCAGCAAATGCCAAAGTTTTTGGATATCCAGGCAGTAGACACGGAACCAGAGCGGCATTTCCCAAAATTCGACTGGTGTTATTGATTGAAGCAGGAACTCATTTAATCGTGGATGCGTTGATGTGCCCTTACCGGATGGGAGAACGAGTGCGAGCCAAGAAACTGCTGCGTTCAGTGACACAAGGGATGTTACTGATGTGGGATAGAGGATTGCACTCTTATCCAATGGTGCAAGCAACTCAAAAACAAGGATGTGATTACCTGGGACGAGTACCGAAGAACGTGAAATTTGTAGCCGAAAAAATTTTAGACGACGGGTCATATCTCAGTGGGGTTTATCCTGATGGGAAGTCTAAGAAAAAAGGTGCTACCAAAATTCTTTTACGCGTAATTGAGTACACTATTGACTCCGAAGAAGAACAAAAAACTTACCGTCTGATTACTAGTTTGCTAGATCCTACTCTTTACCCAGCTTTATTACTAGCGTCTGAATACCATCAACGTTGGGAAGTAGAAAATACTATTGATGAACTCAAAACCCACCTATTGGGTCGTAAAACTCCCATCCGCTCACTCAATCCCCGTGAGGTTGTCCAAGAAGTCTATGGTTGGCTTCTAGGGCATTGGGCTGTTCGATGCTTAATGTTCCAAGCTGCACAGCAAGCAGGTATTTCTCCTCTACGTTTGGGTTTTACTGGTACACTCAAAGTGATTCGGGGTGCTATTCCTGAGTTTCAAAATGCTCCAACCGAACAACTCCCTTTTTTTGGTCATGGTTGATGATGGAGATTTTGGATGAGCAGATTCCTCTCCGTCAAGGTAGAAGGAACCCTCGATTAGTCAAAAAACCTCGTTCCAAATTTCCATCTAAGAAGCCTATTCATCGCGGAAATGGTACTCAACGCCAGCCACGCATTTTTTCTATTATTAATACTTCTTAATTCTTAACCGAAAAGTATTGCTTAAGGAAAGCGTGCGATCGCAACTCAAATTAACCCCCAGCGAACTAACTAAATGTTTCCAAGCTACACAACTAATTTTATCCGACACTTTCTGTCAACAAGACTTCAAAAAAGCTGCTTGGTATTCTGTTAACTGGTTGCAGCAAACTTTAGAAAATGCCATTAATGCTTTTAATGGGGCTTGCGATCGCTGGCGCGAACTTTACGATGAAGCAGTTAACCAATTAAACGAAGCAAACCGAATTATTCATCGTTTTGCGATCGGTAACGTTACTGTAGAAGACCGCAACAACGCCAACAATCAGCAAAAAGAAGCTCAACGTCAAATTGATTTATTAGTCGGACAAACTCAAGGTAGAAGTAATAGCGAGTTTGAATTTTATCCCTATCGTTATTTCGCATCTGAGGGATTTTTACCAGGTTTCAACTTCCCTCGTTTACCAGTCAGGGCATACATCCCAACGGGAGATGGTGGTGAATTTATTTCCCGTCCTCGCAGCGTTGCTTTGAGGGAATTTGCCCCTAGTAATATCGTGTACTACGAAGGTAGTAAATTTATGGTGGCAAAAACAAAAGTCCCTGTACGCGGAATCGAGAGCGTGTATGCGCGAGTAAATGTCTGCTTTAACTGCGGTTATTTTCATACCGATGATACCCGCGATACCTGCGAAAACTGTGGTGCGCGCATTATTGCAGATAGTAAAGGAAATATAGCTAAGTTAACTCGTGTATTGCCAATGGATACAGCGATCGCCAAAAGACGAGAGCGGATTACTTGCGATGAAGAAGAACGGCTAAAATACGGTTACAACATCACTACTCACTTTCGCTATGCTAACCAAAAACAACAATCGGCGATCGTCCAAGCTGCTGATGGTACACCACTATTGAAGCTAACTTATGGAGCAACGGCTGAATTATGGCGCATCAATCGTGGACTGAAAAAGAACACCGACGAGCGCGGGTTCAAACTCGATGCCAAAACTGGAATCTGGGGCGATGCTAAAAAAGAACAATCTACGGGCAACTTGCACACACAAGTTAGTTTAATGGTCAATGATACTTGCAATATTCTGGTTGTCGAGCCTTTACAAGTTCCAATAGAAAATGCCGAAGCTTTTGTTGCTACCTATCAGCACGCCCTCTCAACAGCTATTCAGGCAGTATATAAATTAGAAACCGATGAACTTGACTCCGAAAGGCTAGGGGACGGTAAGTATCTACTATTTTGGGAAGCCAGCGAAGGCGGAGCCGGGGTACTTGCCCAAATATTAGAACAACCAAACGCATTACAAAAAGTAGCCGATGCAGCTTTAGATATTTGCCATTTCACACAGCCAAAGGACAATTGTATTCAAGCTTGCTATGAATGCTTGCTATCTTATCAAAATCAATTTGATCATGCCTTATGCGATCGCCATCTAATCAAACCCTTGCTAGACCAACTACTAACAAGTACCGTTATCCACGACGGAATCTCGCGCCAGGAGCAGTATCAACAACTGCTGCAACAAACAGATCCCCATTCTGACTTTGAGCGGGTAGTTTTACAGGAAATTTATCAACAGGGATACAAGCTACCAGATACAGCCCAAGGATTTGTTGCTGAATCAAACTGCAAGCCCGATTTTTTATATAAGTCAAAGGCGATCGCTATTTTCTGTGATGGCTCAGTTCATGACCATCCTGATCGACGTTTAAGTGACCAAATTGAGCGGGATAATCTCAGGTACAACACTAACTACAACGTTCTTACCTTACGACACAATGAAGATTGGCAAGGTAAATTAACAGTTTTAGCAAGTCTCTGACTTACTTTCAATCGATTTACCGGGGTATGTCAATAGGTTTATATCAATGCTCAAAATCTAGGGTGAAAGACGCTCGCCAAATTCAATGGCAAAACAATTTATCAGAGCAAGTACAAAATGCCCTCAGACTACTTAATTGAATGATTCAAGATTCATCTGTTCAGATGTCTCTTACGTAATTCTTGACTATGTTATAACTCAAAATATTGGTATTTGTAACTTTCCTGTATTATTTATACTCTGATATAACTATGGAATCTTTTTCTCAAAGACAAGGTATTGAACGAATGAAAAACATTATCCAGATAGATTCAATGGATAAGGCTTTACGCAATAGTTTATGGAATGCTTTAACACTCTATTATTGGAATAAAGTAATATATAACTTTGCGCTTAATAATGTTACTGGCAGGAACCCTGTTGATATAAATACTAATATAAATAGCTTAATTATAGACTTACAGATTGATTATTTTAAAATCTCTATTGATGATTTATCAGACTACCTGACTGCTCATAAACTAATAAGAACATATTTTTATGATTGTAAATGGAATGAAGTATATGATTTTATAGAATTTGTTGCAGATAATTATCTCGATGAGGAGACAAATATAAAATTCAGAGAATTATGCAATATTTATCTAGAACGAGAAGTATCCGCTTATCGATTTGTTAACGGTTTAGTTTCGCAAATAACTTCAGAAATTGAGATTAATTCAATAGAAGATACTTTAGGTTTTGAAGATTCATTCAAACCTGTATCTGCTCATATAAGAAATGCCTTGAGTTTACTTTCAAATAGAACGTGTCCTGATTATAAAAACTCTATCAAAGAATCAATAAGTGCTGTAGAAGCAGCTTGCCAATTAATCACTAATGATCAAGGTACAACTTTAGGTAAAGCCTTAAAAAAGATAGAAAATAATGTTGGGTCTTTTCATCCTGCCTTAAAGGAAGCATTTGAGAAACTATATGGATATACAAGTGATGCAGATGGAATCCGTCATGCACTTTTAGGTGAATCTAAGTTAGGTTTTGAAGACGCTAAATTTATGTTAGTTGCCTGTTCGGGATTTACTAACTTTCTTGTTTCAAAATATATTAAGGCAGAAAACAATTTCTAAGAGTATTACGAAAAATGAATTTCCTTTGCTTGCTTAGTGACGAATTGCTTTCGTTCAGATGCAACGCCGGAAATCTCTACGGTTTTGCCCGTTTGAGGATCTCTAATCTACTGAACCCAAGTACTGCCTATTTCCGAAAAGTACCGTTTGATGAGGGCGCTACTATTCAGGAAGTAAGCAGTCAATTTGAATCCTGGTCTTCAATGATGATTTCTGATAGGGGCTTACCAAAGAATTTACTTTACCAAACCCAGCTTGAGCAGTTCTTGAGGAGATGCTAATATGTCAATTCCCACAAAGAAAATTTGGTCTTGAGGATTGAGTAAGAACCGCCATGCTAAATTGATACCAGTATTATTACCAGCCCAAGGAGTTTGCACTTTACCCATCACTTTAATCTGGGTAAATTCTCCTTCTCCTGGCTCAGAGATCCCTTGCTCAGGGATCAGCTTGAGTCCGTAGCATTCTTCACGCATATACGTCAAGATGGACTCATGACCCACAATCGGTTCCTCAAAAGGCGGCTGCAAAGCACCGTCCTCAGCAAATAAAGCTACAGCCGCTTGAAAGTCAAAGGCGTTCATATTCTCCATGTAGCTTAAAACTGTCACATCGTCGATGCCCTGAATACTAACTTTAGTTCGAGGTGCAATCTCTTTAGGCGGAGCGACAGGTTCTCTAACTGGTGGAGTCTCGCCTGTTGGAGAGTACCCCATGTTGACGACAACATCACGGAATACAGTAAGTTGCTGTCCCCCTTCAAGTTGACGGATGGCTTGGAGCAAATCGGATGCTTGAACGGATAGTTTGTAGCCTTCTGGAATGGGTGCTACAATTCCCTGCTTCATCCATTCACTTAACTGATACCAGAAACCCAACTTGACATTTGCGCCGAAATATGAGTAAGTCCGGCAGATTGGAGTATCAGTGTGGTTGACTAAATCGCACATTACTTGCATTTGCTCTAAAGCTGTCATCTGCTTGATCTGAGTCAGGGTTTGTTCTGCAAATGCCATATTGACGACTTGCATCGCCGCAGGAGTGATTGTAACTCCCATTTCAGTATAGATGAACCACAGTAAAGCCAATTGCTCCTCAGCACTAAGTTGATTGAATAAGTCAACAGTAGCTGGAACCGCTTCAGCAACTTGGGTGTCAGGGAAAATTGTTCGGGCTGAGTCGATGGTATATGACATGATTACAGTCTCCAAAAAGAAACGAGATTAAATTTTTAGTTATTTAGATTTCTTGCCAAAATTAGATAGTATCGCCAAGCAGTGGTTTGGTGGTTTCGTTGCCTGCATTCGCTTTGACCTCAGCAGGGATTGGCTTCACGACCATCACTAAAAGGTGATCGCGCCTAGGCTCATCTTTGCTACTCCTCTTTTCAAGGGCTTATACAACAAATCCTAACTTAGGCATCGATTTATTAATCCCAGCCAGATACACCCGCAGCACAGTAGACGCTCCACCACGACTCTACTTTAGTCTTGTCTTCTGGAACATTGCTCATCCTCAATACCATGCTGAAGCTAGACTTAGCATCTGCATACCTTAATATGTTTATGAACCGGATTGCCGTGAGGTAAGCATAAGATCGCGTAATAAGAATTATTGCAAACAGTGTTTACTGATACCAATTTATATAAGTCCAAATAGACGTTTTATTGCTGCGGGTAATAAAATTGGTTACTTGCTGCATCTTTATAAACGCGATCGCCGAAATCACAAATGCGATCGCACTCATCAACAATTAAGCAATAGCACTTTCTTTTTAACTGAAGCTATCACTGAGCGATCGCAAAATCAGTATATTGTCTCCCCGTAAGTAAAAAACACTTACCCACTAGGTTCTTTCATTGTCAAAAACGCAACATCAGTGATGAAATTCTCCACTTTTCTGGAATTTAGAGCGTTAGTGTTGAATTATTCTTATGATCTAGTTGCGTCTCACGCCTTTACTTATGAACGAACAACGTCAGCAAGCTTATCTCAACCTTATTCGCAGCCTGTTAGATTCTCCCAGTGGTCAAGAATCAGAGATTTTAGCAGCAAACCAAGAATTACTTGATGCTGGCTTTGTGCAGAAGGTAGAAGAAGTAGCACTGATGTGTTCCCAACACGGAGATGAGAAGACAGCGAATCGGTTGCAAAGTTTGGCAATGCAACTAGGGGAAGGGTTGAATCTAGATAATAAAGTAGATTTGCAATCTCTCAGTGAGGAGGAGATACAGACATATTACCAATTCTTGATGGAGGTACTAAAAGCAATCGCAGACAGTAGGGGTAATTCCCAGGTAGTTTACCCCTTGCTGGCAAAGAATACAGACAAACTCGACGGAGTGTTAGCAGAAATATTGGGCCGTTGGGGGACAAATACACTGGGGAAGCTAAAAGCAGATGAAGCGAAAAATTTAGCAGTAGTTATTGTCGCATTTAGCAATCTAATTCAGCAATTCCCCTTGGGTGACAAAGCCAGCAATATGGAAATTGCTATCACTGGCTATGAAGTCGCTTTAACTGTCAACACCAGAGAAGCTTTGCCTTTTGAATGGGCAATGACGCAAAATAATCTCGGACTTGCCTACAGCGATAGAATAAAAGGAGACAGGGCAGATAACATCGAACAGGCGATCGCTGCTTCTACTGCTGCTTTAACTGTCTACACCAGAGAAGCTTTGCCTTTTGAATGGGCAATGACGCAAAATAATCTCGCTGCTGCCTACAGCCAGAGAATAAAAGGAGACAGGGCAGATAACATCGAACAGGCGATCGCTGCTTCTACTGCTGCTTTAACTGTCTACACCAGAGAAGCTTTGCCTCAATCTTGGGCAATGACGCAAAATAATCTCGCTGCTGCCTACAGCGATAGAATTAAAGGAGACACGGCAGATAACATCGAACAGGCGATCGCTGCTTCTACTGCTGCTTTAACTGTCAGAACCAGAGAAGCTTTGCCTCAATCTTGGGCAATGACGCAAAATAATCTCGCTGCTGCCTACAGGGAGAGAATAAAAGGAGACAGGGCAGATAACATCGAACAGGCGATCGCTGCTTATACTGCTGCTTTAACTGTCTACACCAGAGAAGCTTTGCCTCAATCTTGGGCAATGACGCAAAATAATCTCGGACGTGCCTACAAGGAGAGAATAAAAGGAGACAGGGCAGATAACATCGAACAGGCGATCGCTGCTTATACTGCTGCTTTAACTGTCTACACCAGAGAAGCTTTGCCTTTTGAATGGGCAGGTACGCAAAATAATCTCGCAATTGCCTACAGCGATAGAATAAAAGGAGACAGGGCAGATAACATCGAACAGGCGATCGCTGCTTATACTGCTGCTTTAACTGTCAGAACCAGAGAAGCTTTGCCTCAAGATTGGGCAGCGACGCAAAATAATCTCGCAATTGCCTACAGCCAGAGAATTAAAGGAGACAGGGCAGATAACATCGAAAAAGCGATCGCTGCTTATACTGCTGCTTTAACTGTCAACACCAGAGAAGCTTTGCCTCAACAATGGGCAGAAATTTTGTGGATGCGGGGAATTGCTCATCAAAATACAAACAAGTTTGACTTAGCATACAATGATTTTGAGTCTGCCATTGCCACTATAGAATCTTTGCGAGAAGAAATAGTATCTGGAGAAGAAAGCAAACGCAAACAAGCGGAACAGTTTAACAAAGTTTATAGCAGCATGGTAGAAGTTTGCTGGGAATTAAATAAGATTACCGCAGCAATTGAATATGTTGAACGTAGTAAAACCCGCAATTTAGTCGAACAAATCCTCGAACGCGACTCTAAAACCATCTTCCCTCCAGAAGTATTCACTCAACTAGAAAAATATAGGGATGAAATAGCCACAGGACAATATCAAATCCAAAATGGCAAAGCAGAAAACCCAAAAGTCCTTGCACAACATCTCCAAGAGTTGCGACAGCAGCGTAATGAATTACAAAACCGCTATTTACCTGTTGGTTATGGTTTCAAATTCGACTCATTCCAGCCTACTTTAAATGAGCATACAGCCATTATTGAGTGGTATATTCTCAACGACAAAATTCTGGCTTTTATTGTCACAAAAACAAGAGAGGTAACAGTTTGGCAATCCCAACCAGAAGACCGAGAAGCTTTGAGGAATTGGATAAATCAATATTTACAAAACTACTACAATCAAAAAGACCAATGGCTGAATAACTTAGGAGAATCACTCAAAGAATTAGCCTCAATTCTGCACATAGATGAAATATTAAACCAGATACCAAAGCACTGCGATCAACTTATCCTAATTCCCCATCGGTTCCTGCATTTATTACCCCTTCATGCAATTCCAGTCAATCACAATGCTGAAAATTCGCGCTGTCTTCTAGATTTATTTGCTCGTGGTGTGAGTTATGCACCCAGTTGTCAACTACTGCAACAGGTACAACAGCGCAAACGACCTAATTTTCAATCCCTGTTTGCGATTCAAAACCCCACAGGCGATTTAAACTATACAGATTTAGAAGTACAAGTTATTCAAAGCTACTTTAATACTTCCAACGTTCTGAAAAAAACAGCAGCAACACTCACAGCTATTAATAATACTGACTTAAACACTTACCATTGCGCCCACTTTAGCTGCCACGGGTATTTTAACTTAACAAATCCCGGTAAATCAGCCTTAATTTTGGCAGATGCGCCTATCGCAGACACACCAACAAAACCCGACTCCGAACGTTATCTGAATGTGCGAGCAGGGGAAACCAACGATTTAGACAAATGCCTTACTCTATAGCAGTCCTAAGTCAGTTATGGAAAAACGGCATAGTTAAATAACTTTGGGAAATCAAAGGTTCGACCATGAGTTACCAGTTGAAACAGTAGTTTGACAAGGGAGAAGGAATCACACAGGTGGT
>JAABUN010006111.1_pt1 | contig 14184 bp, 11 predicted proteins | sample 5559311 | NCBI WGS metagenome assembly JAABUN01 (sample SAMN10711877, study PRJNA513370) | rock metagenome | isolation source: Antarctica rocks | place: Antarctica: Victoria Land, Siegfried Peak sud | reverse complement strand
AGGTCGGCCAACGCAAAAATGCCCCAGTAACCCTGTTCTTTCGGGTTTTGGTTGATCAGAAAATCGATGACGTTTTCGTTGAGGAAGTGAATGTTTTTTTCCAGTAAGTCGTAGCCGACCAGACGAATGTCTTCGCGGTGGTAGGCCTGTAGGTAGGGCGCAATTTCGTAGGCCTTGGAAGTGCTCACGAAAATCCCTCTTAGCTGGGTTTCCTCGTCGTCCAGCAACCGGTTCAACTGCCGGGCAAACGACGGCTCGGCCGGGTGAGGCAGGTTGATGCTGACGATTTTATCAAGGTTTTCGCGGCGTCCTTTCGCCGGGCCGCTCCGCGCGGGAGCGAGTTGAGCGAAGTAATCGCGGAATCCCCGCTCCTTCTGGGTAACGTGGACGGAGTTGGCAATGTCCTCGGCAATGTGCGCTATCAGAAAAGTACCCGGCTGCGACTGCCCAAACCGCACCAGCTTGCCCGCCAGAAAACCGCTCTGGTAAGAATCCTGCCCCACGTAGCTCAAGGATTTTAGCTCGGCTATGTACGTGTTGAACAGCACATAAGGAATGCCCTGTTGCTGCCACTGCTCGAAAAAAGCCAGCGACTCCCGGTAGAACAAGGGCGCCACCAGAATACCGTCGGGTTGCGAGCGCGTAGCGGCCGTGGCTTGCGCCAGGAAAGAATCGGCCTGGGTCGGATTATACGAATAAACCGCGATGTTAATGCCGTATTGCTTCAGCTCGCGGGCAGCTTTCTCCAGGCCGTCCCGGGGGGCCTGCCAGTAGGGGTCCAGCGTGTGGTCGGGTTGAATAGCGGCTAGCTGGTACGTGCGGTTCGAGCCCAGCGTGCGCGCAATCATGTTGGGCTCATAGTCCAGCTCCGCCATCATCCGCAGCACCTTCTGCCGCACCTCCTCCGAAACCCGGCCCCGGTTGTGCAAAACCCGGTCCACGGTTCCGACCGAAACGTTTGCTTTGGCCGCTATGTCCTTGATGCGCACCGCATTCTTTCCCATGAGTGTACTCACCGCTTATTTAAAACTTGTCAAAAGTATAACCGAAAGAAACGGGCAGTCTGCCGTTGGATTTTTGAGCAGCGCCGGCCCGGTCCGGGCGCCGCTTGCTTGGGCCCCTCGGCCGCCGACCATCGCCTATCCTTTTTCATACCGGGGCCCCGGGGCGGGCAAAGGCTTGCACACGCAGAAACCTTTTTGCGTGCGCGCACACTTAGGGCAGATATTTTTGCGTGTGCGCACACATTTTTTTTCTTCGTATGCTTGTTTTGCATATACTACGGGGCTAAGTTTGGGCCGGATAAGTTACCGGTTGCCCGGAAAGTTCTATTCGCGGGCCAATGCGAAAGTTGTTCGTACCCTAAAAGTTGTTCGTACCCTAAAAGCTAGCATCTGATATATTAATGAATGCGCTGGTGCTAACGCCCTGCCAGAGGCCGGACGCAGCGCCGGAAATACGTTGCTCCTAAACGCCCCTTCCTGCTTCGTTCTTAAAGCGCACAAACTTTTAAACCCGAACCCGATCATGGAAGTCTTGAATTACCCTGAAACCACTTTTGAGAAGGTTCCGGTAACCATTTTCGAAGAGTCCGAAGAAGGCGCTATCAGCGTAGCCCACGAAATTGCCGCGCTGATTCGCAACAGGCAGGAAAACGGTAAAAAAGCGGTGCTGGGCCTGGCCACCGGCTCGTCGCCAATCGGCGTGTACAAAGAGCTGATTCGCTTGTGCAAAGAGGAAAAGCTGAGCTTCAAGAACGTTATTACCTTCAACCTCGACGAATATTATCCGATGCCGCCGGACGAGCTACAGAGCTACGTCTATTTCATGCACGAACAATTATTTGACCACGTCGACATCCTGCCCGAAAACATTCATATCCCGGATGGTACGCTGCCCATCGGCGAGGTAAAGGAGTACTGCCGGGCCTACGAGCAGAAAATAGCGGAATGCGGCGGGCTGGACCTGCAGCTGCTGGGCATTGGCCGCACCGGGCACATCGGCTTCAACGAGCCGGGCTCGTCCATTGCATCGGCCACCCGGCTGGTGAAGCTCGACCCGCTGACCATCACCGACGCGGCCAAAGACTTCATCAAGGAAGAATACGTGCCGCTGCGGGCCCTGACGATGGGGGTGGGCACCATCATGAAGGCCCGCAAAATCATCCTGATGGCCTGGGGCGAAGGCAAGGCCAAAATCCTACAGGAGACGGTGGAGGGCAGGATTTCGGACGAAGTGCCGGCGTCCTTTCTGCAACAGCACCCCAACGCGAAAGTGGTGGTGGACCAATGGGCCGCCCTGGAGCTGACCCGCATCAAAACCCCCTGGCTGGTGGGCATGTGCCTGTGGGACACGCACCTGATCCGGCGGGCGGTGATCTGGCTGAGCCTGAAAACGCAGAAGCCCATCCTGAAGCTGACCGACGAAGACTACAAAGACGGGAGCCTGAGCGACCTGCTGGTGGAAGCCGGCAACGCGTATAGCCTCAACCTCAAGGTGTTCAACACCATTCAGCACACGATTACCGGCTGGCCGGGCGGCAAGCCCAATTCGAACGATACCCAGCGGCCCGAGCGGGCAGAGCCGGCCGTTAAACGGTCGTTGATTTTCAGCCCGCACCCCGACGACGACGTGATTTCGATGGGCGGCACCCTGCTGCGGCTGGTGGACCAGGGGCACGACGTACACGTGGCGTACCAGACCTCGGGCAACATCGCCGTGTTTGACGACGACGCGCGCCGCTTTGCTGATTTTGCCCTTGATTTCGCGGAAAAGCTGGGCGTGGCCAACACGCAGCGGGAGCACGCGGAAGTGGTCGAGTTTTTAAAGCATAAAAAGCTGGGCGAAGAAGACAGCCCGCTGGTGCAGGACATCAAGGCCCTCATTCGGAAGGGCGAAGCGGCGGCGGCGTGCCGCTTTTGCGGCGTGAAAGAACAGAACGTGCATTTCATGAACATGCCTTTCTACGAAACCGGCCAGGTGAAAAAGAAGCCCCTGGGCGAAGCCGACATCCAGGAAGTGGTGGATATTTTACAGGAAATCAAGCCGCACCAGATTTTCGCGGCCGGCGACCTGCGCGACCCGCACGGCACGCACCGGGTGTGCCTGGACGCGATTTTCGCGGCCCTGGCCCGCCTGAAGGGCCGGGAAGCGTGGGTGGAGAACTGCTACCTGTGGCTGTACCGGGGGGCCTGGCAGGAGTGGGACGTCGAGGAAATCGAAATGGCCGTGCCCATCAGCCCGGAAGAGCTGATGCGGAAGCGAAAAGCCATTTTCAAGCACCAGTCGCAGAAAGACAGCGCAGTGTTTCCCGGCAACGACAAGCGCGAGTTCTGGCAGCGCTCCGAGGACCGCAACCACGCCACCGCCGAGCTTTACGACCAGCTGGGCCTGGCCGAGTACGAAGCCATGGAGGCGTTCGTGCGGTATCGGTTTTAAGCAGCCAGGCAGTAGCTGCTGGCTTTCGGCGGTTAGCCGTCTCCCTGCCGGCCAATGCGCTAGCGATACTTGTTTGCTCGTTTAGTTTTAACCGAGTAGTAGCCGCGTCCTGTAAACTCCTGATTGCAAATGGCAAACACCAGAGCAACTGCCGTCCCGCCCCTGGCCATTATTGGCGCGCTGTTTTTCATTTTCGGGTTCATTACCTGGCTCAACGGGACGCTGATTCCGTTTCTGAAATCACCTACCTTGGCCAGTACGACGCGGCCCTCGCCGTGCCGGCGGCCGACGCCAGCGCCTACGTGGCGGCCCACCCCTACGACGCCAGCAAAGGCCTGGAAATGATCAACACGCAATACTGGGCCCTGACGAACACCATGCTCGACTTCTACGAGTCGTGGTCGAACTGGCACCGGAGCGGCTTCCCGGTGCTCGTGCCGGTGGTGTACCCCAACAATGCCACCAACGGGCAGATTCCGCGCCGCTTCCCGTACCCAATCTCGGAAATCACCAGCAACCCGGACAACTACAAGGCGGCCAGCGCGGCCGTGCCGGGCGGCGACAACCTGAGCGGCCGCGTGTACTGGGATAAATAAGCCGGTTTCCAGGTCAGTGTACGTGTTGGGCGCAGCCGGTGCCAAGCTGCTTACTTTACTTTTAGGCCCCGCCCCTTATGCATTTCAATTTTTCTTTCTCTACCCGGCTTTTCGGACTTCTGATGACGGGCCTGCTGGCAAGCCGGCCGGCATTGGCTCAATTAAAAGAAATCCCGGCCCAACGCCTGGGGCTGGTGCCGCTGCCCCGCGAGGTAAAAGCCTACGCCGCCACGTATGCCCTGCCCCAAAAAATACGCATTTACGCCGTCAGCCCGGACGAGCGGAACGTGGCTAACCTGCTGAAGGAGATGCTGGCCGCGCTGGGCAAAACCGTGGCCCTGACCACGAACCGCCAGGCGGCGCAGATCAGGCTGGCCACGGCCCCGGCCGCGCCCGGCCCCGAGGGCTACCAGCTGGTGGTGGACAAGGCCGGCGTGCGGATTACGGCGGCGGGGGGCGCGGGGCTTTTTTATGGCAGCCAAACGTTCTTGCAGCTGCTGCCGGCCCGGCCGGCGGCCACCGCGGCCGTGCCCTACGCGCGCATCACCGACCGGCCGGCGTTCCGGTGGCGGGGGGCCATGCTCGACGTGAGCCGCCATTTCTTTCCGGTGGCGTTCGTGAAGAAGTACATCGACTTCCTGGCCGCCTACAAGCTCAACACCTTCCACTGGCACCTGACCGACGACCAGGGCTGGCGCATCGAAATCAAGAAATACCCCAAGCTGACGCAGGTCAGCGCCTTCCGCAAGGAAACCCTGATCGGGGCCCAGCAACTGTTCAAAACCCCGGCCGATTTCAAGTACGACGGCACGCCCTACGGCGGCTTCTACACCCAGGCGCAAATCCGGGACGTGGTGGCCTACGCCCAGCGGCGCTACGTCACCATCGTGCCCGAGATAGAAATGCCGGGCCACTCGGTGGCGGTGCTGGCCGCCTACCCCGAACTCGCGTGCCAGCCGGGGCCCTACGAAACCTGGACGAAGTGGGGCGTGAACGAGGACATCGTGTGCCCGACCGAGCCCACGTTTCGCTTTTTCGAAGACGTGCTGGCGGAGGTGAGCGCCTTGTTTCCGGGGCCCTACGTCCACATCGGGGGCGACGAGGCCCCGAAAGTGCGCTGGAAAGAGAGCGCGGCCGTGCAGGAAATCATGAAAAGAGAGGGCTTCGACGACGTGGAGAAAGTGCAGGGCTGGTTCAACCGCCGCATCGAAACGTTTTTGCGGGGCAAGGGCAAGAAATTGATTGGCTGGGACGAAATCCTGGAAGGCGGCATTGCCCCCAGCGCCACCATCATGAGCTGGCGCGGCGAAAAGAACGGCATTGAAGCCACCAGGCAAGGCCACGACGTGGTGATGTCGCCGAGCGGCAGCCTCTACATCGACGCCGGGCAAAACCCGCGGCCCCACAGCCCCTACGAGCCGCTGATGATTGGCGGCTACCTGCCGCTGGAGAAAATCTACAACTACAACCCGCTGCCCCAGGAGCTGACCCCGGAGCAGCAAAAGCACATCCTGGGGCCCCAGGCCAACATGTGGACGGAGTACATCACGACGCCGAAGAAGGTGGAGTACATGCTGTTTCCGCGGCTGCTGGCCGTTGCGGAAGTGGCCTGGACGCCTGCCGCGAGTAAAAATTACGCCGATTTCCTGCCGCGCATGAGCCAGCAGTTTGCCCGGCTCGATGCGCAGAGAATTAACTACCGCGTGCCCGAGCCGCTGGGCCTGGACAGCACCAGCCTGGTGAAGCAGGGCAGCCAAGCCGTGTTCACGCTCCGCTCGCTGGTGCCCGGCGCCCAGATCCGCTACACCCTGGACGGCACAATGCCCGACGAGACGACCGAGCGGTACACCAAGCCCCTGGCCGTGCCGCTGAACAACCGGCTCACCGTGCGGGCGGTAACCATTGCCCCGAACGGCCGAAAAAGCCCCCCGGCCGAACTACTGGTGAAATAGCCGCGCCGAGCCGCTGCCGTCTCAGGGGCGTATTCAACAGGAACCGCTAGGGCCCGGCTTTTAACAGGGGCCCGTCCGCGCTAGTCCGCGGGCCGGGTGGCGACGGCGATTTTAGAGTCGGCCGTGCCGTAATACAGAAACCATTTGGACTTGAACCGGGCCAGGCCTTCCAGGAACACCACTTGGTTGACCTGGCCCGTGGTTTCGTAAGGGCGTTCGGGGCGCATGAAGTAGGTGTCGGTGCGGCGCAGCAGCTTGGTGGGGTCGTTCGCATCAAACAAAGCCTGCGCGGCCGTATACGTGCCCACGGGCAGCGCCTTGTCGCCAAACGAGGGCTCGTTGCGGCTGTTGTAAATCAGCCGGATGCCCTGGTCGGTGAGCATGGCCGGGGGGCCGGATTCCACCAGGTCGCTGTCGAACATGCCGGCGCGGGTGGGCAGGATGATCTTCAAATCCGGCACGGTCAGGGCCTGGGCGCGCAGCGGCACCGGCGGCTTTTCGCCGGGGGCCATCTCGACGGGCGTCCAGTGAACGAGGTCGTCGGAGGTGGCCAGCCAGATTTGGGCGTCGCCCCAGTACATCCAGTACTTGCCGTTGATTTTGGCGGCCACGATGCGGCCGTCCGTTTCATAGCGCGACACGATGGAGCCCGACTTGGACCATTTATCCACGTACTTGCCGCCAAAGGCCTGGGTGAACACGTTGCCGTACTTGGTCCAGTGCCGCAGGTCAGGCGAGGAAGCCACTTGCAGGCGGGCCAGCTTGCCGTCGTAGGCGGTGTAGGTCATGTAGTAGGTGTGGTCGGGGCCCTCCACCACGCGCGGGTCCTCGGTGCCGCCGGGCCATTCATAGGGCTTCTGGGCGTCGTTGGCGGGGTAGAGCACCGGCTCCGGCTGCCGGGTGAAGTGGATGCCGTCGGGGCTGGAAGCCAGTCCGATGCGCGACGCCTTGCCGAACGCGCCCACCTTGTTTTCGGCCCGGTACAGCATGTACACCCGGCCGTCCTTCACCGCCACGGCCGGGTTGAACACGTCCTTTTCCTCCCACCGCACCGGCTGCTGCGAAATGGGATCCTGGAAGCGCCCGATCGGGCTGGGGCCCATGATGGGGTTGGCGCTGTCCGCTTTGGTGAAGTTCAGCAGGGCCCAGCCGTCGCCGGTGGCCGCGGCGGGCGGGTTGGCGGCGGTGCTGGTGCGCTCAGTGCCGTTGCAGCTCATCAGCGCCGCCAGCGCCAGGGCGGCAGCGGCCAGGCGGCCAGCATTTTTGTGGAAAGTATGCATGGGTTTCGCGGGTGAAGCGGGGGGTTTAAATTCTATCACCCGCCATTCCTGGGCCGGAACGGTGGGCGATGGCAAGGCATCAGCTAGCGGAAACCGCCCGCGTTACTGCGTGCGCTCGCCGGTGTAAAATTGGACGTGCCCGCCGTGGTGGTAACGGGGAGGAAGGGCTTGCCGAAATCTTGCAGCTGGAATTTGTAGCCGGTCCAGCGGTTCAGCGACGCCAAATAGTTGTTGGTTGGCGTTGGCATCAAAGCGCTTGCTCCACACGCTGAAGGTAATCGCTTGCGGGTGCAGCGCTGCTTTGTACGGGTAGCCGACGGGGCCAACACGAAAAGCTACTTCGCCTGGGGCCTGTTCGACAACCCGGAACGGGTGTTCGGCTACCCGCCGCTTCGGCCGCGTGTATGCTGGCGTTGCTACCCAGCGGCGGATTCGGCCGGGGATGCCCGCCGCCGGTTCACTCGCCGGGGTAGCGCAGCCCGATTTGGTCCCGCACCGCGTCCAGCAGCTGCATCAGCTCCTGGCTGAACGCCAGCGGCAACAACGGGCTCTCCCGCAAGCCCTGGGCCAGGCACTCCTGCACATGCGCCGCTTCGTAGTGGTAGCCGTGCCCTTGCGTCGCGCAGGAAATCAGCCGCACCGGCTGTCCGGGCAGCTGCACCTGCACCCCGCTGGGCGCATGAAACCGCCCGGTGAGCTGCAACTGCCCTTTGGTGCCGTAGAGCACGCAGCGGTTGTCCGTGGGGGCGGCCAGCGTGGAAAACAGGCTGGCCGTGGCCCCGCTGGCGTAGGCCAGCGCCACGGCGCAGTTCAGGTCCACGCCGGTGCCCGCCGGCGTCGAGACCGCGCGCACGGCCGCCGGCTCGCCCAGGAAGAGCTGGCTGATGAAAAGGGGGTACACGCCGATGTCCAGGAGGCCCCCGCCGGCCAGCACGGGGTTGAACAGCCGTCCCTGCGGCTCGTAAGGGGCCGCAAAGCCAAAGTCGGCGACCAAGTGCTTCACCTCGCCGATGACGCCCGCCTGCACCAAGTCCAGCGCTTGGGCAATGGCCGGGAAGAAGCGCGTCCAAAACGCCTCCATCAGGAAAACCTGCCGCGCTTGCGCCACGCCAATCATTTCCCGCGCCTGGCCGGCGTTGCGGGCGAACGCTTTTTCGCACAGCACGGGCAGGCCCGCCCGCAGGCAGAGCAGGGCGTGGGCGTGGTGCTCGGAATGGGGCGTGGCAATGTAGACGACGTCCACGCCGGGCACCGCCAGCAGGTCCTCGTAGCAGCCGACGGCGTGGGGCACGTCAAACTTGGCGGCGAAGGCCTGCGCCTTGGCCAGGCTCCGCGAGGCCACGGCGTGCAGGCGGGCCTGCGGCAGGAGCGCCAGGTCTTCGGCAAACTTGTGGGCGATGTTGCCAAGGCCCAGGATGGCCCAGTTGTAGGTGCGCATGGACGGGAGAGCCAGTCGTGGAAGTTACTAAAGTTAGTGCGGTTTTCAGGTCAGTGTACGTGCTGGCGCAGGCTGTACCACCAAGCTGTGCTTGGTCTCGCGTAGGCTGCCCTGGGGCAAGACCAAGCACAGCTTGGTGGTACAACGTACACGGACCTGGAAACTGCTCTAGTGCGTGCAATTATACCACGAACGGCGGCCACTCCTCCCCGCCCAGCTTCCTGTTCAACCGTTTTCCCCGCCGTGTCATTTTCCGTGGGTAGCGGGCTTTGTTGCCCCTCACAGCAGCGGCCCCAGCACCGCCCACACGTTCTCCGCCAAAACCTTTTGCCCCGCCGCGTTCGGATGCACGCCATCCGCCAGGTTCAGCTCGCGGCGGCCGAGCACGCCGTGCAGCAGGAACGGCACGAAGGCCGCGCCGCGCTCCTCCGCCAGGGGCCGGAACAGGGCCTGGAACTCGGCGGCGTAGCGGGCCAAGCGGTGGCCGCCCAAGGGCCCCAGGTCGAACGGAAACTCCAGGCCGGCCACCACCAGCCGCGCCGCCGGAAACTGCTGCCGCACGGCGGCCAAAATGGCTTGCAGGTTGCGGGCGGTGTCGGCGACCGGGATGCCGCGCAAGCCGTCGTTCGCCCCCAGGGCCAGCACGAACACGTCGGCCGGCTGCCGGGCCAATACCGTGGAGAGGCGGGCGCGGCCCCCGGCGCTGGTGTCGCCGCTCACGCCGTAGTTGAGGGCTTTGTAGGGGAGCGCCGCCGCGTCGATTTTCTGCTGGAGGAGGGCGGGGAAGCTGGCGGCGGCGGGCAGGCCGTAGCCGGCCGTGAGGCTGTCGCCGAAAAAGAGGATGTTCTTCATGCGCCTTCCTAACGCGAGGCGGCAGTTAGCAGTTAACAGTGAGCAGTTAGCAGTGAACAATTAGCAATTGGGACGAGCCGCGGCTCACTGCTAACTGACAACCGCTCACTACTCACTGATAACTGCTCACTGACAACCGTTCACTGCTAACTGTTCACTGCTAACTGCTAACTGCCCTACTTCCCCAGCCATTCGAGGGCGAAGAAGAACAGCAGCTGCACGGCGTAGAGGAAGGGCACGAGGGCGTTGGTTTTGGCGAAGCGGGCGCGGTTGAACAGCATCTGGGCCAGGCAGGCGAGGATGAACCAATCGCGGAAGTTGCGGAACGGGATGACGCCCGCCGTCCAGTGCCAGAAGTCGTAGCGGCCGGCGGGCAGCTCCAGGCACAGGTCGAAGCCCACCATCAGCAGGGCCCCCACCAGGGTGCGGGCCAGCTCGCCCAGCGGCAGGCGGCGGGCCAGCACGCCGGCCATGTAGGTCATCATTATCCAGGTGAGGGCGATGAGCGGGGGCACGTCGAGCCACTTGGGGCCCAGCGTCTCGCCGTAGCTGTAGTGCCCGAACAGGGCCCCGGTATGCACGCCCACCACTTCGGCCGCGAAGCTCAGCAGCCCCACCGTGAGGCAAAACTGCCCGAACGCCGCGTTGCGCTCGGGCTGAAACGCCAGCAGCAGCAGCGCCGACAGCCCCAGCGTGAGGGGCGTGAACCGGAGGTAGAACCCGGGGTCGTGCGAGAACAGCAGCCCCACCAGCCCCGTGGCGTGGAACAGCAGCACCAGCGCCTGCGCCGCCCGCAACCGGGTGGAATTGACCGCCGACGGCGGAAAAAGATCGGACATCAGCAAAAAGTAGAGGGTAGGGGGCCCTGAGGCCCCCACAAAATTAGCGCAAATGCCGGCCGGTTCCTTTCGGCGGCTGTGCCCGACCTTTGCGGGCATGATTCTTCGCGCCGACCACCTGGTGAAAAAGTACAAGGCCCGCACCGTCGTCGACGACATGAGCGTGACCGTGGAGCAGGGCGAAATCGTGGGCCTGCTGGGGCCCAACGGCGCGGGCAAAACCACCTGCTTCTACATGATGGTGGGCATGGTGAAGCCCAACGGGGGCCGCATCTTCCTGGATAACACCGAAATCACGTCGATGCCCATCTACCAGCGCGCGCGGCTGGGCGTGGGCTACCTGGCCCAGGAGGCCTCCGTGTTCCGCGACCTGAGCGTGGAGGAAAACATCCTGGCGGTGCTGGAAATGACCAGCATGCCCAAGAAAGCCCGCCTCGACAAGACCGAGGAGCTGCTCCACGAGTTCAGCCTCACCCACGTGCGCAAGAACCTGGGCAAGGTGCTGAGCGGCGGCGAGCGCCGCCGCACCGAAATCGCCCGGGCCCTGGCCGTGGACCCCAAGTTTGTGCTGCTCGACGAGCCGTTTGCCGGCGTGGACCCGATTGCGACGGAGGAAATCCAGGGCATTGTGTCCAAGCTCAAGCACCGCAACATCGGCGTGCTCATCACCGACCACGACGTGAACTCCACCCTCAGCATCGTGGACCGCGCCTACCTGCTCTTCGAAGGCAAGCTGCTCAAGGCCGGCACCGCCGAAGAGCTGGCCGGCGACGAAACCGTGCGCCGCGTGTACCTGGGCAAGAACTTCGAGCTGAAGCGCAACGTGTGATTAATTATGAGTTTTGAATTATGAGTTATGAGTTGGATAAGCTGGGGCATTTTTAAAAGACCATTTGAGCGGTGAATGGCCTTTTTTACAGCCCATAAAGCCGCTTCGCTCTGCCGGTTCGCTAAACTCATAACTCATAATTCAAAACTCATAACTCCCTTCCTCCCGTGCTCGACCAGCTTCTCGCCGCCGCCGTGCAGCTCGAAAGCCGCCCCCGGCTGGCGCGGGTGCTGGCCGAGCCCCACGCCGTGCAAGCCCGCCTGCTGCGCCACCTGCTGCACCGGGCGCGGCACACGGCCTGGGGCCGGCGCTACGGGTACGCCGAGGGCCCCACGGCGGCCGGTTTTGCCGGGCGGGTGCCGGTGAGCACCTACGAGCAGCTCTACCCCGAGCTGGAAAAGGTGCTGCGCGGCGACGCCGACGTGCTCTGGCCCGGCCGCCCGCAGTGGTTTGCCAAGAGCAGCGGCACCACCAACGCCCGCAGCAAGTTCGTGCCCGTGACCCCGGAGAGCTTGCGCCAGGGCCACTACCGCGCCGGGCGCGACATGCTGGCCCTCGCCACCGCCCGCTACCCCGAACACCGCTTGCTGGCCGGCCGCACCCTCTCGTTGGGCGGCACCCACGGCCCCAACCCCTTCCGGCCCCACGAGCCGGCTTCCCGCGTCGGCGACGTGTCGGCCCTCATCATGCAGCAGCTGCCGGGCTGGGCCGAGGGCCTGCGCACCCCGCCCCTGCCCCTGGCGCTGCTCGACGAATGGCAGGACAAGGTGGAGCGCATTGCCCGCCACGTGCTGCGCCAGGACGTGCGCACCCTGGCCGGGGTGCCCACCTGGATGCTCCTGCTGCTGCGCCGCGTGGTGGAGCTGGCCGGGGCCGACGACATCACCCAGGTATGGCCCCGCCTGGGCCTTTTCCTGCACGGGGCGGTGGCTTTTGGGCCCTACCGGGAGCTTTTCCGGCAGCTCATTCCGGGCGGGCGGATGCGGTACCTGGAAATCTACAACGCCACGGAGGGCTACTTCGCCTTGCAAGACCAGCCCGAGAGCGAAGACCTGCTCCTGCTGCTCGACCACGGCATTTACTACGAGTTCCTGCCCGCCAACCAGTGGGACGCGCCCGACCCGCGCCCCGTGCCGCTGCGCGACGTGGTGCTGGGGCAGCCGTATGCGCTGGTCATCAGCACCAACGCCGGGCTCTGGCGCTACGTGGTGGGCGACACGGTGCGCTTCACCAGCCTGGGGCCCTACCGGCTGCGCATCACGGGGCGCACCAAGCACTTCCTGAACGCTTTTGGCGAGGAGGTGGTGATTGAGAGCGCCGAAGCCGCCGTGGCCGCCGCCGGCCAGGCCACCGGCTGCCGCGTGCAGGACTTTACGGCCGCGCCGGTGTACTTCGCCGCCGCGCCGGGCGCCGCCGTGGGCCGGGGCGGCCACGAGTGGGCCGTGGAGCTGGCCCCCGGCGCCCCCGCCCCCGACGCGGCCCGCTTCGCCGCCGTGCTCGACGCCACCTTGCGGGGCCTCAACTCCGACTACGACGCCAAGCGCCACCGCGACCTGGCCCTGGCCCCGCCGTTGCTGCGGGTGCTGCCGCCCGGCACGTTTGCCCGCTGGCTGGCCGGGCAGGGCAAGCTCGGCGGCCAGCACAAGGTGCCGCGCTTGCTCAACTCCCGGCTGGTGCTGGAGCAGGTGCTGGCCGTGGCCGCCCAGGCCCCCGCCGCGCCGTAGGGCTTGGGCAAGCGCCATCCAATCGCGCTGTTTGCGCGTAGGTGGCTGCCCCACGGCGGGGGCGGCGCCGGGCGTGTCGGCCCCCGCCCCCGCGCCCCGGTGGCGGTGGCCAGCGTCGCATTCCTGCCCTTTTTCTTCCTGCCGTGCCCACTTCTGATGCCTCCCGCGCGCCCCGCGACTCCCGCCGCTGGCGGCGGGCCGCCCGCCGCAACCGCCCCGCCGACGGCACCGAGCACCGCCGCTTCCTCTGGCTGCTGGCCGGGGTGGTGGTGGCCGTGCTGGGCGTGGTGGGGGCCCTGCTGTTGCACGCGGCGGGCCCCCGCGCCGCCGCGCCGGAGCCGGCCGCCCACGCCCCGCGCCCCTGACGCCGGCCGGTGGGCCCCGCCGCGCGCTTACTCGTCAAGCAAGCCGCCGACCAGGCCCCCCAGCACGCTGCCGCTTTCCTTTTTGGCGTTGCCGCCCGACGGGGCCAGCGCCTGGATGAGCTTTTTCACGGGCATGGACTGGAGCCACACGCGGCAGGTGCCGCGCAGGGTGGCCAGCAGCAAGCCCTCGCCCCCGAAAATCATCGACTTCAGGCCCCCGGCGCGGGCGATGCTGAAATCCAACGCCGGCTCGAAGGCCACCACGCAGCCCGTGTCCACGCGCAGCAGCTCGTTGTGCAGCGTTTTCTCGATGATGGTGCCGCCGGCATGGACGAACGACTTGCCGTCGCCGGTGAGCTTTTGCAGCACGAAGCCTTCGCCGCCGAACAGGCCGGCCCCCAGCTTCTGGTTGAAGTGCAGGCTCAGCTTGGTGCCCTTGGCGGCGGCCAGGAAGCCGTCTTTCTGCACGATGAGGCCCTGGGGCAGCGTGGCCAAATCGACGGCGATGATGGTGCCGGGGTACGGGGCCGAAAACGCGACCTTTTGCTTGCCGTGGGGGCCCCGGTGGGTGAAATGGGTGAGGAACAACGACTCGCCGGTGAGCAGCCGCGTGCCGGCCGAGAACAGTTTGCCCAGCACCCCCTGGTCGGGGGCCGAGCCGTCGCCCATTTTCGTCTCGAACGCGATGCCTTCCTCCATGTACACCAGGGCCCCGGCCTCGGCCACGACCGTTTCGTTGGGGTCCAGCTCGATTTCCAGCACCTGAATGTCGGTGCCGAGGATGCGGTAGTCTACGTCGTGCGAGGTCATGGCGGCGGGGGCCGGCGGGTGCGCGGCCGGCGGCAAAGGTAGCCGGCCCGCGCACCAGCCA
>JAABUN010006110.1_pt1 | contig 14184 bp, 12 predicted proteins | sample 5559311 | NCBI WGS metagenome assembly JAABUN01 (sample SAMN10711877, study PRJNA513370) | rock metagenome | isolation source: Antarctica rocks | place: Antarctica: Victoria Land, Siegfried Peak sud | reverse complement strand
TTGTGCGCGCAGTGAACCCGACCCTGCTCTCGCTGAGCGGCATCGGTCTGGTGACCGCAGCGGCGCTCCTGGTCGCTGCCGGCGACAACCCCGAACGGCTCACCACGCGTGCGACGTTCGCCGCATTGGCAGGCGTCGCACCCCAGCCAGCATCATCCGGGCAACGCACCCGACATCGACTCTCGCGCGGCGGAAACCGGCAAGCCAACGCCGCCCTGCACAGAATCGTGCTCCTGCGCAGACGACACCAAGAACCCCGAACGATGGCCTACTTCGCCCGCCGCCGGGCCCAAGGACTCACCGACCGAGACATCATGCGCTGCCTCAAACGCCACGTCGCCAACGAGGTCTACGCCGCACCACTCAACCCCGCCACCGAGAACCCCGCAGGCCGACAGCTGCGCACCGAACGTCAACGCATCGGCATCCCCATCACCGTCCTCGCCGCAAGCCTCCGCGTCCCCTACCAGCGACTACGACGACTAGAGACCGGAACCCGCGCAGACCCCGAACTCGAACAACGAGCCACGCTAGCCCTCACCCAACTCGACCACCCCGAAGCAGCTTGACAACAATAGGAGCATCCACTATGCGGGACTTGACCACGGTGGCCCCCGAACAGGGGTGTCTCTTACCGTTGCACCTGTCCGAATGACAGGTGATTTGTCCGTGGAAATCGCCGCGTTGTCGGGACAGCGCCGAGCCGCGAGGAGCCTGCTAAAGGACCATTTGTGCCATGCATCATGTCCAGAACGAAGACCACGGTAGATGAGACTCTGGTTTTTGATCCACCGGATACCAGCCTGATCGATCCAATTGCCGAGGTTTCCGGCGAGAGTTCGAGACCGTATCTGTCGAGTTCAGAGGTGCGTTATACGAACGGACAACGCGTACTGACGCTCGGACAGCAACGGCACCCTACGCAGAGACGAGGTGGCCAGACGATCCTCTCGCAGGGAGCTCTTTTTCGCTGATACGGAGCGACGAAATGGCGAGACCGTGTGGCGGCGTCCCACGGGCTCCTTCCACGAGTCCCGGAAATCGACAATTGACAATTTTCACTATCAATGTATTCTTCATTTATGGAGCGCTCCATAAATGGAGTATTCGAGCTCGAGGTTGAGGCGCTGCGTCTCTTCCGGATAGGAATCTTGTGTCTCAGTCATATGTCGTTGTCGCTGAATATCTCAGTGGCGTTCTCGGGTCCGCGGCCGTCTTCACAGATATGGCCGACTTGGCGGCCACCAGCCACGACACGTGGCCTCTCTCCACCAAGCGGAACATGATCGGGGACCACCCGAACCAGGCCGACATCCTGGTCCGCATTGACTCGGTTGAACAGATTGCGGCTGTGCTGAATATCGCTACCGAGGCGGAAGTGCCGGTGACGGTGCGGGCTCTTGGATCCTCGGTGACCGGTCAACCCCTTCCTGTGCATGGGGGCATCGTCCTTGACGTCTCTGGCTTACCCGCGACGTACACGCTTGACGAGACGAATATGACGGTCACCGCGTCGGCCAGCTACAACGGTGGGACGCTCGAGGACGAACTCGCGGCGCAGGGCTGGACAATGGCGATGTCGCCGCAGTCCCTCTACCGCTCCAGCGTCGGCGGCTGGATCGCAACTCTTGCCACGGGCCAGTTCTCTTCGCTCTACGGCGGCATCGAAGACCTCGCTACCGGGTACACCATCACTCTGGCCACCGGCGAGAGTATCGACCTCAAGGCGTCGCCTCGGGCGGCGATGGGCCCGGACCTCCGCCAGATCTTCATCGGCTCCGAAGGAACCCTCGGTGTCGTCACCTCCGTGACTCTGAAAGTGTTCCCGATCGCCGAAGCACAACACGTTCAGACCTTCGCGATGCCGACCGTCGCCGATGGGCTGGCATTCATGCGTGAGCAAGTTTCATTGGGGCTCAAGCCGTTCCTGATCCGCTTATACGACACAGAAGAGGCTCGCCACACGATGGCGGATCCGTCCATCGACACTCCAATCCTGTTCCTCGGCAGCCGCGGTATTCCGAAGATGGCCGAGACCGAGCTCATCGTACTGAGCGAACTTGCTGAGAAGCACGGCGGAATGGTTCTCGGCCCCGCCGGTGCTGAAGCGTGGATGGGTCGCCGGTTCGACTTCTCCTCCGTCGAGAAATTATTGGCCACCACAGGTGGGTTTGCAGAGACCATAGAGGTCGCCCACAACTGGTCGCAGATCAACGAGCTCCACACCGCGTTGAAAGAGGCACTCGCGCCATACGCGGACGAGGTTCTGGCGCACTTTTCGCACGTATATAACCAAGGCACATCGATGTACCTGATCCTGATGGGCAAAACCAACACCGACGAGGACGCCGTCAAACGTCTCGAGACCATCTGGTCGACCGCAATGCAGGTCTGCCTGTCGCTGGGTGCGGAACTATCACACCACCATGGCGGAGGCCTTGCGCGTTCGCCCTACACGCAGCGTTCCCTCGGACACGCACACCTGATTCTCCAGAAGATCAAGGCAGCCCTTGACCCGGCAGGAATCTTGAACCCCGGCAAACTCGGCCTGTAACGGCCAAGGGGAGCCCGGGACTGCACCGAACACCCGTTTCACGCAGCAACACGCAGCAACTCCCAAACAACCCCTCTAAAAAAGGATTGATCATGCACATTGACGTGTTGGATCTTCTGGGAGCCGCCGCAGGCGGCTTCCTCGGCGCTACCTTCGGTGCTCTCGTCGCGTTCGTTTTCACCGGCTTCGCCGTCGTCATCGGGGTCGCCGTCGTCATCGGTACCGGCAGCCCGGACTTTTTGAACAGTATCGCTTTCGGCCCGTTCTTCGGCCCGCAGATCTCCTTCGCCGCTGGCGTCGGAGCTCTTGCATATGCGTACCGTCGCGGCTACATCACAAGCGGCCGCGACATTGTCACCCCGCTGGTCAGCCTCGGAAAACCGGATGTCCTCCTCGTCGGTGGCGCGTTCGGCATTTTCGGTTATGTGATACAGCAGGCCGTCCTGATCATCCCGGGTTTCGGCACGAAGACCGACTCGGTAGCGACGACCGTCATCATCTCCGCACTCGTGGCCCGGGTGATTTTCGGTAGATCCGGCATCATCGGTAAGCACGCCGACGGTGTCGTCGGCTGGAGAAGGTTCACCCCGAACGCGCAGCACGTCTGGCTTGCGTACCAGCAGTCACCGGTCATGGCTCTGCTGCTGGGCCTGTTCGTCGGTGGCATGTCCGCCTGGTCCTCCGTCACCCTTCTGCACGCCTACCCGAACGCGCCCGGCGTCATCTACCTGGGGTTCGGTATCTCAGCTATCTCGCTGCTGTTCCTCACTTCCAGCGTCAGCGTTCCCGCGACGCACCACATCACCCTGGTCCCGGCGGTGTTCGTGGGCGCTTTTATGGGCCATGTCGCGGGTGGTGACACGGTTGTCGTGCTGATCGGAGCAGGGATCGGCGCCCTGACGGGGTTGGTGGGGGAGTTGTTCTCCCGCTTCTGGCTGATTCGAGGCGATACACACATCGACCCACCGGCCAGTGCCATCTGGCCAATGACAGTACTGGTCACCGTCGCCGCAGCCCTGTTTGTCAGCTGATCCTGCGTCAACTTAACGAAAAGTGGATAATGATGTCAACTTCACGACTGCTCGTCATCGATGCCGGCACTACCGGGACGAGGGCTCTCATCTTCGACGAGAACAGCGCCGTCCTCGCCAGCTCCTATACGGAGTTCCCGCAGTACCACCCGGCGCCGGACCGGGTGGAGCACGATGCCCAAGAGATCTGGGAAACCACCCAAGTCATGATCGAGAACGCCCTCAAACAGGCCGATCTGAAGCCCGCCGATATCACGGCCATTGGCATCACCGACCAGCGTGCTACGACCGTCGTCTGGGATAAGAAGACCGGGAACCCCATCACTCGGGCCATCGTTTGGCAAGACACCCGCACCGCCGCACGAGTCGACGAACTTGCCGAGGAGTGGGGTGAGAAGGTTTACTCCCGGACAGGCTGGTCTCTGGCGCCCGTGTATTCTTCGCTGAGTCTCGAGTGGATCCTGAATAACGTCGCCGGAGCTCGCGAGCTCGCCGATGCCGACCAGCTAGCGTTTGGCACCATCGACTCTTGGCTCATCCATCGGCTCACGGGCGGTGTCGAGCACGTCATTAGCGCGTCCAACGCCTCCGTCACCGGCTCCTACGATCTCCTCGATGACTGGTGGTACGAGGAGTGGCTCGACGCGCTCAGGATACCTCTGTCGATGTACCCGGAGGTCCGAGACGACTCAGGGCATCTGGGGACCACCGATGCCAGCGTCTTCGGCGCCGAAGTGCCAATCGCCGCCGCCATCGCCGACCAACACGCGGCCCTGTTCGCTCAAGGAGCGATCGAGACCGGCATGGTGAAATGCACCCACGGCACCGGCACGTTCCTGGACATGAACATCGGTACCACCCCCGTCATCGACACCACCAGTGGCCTCACCTGCCAGATCGCCTGGCGGATGAACGGCGAGACCATCTACGCCCTCGAAGGGTACGCAGCCTCCACAGGAGCTGCCGTTCAATGGTTGAGAGACGGAGCGGCGATCATCAACACCTCGTCAGACTCCGAAGCTCTCGCACGCACGGTGCCTGACAATGGGGGCGTGTACTTCGTCCCGGCACTCACTGGGCTTTCGGCACCGTACTGGGATTCCTACGCGCGCGGAATGATCATCGGGATCAGTCCCGGCACCAATCGCGGCCACCTCGCCCGCGCCACACTTGAAGGCATTGTGTATTCGGTCCGTGACTTCATCGATGCGATGGTGAGAGTTTCCGGGAACGAAATCACCCAGATCGCCGTCGACGGGGGAGCGTCGAAGAATAACTTCCTCATGCAGTTCCAAGCGGACCAGCTCGGGGTCGAAGTTTTCCGGCCCGAGAACACCGAGGCCACCAGCCTCGGCGCCGCTCTCCTAGCCGGTCTCGCCGTCGGCGTCTGGCCCACGGCCAAAGATGCCCTGGCGACGCAACGAGTGGAAGCGAGATTCACTCCTCGCTCCTCGGAAGAAGAACGAGCAACACAATACGAAGGATGGACGCGGGCGGTCTCCCGCGCCCAAGGATGGGCCAAGAAATGATTCGCGCAAGCCATACGGAGATAACGAACACCCAATATGACCTCGTCGTCATCGGCGGTGGCATCACCGGCGTCGCTACAGCCCGAGACGCCGCCCTCCGCGGTCTGTCTGTGCTCCTGGTAGAAAAAGACGACTTCGCCTCCGGTACATCCAGCCGCTCCTCAAAACTCATTCACGGCGGCCTCCGCTATCTCGAGACGTATCAGTTCAAACTGGTAGCTGAATCGCTCCGGGAGCGGGAGAAAACGCTGACCATTGCCCCGCACCTGACGGATCCGCAGCAGTTCTTGTACCTTCTCTACGACGGCTATCCCGAGAGCAGGGCGATCCTGAACCTTGGCCTAACCTTCTACGACATCGCCGCCGGATCTGTCCTGAAGCGCCGTCACAAAATGCTTACCGCCGATAAAGTCCTGGCCCGCGAACCCCACCTCCGATCCGAGAGGTTGAAGGGCGCCGGCTTGTACTGGGATGTCCTCACCGACGACGCACGCTTGACGATCGACGTCGCCAAGGGCGCCGCTGAGGCGGGAGCGGACCTCATCAATCACGCCGCCGTCACCGGCCTTCTCATCGAGAACGGTCACACGCGCGGGGTCACGATCACTGACACAATCACCGGTGGCACCTACGACGTGCATGCCCGCCAGGTCGTGAATGCCACTGGCCCGTGGACCGACCAGACCCGCTCGCTCGAGCACACGAAAAGCACGCACAAGCTGCGCCCCACCAAGGGCGCGCACATAGTCGTCAAAAAGAGCGACTTCCCTCTGAATACTGCCGTGTTCCTGCGGTCGCCCGATGACAACCGTGTCGTCTGGCCCACCCCGTCGCTGCAGAAGGACGTGGTCTATATAGGAACGACTGACACGGACTACACCGGTGATCTTGACGACGTGCACCCCGATGAGCGGGACGTCCGCTACCTGCTGAACGTCGCCAACCACACCATTCCCGACGCGCACCTCACCGAGCAGCACATCGTCGGGTCTTGGGCTGGCCTTCGGCCCCTCGTCGCCCCGGATCCGGGTGTCAGCACAAGCAACACCTCCCGGGAGCACGAAATCACGGAAGGTGCGACCGGCATGCTCACCATCTCCGGCGGGAAGCTCACCAGCAACCGCATAATGGCCAGGCAGCTTGTCGACGCCGCCCTACTCGGCCTGAAGTCCAAGACCCGCAAGGCACCTACCGGTGCTGTCCCTATTTCTGGCGGTGACATGGTCGTTGCGAAGCGAGTCGCCCGTGACGCGGCCGACGCCGGAGTCCCCTCTCACATCATCGACATCTGGGTGCATCGGTATGGTTCAAACGCCACGGAGATTTTGAAAATCTGGAAAGCTGACCTCAAGAACCAGGAGATCGTCGGCGCTCGGGGTCTCACTCGGGCGGAAATCATCTACGGGGTGCAGAACGAGATGGTCAAAACTCTCGCCGATCTGCTGATCCGCCGCACCTCGGCGTTCTTCTGGGACGAGACAGGTGGCCTCTCCCACGCCGACGCGATAGCCGACGAGCTCGAACTACTCGTTCCGTGGGCTCCCGGGCAGCGGGCCAAAGAGATCGCCCACTACCGGGTCCTCGTACAAAAGCACCGCTTCACACCGCTCGCCGGCTGAGCGCCGTCTCATGAACAACGACACCGTCCGGGTCGTGGCCGTTGACGTCGATGGCACTCTGGCAGGCGCCGATCATCGCGTCAGTCGCCGCACGATGAGGGTACTGACTGCGCTGGAAGAAAAGGGTGTCGCTCCGGTCATCATCACAGGCAGGACCGAGACGGCAGCGCTCAGCATCGCGCACGAGGCGGGCCTGACCGCCGCCATAATCTCCTGCAACGGGGCGATCGTCACCGACCCTGTTAGCGAGCACCGTCTCCGCGAGACCACGTTCGCTCGGACGGTCATTGCCGATCTGATCGAATGGTCAGAAGGGTATCCCGACGTCGAGCTTTTCCTTTGGACGGCCGAACGCATGCACGCCGAACGACGTACACCCGCCGCGGAGCTGCTCGAAGCCATCAACCTAGAAGGATTGATCCTCGGCTCGTTCGGCAACATAAATCAGCAGTCCGTTGTGAAGGTCATGATCGGCGGAACCGCTGCCGACCTCGACCAGGTCGCAGACGAGCTCGCCGGTCGCTTCGACTTCATGCACCGCTCCCTTGACGCGTTTTTCGAGGGTAGTGCACCCGGTGCCAGCAAACGCGAAAGTCTGAAAGTCGTGCTCGACGGCCTCGGGGTTACGTTAGAGGAATGTCTAGGGATCGCCGATGGTGACACCGACGTCGGTTGGCTCAGCGACATCGGCCAGGCCATCGCCGTCCCGAACGCTCGCCCGTCGGTTCTTGCAATCGCCGACGACGTTATCGGGCATCACGCTGATGAAGCGGTCGCAAAGTTCCTGGAGGGGCGATTCAATTTGCTGTGAGCATTGAGGCAGCGGGGGTCATCAGCTGAGGGAGTCGTCGTGCGCGGCCTCAAGGGCTGTCTGCTGCGCCGTCCGGAGGTCGTCAAGCTGTAGAGCCTCGATGACGCTCCGAAGCTCCGGCCGCTTCTCCGATCCGATCAGCGTGACACCCGACAGTGCATCCCATGCTTCTGTGGCGGCCTGTCGCTGTGGAGCAGCCAATTCAACACCCGCGACATCAAGAGGGATCACCGAGACGGTCTCGTGCCAGATGCCCGCATCGACCCGGTCTCGAAGCACCCACGCCGGAACGGACGGAAACGGGGCGTCGACATAATCGAAACCCTCCGTCAGCGGGAACTCGCTCAGGGTCAGCGCGACATGGTCGGGGGACTCTCGGTCGATCGCAACCCTCTTTATCGAAGCCCAGTCCTGTCCCTGTCGAGTAACGACGACGAGACGTCCTGGCGCGTAGTACGTACCTGGTGCGAGCTTTCGGATGACTTCGGAGCTTGTTGACGCGCTACGCCGAGCGGCATCAGACCAAGTACCCGCCGACACAACCGCAAGGTCGTATTCGCCTGATCGCAGCGCAGCGAGACGGCCCGCTCCGCCTCGGAGGTGGTGCGTCGTATGGGAGACGCCGAGACGCGTCAACTCGTCCGCGAGGCGACTCGCGAGGACATCGATCTCGATGGGCCCACCGGGCGACAGGATGACCCGAACCGGTGCAAGTCCCGCCGCTTGCCATGCCTGGCCGACGTCGATCTGCTCGACGCGACGCCCCAGGTGTCCTCGATTGGCAACGGTGACCGCACCTCGGTCGCGAAGCAAGTCCAAGGCACGCTGCATCGTTCCGGCGCCAATGTTGTAACGGGCCTTAAAGTCCACGTTCGTGGACAAGCTTGACCCGACACCCCGCGCGAGAACTTCGAGGACGATCGCGCGGACCGCAGGGTGCAGACCGGCGGCGAGGCCCGCAACGCTGGCGACATTTGTCACGACATTCCCCGCCTCTCACCATCGACAAACACACTTGGCGGTTGCCGCCCTCTTCAGACCAATCTTAATCGTTGCGGACGGCAAGGGACTTGCTCCTTTCTGAAGAACGCAGGAAGAGATGAAGATACCGGCCGCGGGGCTTAGCGCGTGAGTGGTTTCATCATCTTTTCGACCGCGCGGGGCGCGCGGTCGATCAGTCCCGCTCGCCTACGCGCCTGGTCGATTTGCCGCAACGCGGGAGGGCAGGAGCTCGTCGTACTGTGCCACGGAAGGCAGAGGCCGGTTGCCGATCGGGAGGGTGCTCAAAATGACGGCAAGTTCCAGCTCAGCGGCAGCGTCCGTGCTGGGGCCGGTTTCGCCGTCTGGTCAAAGGTACGCGTAGACCGTTTCTCGGCTGATACCGAGTTCGCTTCGCCTGCGAACTCGTCGCTCGGACGCTCGAAGAGATCGGCGTCGACGTGCGCATCGGCGTGAACCCGGTGCGGGTCGACCGGAGCGAGGACGGTGTCGTCACGACCACACCTGACGACGGCACCACCCTAGTCACTGACGAGATCCTCATCTCCACAGGGCGTCGGGCCAACACCATCGATCTCGGGCTCGACACGATCGGGATCACGCCGGGGGAATGGCTGACCGTGGACGACACCATGCTCGTCGCCGGAACCGACTGGCTCTACGCTGTCGGCGACGTCAACGGACGCGCGCTCCTCACCCACCAGGGCAAATACCAGGCCCGCGCCGCGGGTGAGGTCATCGCCGCCCGCATCACCGGCACTCCCGTGCACGACGAACCCTGGGGCGACCACGTCGCGACCGCCGACCACGGGGCCGTTCCACACGTGATTTTCACCGATCCCGAAGTCGCCGGCGTCGGACTCACCGAAGCCCAAGCCCGCGCCCAAGGCCTGAACATTCGCGTCGTGGAATACGAACTCGGCTGGGTCGCCGGCGCGAAACTCCACGCCGACGGCTACGAAGGCCACGCGAAACTCGTCATCGACGAAGACCACCACATCATCGCCGGCGCTACCTTCGTCGGACAGGACGTCGCCGAACTCCTGCACGCCGCGATCGTCGGGAAGTGCCAATCAGCCGGCTCTGGCACGCCGTCCCCTCCTACCCCACCATCAGCGAGGTCTGGCTCCGACTCCTCGAAACCTACGGCCGCCCCTCCGAAACCACCCTCCCGCACGATCAACCACCCACAAAATTACGAAGGGACCAAGACCATACCAACCAAAATCACCATCGTCATCGTCATCGACAACTCCGCCGCACCGAGTCCGCGAAGGTTTGGCCGAAAGAGGACAGCACCCCAACCCCGTCGCACCGCACCCTGGACCTGTACTTCGACAGCTACGACGACGCCCCAGCAGCCGTCGCAACTCCCGCCGCAGGAGAGTTCTTCCAGCGACTCATCGGCACCGGCACTCCTTTCGCCGGGCTCTTCTCCGACATTGAGATCGCATAACGCCTCCGACGCGCCGCCATCCGGTACGACCCAAGGGGTCGTACGGGTCTGTCAATAATTCGGTGTAACTAGTTGTGTTGTGGGTTAGCGTCCGACGCTGAGTCGGCCGTTGAAGGTGATGTCGAAGGCGTTCAGTGCTGCCTTCCAGCGTTGGGTCCAGCGGGCCCGTCCTTGGCCGGTCGGGTCCAGGCTCATCACCGCGAGGTACACGCATGTCAGGGCGGCTTGCTCGTTAGGGAAGTGGCCCCGGGCGCGGACGGCTTTGCGGATCCTCGCGTTCACGTACTCGATCGCGTTCGTCGTGCACACGATCCGGCGGATCTCGGCATCGAAGAGCCTGTCGCAGAATGCCGTGTCTGGGACCGCTCGGGGTTCTGATTCTGGGAGAATTGAGTATGGCCCGCGATTACCGTCCAGTGCTTCATGACCAGGTATTTCTTCTGCCGCCGGATATGCGGGACTGGTTGCCGGAGGACCATCTGGTGTGGTTCGTTCTCGATGTCATCGAGAACCTCGACGTGTCCGCGTTCGAGGTCAGCCGTCGCCGCGGTGGGGTCGGCGCGGCCGGGTATGACCCGCGAATGCTCCTCGGCCTGCTCATCTACTCCTACTGCCGCGGGATGCATTCCTCGAGGCAGATCGAACGGCAGTGCCACACCGATATCGCGTTCAAGGTGCTCTGCGCCGGAGACATCCCTGATCACGCGACGATCGCCCGGTTCCGGGCCGTATCCTAGAATGCGTTCGTGAGGTTATTCACCCAGGTGCTCATGATCGCGGCCCAGGCGGGGCTCGCCCGATTCGGGACGATCGCGATCGATGGCACGAAGATTCCCGCGAACGCATCGATCGACGCGAACCGCGGACGTGACTGGTTCGACCAACACGCCTCCCAGGTCGCCGCCGGCGTCGTTGCGGAAGCGGCGGACGTGGACGCGGCCGAGAACAGGAAAGCCTCCCATGCGGGCGAAGAACCCGATGGTGACCGTGTCCCACGCGCGTTGACCCAGAGGTTCGATCGGGCGGCGCGCATCCGACGGCCGGCTTCTGAACTGGCCGAGCGGCACCAACGACAAGACGACGAAAGCGAGGCTCGGGAAACGGCCGCCCGGACTCGGTTAGAGGCGTCGCAGGCCGGTCAGCCGGTGCGCGGTCGGATCCCGGACGGGCCGTTGCGTCTCGCCGAAGCGCGGGCGCACCTGGAACGCGAGCTGGCCGACCACCAGGCGAAACTGGATCGTCGGGCCGCGCTGATCGCGGAGGGGAAGAAGCCGATGGGATCCCCACCCGTTGCGACCGAGGAACACTCCCGAATCATCCGAGCTCGACGTGTCGTCGCCGCCGCTGAAGCCGCCGCAGCCAAGGCAGCTCCAGACAATAAAGCTCCCACGAAGAACCTGCCCAAGACCGTTGCGAACATCACCGACCCGGACTCGCGGGTGATGCCGACCCGCCGCGGGTTCCTCCAGGGCTACAACGCCCAGATCGCGGTCACCAGCGACCACGTCATCGCCGCCGTGGATGTGACTCGGAGTCCCAACGACATGGGCTCGTTCGTGCCGATGATGACCGCCGCAGTCACCGCCGCGTCGGCCCTGCACCAGGCCACCGGGTCACCCGAGCACCTCATCGGTGTTGTCCTCGCGGACGCCGGCTACTGCAGCAACAGCAACCTCGACTCTCCCGGACCGGACCGGCTCATCGCTCTGGGCAAGAGCCGCGAGCAGACTGCGGCAGCGGTAAGTTCGCCGACCAGCGGCCCGCCACCAACCGATGCGACGACACGAGAAGCGATGGCTCACCGGCTCAGAACACCCGAAGGATCCAAGGCCTACAAACGGCGCGGCGCGACCGTTGAACCCAGCATCGGAACCCTCAAAACCATCCTCGGCAGGTTCTCCCGACGTGGACTTCCAGCAGCTCTCAGCGAACTGAACCTCGCAGCCGCCGCCTACAACATCCGGAAGATCCATACCGCAACCGCCTGAGGAGGGAGGCCGCGAGGCCGCGGCTGCCAACGACGAAGTCCACGCGCCCGATTCACGAAGCCGTTCAACCTCCCACGGCATTCTGCGACAGGCATCGAACTGCAGGAACGGCACGAACTCGGCTCACGCTGATTCCCACAGCCTGACGATCGCGGGATATTTCTTCCCCCAGGCCTCGCTGAATTCGAGGAAACGTTCCTCGGCCTGATCGAGGGTCGAGGCGGTATAGATCGGTTTCAGTGCTGTGGCGATCTTGTCCCAGTCCTTACCGGGCCGCGTACCGGAAACTCGCCCGCAACAGGTGCACCACACAGGTTTGGGTGATCGCTTCCGGCCACACCGTCCCGATCGAATCGGGGAGGCCTTTCAGGCCGTCGCAGACGACCATGCAGACGTCCTCGACGCCCCGGTTCTTGATCTCGGTGCGGACCTGCAACCAGTACTTCGCGCCCTCACCGCCCTCACCGGCCCAGAGGCCGAGGATGTCCCGGTTACCCTCCACCGTCACAGCCAGGGCAACGTAGATGGGCCTGTTCGCGACCTGCCCGTCACGGACTTTGACGTGGATGCAGCGTCGGACCGGTGGAACAGCTCGTTCCTACCGCCGACCCGGTGCGCCCTATTCCTGGCGGGAGTACCGCGTGGCAGCACCGACAGCAGGCTTCACCGGCAGGCGGCAGAACCGGGACGCAGACCTCCCGCCCGGCCAGTACGCCACCGAGAGCTTCCCTCTCATGTCCGCCGGTCCCACAACCCGCAAGTGCGGCTCCGGGACTGGTGGTTCAAGATCGCGGCGGGTCCGGGCCAGACGCACCAGTGGTCGTGGGAGCAGTTGCGGGCCCTTCCGCAGGAGGACCTCACGACGGGATGTCCACTGCGTCACTCGATGGTCGAAATTCGGTACGACCTGGCGTGGTGTCTCCCTCGACACCCTGTTCGAGGACGTGGAATCCGAGATCGAGTACACCATGGTGCACTCCTACGGCGGCTACACGACCACCGTCCCGCTCGATGACCTCCTCGACGACGTCGGCCCCACCATCACGTGCCCTCTCCGTGGCGCCCACCGCGTCGTCGACCTCGAAAGCCACCCGTATGCGAGCACTGGGCCTGCCGTCGGCCACGACGACGAGCCGTAGCTGCCGGACGGTCGGTGCCGGGGCGTAGTCGTCCATGGCTGCACCTCAGGCGAGCAGGAGTCCGATCGACAGGCCCGCACCTGCGGCGGCGAGTGCCGCCACAGCGGTCCCCGCTCCTGATAGAAGGGCGGGCCAGACACGCCCGGCCTGGAGCAGTCGCACCGTCTCGCTGCTCGCCGTGCTGAAGGTCGTGTAGCCACCCAGGAATCCCGTCCCGACGACGAGTGTCCGTTCGGGTGGAAGCACGGCCGCGAGCACAAGCCCGGTAAGGAGACCGAGCAGCAGGGACCCGCTGATGTTGACCGCCATGGTCCCGACCGGTACCGGGCCCCGGACGCGTGCGCGAATGACGCCGTCGAGCACGTAGCGGGCCACCGCTCCGAGTCCGCCCGCGACGCCGAGCGCGAGCACCAGCGCGAAGCTCGCGGCGAGATCTCCGTGGGTGCCCCAGGTCCCACCGGACGACGGCGGATGCGGCTGCCGGCGCCGATCCCTGCCGCCGTCGCAGCCAGGCCGATCAGCACCGAGACGGTGACGTAGGCCATCCCCTCGATCACCCGGCCGGCCCCGAGGAGGAGCACGGAGTCGACGGCGAGGGCGCTGTAGGTGGTGAAGCCGCCGAGGAAGCCCGTACCCAGGAGGAGACGGACGGCACGACGGCGGCCCTCGTCCGCCCCCGGCCGGGCGAGGGTCTCGAGGAGGAGGCCGAGCGCGAACGCCCCGGTGACGTTGATCAGGAAGATCCCGAGCGGGAGGCCTGCGGGTCTTACAAGTACCTCGGCCAGGCCGTACCGTGCCAGGGTTCCGCTCATGCCGCCGAGGAACACCAGGGCGAGGTGGGCCCGTCGGAACTCAGGCTGATTCCCGCCAGGTGAACGCCGTGGGCCCCGTGGGCCCCGTGGGTCCCGTGGGCCCCGTGGGTCAGGCAATGTGCCGCGCGAGGAAGTCCAGGGTGAGGCTCCACGCATCGGCGGCCGCATCGGGCCGGTAGGCGAACCGGTTGGAGTCGTTGAAGAACGCGTGGCCGGCACCAGGGTAGACCCGGGCCGTGAAGTCGA
>JAABUN010006109.1_pt1 | contig 14186 bp, 15 predicted proteins | sample 5559311 | NCBI WGS metagenome assembly JAABUN01 (sample SAMN10711877, study PRJNA513370) | rock metagenome | isolation source: Antarctica rocks | place: Antarctica: Victoria Land, Siegfried Peak sud | reverse complement strand
TGCGCCAAGGCCAACGTCGGCGCGAGGCCGGCGCAGGACACGAGATTCGGCTCGTCAAAGGTTCAGGACAAGGCCGGGAAACCATGAGAAACTCGCATCCAGCGGATGGCCCTTCTGTGCGTGTGAATCGGACCTTCAGTAAGCCCAATTCTCCATCATCAGAAGGGCATTCGCGTGTCACGACCCGCTACAGCAGCAACCTCACCCGTGGATCCGGGCTGAAACTGAGTCGAGGAGGCATGACGGAGCGAACTTACGAATGAGTCGCTGGCCAAACTATTCCAAGTTGCTTTGCGCATTCGCGGCGGGCTAGACGATCAGTTTCGATGTATAGGTCAGTTACGAAATCGGTCCACCAATACATCTCCTGTTTGTACAGCTGATCCGTTGTCTGCGCTGTGTGAACGGCCTCGCCTCGAAGACCTATCAGGCGCTCAAGAACTGTATTCACGTGAATCGTTCCGGCAGCGTTGGTGGAAATTTTGGCCGGCGCCCGCGATTTCCTGCCATCGCGCGAAGTTGGAAGGGGTAGGCGCCCAGGAACGGGGCTCGTCTCGAACCCAAGTGCCGTAAAGATCGGAGCGACTTCTTCACACTAGCGGTGTTAAGTCCCCAAACGAGGGTCTCCGGGTTTCCTTTGGTTAAGGAAATAACACGATCTACCCACAGCCCCTGCCACCCGGGATGAACTGAAATCTCCCATGCGGTTGCACCGTCAAGAATCAGCTTCTGCGAGCCTTTTGACACCCGATCCGGCGATATTTCATCGGCAAGCACCTTTATCAACTCGATTGCTAAATCCTCAACGAAGTTTTCCCAAACTGCATAGGCAAATGCGATAGCTCCTAGATACAGGGTCCGTTGTTCTCGCGGTGGTTGTCCGCGTGTGTCCGTGGCGAAACTCATTAGTCCACGCGGGACACGCATCCCGACATCTGCGGCGTTGGCGGCTGCGGACCAGTCTGTTGGCACCCATTTCATAGCGCGAGGATAGGGTTGGATCGTCGCACTGGCAAAGTGTGCCGTATGGCCGCTGAGCACACGGTCGCGACAGACGGCGGCCCCGGGCGACATGGAGTCACCCTTCAAACCAAATGCCAGGACAACAGCGGCACACAGTCGGTCCTCGTCGACGAGTCAATTCAAGTAGCAGCTCGCTCATTCTGATCGCCGTACCTTCGCCCGTTGACGCTCCGCGACGTCTACGTTCCGTAGTCGCGACCCCCAGTTTAGCGATCGCGTTCGGGTTCTGCGATGCGACCCGACGTTACCCGGCAGCCGTCGTCGGTTGATCTCCAAGCCCTGTCCTTGGCGGATCCAGAAGTTGGCACAGTCCAGGACGGGCGCCCTAAGTGGGCGGAGTGGACCACGGTCGAGACACGCCCTTTCTGGGCGAAGTGACGCGCATCCTCATCGATCCGTCCGCGCTCCCGGGAGCGTGTTATCGAATGAGCGCTCTTCGGCATGACAAGACCGGTGCCGACCGCCGCCCGTGGCCGCTCCTCCGCAATGGCGATGTCCCACTCGTGCAGGTCAAGAGCCTCGACGGCCTCGTCGACCGAGATCTGTACTTGACCCGCCGCGGGCGTTGGGGCACCGGTCGCCGGGTCGGCGGGTCGGTGTTCGACCAGGAGCAGCGTGCCGCCGGGGGCGACGCTCGTACCGAGCCGCCGCACCATCTCGACCACAGACCCAGCCACGTGGATATAGAGACAGCTGATCAGGTCGTAGCGCCCTGGTGGCGGGGTCCAGGTGCCGAGGTCGCCCTTCACCCACTCGATGCGTTCGGCGACGGCTGCTCCGGCAGCGTGAGCTGTCGTCGCCGAAGTCGAGCGCGGTCGCGGAAAAGTCGACCGGTGGCTCGGTGTGAGGTCGGTGCGGGTGACGGTACCGCCGCATTCCGTCATGGTCTGGTTCGACTCCCCTTGGATCCGACCACTTTGCGGTTGATTTCTTATTCTTTTTAGTGGCAAGCTATTCGCCGACGACACCGAAATGCTGATCGCGGCCCCGACCGTTCTTGACGCGGGCATGAGGCACGGCTCACTCCAACAACTTGGAGCAACCCCTGGAAGCAACTTGGGGCATCTACCAGCGGATGATCATCGCCTACCGCGAACCCGATCGTCCTCGGAGCGCGAACTAATGAAGAAGCTGATCGAGTCGCTCAGCCACGGCGGACCGAGCTCATCACCCTCGGGCGGACGCTGAAGGACCGCGCCGGCGACGTGCTGGCCTACTTCGACGGTCCCGGCACCAGCAACGGCCCCACCGAGGCGATCAACGGCCGACCCGAAGTGCCCTAGCAGCCACGCCGGAATCGCGGAATGAACGATCTGGCCCTGACGATCACCGGTTGACGACGCAGTGGCAGGACGAGGCTGCCGCGTTTGCCAAGCGGTTGCTGGCCGACACCGACTACGTCTACTGCTGGGTCGACGGGATCCACCTCAAGGTCCGCCTGACCCAGGACAAGGTGTGCCTGCTGGTGATCCTCGGGGTCCGCGCCGACGGCACCAAGGAGCTGGTCGCGCTGGCCGACGGGTTCCGGAGAGCTCAGAGTCGTGGGCCGGCCTGCTCCGCTCCTGCAAGCGCCGCGGCATGCGGCCCCCGGTCCTCGCGGTTAGCGACGGCGCGCAGGGGTTTTGGAAGGCGATCCGCGAGGTGTTCCCCGAAACCAAGGAGCAGAGATGCTGGTTCCACGCCGGAGGCAACGTTCTCGCCACCCTGCCCAAGTCCGCCCAGCCGGGCGCGAAGGCTGCGCTGGCTGAGATCTACAACGCCGAGGACCGCGAGCACGCCGTCAAGGCCCCCAAAGCGTTTGCGGACCTGTACGGCGCGAAGTGGCCCAAGGCCGCCGCGAAGATCACCGACCACCTCGACGTGCTGCTCGCGTTCTACGACTTTCCCGCCGAGCACTGGATCCACCTGCGGACCACCAACCCGATCGAGTCGACCTTCGCCACGGTCAGGTTGCGGCAGCGGGTCACCAAGGCCCGGGCTCCAGGGCCGCTGGCGTCGCGATGGCGTTCAAGCTCATCGAGTCCGCGCAAGCCCGCTGGCGCGCAGTGAACGCACCCAACCTCGTCGCCCTGGTCCGCGCCGGCGCGGTGTTCGAGAAGGGCATCCTCGTCGAACGACCCGACGAATCAGGAGGTGATCAGCAAGTCGCGTGACGCGCCCATCCACAGGTCTTGACTATTCCTCGCTCGGAGGGTGGAATCGGACTCGTGACGAGGGAGATCGAGACCCTGACTAGGCTGATTCAATTCGACAGCCAGACCGAAACGGCTGGAGAGAGCGAAATCACGCGCTACCTGGCTTCATATATGAGTGGCATGGGTCTCGAAACCCATCTGCAGGAGGTCGAGCCGGGACGGTACAACGCTATCGGAGTGTGGAAGGGTACCGGCGGTGGGCCAAGCCTGATGTTCAACGGACACGTGGACACCAACCCGGTCACCGAAGGCTGGACCGTCGATCCATGGGCTGGACTTCACGATCACGAATTCATCTATGGACTCGGCGTGTCCAACATGAAGGCAGGCTGCGCAGCCTACCTGTGTGCGGTCGAGCAGCTGGTGCAAGACGGGGTGCGCCCAAGGGGCGACGTAATCCTCACATTCGTCGTGGGCGAGCTGCAGAACGGGGTCGGAACCCACAAGCTCCTGCAGGAAGGCTGGCGGAGCGACTACTTCGTCAACTGCGAGCCCACAGACCTTCAAGCTCTCACCCTCCACGCTGGGGCATTCAACTTCGACGTCGAGCTCGTCGGGGTCACCAGACACCTTTCGAAGCGCGAAGAGGCCGTGGATGCCATCGCTGCCGCGTGCACGCTCATCCCTCGGCTGAACTCGATGACCTTCAGCGGGGCCGCGAATGAGGAACACGAGTCCATCAATCGCTGCAATGTGGGCGTGATTAGAGGAGCGCTGTCACGGGCGTTCAAAGACTGGAGACCCCCGCAGGTTGCTGACTTTGTCCGCTTGTCAGGCACTGCACGTTTCGCACCGTCACAAACCATGCAGTCAGTTCTCGACGACCTGCGTGAGGTCCTCAACGTTCTGGAACGGGAGTACCCCGCACTCAGGGCATCAGTGAGCCGTCAGGAAAAAGTGCCGGGACGACCGTACTTTACCGCTTTTGAGGTCGACCAAGGGGCCGCCATCGTTAAGTATGTGAATAAGGCGTGGGGCGAGGTTCGGGGGGGCGATCAGCCCACAGGCGCAATCAAACCGTGCTGCTTCTTCGGAAGCGACGCTTCTCACCTCGCCAACTCCGGAATAGAAGGGATCGTGTGTGGGCCAGGTGGAAAGTACAATACTATGCCGGACGAACGTGTTGAGATCATCGACTACATGGACGCAATCAAGATATACCAAAGACTCGTTATAGAGATCTGTTCGCGTGACACCGAATAGATTGAGCGATATGCCGCGCACACAGAGTCCTGGGCTCGCGGTGAGTGTCCAAAACCTGAGCTGCCATTACGGTCGCCTCACGGCGGTCGACGACGTGACCATAGAGGTAGCTGCCGGAGAGTTCGTCTCCCTCCTCGGGCCCTCGGGCTCGGGCAAGACGACCCTGCTCATGTCGGTCGCCGGGTTCCAGAAGATCACCGCGGGGCGGATTGTCATCGGCGAACGAGACATTTCCAACGTGCCAGCCCATAAGCGGGAACTCGGCGTGGTTTTCCAGCGGTACGCGCTCTTCCCCCACATGACCGTGCAGGACAACGTCGCCTACGCCCTAAAGATGCGCGGCGTTCCGTCGGGTGGGCGGGCCAAACAGACTGAGGATGCTCTAGAGCTTGTTGGGCTCGAGGGACTAGGCGCCCGGAAGCCTGCCCAGCTATCCGGAGGACAGCAACAACGCGTCGCGTTGGCGCGAGTCTTGGTTTATCGTCCACCGATCATCTTGTTTGATGAGCCGCTCAGCGCCCTCGACAGAAAACTGCGAGAACAAGTACAGCTGGAGATTCGGCGGTTGAACAAGGAGCTGGGTATCACCATGCTGTTCGTGACACACGATCAGGAAGAGGCCCTGATCATGTCTGACAAGATCGCTCTTCTTCGGGACGGAAAGCTGGAGCAGTACGGTACCGGTCGACAACTGTATGACCGACCCAACACCGAGTTTGCGGCAGGGTTCCTAGGACGAACGAATCTGCTCGCCGCCTCAGTGATCTCCAAGAGTGACCATCGGATCAGCGTAAGCCTGGGGGGGCACGTCACCGAGGCATCATGGCGGGAAGGGCTGGACGTATTCGCGCCTGGCGCAACCTGCCGAGTAGCGATACGCCCTGAGAACATCGCGGTGGGCAAGGACCGCTCGGTCGAGGGTTTGGATTGCGTTATCAGAGACGTCGTCTTTTCTGGGGCCACAACCTTCATCACAGGGGAGGTCGCCGGCCAGGAGGTCCTCATCCAAGGTCTGTCGACGGATCAGAGTCTCGAAGTTCAGCCAGGCGAAGAAGTGCGCCTCCGGATTGGTCCGCAGAGTATCTCGATTTTGCCCGCCTAGACACCGACCGTCTACTACGCGCCCGAATCTCAAGCACAAGGAGTAGCAGATGTTAGATTTAGCCGCTATCGCCTCTCCGGCTCCGTCGCGCCGAGCCGTCCTCAGGGCGGGAGCCGCGCTGGCCGCCTTGGGCGCCACGGCGGGCTGTGGCAGTAACCCCGACGCTGTTTCCAAACCAACAGAGGGCGCTAAGGGCGCCCCGGACAGCGGGCAGGTGGTCGTCCGCGACGGTGGAGGCGCCTGGGGAGACGCGCAGCGCAAGGCGTTCTTTGAACCGTTCCAGAAGGAGACGGGGATCAAGGTGGTCCCGGCCCCTTCCGGAGGGCAGCCCCAGCTTCGTGCCGCGATTGTGAGCGGTAAGCCTGGAATGGATGTCGCAGACGTGGGTGGTGCAAATATCGGAGCCTTCGAGCAGGAGGGCCTGCTGCAGAAGATCGACTATGCACGCTGGAAGGACCCCAGTCTCAGAGAAAAGTTCGCTCCGTTCAAGGCGGGCGATCTGAGGGTGCCCTCAATCATTTTCGCGGTGCAGCTTGCCTACGATGAACGAGCAGTCGGAAAGCCCCTTCAAACGTGGGCCGACTTCTGGAACACGCGAGACTTTCCGGGCAAGCGTTCGCTCCATGCCGGTGACAGCCCTGGAGGCGCTGTCTACGAAATCTGCCTGCTGGCGGACGGTGTCAAGCCCGACAAGCTCTACCCCTTGGATATGCCGCGGGCTCTGAAGAAGCTGACTCAGCTCAAGCCAGATATCCTGAAGTTCTGGGCGAGCGGCGCTGAGTCTGTCCAACTGCTCATCGACAAGCAGGTTGCAGCGGTGGCGGCTTGGAACGGGAGGATCGACACGGCGGTTTCAGATGGCGCGAAGAATGTCCAGAGCAACTGGAACCAGGCAATCCTTCAGGTCGACTACTGGGCGATCCCCCGAGGGGCGACGAACGTGCCCGCTGCGCAGAGATTCATTGAGTTCGCTTGTCGTCCGGATCGTCAGGCTGAGTTCGCTAACCTGATCTCCTATGCTCCATCGTTGCCTGCCGCATATGACCTCATCCCGAAGGAGCGGCGCAGTCTACTCGTAACGGCACCTGAACACAAAGATCAGATCGTTCAGTTTGATCCCGAGTTCTGGGCATCCAAGAATGCTGAAGGGAAGACGATGAACGACGTTGCCGGAGAACTGTGGCAAAAGTGGTTGACCACCTGACAGCGACTCGGCCGCGTGCACCGGATCGAGTGACGTGGCTGGCCATCCCGATGGCGCTGGTCCTTGCCGCTCTTTACGTGTTCCCCCTAGCGCGGCTGCTGATCAGTTCATTCAGTACTGCTTCGGGTTTCAACGTCTCCCGGTATTCGGCACTATTGTCCGACGGCGGCTTCCTCCAAGTGATCCTGAGGACGCTTCGCATCTCGGTCCTCGTCTGTCTCTTCGGCTCCGCGATCGGCTACCCAATCGCGTACGCCGCGGTCCGTGCGCCCAGGCTAGTAGCGGCATCGATGCTTGCCTGTGTCACCCTTCCCCTCTTCACGTCAACTTTGGTTCGTAGCTACGCATGGCGGGCGCTCCTGGCGGACAATGGCTTGGTCAACGAATGGCTGATAAGGGTCGGCCTCACTGAGAAGCCCCTCACGCTGATATTCAATGACACCGGAATCGTCATTGGCATGACCCAAGTTCTCCTTCCGCTGATGGTGCTTCCCATCTACGCCTCCATGAAAAACATCGACCTTACGGCTATATCTGCTTCAAGAAGTATGGGCGCGACACATTTAGCCGCGTGGCGGACCATATTTTTACCGCAGAGTTCCAGGGGATTGGCCGCCGGCGTCAGCCTGGTATTCATCAGCTCCCTTGGGTTCTACACCACCCCGGCCCTCCTGGGTGGCATCGCAACCCCCATGTTCGCACAACTGATCGACATTCAAATCAACACGCGAAGCGAGTATGGTCCAACAACGGCCGAGGCGGCGTTGGTTCTGCTGGGCGTGATTCTTCTCCTGGTCTTGTTGCGTAAGCCCCTTGGCCTCACGGCCAGCGCGGGTGTCCAGGCGGCCGCCCCCGGTCTCGGATGGGCGTTTCACCTCTTGATCAAGCCGTTCGCTGTCGCTTGGGACTATGTGACGAGGCGGCTCAGCGGCGGCATTCTTGGCAGGGGCCTACGAGGCCTTGAAGCAGGTATCTCGCATTTGCGATGGTTGATAGTAGGGACCGTGGCCGCCATCGGAATTGTCATTCTCGTCGGCCCCCAGCTGGTCATCCTTCTCTTAGCCTTCAACAGTTCAAACTTTCTATCGTTCCCGCCAACTGGGTACTCCGGGCGTTGGTTTGCGAGTTACTTGAGCGATGACTTCTGGCTGCAGTCCACGCAACTGAGCTTCCTAGTCTCAATCGTCGCCGCCGGTGTTTCGACGCTGCTCGGCACCCTTGGAGCATTCGCGGTGGTGCGCATGCGAAGAAAGAGACTGTCGGTGTCTGTGTACATGTTGGGTATGGCTCCTCTGGTAATGCCCCCGATTCTTTATGCTGTGGGACTATTTTTCGTCTTCGTAACCGTGGGATTGGTGGGCACAGCCGCCGGACTCATTGTCGCCTACTCGGTCCTGGGGATTCCCTACGTATTAGTCACAGCGCAGGCAGTCGTTCGCGACATTGATCCGCTCATGGAGCGAGCGGCCGCAAGTCTGGGTGCTTCGGTCCTGAGACGAACGGGAAACGTCGTCTTGCCCTTGATGGTCCCCGCCGTCATCGCCTCATTCCTTCTGGCGTTCATCCATGCCTTTGACGACCTCGTCATGGCTGTGTTCCTCGGGAGTGCGTCCACGGTTACCCTTCAAATGCGCATGTACCAAGATATCCAGTTTGAGATCAGCCCGAAGGTGGCGGCCGTGGGCGTCCTTGTTACCCTGACGATGCTGTTCTTGACTGGGGCCACCGTAGTATTCAACCGGCGCCGAGATCGACATAGTCCCGAGAGCCGCTGACCCTGACCGTGAGGCTTCATGGGCGAGTTGCTAATAAGGAACGCCAACATCTTCGACGGGTATGGTTCGCGGCCATTTGTGGGCGATATTCTGGTGCACGATGACAGGATCCGCGAACTAGGCGCGGTGGGCGTGCTGGCGGCACCGGATGCAGAGCTGATCGACGTTGGCGGGCTATGCGTCAGCCCCGGGTTCATCGACGTGCACAGTCACGGGGACAATGCTCCGTTGTGCGCCCCGCCAGATACGCTGAAGATCGCGCAGGGGGTAACGACGGAGGTAGTCGGAAACTGCGGGGCTTCGCTCGCGCCGTACGAGCCCAATGCGGACCTTGATCAGCTTCTGAGGCGGACCTTCAATCTTTCTTGTCAAGGTTGGCGAGGTTTCGACCAGCTCTTTCGCGAGTTCGATGCGCGGGGTTACGGCACGAATATGGCACCGATGCTCGGGCACGGGGTGGTGCATTCGCTCGTGTGCGGGTTGGAGAAGCGTTTCGTGCGAAAGAGGGACGTGGTTCGGATGGCGCGGATCGCCGAGGCGGCATGTGGTAGTGGCTGCTTCGGACTGTCGACGGGTTTGACTTATGTGCCGGGGATTTATGCCGTTGGATCCGATCTGGCGCAGGTGGTCGGGTCCATGCCCCCTGGGGCGATTTATGCGACGCATATGCGCGACGAGGGGTTGAACGTCCGCCAATCGTTGGACGAGGCGGTCGGCATTGCCGAGTCGGCGCAACGGGGACTGCAGATCTCTCATTTGAAAATTGCTAGCAGGAGAATTTGGGGAGCAGCAGGCGACTTGCTCGACGTTCTTCAGCGTGCCCGTGAGCGGGGTGTTGCCGTTCATCAAGACGTCTACCCGTACACGGCAGCATCAATGAGCATGGATGCATGTCTTCCTCCCTGGGCTTTGGAGGGGGGACCCAGCGGCGTCGTGGCTCGGCTCGAAGACCCGTCGCTTCGTGCGCGAATACGGGAGGCGATTGAAGGGCGCCAGAGCGAGCGTGCTTGGGAGAGTCTTATCGAGACGGCCGGCTTCGCGGGAATCGTGGTCGGAGGCACGGCGAGCGGTGCTCACAGTGGAGAAACGTTGGTCGAGCTGGGCCTGGAAATGGGAAAGCCACCCTTCGACGCTATGTGCGATCTGCTTGTTTCCGAACGCGACCATGTCAAGATGGTCGCCCATGTAATTAATGAGCATGACTTGAGAACATTTATGAAGGACAAGCACACCATGATCGGGTCGGATGGGGCGCCTCCCGGGTCTTCTCCCTGTCCACATCCGCGAGTTGCCGGAACCTTCCCCCGGTTTCTGGGTAGGTACGTCAGAGATCTGGGTCTCATGACTCTGTCCGAGGGGATCCGCCGGATTACTTCGCTTCCAGCAGGGGCGTTCAGACTTGAGGCGCGTGGCTTCCTACGGCGAGGCTACTTTGCGGACATCGTCGTATTCGACCCTGAAGCGATCTCGGATCGCGCCACCTACGTGCGACCCTTTGACCGTCCCGACGGGATTCATTATGTGATCATCAACGGACGCATCGTTGTGCGGGACGGGGAGTGTGTTCCTCAAGAGGCTGGCCGACGCCTTCGACCGTGTTACTCCAGCGTTCGACCGCCAAACCAATGAGACGCTGGACCCTCGCTGACGGCACCGGAGCCTTGATCCTGCTCGCCGCCGGACTGTCCTCGATGTCCCACCGTAACGCCCCGCTGACCCCTGAAGGACGCCGCCGGCTGTGTGAGCGCGTCGACGCCGGGCGCCCGATCTGCCACGTGGCGACCGAGGTCGGGATCGCTCGCCAGACGCTCGGACGCTGGTACGCCCGCTGACAGGAGGAGGGCGAGGCCGGGCTCGAAGACCGCTCCAGCCGTCCCCTCACCTCGGCGAACCAGACCGAGCCCGACCTCGAGGCACGGGTGGTCGCGTTGCGAGGCGAGCACAAGGTCGGTCCGGTGCAGTTAGTCGGCAAGCTCGCCGAGGAGAACCTCACCCTGCCCGCCTCCACGATCTACCGGATCCTGGTGCGCCACGGCGCCTCCCGGCTCCGTGACCTCGACGTCATCGGCGAAGACCTGCGTGAAGCGGTCATCCGCTACGAATGGGACCGTCCAGGGGACCTGGTGCACGTGGATGTGAAGAAGATCGGCCGGATCCCCGACGGCGGCGGCTGGCGGGTCCACGGCCGCGGGTCAGCCCAGCATCGGGCTAGCGGCCGCGCCAAGAGCGCCGGCGCCGAGCCGGCTACGTCTACTGCACTCCGCGGTCGACGACCACTCCCGGCTGGCCTACACCGGAGGAACTGCTCGATGAGAAGGGCGCGACCGCGGCCGGGTCTGGCAGCGAGCGGTGAAGTCCTTCCGCCGCCACGGCTGACAGCGGACACGAGAAACTGCCCATAGACGGCCACGAAGCTGCCCGGTGGCGGACATGAAAATTGCCCGCTGACGGTCATGAGATCTGCCCGACACGATTCCGTCTGCCTGACCGCGTCCCGCGGTTGAGGCCCCTCCTGGAGTGCGGTTAGCGGTGCTGAAGCGCCCAACCGCCCCCAGGAGGGACACCGTGAAGTCTGCCGAGGAGATCATGAACATGCTGGAAGCATTTGATTTGACCGGGTCGCTGCGTGGTGCCAGCGAGTTGTCCGGGGTCTCGCATCACACCGTCGCCCGGTACATCGCCGTCCGAGATCGCGGTGTTTCCGATCGCGGGGTGACCCGCCCGCAGCTGATCGACGGGTTCTTGGCCAAGGTCGAGGAATGGATCGAACGCTCCAACGGCAGGCTGCGCGCCGACGTCGCCCACGACAAGCTGCTCGCGCTCGGGTTCGCCGGATCGGAGCGCACGACCCGCCGGGTGGTTGCGGCGGTGAAGAGGAACTACCGCCTGGGCCGGGTGCGGGTCCACCGCCCATGGGTGACCGAACCTGGCATGTGGCTTCAATACGACTTCGGCGACGGCCCGGTCATCGACGGGACCAAGACCACGTTGTTCTGTGCCTGGTTGGCGTGGTCACGGTTCCGGGTCGTGTTGGCGATCCGGGACAAAACCGCCCCCAGTGTGATGGCGGCCCTGGACGTGACGCTGCGCCGCCTGGGCGGGGCACCCACATACCTACTGACCGATAACGAGAAGACCGTTACGACCGAGCACATCGCCGGGATCGCGGTCCGAAACCCGGCCATGGTCGCGTTCGCCCGCCATTACTCGGTGACAATCCACACGTGTGAGCCCGCCGACCCCGCTTCCAAGGGTGGCAGCGAGTCGACCGTCAAGATCGCCAAGGCCGACCTGGTTCCCAAGGACACCAACCTGCTCGATGAGTACGACTCGTTCCCCCAACTAGAAGCGGCCTGCGAGGCGTTCTGTACCGACGTCAACGCCCGGGTCCACCGGGTCACCCGCCGCGCCCCGGACGACATGCTCGCCGAAGAGCAGGCCCGGCTCCATCCGGTCCCGAGCGCACCGCACACGGTCGCGTTCGGGGTCACTCGCACCGTGGCTTCTAGGACCCCGATGGTGGCCTTCGACGGCGGGGCGTACTCCGTCCCGGCCCACCTGCTCGGTCAAACCGTGTGGGTCCGGGTCCACGGCCTAGGCGACCACGAGCAGGTCATCATCGTGCACGTCGGGCCTACCGGGCCGGCCGAGGTCGCCCGACATGGCCGGGCCACGCCGGGCAGTCCCCGCCTGGACGACACCCACTTCCCGCCGCCGCCGGCCGGGGCGTTAGGTCGAATCCCTAAGGCCCGCAACGAATCCGAGGCCGCGTTCCTGATGTTAGGCGACGGCGCCCGGTTATGGCTGACCGAGGCCGCCGCCGCGGGAACCACCAAGGTGCGCGTCAAGATGGCCCAGGCCGTCACGCTGGCCAAGCTGTTCAGCGCGGCCGAGGTCGACCAGGCTTTGGGACACGCCGCGGTCCACGCCCGCTTCGGGCACTCGGACCTAGCCTCGATCCTGGACCACCACACGGCCACCGCTTCCGGCCCGACCCACCGCGCCGGTGAGGACGGGTCCTTGACCCAGGGCACCAGCGGCTGGGCCGCCCTGGGCACAGCGGCCGCCACCGAGCTGCCCGGCGAAGAAGAGCAGCAGGCGGCGCTGTGAGTGCGACAACCAAGACCGTGCCGGTCCCGACCCTGGGGGTCCCTACCGCGCCGGCACTGCCGAGGACCTCGAAGCGTTGCTGCGGCGGTTACGGCTGCCGCATATCCGCCGCCACGCCCCCGAGGTCGTGGCTACCGCCAAGGCCCAACGCTGGGAACCAGTTGAGGTCCTACGCGCCCTGTTCACCGAAGAGTCCGCCGGGCGGGAACGCTCCGCGCTGGCCACCCGCCGCGCCGCGGCCGAGTTCCCCACCGGCAAGACGTTCGAGGCGTGGTCGCCGGCGGCGTCCTTGATCCCGGCCCCGACCCAGCAGGCACTGCGGACCCTGGAGTGGGTCCACCGCCGGGAGAACCTCGTGGTGTGCGGGCCGTCGGGCACAGGCAAGACGTTCCTGCTGGAGGCCCTGGGACAACACGCCGTCGAGCAAGGACTCCGCGTGGCGTGGTTCACCCTCGAAGACCTCGGCGTCCTGCTACGCCGCCACCGGGCCGACGACAGCGTGACCAAGGCCATCGCCCGGGTCCTGCGAGCTGATCTGGTTGTCGTTGATGACATAGGCCTGCTGTCGGTTTCCCAAGACGCCGCCGAGGGCCTGTACCGCCTGGTCGACGCCGCATACGAGAAACGCTCCGTCGCGATCTCCTCCAACCTGCACCCGGCCTCCTTTGACGAGCTGATGCCCAAAACGCTAGCCACGGCCACCGTCGACCGGCTCCTGCACCACGCCCACATCTGTCAGACCAGCGGCGAGAGCGTTCGCCTATCCCAAGCACTGGCCGGCGACGGTGTCACCCCACTGGGCGCCACCCGATGAGCCCCAGCACCGATGCCCGCCCAAGCGTCATCTACGAATGCCCCGAGTGCGAGACCCGCTACCTGAACGAGCGTCGCCGCCCGGACTTTAGCTCTTCACCCGCCGCATCGGACCGGGCGGGACCTGCCCCCACTGCGATGAGCCTGTCGCCCAAGTCGACCTGATCTGACCGAGCACCCAACCAAGGAGACCGCAATGCCCCACACCTGAACCAACGCCGTTGGTGGCCGCCACTGGGCAGATCCCATGGCCACCAGTGGGCAGTTTTCATGTCCGCCACTGGGCAGTTCCTACTGGCCATTGACACACGGCATCAAAAAGGTCCGCAGAGTCCTGACCGACAACGGTTCCTGGTACCGCCCGCTGCTGTTCAACGCCGCACTAGCCAAGAGCCGCACCAGACACAAATGGACTCGGCCCTACCGGCCCCAGACCAACGGCAAGGTCGAACGCTACCAGCGCACCCTCGCCCACGAGTGGGCCTACAGCCGCGCCTGGTCCAGCAACGCAGAACGCGCCACCGCCCCTACAAGCATTCCTAGACCGCTACAACTGCGCTCGACCACACACCGCACTCAAGGGCAGGTCCCCAGCCAGTCGTGTCCCCACCGGTGTCACCAACCTCGCGGCATGGAACACCTAGTGGTGTGTCTCCAAAATACATTGGTGCTTGTCGGGTAGTCTTCGTGTGTGATGACACCGGCACCGGCTTTGGTCGTATCGGATGGGCAGCGAGCCGCGCTGGTGGTCCTGGTCCGGT
>JAABUN010006108.1_pt1 | contig 14187 bp, 10 predicted proteins | sample 5559311 | NCBI WGS metagenome assembly JAABUN01 (sample SAMN10711877, study PRJNA513370) | rock metagenome | isolation source: Antarctica rocks | place: Antarctica: Victoria Land, Siegfried Peak sud | reverse complement strand
AGCAGGTCGGGCTCGATCGCGAGGGCGGCGGCGAGGTGGATTGCGTCGAGCGCACGAAGCATCGGAGGCCGCGTACGGGCCGCCCGCTCCCGGGTCTCGGCGACGGGAAGCAGCGCCACCAGGTCCAGGACCGGGGTCGCCGCCGCAGGCGGCAGACCTCGCCTGAGGCAGGCCCTTCCCAGCTCGACCTCGAGGATCTCCGATGCCACGAGTGCGTCGTTCGGCTTCAGGGCCACGGCCAGAGCAGCGGACTCGCGCTCGGGAACCACGAGCTTGACCGCCGCTGAGGCGTCGAGGTAGACGACGCCCACTTAGATCCGGTCCGTCCGCACGTCGGCGAGCGCGTCAGACAGACGACCTTCCTGATCGACGGACTGCGACGCGAGTCGCCGTCGCAGCTCGGGGAGCGCGTCGCGCAGTGACCGTCTCGCCGGCGTAGCGCCGCTGGCGTCGAGACGACGCTGGGCTGCATGGTCCTCTGCTTGCGGCAGATCTGCGCTGCCCCGCAACGCGAGTTCGCGGACGAGCGTCGCGGCGGGCTTGGGGCCCAACACGCGCTCGGCGCGCCGGAGCGCCGCATCGAGTTCCGGGTCCCGGGTGAGGGCGATGCGGGGATGGGACGAGGGCACGCGGGGAGAGTAACATTGCGGAGCAACAGCCCTCATCCCGTTGAGCGCCGCGCTCGCCGTGTTCTTCACGTAGTCCGCGCCGAGTGCCCGTGGGCCACACGGGCTGGAGCCTCATGGGCGCTCGGCGTTGGCCCCGCAGCGCAACCGCCTCGCTCAGCGCGCCGAGCCCCGCGGCCGCCGCCCGATCCTCCAGAGCGCCACCGCGACGCCGGCAGCCACGCAGGCGGCGAGGACGAGAACCGCGAGGGAGAGGCCGCCGTCGCCCGACTTCCCGAGGTCATCGACGGGATCGGTGGCCGCGGGCGGGATGCGCTCGCGCGAGGTGGGCTTCTCGGCGCGGGCTCCTATGAACGACGCCTTGTCGAGGAGGTCGCCGCCGCGAGTCAGCCGCCAGCCGTCGTAGACCGCCGGGCGGAACGGGAAGGCCGCGCGCGCGAAGAAGAGCGGAACCACCGGACTGTCGTCGGCGAGAACGCGCAGGGTGGCGGCTACGGCGCGCCGGCGTGCAGCGCGCGAGCCTGCCGCACCGATGCGCGCAGCGGCGCGGTCGAAGCGCGCACTCGTGTACCCGGTCTGGTTCAGCGATCCGCTGTCGCTCCCGAACAGCGCCGACAGGAACGACGGATCGCGCGAGGCGAGGGGCGCTGCGGTCGTGATCGCCGCCTGGAAGGACGGGCCGGTCGTCGAGGTCGCGAGCGCCTGCTCGAAGCGCGCCTGAGGCAGCGAGACCAGTCGCGCGTCGACACCGATGCGGCGCAGGGAGAGCACGACCTGGCGCCCGCCCTCCTCGCGCAGGACGTCATCCTTCGAGGCGAGGATCGTCAGCGGAGGCAGCGCACGCTCGACCAGCGCGACCCGCGCGGCAGCGGGCCGGAAGGCGTGCAGCTTGGCGGAGGCCCACGGGGAATCCGGGTGGACGTAGCCGCGAACGGCCGGCACAGCGACGGGGTCGGCGCCGGGCGGACCGAGCGCGGTGACGATGCGGTCGAGGTCGAGCGCCTGACCCACCGCGCGCCGGACGGCCGGATCGTCGAACGGGGCGGCGCGCACGTTGAGGGCGAGCACGGTGCCGGTGTACGACGGGCCGGTCAGGAGCTCGACGCCCACCTCGCCGAGCCCCGCCGCCTCCGACGGCGCCGGCGTGAGGGGCAGCGCGTCGACCTTCCGGCTGCGGAGCGCGTCGAGCGCCGCCCGCGTGGTGCGGATGATCGGCACCCGGATCTCCGCGACGCGCGGCGTCTGAAACCAGCGGCGATTGGCCTGGAAGCGGTACAGCTTCCCGCGGCGATGCTCGACCAGCCGGTAGGGGCCGCTGCCCACGGGCAGCCCGGCGGGAGCCTGGCGCCCCGGGGGGAGGGACTCCCAGAGGTGCCGCGGGATGATCGGGACGTCGGCCAGCGGGAGCTCGGCGAAGCCCAGCGACGCGCGTCGCAGCCGGAAGGCCACCGTCCGGTCGTCGAGGGCGACGACGCGCTCGATGTCGCGCAGCTGCGGGGTGAAGCGTGGCTGCCGGCGCTGGGCGAAGCGCTCGAACGTGAACACCACGTCGTCGGCCGTCAGGGCACGCCCGTCGTGCCACCGCGCTCCGCGGCGCAGGCGGACGGTGACCGTGCGGCCGCGCCGCTCGACGGACCGCGCGAGCAGGGGCTGCGGCGTCCCGTGCGCGTCGCGCTCGGTGAGGGTGTCGTAGACGAGCGTCATGAGCCCGTAGCCCAGCTCGAACGTGTAGGGCGTCAGCGACCCGTCCTCCTGGGGGAAGGGGACGCGCACCAGCGGCGTGGAGGGCTCGGCGGCCTGGGTCACCGCTGCCGCGGCGCAGGCCGATGTCGCCAGCACCGATGCCAGCACCCACGCCAGCCGCGGCATCCTCAGCGCGTGAGCGTCGCGGCGGTGTAGGCGATGCGCACGGGCTCGCACCAGATGACGATCGAGCGGATGCCCGCGAGGGTGATGTCGCGCGGCAGCACGTAGTTCTCGTCACCGAGCGTGGCCTTGAGGTCAGCCACCTTGCGATGCCGCCCGTCGAGGACCGCCGCGGTCGATCTTGGCGCGCGCACGGTGCTCACCCAGACCGCGAGATCGGTGTTCGCGGCCGTCGAGAAGCCGTCCAGGCGCAGGACGAGGCGGCCGCTGGCCAGGCGGTGCAGGACGGCCTTCCCGGAACCCCGGCGCTCGATCTGCCGGAAGCGACCGCGCCGCACGACGCGCGCGCCCTTCTTCGCCAGCGCCGGAAGCGGCGCCTCGATCAGCGGCGTGGTGACCTGCTGCTCGACCGTCATCCGCCACCGGCCTTCTGCCGCGACGCGCAGGACGACCGCGCCGCGGCCGCGGCCGTCGACCGGCTTCGAACCGGAGCACGAGCCGCTGCCAAGCGGCTTGTCGCCGGCGCTCACCGCGAGCTTGGAGCCCTCGCAGCGCCACCGGACCCGCCACTGCACGGCGCCGTCGGCGATCCCTATCCGCCGTTCGGCAGCGCCCTTCCCCTCGAGGGTCCGGACCTTCTCCCAGCGCGGGGCGGCGCGGCCCTGAGCGGCCTGCTCAGCGGACTTGGCCCGCTGCTCGACGGCGGTGAAGGGATCGGCAGCCTGGGGCTTCTTCTCGTCCGCGCCGCAGCCCGCCACGGACAGCAGCAGAGCGGCAGCGGCGGCTATCCCGGCCGGTCTCAACGTGCTTCGTCGTCCTTGCGGGCCCGCTCGACGACGAGCTGGCCGATGCGATGACCCAGCTTGAGCCCCTCCGTACCGTCGATGGGCCAGTGGATGCCGCCCCACACCCGGGAGTTCGCGGCCTCCTGTGCCCGATCGAACCACAGCTTCTTCTGGTCGGGGAACTCGTAGGCGAGCACCTCGGCGGCCGCTCCGGAGTAGGTCGCGTGGCCCGAGACGTAGGCGGGGAAGAAGGGCGTGACGAGAAGCGGCTTCCAACCCGGCGCCAGGCCCGAGTCGCGGACACCGTTCTCGGGCCGCGGGTACCAGTAGGCGTACTTCGCGTCCCAGGACGCGACGCCGGCGTCGGCCATCGCGACCGTCAGCAGCGCGAAGAGCCGGCTGGTCTCCGGCGTGCTCAACTGCGCCTTCTTGAGGCTCTCGAGCACCACCTGGATCCAGACGCCGGGCGGCAGGGGCGTGCCCTCACCGCCCGCCCAGAAGAGCGCCGCCCGCTTCTGGCTCGGGGTCAGCTCCTTCTGGGCGCGTACGACGAGGCGCACCTGCTCCTTGAAGCCCTCGGTCCCGAAGGCCGGGGGCGGCGGTGGCCGCAGCGCGCGCCCGGAAGGCAGGACCCACGTCTTCCACGTGCCCGCCAGCGGCTGGACGGGGCGGCTGGCCGTACCCGGCGGCGCCGTGTAGTACTTGGGCGCGCCGCCGGGGGGACGGCCGGTCCAGCGGCGGTCGGCACCGTCGGAGTGCGCGCGCTTCAGGACGGCCTTGGCCACGGCGCGGCCGAGGTCGAGCCCTGCCTTGACGTCGCTGGGCCGGCTGGCTCCCGCATCGACCCGCGCAGCGCCCACGGCCTCGGCCTCGTCGCGCAACGCCGTGGCCGGCGCCTCGTCGTAGAGGTCGATGAGCACCTCGGAGCCCGCCGCGGCGATCGCGGCGTGCTCGGACGGGTAGGAGAGCTCCTCGCGTTCGCCCATCGCCCCCTCGACCTTGGGGGCCGCCCTCGCGTAGCGCTTCTTGTAGTGGTACGCCGCCACGGTGGCGTCGTGCATCGCGACGGCGACGAGCGCGTAGTTGCGCGACGCGCTCGGCGGGTCCTTGGCCCGCCCGGCGACGAGATCCAGCGCGTGCTCGAGCCACGGCTGGACCGCCGGAGTCCGCGCGACGGCCCGTGCCGCCTGCATCCGTGCCGGCGATCGGTCGGCCACGGCGTCGGCAACCGCCTTGTCGTCCGCGCGCTCCTCGGCCGATCCTGCCGCCGGCGGAGGCGGCACGGCGATGCTGTCGGCGCCCGCCAGCACCCACGTGGCGGCCGACGCCGGATCCGGGCTATGGGTCGCGACCTTCGCGTCGTCTGCGCCGCAGGAGGCGAGGACGATGGCAGACAAAGCGACCAACGCGGTTGAGCCGATCCCTCGCATCGCCTAACACATAGCACTTACCGTCAAGTCACCGGACCACCCACGGTCTGCGGATATAGGATCGTGCCGTGAGCGAGCCTCCGCCGTCGGCCGACGCGAGCGCGGTGACCGGACGCGTCGCGCTGATCGGCGGAGGGCCCGGTGCGCCGGACCTCATCACGGTCCGCGCCGCCCGGATCCTCGCCGCCGCGGACGTCGTGATCTGGGGGCGGCCGTTTGCCCCGGAGGGGCTGGTGCGCGAGCACGCGCGCCCAGATGCCGAGGTCATCGCCTGGCCGCCGGCGACCATGGCGGACATCCACGCCGCCTACGACCGCGCCCGGAGCGAAGGGCTGCTCGTCGCACGGCTCTTCTCGGGAGACCCCGCGCTGTTCAGCCGGCTGGCGGGGGAGGTCGAAGCGATCGACGCCCGGGGACTCGCGTGGGAGGTGGTACCCGGCGTCACCGCCTACGCTGCCGCCGCCGCGGCGCTCGGTCGCGAGCTGACCCGGGAGGACGACTGGCGACCGCTGATCGTGACCTCCGCCGCCGCCGTGCCCCGAACGGCGGCGACCGGCGAGGCGATGGCGGTCTACATGGCCAGCCGCACCGCCGCGGAGCTGCAGTCAGCGCTGCTGGTCGCCGGCTACCCGGCTGCGACCCCGTGCGTCGTCGCCCACCGCGTCGGCTGGCCGGACGCCGCCCTCCTGCACTGCCGTCTGACCGACGTGGCCGAGACGTTCGAGGAGCAGGGGCTCGAGGGCCTGGGGCTCGTGCTCGTGGACCCGCGCGAGGAATCGGAGCCACCACCGGCCTCGCCGTGATGGGTGTGTGTGATCGAACTACGTGAAAAACGCATCTAGCAATCACCCGCCGGCGGAGCTACGCTGCGATTCTCTGGGTCTTCTACTTCAAGGACGGGTCTGATGTCTGCTTCGGTCTCCACCATCCCAAGGCGCGGTCGCATCCTCGCCTTGATCGTCTCCGCCGGGGTGATGGTGCCTGCTGCGGTCGCCTTCGCCTGCAACCCGCAGGCGAACATCTCCGTCGACCGCACGACCGTCGAGCCCGGCGCGACCGTCACGGTCAACGGCTCCTACTTCAAGAGCGACACGCCGATCACCGTCAGCTCCCCCACCGGCTCCACGACCGTCACGTCAAGCAGTGGCGGCGGCTTCACCACGACCGTGACCGCGCCATCTTCGCCCGGCACCTACGTGATCAGCGCCGGCAAGCCGACCGGCGGCTCCGCGCCCGCGTCATTCCGGGTCGCAGCCCCCGCCGCGGCCCCCGCCCCGGCGTCCAGCACACCGCCCGCCGCCGCCCAGCAGCCCGCAGCGGCCCCGGCCCCGGCGCAGAGCACCGCGTCGTCGCCGAGCTTCAACGAGCCCGGCGTCTCGCGCAGCACACGCGGCACGGCGCAGACGCAGCCCTCGCGCAGCACGGCGCAGCGCAGCACGGCACGGCGCAGCACGGCACCGCAGAGCACCTCGTCGCGGTCCGCCGCGCCGTCAAGCGCCACGGCGACCGGCCAGCGGTTCTTCAGCGCGGCCCCGGCCGCGGCCGCTCCGACGTTCAGCGCCGCGCCCGCTCCCGCCACCGCGGCGGCGCCGGCACGGTCGGCGCCGGCGCGGTCGGCGTCGGCTCGCGAGTCGTCGCGCGGGACCGCCCGCAGCACGAGCCCGGCCCCGGCAACGTCGGACCTCACCGCGACCGGTGACGTCTGGAGCGGCTTCGCCCCGGGCCGCACCGCGTCGTTGACCGCGGGCGCCGACGGCATGGCGGACGCCGGCGCCGGCAACGCTCTGACGATCGGGATCGGCCTCCTGGCCTTCGGGCTGCTGTCCATCGTCGGCGGATTCGCCGTCGCCGAGGCGCAGCGCCGCAGGGCGCCCGTGCGCTGAAGCACAACAAGGCAGTCGTCGCAGCATCGGCGGGTCCCGTTCGGGGCCCGCCGTCGTTCTGTGCCACCTCGACGACGTCCACTGCACTTGTCGCGTTCGCGTTAGTTGATTCCCGCCGCCGCCATTGTTATGACCGAACTATGTGTCCCGCACATCTATTGCGCTTCCCCGTCACACCGTCGTACGGTCGGCTCATGAACCTCGGAGCAGTGCGGAGAAGATGCGCCTGGACGCTGTGCGCCGCCGTGGCGGTGACGACGGCAGGATCGGCAACCGCGCTGGCGGAGCAGCCCGGACTTCCCCGCACGTACGACGCAACGCGGATCGACACGCCGAATCCGATCCCCGGAGGCGCGTTCGGCTGGGGCATTTCCAGCGCCGACCTCACGGGCGACGGCAAGCTCGACCTCCTTGTGGCGCAGTCGCAGACCGGACCGGGCCAGGTCTTCGTGTACGACGGGGCGACCGGGCGGAACATCGACACCATCGACCCGCCGGAGCGCAATCCCCGCAACGCCGATGGCTCGATCACCGACGAGCAATTGTCCTTCGTGTACGTAGAGACCATGCCCGATATCGGCAGCTGTCCTGGAGGCGACGGGCCGGATGCCGACAAGATCTGCGACCTGCCGACGATCGGCCCGGGCGACGGCATCCCGGAGATCCTCGCCGGCGCTCGTTCGCTCAGGGTCAACGCCACCGACGGGTCGACACCGGCCGTGGCCGCTGACCGAGCGCTCGGGCGGGGCTACGTCATCGATGGCCGCACCCGCGCCGTGCTCAAGCGCATCGACATGCCGCAGGCCGACCGCATGACGCAGCAGACGCGTGGTGCGTCGCCCCAGTTCGCACGGGTGATGATCTCCCCGCAGGCGATGGCCCCCTGCGCGGGCTCCGCGGCGGAGAACAACAACGCCGGGGTCGGCCCCTGCCCGATCACGCCGACCCCGGTACGCATCGGTGACCTGGACGGTCGCGGACAACCGGACATCGTCATCACCGCGCGCAGCTTCCTCGAGGCCTCGGGGCCGAACCCTGCCACGCCGGTCCCCGTGACCGATCCACCAACGCCGCCAAACGTTCCGGGCTCCGCGGCGCCGGGCTCGGAGTGTCGCGTGCTGGCGGCGAACGGAGGCACCTGCTCGGCCGGCAAGGCCTGGGCCTACGCCGGCGAGGACATCGCCGGCTCCAACCCCCGGGCGATCCTCGATACCGCGATGTTCACGGTCCAGAACCCCGACGCCCAAGGCGGCCCGGGCCGTGTCGCCGGCGGCACCGAGTTCGGCGGCAACCTGTTCCGCCTCGGCGACGTCACCGGCGACGACCGCCCGGAGTTCGTGATCCCCGCCCGCAACACCGACTATCCCCTCAAGAACCCGGACCCCGGCCTCGTCGACGTAGGGGCGTCCTACCTCGTCAACGCCTCCGCGTTCACGGCTGGAAACCCGCCGCGCACCACCGCCGCAGGCCAGGTCATCTCCACCTACCTGCATCCGGAGATCCAGGCGCGCAGCGCGTTCGGGGTCAGCTTCAACGGCGGCAAGGCGGTGGGGGACCTGGGCTCAGACACGCTCCCGGACGTCCTGCTGCCGTCCCCGCTGCAGAACGACGTACACACCGATGACGGCGTGATGTACGTGTTCAACGGCGCGCCGGCAGGCGCGGGCGGCGGATCCCAGGGCAGCTTCCAATTCGCCCGGCTGCGCGACCCCGAGCCGAAGATCGGGGGGAACTTCGGTGGCGCCCACAGCGGTGTCGGAGACCTCGTCGGGGGCCTGGAGAACCCGGCCAACGAGGTGATCGTCGGAGGCTTCCGCTTCGACACCTTCACCGAGGCCAGCCAGAGCACCACCACCTCGCTGCACATCATCAACCCGCAGACCGAACGGACGCTCCAGTCGATCCCCGACCCCGACCGGGCGCGCGGCAGCGGCTTCGGCATCGGGATCACGCCGATGGGCGACCTCAACGGCGACGGCTTCCTGGACATCGCCGCTTCGTCGTACCTCTACAACGGCAGCGTGGCCGGACAGGGGCGTGCGTACATCCTCCGGAGCAACAACACGCCGCTCCCCACTTCCCCGCCCCCGCCGGGAGCGCCGGCAGGGCCCTCGGCCCCGGCCCCGGTCGCCGGCCCGCAGCCCGTGCCGTCGCTCGTGCCCGGCGCGTGCAAGAACGAGACCACGGGAACGTCGCGCCCCGATCGTCTGCAGGGGACGCTCGCCGGTGACGGGATCTTCGGACTCGCCGGAAACGACGTCATCGACGCCTTCCAGGGCGCCGACTGCGTCGACGCGGGGCCGGACGCGGACCGGGTCTTCGCAGGCGCGGGCGACGACCGCCTCATCGGCGGGAGCGGCGACGACCGCCTCTACGGCGAGACGGACGCCGACCGGCTGTTCGGCGGTACGGGCAACGACCACCTCGTGGGCGCCGCGGGACGCGACAGGATCGCGGGCGGCTCGGGCAACGACGTCTTGTCGGGCGGCGACGATCGCGACGAGCTCTTCGGCGAAGCCGGCGACGACCTCCTCCAGGCGGGCGACGGGCGCAACCTGCTCGACGGCGGCTCTGGGGACGACCGGATCGAGGCACGCAACGGCGAGACCGACGACGTCCGCTGCGGCACCGGGAAGAAGGACCGCGCGATCGTCGATCGCGGTGACCGCGTGTCGGGTTGCGAGAGCATCTCCCGGCCTCGCGCCAAGCGGTCAGCGGCGCGATGAGCACCACCACGGAGCCCGACGAGGCTGACGCCTCCAAGGGCAGTGCACGCTCCCGGCGGGTCCCGGCGCGCAAGGGCGCGGCGGGCAAGTCGCCGTGGGGTCGACTCCCGTGGCTCGTCGCCGGGCTCGCTCTGGTGCTCTGCGGGGTCGGCGCCTTCGTGGTCTCCACCGCCTACGACGAGCCGAGCGAGCTCGGCGTGCTGCGGCCGAACCTGCCGGTCAACGACGGCGCGCGCAACCCCTTGGACATCAGCGCCACGAACTCCCCCGGGCTCGTGCGCAACCCGGTCGATCGCGCGAACCTCGTGGTCGTCAGCAAGATCGACTCCCCGCGGTACTCCTGCGGCGTCAGCGTCTCCTTCGACGGTGGCGGCCGCTGGACCCAGACCGAGATCCCGGTGCCGCCGGGCGTGACGGGCCCCTGCTACGCACCCGATGCCGTGTTCGGCGCCGACGGGACGCTGTACCTGAGCTTCGTGACGCTCACCGGTCGCGCCAACTCGCCCGACGCGGTGTACTTCACGATGTCCTCCGACGGCGGCAAGACCCTCGCTACGCCGCTGCGCACGCCACTGGGCCCGAGGTCCTTCCACACGCGCCTGAGCGCCGATCCCAAGACACCGGGGCGCATCTACCTCACGTGGGTCGCGGCCTCCGGGCTCGGGCTCTACCGCTTCACCGAGCCCGGCAACCCCATACGCGCCATCCGCTCTGACGACGGCGGGCGCAACTGGACCGCCCCGACCCGGGTCAGCTCCTCGTCGCGGCTGCGCGCCATCGCGCCCACGCCCGTGGTCGGCCCCGACGGGGCGCTGAACGTCCTCTATCTCGATCTGGGCGACGACGAGCTCGACTACGCGGGCGGCCACAACGGGCGCGGGGGACCCGCGTACGACGGCGACTGGCGACTCCTGCTGGCGCGGTCACGGGACCGCGGCGCCACGTGGCGCGAGTCGCCCGTCGGCGCCGTGAAGCCCGCGCAGCGGTTCATCGTCTTCACCCCCCCGTTCCCCTCCCTGGCCGTCGACCAGCGAAACGGCAAGCTCTACGCCGCGTTCACCGACGGGCGCGCGGGCGACGCCGACGTCTCGCTCTGGTCGCTCGAGCCGGACGGCGGGCGCTGGAAGGGACCGGTTCGCGTGAACGACACGCGTCGCGGCGACGGCACCGCCCAGTACCTCCCCCGCCTCGCGGTGACGCCCAGCGGGCGCCTGGACGTCGTCTACTACGACCGTCGCGGCGACCGCACCAACGTCCTCAACGACGTGTCCTTTCAGACCTCCTTCGACGGCGGCCAGACGTTCCGGCCCCATGTCCAGCTCTCCGACAAGACCTTCAGCTCGCGCGTCGGCTTCGGGGCCGACCGCGGCATGGCCGATCTCGGTGGCCGGCTCGGGCTGGTCTCCGACGACCACCGGGCGCTGGCCGTCTGGACCGACACGCGCGCCGGCACGCGCGCCTCGGCCAAGCAGGACCTCGCCCGCGGCCTCGTGGCCTTCACCGACCCGGCGCGGCTGAGCGACGGCGCGAAGACCCTGTTGCGCGTCGCCGCCCTCGTCCTTATCCTGCTGGGCGTCGCCGTCTTCGCCGGCCTCGGACTTCGACACCGCCGAACCGCGTGAGCCCCACGTTCCGCAAGCTGGCGCTTCCCGCCGCGTTCCTCGTCGTCGGACTCCCCGCCGGCGTCGGAGTGGTCATGGCGATGGGCGGTGACGACCCTCCCGACCCACAGTCCGCGTTCACCGTGGCTCAGGGAGCCGCACCGCAGAACGTGCGGCGCGCCCAGGCGCGCTGGGAGACGGTCACCGCCCTGAGCGGGTCGGGACCGGCCGAGAAGTCGTTCGCCACCGACGACCAGGCCATCCAGTGGAAGGCGGAGTGGCGCTGCCAGACCGGGGCCCTGCGCGTCACGCTCGACCGCAAGGCAGTGTCCGACCAGCGCTGTCCCGACGCCGGCGAGCGGGTGTCCACCGCGACCGGGCGGCACACGCTCGGTGTGAGCGCATCCGCCGCCTGGCGGGTCACGGTGCGCCAGCAGGTCGACACCGCGCTCGAGGAGCCGCCGCTGCCGGGGATGACCCGCGACTCCGTGGTGGCGCGCGGCCGCTTCCGCCCGATCCAGAAGGACGGCGAGGGCACGGTGACGGTGCACCGGCTGCCGAGCGGGCGGCTGGCCCTGCGCTTCGAGGACTTCTACACCGTGCCGAGCCCGAGCCTGCACGTGTGGCTGAGCCGGGCGCAGGACCCCCGGTCGACCCTCGCGGCACGACGGGCGCAGCACGTCGACATCGGGCCGATCAGATCGACGCTGGGCAGCTATAACCAAATGCTCCCGGCCGGCACCGACGTCAGCGCGGATGCGCTGCGTAGCATCGTGATCTGGTGCGACGCCGTGACGATCGCCTTCACCGCCGCCTCGCTCTCGAGCCCGTAGCCCTGACCGCCGCCGAGGAGACCCATGCCATCGACGTTCGCTGACGCCGGCCGCCTGACGCCGCCTCCCCACCGCCGCTCGACCGTCGACCGGCGGTGGCTGGGCATCGCGATCGTCGCCGAGGTCACCGTCGTGTTCCTCGCCTACATGGCGATCAACGTGCCGGTGGACGGCCCGAAGCTCCTGCCGAACGAGGCCACGGAGCACTGGCACGCGGCCGTGATCGGTGCGCTTGTGGTGGCACTCGGGGTGGCCCTGGTCGTCGTGACGACGCTGCGCGCGAGGCGGGCCAGCCCCGACACAGCCGCTGCTGTCGATCCGGCCGCCACCACCGAGATGCAGCTGCCGCGCGTTCCCCGCTCGCTGCGCTTCGAGCGGGTGCCGGGAAGGACGGTGGCGTTCGCCGGCGGGCTCTCGCTGACGACGATCGTGCCGTCTGCGGTGCTGGGCGCCCCCTTCTGGCTCGCCTGGCTGGCGTTCCTGTCGCCTTGGGTCCCGCTGGTCGTGGTGGAGGCGCGATGCAAGTATGCCCGCGACGCGCTCTTCACGTGCTTCGGGCTGGTGGTGCTCCTCCAGTTGCTGCACATGGTCGAGCACACGGTCCAGGTCGGACAGCTCGTGGCCACGATGGGCGACCTCTCCCGGTCCCACGGCATCATCGGCAAGCTCGATTTCGAGCTCACGCACTTCGTCGCGGACACCACACTCTGGCTCAGCCTCGGGCTGCTGACCGTCGCCTTCCGGGGTGGCAATCGATGGCTGCTCGTGGCCTTCGCGGCGGCCAGCTTCCATCAGGTGGAGCACTTCTACCTGTTCTGGCTGCATCTCTCCGACAACGCCTTCTACCTGTCCGGCGGCTTCGCGGGGATCATGGGGCGCAACGGACTGATCGGCTCGCCGCTGGACCGGCCCTACCTGCACTACGCCTACAACCTCATCGTCTTCGTCCCGATGCTGATCGCGGTCTGGGACGACGCACGGCGGGTGGATCGTCTCGGGAGCGCTCGGGCCCCGGTGGAGCGCGGGACGGCGAAGGCGCTGGCGTGACAGCCGGCTCCGACCGAGCGGCGCACGCGTAGCGTGCCCGACACCGCCGACCTCATCCGCCGGTCGATGACCGGGAACGGCGTGAACGCGCCGGGAGCAGACCGGCGGCTGTGGATCGCGACCGCCGGCAAAGGGGGCGCGGGCAAGTCGGTGCTGACGGGAACGCTCGCCCGCGTGCTCGCGCGCCGCGGGCACCGCGTCCTGGCCATCGACTCCGACACGATGCCCGGCCTGGCCCAGTCCCTCGGCGTGGCCGAGCCGGAGACGTGCGCGCTTCTCGGCGCGGCCGAGAAGCCCGAAGGTGGCCACTGGCGCCTCAGACCCGGCATCGGGCCTGCGCGCGTGGTCTCCCGGTACACGACGCCGGCGCCCGACGGCGTACGCCTGCTCCAGCTCGGCAAGGCCGACAAGGACGGCCTCGCGCCGGTGATGGGCGCCGTCAACGCCTTCCTTGAAGTCGTATATCGAATCAACGACGCCACGTCCCTGCGCAAGTGGGCAATCGTCGGGGACCTGCCGGCGGGCCCGCGCCACCCGGGGGCGGGGTTCTCAGCCTACGCGCGGCTGTACGTGGTCGTCGTCGAGCCCACGGGCCAGTCGGCCCTGACGGCGCGGCGCATAATCCGCCTTGCTCGCGAGCACCTGGGGGCCGACGTCATCGTCGTCGCCAGCAAGATCGCAGACCCCGAGGGTCGCCGACGGGTGGAGCGCCTGCTCGGCCAGGCCGTCGACCTCGAGATCCCCTTCGATCCTTCGGTGGTGGAGGCCGAACGCCGGGGAGCCGCGGTGATCGACGCCGCTCCGAGCTCACCGGTGGTCCGCGCCGTCGAGCGGTTGGCAGATGCCGTTCAAGCGCGTACGCTAGGCCCATGAAGATCGCGGTGGCCGGCAAGGGTGGAGCGGGCAAGACGACCGTCTCGGGAACGATCGCCCGCGCGCTTGGACGGTCGGGCCACGACGTGATCGCCGTCGACGCCGACGTCAACCCGATGCTCGGCATCTCGCTCGGGCTCGGCATGGACCACACGGAGCGCCTGGCCGCCGTGCGGCAGGGGCTGGAGACCGGCGAGACCGACCACGAGCCGACGATCAAGGGCATGATGGAGCGCTTTGGCGCCGACGCACCCGACGGCGTTCGCATCCTCGTGGCCTCGCGCGTGGACATGCCCGATTCCGGGTGCGGCTGCTGCAGCACCACCCCCGCCGGCGTGCTGGGCGCCGTGGAGAGCGCCGGACGCACGGTGCTCGGCGATCTCGAGGCGGGCACCGGCGTGCTGGCGCGCATGGAGACCGGCAGCCTGGACGTCGTGCTCGTCGTCGCCAACCCGGCACCCAAGTCGATCGAGGTCGCCCGCCGTGCGGTGGAGACGGCGGTCGCCCGCGGCTTCAG
>JAABUN010006107.1_pt1 | contig 14192 bp, 19 predicted proteins | sample 5559311 | NCBI WGS metagenome assembly JAABUN01 (sample SAMN10711877, study PRJNA513370) | rock metagenome | isolation source: Antarctica rocks | place: Antarctica: Victoria Land, Siegfried Peak sud | reverse complement strand
GGAGAAGCTGCGGATCGTAGCTGAGGTCGAGCAGCCCGGTGCGTCGTTTGTGTGAGTCAGCGGTGGGTCTCGGCGCTGATCAGCGCCGTAACACACAGAACAGTCAGGTCTCCCCTGGATCCGGTATCTGCGCTGACTAACATTCAAGGGCGGCAGCCGGCCGCGTTTGCCCCTCAGACCCCGTTTGAGAAGGTCGTCTAGACGACCTTCTCAAACGGGGTCTGAGCAGCTTCATTTAGCTTGCCGCACGGATGTGGCGTTTGGCGCTCCTCGTTGAGCTGCTTGACCACGGCGTGGATGGCGCAGGTGAGACGGGTGGCGTCCTGGAACGTGTGATGGGCCAGGTGGTGGCGGTTGAGGTCGCGCCAGCTCCGTTCGACTGCGTTTCCATGATGCCTCTCCATGTGGGGTTCTGGTGCAGGCTGGGTTTGATGCCGCCTTCCGATCTAGCTCGTCGCCGCTCATCTGCACGAGCCAGATGCGCTGCAAGCCGCGCTCTGCTATGGGGCCGCGCAGGCGCCCGTCGCGCAGCCAACGGTAAGGCCGTGTGCCGGTGCCCCATGCTGCGGAGGTGGCGGACCAAGTCGCCATCCGGGTCCAGCACGCATCCCACGGGCACGGCGCGGTCCGGCAGCCCGCGCTGGCGCCGCGCCTCCCGCAGCAGGTGTTCCGGACGGAAGACGGACGGCGCGGCATGGTCCTTGGGCCGGGCGCCGGGCGGCAACGTCTTGCCGTGCGTGTCGTCCGGCATCGGACCGGTGCTTATGGCTGGGACGCCCGGCTCAGCAGAGCACGCACGGCACCCCCCATTGCGGCAAGCGGCGCGTCGCAGGCGGCGGGTAGGGCATACCGCGTTTTCAGCACCGCCGGGTCGGCCATTCCGAGCCAGACCTGGCCGGCCTCGTCCTGCCAGGACACGGCGCGCAACGGCAAGTCCAACCCGATCCGCTGGTCGCACTGGATGACCGGGGTGCCGCCCTGCGCCTTGCCGAACACTAGCAGCGCCGTGGGGCGCAGGGGCAGCCCGGCCCGTTCGGCGTTGGCAGCGTGGTCCACGCGCGCCACGATGACGGAGCCGTCGGCCTTTGCCGCGGCCTCCATGCGGTCCAGCGTCTCCTTGACGGTCGCGGCACCCTTGACCGTCAGCAGCTCCTCCGCGGACGCCAAGCCGGGGCACGCCAGCAGGGCAAGGATAATGGCAAAGCGCTTCATGACCATGGTCTCCGTGCAGCGAAGGCTGTGCCGCGGCGGGGACTTGGCCCGGACGGCCCAGAAAACACAAGGCCCAGGGCACCCTGTGTCCGGCTATTCCTAGACGGCATCGGGATCATGCCTGGCGCGGCACCGCTGAACCATCATAGGCTCCGCTTCCGGAGTGGCACGACCATCCACGTTGAGAAAGCTGGCCCGATGCGCACCGACCCGTTTTCCGACAGCCTGCAATTCCTGATCGGCAATACGTCCGACCATGACAGCATCGGCTGGGCCAAGTACCTGCTCGTGCTGCTCAATGTCGTGCTGCTGGTGGGCAGCATCGCCATTGCCGCGCGCAACTGGTCGCAAGACCCGGCGCAGCGCACCGCGCGCCATGCCACCATCTGGCTGTTTCGTACCCTGATCGGCACCATGTGGCTACAGGGGTCGCTGTGGAAGCTGCCGCTGCCCGTCTCCGGCGGATTTTAGTACTGGACCGGCCAGTTGGCCGAGAACTCGTTCCTTCCCTCCCATGCCGCGCTGGTGCGCGGCGTGCTGCTGCCCAACATCGCAATCCTCGATCCGCTGGTCTGGCTGGCGGAGACCGGGATGGCGGTCATGCTGATGCTCGGCGTGGCCGTACGGCTGGCCGGGCTGGGCGGCATCCTGTTCACGCTCAACCTGTGGGTCGGCCTGTACCACAACAGCGTGGAGTGGCCCTGGAACTACTTGTTCCTGATTATGGTCCACGCGTTCTTTGCCATGGACCACGCTGGGCGCAGCCTGGGGTTGGACGCGTTGCTGACGCGGGCAGGATGGCCGGCGCTGCGGACCTTGCCCGCCCGCGCCTGGCGCGTGGCGTCCCGAGCGGTGGGCTTGCGCCCTGCTGTCCCAAGCCCGTCGGCAGCCGGCCCGGCGCAACCAGGCGCAGCGTCACGGACAACGTCAACTTGGCTGCTGACCGGCTTGGGGGCTGCGGCTGAGATGGGTTAGGCGGGCGGGATGACGACACCTGCCTATCCGAGCTACGCCGGCTGCCGCTTCCCGGCCGAAGTCATCAGCCGCGCCGTCCGGCTCCCCTTCCGCTTCCCGCTCAGCCTGCGCATAGTGGACAAGCTGCTGGCGGCGCTCGGCATCGTCGTCAGCCACGGTTGAGCTGCAAAGCGGATCAACGGGCGCGAGTGGGCGCTGAAGTTCGGGTAGACTTCGCCAACCAGGTCCGCCGCAGGCTGCCGGCGGCTGGCGACAAGTGGCACCTGGACGAGGCCGTGCTGACGATCGCGGGCGTGAAGCACTGGCGGTGGTGCGCGGTGGACCAGACTGCCTCCCGGCTTCGCCGAACCGGGGTGCTGGACATCCTGGTGCAGAGCCAGCGCGACGCGTGGGCCGCCAAGCACCTGCTGCGCAAGCCCAAGAAGGCCGAGAATTCCGGTTTGAATTGGTCCCCGGCGCTGATGTGCATGGAATGAATGATGTAGTCCAGGTCCGCCTTTTCAAAAATATCGTGCCCTTGTGACCGTTCGGAGTGGGCCAGTGGTATATGTCAATTATGGCATCGCTCCTTGGATGGTTGGGGACTGCAGCAACGCGAAGGCGCCCCCCGCTGCACCTTCCAAGACTTCGCGTTGCGGGCGCGTACGAGCCAGCACGCGCAAGCCGAGCAGCAAGCTTAGCAGCAGTTTTGCCAATGCATCCGGCGGCGGGTGGGCGGTGATGGACCCGTCCGCCTGCCCGGAGGCGACGCAGCGGCGGAAGAAGCCCTCGATCAGTACCATTTCCGCCGCGACCGCAGCTCGCAAGTCGGTGTCCTCCGCCGATACCTCCAGCGCCGAGTTCACCAGCAGGCATCCGCGGCATTGCGCGTCCGTCACTGACCGCTCGATGACTTCATCGAAGAAGGCCCGGATGGCGGCAAAGGAGGGCAGGCTGCCCTCCAACCGCCTGACCCGGTCGCGCACGCTCTGCTCGAAGTAGAAGTCCAGCGCCTGGCGGTACAGGGTCCGCTTGTCCCCGAAAGCGTTGTAGAGGCTGGCGCCGGTAATCCCCATGTCGGTCGCAAGATTGCGGACCGAGGTCGCCTCATATCCCTGCGCCCAAAAGCGGCGCATGGCAGCATCCAGCACCGTCGCCTCGTCAAACTCGCGCGGGCGGCCCATCAGCACCTCACCTCAAAGCGCATTGTGGTTGCGGACCGCAGCTTCCAGCGCCGGTTTCAAGGCGAGGAAGCGCGCATCGAGCGCGGCCGGGTCGTCGCGGTTGAGCGCGGCCATCCGCGTTCTGGCTTCGCCACCGCGCACCACCTCCAGCGCACCGGCCTCGATCCCCGCCACGACCGCATCGGCGACGGCGGAGGCCGGCTCCTTGTCGAATCCGAGCTCCGGCCCGGCCTCATTCGTCGCCAGCATCGGCGTGTCTGTGGCGGCGGGATAAACGGTCAGCACATGTAAGCCCTCGCCCATCGTCTCGCGCCGGAGCGCCTCGCCGAACCGGGCCAGCCCGGCTTTCGTGGCGGAGTAGGCTGCGTAGAACGGCATCCCGAAGAAGGCGCTGCCGCCCGTCACGTTCACGACCAGCCCCTCTCCGCTGCGGCGCAGGTCGGGCAGGGCGGCGCGGGTCAGCAGGATCGGGGCCAGCAGGTCCACCTCGACCATGGCCCTGATGTCCGCCTCGGTCATGTCTTCCAGCCGCCCGGCGCGCACGCCGCCAGCATTGTTGACCAGCACGTCAATACCACCAAGACGCTCGCGTGCGGTGGCCAACGTCGCGGCACGTCCGTCGGTGGCCGCAATATCGGCAGACAGGGCGTGCGCGTCCACGCCAGACGCCCGCAGCGCCGCAGCAGCCTCCTCTACGACCCCTTGCCGCCGCCCCGCCAGCAGCAGCCGCGCACCCTTGGCGCCGAGCGCCTGCGCCAAGGCCAGCCCAATGCCGCTGCCCCCGCCAGTAATGACGACCCGCTTGTCCCGGAGATCCATTGCGTGGCCCTCCTTATGCCATCACGGGAGGGTAGTTGGACGGGAACAGAGCACGGCGCGTCTCCTCGTCCACATCCTTCTTGAAGGCGTGGTCCCCGCCGACGCCGCGGGCACGGACGGCCGCCGGGCGCTTGTCAACGGCGTCGAACCAACGCCTGATGTTCGGGAACGGCGCCAGCGGCTGTTCGGAGCCGTGGAACACGAAGCGCGCCCGGTCCACCCAGCCCCAGGCCGACATGTCGGCGATGGTGTAGGCGCCACCGACGATGAACTCCCGGCCCAGCAGATGGTCGTCCAACACCTGGTAGTGCCGTTCGGCCTCGCGCCGGTAGCGGTTGATGGCATAGGGCAGCTTCTCCGGGGCGGAGCGCTGGAAGTGGACCGCCTGGCCGGAATACGGTCCGATGCCGCTGGCAATGAAGAACAGCCAGGACAGCAGCTCGCCATGCTCGGACGGCGGCGCCGTGAACTGGCCGGTCTTCTCGCCGAGGTAGAGCAGGATGGCGCTGGAATCGAACACCCGGACCGGCTTGCCGCCGGGTCCGTCGTCGTCAACGATGGCTGGGACTTTCCCGTTCGGGTTCACGGCGCGGAACGCCGGCAGGTGCTGCTCGCCCTTGCCGGTGTCCACCGGCACGACTTCGTAGGGCAGGCCGGACTCCTCCAGGAACAGGGCGACCTTCGCCGGGTTGGGCGTGGGGTGAAAAAAGAGGCGGATCATCGGCGCTGCTCCATGACGTTGAAAGAGGGGCTGGACGGAAGCGGAGCAGCGGCTGCGGCGACGCGGCGGACCCCTGCAGCCAGGCCGACGCCGGCTGCGATCAGGGCGATGGCAAGCCACTCGGCCGGCAAGGGAACCTCCCCCAGCACGGGGACGGCGATGGCGGCAGCGCCCGCAGGGACCAGCGCGGTGACCGCGGCGGCGGCAACTGGCCCCAGCAGCGCCACGGCGCGGTTGAACGCCAGGATGGCGACAGCGCTCATCAGCACGCCCTGGTAAAACGCCTGAAACATGACCTCGCGCCAGGGCGCCTCGGGCAGGTGCGACACGCCTGACAGCAGGTAGCCCGGCAGGTAGAGCACCGCCGACCACACGCATACCAGTGCCGCCGCCTGTATGGAGGTCAGGCCGCTGCGGCCCAGCAGCAACGTATAGGCCGCCCACGTCAACGCGCCACTCACCAGGCACAGCAGCCCTGTGAGGTTGAAGGCCGCGCCGGCGCCTGCCAGGATCAGCCCGGCGACCCCGGCCAGCAGCAGCGCATATCCCGCAAGGCGCCGGGCCGCCGGGCGCTCCCCCAGGACCGCCCAGCCGAGCGCACCGGCGAACAGCGGCATCAGACCCGGCGTTATGGACGCGGCGTCGGCAGCCGAGGTCAGCCGCAACCCCGCCGCCACCAGCAGCACGAACGGCGCGCCCCATAACGCGGCCAGCGGAAGCCCGCGTAGCCAGGCCCGCCAGGGCAGCCGCTGCCACAGCAGCACCGGCAGCAGCACAGCTGCCCCGCCGCCGAAGCGCAGCGCAACGATATCCCAGGTCAGCAGGCCGGTGGTGATGACCAGCCGCGTTACCACGAACCAGCCCGAGAAGATTAGCAGCGCAAGCCCGGCCCAGGCCAGGCCGGATGCGGTGCGGGCAGCCCCGCCTGGCCCAGCTATGTTCAGAGCGCCCAAAGGCTACGCCGCCGCCCGTGCCTGCAGTGGGCTAAGCGCCTTAAGAAGCTCCGCCGGCTCCATCCGGCGCCGGTAATCCAATTCGATGTCCGCTAGCGCAATCGTGCGGTCCGGCGCAATCACGTAAGAGGCAGTCAGCGGCAGCTCCCAAGTGTCGTCGCCGTTGATGCCGGGCAGCGCCTTGCCGCTCTCAGCCAAGGCAGACTGCACCTCGGGCGCGACAACGTAGGCGATGCCGAAGGATCTGGCGACCATGTTGCCCTGATCGCTCAGGACGTCAAAGCCCAATCTGTTCGCCTCCACTGTGGACAGCGAGGCTTTCTGCATCTGCGGCGATACGGCGACCGGCTGTCCGCCCAGGTTGCCCGCGGTTTCCCAGGCCGCCTGCAAAGCGCGGAGCTGGAGGATGCAGTACGGGCACCAGCCGCCGCGGTAAAAGACCACAGCTACTGGGCCGCCACGCAGCCGCTCCGACAGCGAGACCGGCCGACCATGCGCGTCGGGAAGGGTGAAGTCGGGCACGGTGGCGCCAGGCATCAGCACCTGGCCGACCGGGAAGCTGCGGCGCAGTTCCTCTACCTTATCCTTATAGAGCTTCGCCCGCTCAGGCATTTTCGCTGCAAGGCTGGTGCGTACGGCGTCGAGAGCCTGTTGCAAGTCCATGATCAGCCTTCGATCCAGCGGCCTCGGCGCACGAGACGTTTTATATCGCTCGATCTAATATCGCTTCCTGCAACCGCACGCGCAATGCCGTAAACTGATTTGGGTGTGCGGGAACGGGCTTGTGATGCCGAAGCGGGCGGCGCAGTCAGGCAGCGTCGGGCCGTCCCATCATGTAGTCCCGCACGATGGGCACGGCGTCCCGCTTGGGCGACAGCAGCATCTGGAACACCATGCACGATCCGTGCAGGGGGTATATCTCGACCGCGGACAGGTAGAATTCCCACATGCAGACGAACCGTTCGTCCGCCAGCGCCTCGTCCTGCCGGGCGGCGAAGCGGCTGCGCCAGTGCCGCAGCGTGTGGTAGTAGTGCAGCCGTAGCACCTCCACATCGGATACCCAAAACCCCGTGCGCTCGGTGGCGGCGCACCTCAGACAGCGACGGTACGTAGGCGCCGGGGAAGATGTACTTGTGGATGAACGGCCCCGTCGTGCCCGGCGGCGACATGCGCCCGCTACCGTGGACGTAGGCGAAGCCGTCGTCGGTCAGCAGCTCCCGTGTTTTCTGGATATGTGCGCCGAAGTAGCCGATGCCGACATGCTCCATCATGCCGACCGATATCACGCGGTCGAACCGGCCCTGCAGCGCGCGGTAGTCCATCTCGCGGAACTCGACCGGGCTAGCCACGCCCTCCCGCTCCGCAAGCGTTCGGGACACCTTGATCTGCGCGGGCGACACGTTGATGGCCACCACCTTGGCGCCGGTCGTCTTGGCGATATGGACCGCGAACGACCCCAAGCCCGAGCCGATTTCGACCGCCGTCACGTCGGGCTGCAGGCACAGCTTGGTGGCGGTGCGGTGCAGCCTCGCCTGTTGCGGCGCCTCCAGCGTGTCCCCCTCCGGGTAACGGAAGAAAACGCAGGAGTAGTTGAAGCCCTTGTCCAGGAACAGGCGACAGACCTCCGCAGGCACGTCGCAACGGCTGCGCGCGTTGCTGGCGGCGGCGCGGACCGAGTTGGCCTGCCGCCGCCGCACCGCCATCCTGGCCCGGCGCAGCACCTGCTGCGACGGCACGGCGGCCAGCCGGCGCCGGCTGTTGCTGAGCAGCAGCAAGTCATGGACGCCCGACCCGCCCTCGGACGTCAGCGCCCGTCCATGTCGGCTTCGGCGGCATAAGGCTCCGGGTTGAGCGCCAGCTTGGTGTGCAGGCGCGGGTCGTGCAGATGCACCGCGACGGCCGGGCCGGGCGGATTACCGAAGCTGTGCGTGCCGCCGCTGGCATCTATCGGCGACAAGGTGCCGTTGCGGATGAACGACGTGAGCGGCCATTCCGCAGCGCCGATCATCGTGCCGCCGCGCGCGACCGCGGTGACGAGCGAGCCGGCCGAGACCGCGCCCACGCAGTGCGACCGCCATCTCCACCACATCGCCGAGCACGGCCGCATGGCCTGGCAGGGAACGTCCGGCTACACGCGCCGAACTCTGGCCGAGGCGCCAACTGGGCGCTGGAAGCAGGTGATCGGGGACGGGCTGCGCGCGCATACCGACGGGCGGCGCGCGACCGGGGTGAAGTAGCTGTCTACACGCTCAGCCGTATGTTGGATCTGAGACGCCCGAACTACGTCCGCTTCGCCTGACTGCGGATGAGATCGGGAGAATTGCGCCTACCTATTTGATCCATGCATCACGCTGGCCCTGGCCTGGGGGGGCATCTAGGGTGCAGGACCGTCCCGGCCTGGCAAGCGTTCCAGCCGGATCTCGACCTCCCGCTCCACAAACGACCACTCTTCGGTCGCGCGCAGCCGCCGCAGCATCCCGTCGAAGGCTGTGGTCTCGCCGGGCGCGAACTCGAACCAGGTCAGGAAATCGAAGGCTTCGCCCAGGTCGCGGCAGTGCAGCAGCCGCCGGGCCACCGCCGGCAGGTAGTCCAGGCCGATCCCGTTGTGTCCGGCGCCCGCGCGGAACAGGGCCAGGCGCTCGTCCTGCGCCAGGCTCCACCAAGATGCGGACTTGCGGATCGGGATCAGGACGGCGCAGGCCGCCTCCCTCCGTCCCAGTTTCGGCTGGCGTGCGCCCAGCACCGTCAGCTCGGCACGAGAGGCGTAGCGGTGGTTGCTGCCGACGCCGCGCAGGCGCCAGGCGCCGGGCGGCGTTGGCCCGGCCGGCGGCGCTTCGACCACCGCGATGGCGTCCACCGGCGGCAGGCCCGCCCCTGTCACCGCCGCCATGCTCGTCACGTGCCACGGGCCGGAGCCTCCGCCAACGATGGTCGTCACATTGCCCATGAATCGCACCTGCCTACCCCTCCCACGAAGCTGGTGGGTTCGGTTCGCCAAAGGATGTAGCAAGCCTCGGCGGCGCCGTCCGTCATGGAAACCATGCCGGGGCGTGCCGTTGCGATGGTGGGGCCGTCCGGTCCAGCTTGCGTTGTCCGCAAAGGGTGCAGCCATGATGATCAAACGCCTCGCCGCCACCATTGCCGCTGTCCTGGTCCTGGCGCCGCCAGGACGCGCGGCGGCTCCCCGGCCGGCCGCCGGCCCGGTTGTCGTGGAGCTGTTCACCTCCCAGTCCTGCTCGTCCTGCCCGCCTGCCGACGCGCTGCTGGCCGAGCTGTCGCTCACCCGGCCGGACATCCTGGCGCTCGACTTCCATGTCACCTACTGGGACCGGCTGGGCTGGAAGGACCCCTACTCCCTGCCGCAGGCAACCCTGCGCCAGCGCCGCTATGCCGAGCACCTTGGCCGTGACGGGGTTTACACCCCCCAACTCGTGGCAGGCGGGCGCCACCAGGCCATCGGGCCGGACCGGGCCGGGGTGCTGGCCGCCATCGCCGCCGCAGCCTCGGACGGCCCTGCGGCGACGCTGCGGCTGGGGCGCGACGGCGCCGGGCTGCTGCTGGAGGCAAGTGCGGGGCATGGCGCGGGCCAGTTGCTGCTCGTCGGCTTCGACCCGGCGCACACCACGCGCGTCGGCGGCGGCGAGAATGGAGGGCGCACGCTGACGGAGGTGAACGTTGTCCGCTCCATAGCACCCGCCGGGCCGTGGCGCGGGGAGGCCGTCAGCCTGCATGCAGCGGCGCCGGCCGGCGAACGGACAGCCCTGCTGCTGCAGGCCGATGACGGACAGGTGCTGGCGGCGGCTGTGCTGCCGCCAGGCTGAACCAGCCCGACGCCGGGGACCTCACCATGCCGTGCTTCTTACTTCGCCCGCTGGCGGGCTTTCTTGACTTCGGCGCCCGGACGCCGCCGTGGGGCGTTGACGCCATGTTCCGACACGATACGGTTCCGGCAGGCGCCTACCGGGACGGGGATGGAGACCTGACCAGCTCATGCCTTGCTGCCCGCAGTGCGCGCCCGCATGGCCGTGCCACCAGGCTGCCCGGGGCCACGCGCCCGCAATTGACCGCCGGCTGTTGTAACCTTCAGCCGCGGCCATGCGAATGACCCTGCATGGGGTCAGGCGCGCAGGGTATGGCCGGTGGCTGGGCGGCATGGCTGCCGGCCATGCCTCATGCCGCCAGGCGACATGGAGGAGGCGTGGCCGATAGCGGCTGGAGCGCCCTGATGGCCGCCGCCCAGGAAGGTGACGGCGTGGCCTACCGCACGCTCCTGACGGAGGTTGGCGTCTGGCTGCGCCGCTACTACGCCCGGCGGCTGCCGCCATCCTTTGTTGACGACACCGTGCAGGACACCTTGCTGGCCATCCATCAGAAGCGCCACACCTACGATCCCGCCCGGCCGTTCGAGTTCTGGCTTGCTGCGGTTGCCCGGCACAAGTGGATAGACAGGCTGCGTGCGCAGAAGAGGGCGCCGACCGAGGCCCTGCACGCCAGCATCGCGGTTGCCGACCACGGGGACGCCGTCACGAGCGCCTGGTCCCTAGAGGCGCTGCTGCGCCAGATCAAGCCGGCGCAGGCGGAGGTGATCCGCCTGGTGAAGCTGCAAGGCTTGAGCATCGAGGAAGCCGCGGCCCGCACCGGCCAGTCGGCCTCCTTGGTGAAGGTGAACATACATCGTGGCCTGGGCCGGCTGCAGGTCCTGGCGGAGGGACAATCCGATGCCGACTGAGCGACTGGTGAACCGCCTTGTGGACGACCTCAAGCCCGTGCGCCGGCGCAGCGCGGCAGGGGACGCAGCGCTGCTGGCACTGGCGGGCGCGGCCGAGCTGGCGCTGTTCCTGGGCCTGGGCTTCATGCGCCCGGACATGCCGGTGGCGATGGGACAGCCGTCGTTCTGGTGGAAGCTCGGCAGTCTTGGCGTCATCGCCCTGGTGGGGGCGGCGGTTGCCGTGCTGTCCTTCGATCCCGTCGCCTCCCCACGCCGGGGCTTGCGCTGGCTGGTTGCGCTGATCGCCGTATGCCTGGCGGCCGGGTGGTTCGTTGACGCCGCCCGCGCCGGGCTGCCGGCACTGCTGGAGCGGCTGCATTGGCAGGACGGCCTGGGATGCGTGGCCAAGATGACGGCGCTGTCCGTACCGGCGGTGGTGGGCTTCGGCCTGCTGATGCGGCGCGGCGCGGCGACGGATGCGGGCGGGACGGCGCTGGCCTCGGGGATTGCCGCGGCGGCTTGGGGAGCGTTCGTGTTCGTGTTCGCCTGCCCGTTCGACGATCCGCTGTATATCGCCGTGTGGTATGCCCTGGGATGCGGGTTGGTGACCGGGTTCGCCCGGTTGGCGCTGCCGCGCCTGGCGCGGTGGTAGGGCTGGCCGGGGCCGCGCCGCGGTCCCGGCAGGCGCCGGCGGCAGCCTTCAGGCAACGGCGCCCACCGGCTCCCAGTCCCGCGCCCGGGCGAGCTTGATGAACGCGTCGGCCGCCCGTGGGAACGGACGGCCGGCGGCGGCGACCAGCAGCACGTCGTGGGGGACCTGCTCCGCAACGGGCCGCGTGCGCAGCCCTGCCGGGAGCGGCGCGCGTCGGGTTGACGCCGCGATCCCAAGCCCGGCGCGGACCATGTCCGCCGCGCGGCTTGGCGTGTCCGCCCGGTGCCGCTGCCCCGGCTGCACGCCATGCTCTTGCCCGGCCCACGCCAGCAAACGCGCCATGCCGCACTCCGGACCGCCGCAGATCACCGCCGCGCCGTCCAGGGCGGCCAAGGGGACCGCATCGTCCCCCTCCCCGTCCAGGAAATGGCCGGGCGGCACGATCAGCACGGACACATCGGTGAACAAGGGCCAGCGGTTCAGCCGGTCCGGCAGCGCCGCGGCCCCGGCCACGACGGCGGCGTCCAGGGTGCCGTGCATCAGCGCCTCGGCCAGCTCGGCGCCGGATGCGTCCTGCACGCTCAGCTCGAAGCCGGGCAGCCGGGCGGCAAGCTCTCCGAACAACGGCAGGAAGGGGCCGGTCGGCACATCCGGGGCAAAGCCGACCCGCAGGGGCGAGGCGATGTCGCGCTTCAGGCTCGCAGCGTGCTCCTTGACGCGCTCGGACGCGGCATAGGTTTGCTCCAGCAAGGGCAGCATCGCCTGGCCGAGCGGGGTCAACTGGGTCAGCAGCCGTTCCCGCAGCAACAGCGGGCCGCCCAGCTCGTCCTCCAGCCGCTGGATGCTCTTGGTCAACGCGGGCTGGGTCACATGGCACGCTTCAGCCGCGCGGGTGAAGTTCAGCGTGCGCGCCAGCGCCAGGAAGTAGCGTATTTGCGTCAGGTCCATCGCCTCAGTCCCCATGTCCGGCGTCCCGGGCGCGGACGCCCAGCGGCGTGCCTAAGCACGCTCGGGTCCATGCCTGGACGCAAGCCAGCCCCGTTGCTGGAGCGGGCAGGAACATGCAGCCGTACCGGCTGCCGCCTGCCACCTGTTTCGTCTTATTTTCTTACATGCAGCCCATTGCAGGCGGTGACGCAAAGACCGGAACCGTACCGTGCCGCATCATCGTCGCGTTCGCACTCAAGAGCCAGCGCAGAGCTGCGGTATCGGCGCGCAGTGGCCGTCTTGCCCGGGACCGGGTGGCAGCCCGTCCTAGCCGCTCTTCCGCTGAGCGTGGCCAAGCATCGTCGCACCCAAGGGAAGCGAGTTGGGCGTTTCCGGGCCTGACATGGTGCCGTTGTCGGGCAACAGGCGCGCATAGGCCGGGACCGGCGCCGCTGGACGCGCCAGGGCTGCGGCGGAGCCGACCGCATAGGTCTGCGGGGGGCCGGACAGGGCCAGGTTGAAGTAGTCGGGGCCGCCCTCCCCGGCCAGGGCGCCGCCAACCGACGCGGCGAGGATGGCGGAGGCGAACAGGATGGCTTTCATGGCTACGCTCCTTCTGATGAGGGAGGAGGGCGCCGTTACTGGCGCAGCCTCCCGTCACAGATGGATGTTCGGGAAGGAACCGCCGGAGGTTACAGAACCAGGTAGGAGCATTCGCCGCCGCGCCAAGTATCAGCGTAGCGCCGCTTCCATCGCCGCCAGCCCGGCAGGAACGCCCGCGTGCCCGAACCCGATGCGGAACCGGTCCGGCGGCAGCGGCACGAGGTCCGAGCGGAACACGCTGGCTGGCAGCAGCAGCACGCCGGCCTCCTCCGCCATGCGGAGGACGAAGCGCTCCACCTCTTCTGCGCCGCGCCCGTCGCTGCCGCGCAGGCGCACGTATCCCACCACGCCTCCGTCTGGCGCCACCCAGTCGAACAGCGCCGGGTGCCGCGCCAACATGGCCTGCAGCAGCACCAGGTTCGCGTCTGCAAGGCGTCGGTTGCGGCCGGTGATCGCCTCCGTCGCTTTCAAGGCGATGTTGGCCAGCACCTCACTCGGCCCGGCGCTGCAAACCGACAAATACTGCCGGAACGCCGCGATGCACCCGGTCAGCCCGGCGTCCTGACAGGCCACCCAGCCGACCCGCAGGCCCGGCAGGCCATACGCCTTGGACAGCACGCCGATGGACACGCCGCGCTCATAGGCATCGGCGGCCGGCGGCAAGCGCCGGGCCGGGTCGCGCTCTGTCAGGCGATATACCTCGTCGCTCACCAGCCAGATGCCGTGATGGCGGCACAGTGCGACCAGGGCTTGGAACCGCTCCGGCTCCAGCAGCTTGCCGGTGGGGTTGTTGGGGAAGCTGACGCACACGACGCGGGTGCCGGGCCGGATGGCCGCGGCCACCTCCTCGATGTCCAGCGACCAGCCGCGCCCGGCGTCCAGCGCCACGCCGGTCACGTCGGCCAGGCCGAGCGCCAGCGTTTCCACGGACTGGTAGCCCGGCACGACGACGACCGCATGGTCGCCGGGCCGCAGCAGGGCGTGCAGGACGGCATACAGCCCTTCCTGCGCGCCGGCGAAGCACACCAGCCCGTCCGGACCGACGCCGGCGTAGCGGCGGGAGATGGTTTCACGCAGCCAGGGGGCGCCCAGCGGGTCGGTGTAGGACAGCCGCAGGCTTCCCCAACGCGAAGCGTCCTCCCTGTCGGCCAGGCCGAGAAGGTCGGCGACGGTCATCGTCTCGCACTCGGAGGCGCTGAGATGATGACTCGTGCGGCCGTGCAGGCGGGCCAGCATGGTGGACAGCTCCAGCTTCCGCTCCGGCACGCTGGCCTGGCGGAGGTCGGCAGGGCTGGCGTGTCGGGTCACCGCTGGCGCGTTGCGCAGGACATCACAGGCTCCACCTCAGCCCGCATCCCTGGCAGGGCTTGGGCGGGGTGTCGCCGACCAGGCCGGTGCGGAAGTCGCGGTAGGCCGGGCTGTTCCAGATCTCGCGCAGGCTCTGCTGCGTCGCGTCGCC
>JAABUN010006105.1_pt1 | contig 14199 bp, 8 predicted proteins | sample 5559311 | NCBI WGS metagenome assembly JAABUN01 (sample SAMN10711877, study PRJNA513370) | rock metagenome | isolation source: Antarctica rocks | place: Antarctica: Victoria Land, Siegfried Peak sud | reverse complement strand
CCATCGAACATCGGCGCTTGCAGCACAGCAAGCTCGCCGCCTAAACTATCAATCCCAGATGAGGCCAATGCCCCGCTAATTTACGCCGCCAACTGTCCCAAATGATCTGACGACGCACAGTGTGCAACATGAAGGAGCTGCGGCTCTACGCCATTGGGCACGGACGCGAGGACTATCACCTGTTCGACCTCACTCGCATGGATGAGGAGGACGAGCTCACCGCGCTCCAGCTGCTGCTCCACGCCGACCGGCTGCTGAGCGGCGAGACGGCGGCACTGCTCGACCGCAGCGCGTCGGCGGACAAGGAGATCACGAACCAGCTCTACGCCACCTATCGCTCCGTGCGCGACGACCTGCTCCAGTTCGTGACCGATCAGCGGCCCACGGTGGGGGCGGAGGCGAGGGTAGCGCTGGTGCAAAAGCTGGTCGACCGGGTCATCTTCATCGCATTCGCTGAGGACACGGTGCTGATCCCGGACGACAGCCTGATCCGCGCCATCGACTTTCGCGATCCCTATGCGCTCGCGCCGCGCTGGGCCAAGCTGACGCAGCTGTTCGCCGCCGTCGACGTGGGCAGCGCGGAGCTGGGCGTGCCGCCCTACAACGGTGGCCTGTTCGCGCCCGACGCGACGCTGGACGCGCTCGACCTGCCCGACGCGCTCGTGGAGCGGTTCAAGGAGATCGCCGCCTTCGACTTCGACAGCGAGGTGTCGGTCACCATCCTGGGCCACATCTTTGAGCAGTCGATCAGCGACATCGAGGCGCTGCTTGCTGAAGCACGGGGCGAGCCATCGCCCGCAACCGGCAAGCGCAAGCGGGACGGGGTGGTCTACACACCGCCGTTCGTCACCCGCTTCATCGTCGACCGCACGGTTGGTGCCACGCTGAGGGAGGCGCATGCCGCGCTGCTTCCCGACTTCTCCCACGGCACCGACGCCGAGGGGGCGGAGCGGTGGCGGGACAAGACCGCAGAGGGCCGCTTCTGGCGCGCCTATCTCGCCCGGCTCACGTCGCTGCGCGTGCTCGACCCCGCCTGCGGGTCGGGTGCGTTCCTGATCGCCGCCTTCGACTGGCTGGAGGCAGAGCAGGCCCGCGTGCGCGAGCGGCTGGTGGAGATCGAGGGTGGCATCACCGTCGGCGCGGACGAGGGGGCCGGCATCGAGATCGCCACCCGCTCGCTGTTCGGCGTGGACGTGAACACGGAGTCGGTCGAGATCACCAAGCTGGCGCTGTGGCTCAAGACCGCCAAGACCGGCCGGCCTCTGGAGCGCCTGTCCGCCAACATCCGGGTCGGCAACAGCCTGATCGAGGACTCCGACGTCCACCACCGAGCGTTCGTCTGGCGAGAGGCGTTCGGCGACATCTTGGGACAGGGCGGTTTCGACGTGGTGATCGGCAACCCGCCCTATGTTCGCATGGAGCTGTTGAAGTCGATCAAGCCCTACCTTCAGGCCCGCTATGAGGTCGTCTCCGACCGTGCCGACCTCTACGCCTACTTCTTCGAATTGGGCGTCCGCGTGCTCAGGCCCGGCGGGCGGCTGGGCTATATCAGCTCGTCGACCTTCTTCCGCACCGGCTCGGGCGCGCCGCTGCGCGACTATCTGGCGCGCGAGACGGCGGTGGAGGCCGTGGTGGACTTCGGCGACCGCCAGCTGTTCGAGGGGGTGACGACCTATCCGGCCGTGCTGATCGTGCGGAAGGGCCAGCAAGAGGGCGGCACGCTCGACTTCTGGAACGCCGACACTGTCCCCGTCGATCTGGATCTGGCGTTCGCCGCTGGGGCGCGGCCGATGCCACGTTCCCGGCTGACGCGCGCTGGCTGGCGGTTCGAGGACGAGCGACTGGCGCGTATCCGCGACAAGATGTCGACCGGGCGGCGCACGCTGGCCGACGTTCACGGCGCGCCGCTCTACGGCATCAAGACCGGGCTGAACGAGGCGTTCGTGCTCGACCGCGCCACCCGCGACGCCATCGTGACGGCTGACCCCGGCTCGGCGGCGCTGCTGAAGCCGTTCCTGGTGGGCGAGAACCTGAAACGCTGGCACGTCGACAGCGACGACCTGTGGCTGATCTACACGCCCAAGGGCGCGGTCGATATCGACGCCCACCCCGGCGTGCGCGATCACCTCACACCGTTTCGCGAGCGGCTGGAGAAGCGGGCCACCAAGCAGGAGTGGTGGGAGTTGCAGCAGGCTCAGGCGGCTTATGCCAAACACATGGATAAGCCGAAGCTGGTCTGGCCACACTTCCAGAACGGCGCGTCCTTCTCAGTCGAGACCGCGCCCGTTTATCTGAACAACAAATGCTTCTTCATGGCCGCGCCAAACCATGCGCTCTGCGCGGTGCTGAACTCGTCGGCGGCGTGGTTCCAGCTGACGGCGCTCGCCCGCATAAAGCGCGGCGGCTACCTGGAAGCGGAGGCACAGTATGTCGGTGTATTGCGGCTGCCGGAGTTTGGCGGTGAGGAGCGGGAGTTGAACCAGCTCGCCTGCGCCGCGTCGACCGCCGCCGCCGACCTCCACGCGCTTTCGGAGGCCACGCTCCATCGCCTGGACGACCTCGCTCCCACCGTCTCCGCCACCGCCGCCTTCCGCGCCTGGCAGGACTTCTCTTTCGCCGACCTGCGCGCGCTCCTCACCAAACGCTGCCGCACAACCATTCCCGTGGCAGAGCGCGACGAGTGGGACCGTTGGTTCGCCGCCCACCGCGCCGAGGCCGCCGCGTTGCGCGCCACCATCGCCGACGCGGAGGCGGAGATTGACGACCGCGTGTTCCGACTTTTTGGCTTGGACGAGGATCAGCGTGCGGCGATCACCGATGCCGTGATTGGTCGGTCCTGACCCTTACAGGCCGAGCATCACCGCCAAGCGTCCAGTGCGACTCCTCCGGTACACTCAAGGTCGAGTGAGAGAAATTCTCCAATGTTCACAGTGCCCATCTTTGTCCCCTGTGGGGCACCACCATTTCTTCGCAGTTTCATGTTAAATGCGCTCCTTGGACCAGCAAGGTCGCAAGGGCTGATCCGCTGTCTGGGAACGCAGTCGGATCGCAACGATCTTGGAGGGCTCTCCTGCGAACGGCCGAGCCGTCTCCCTGGGGCCTGCTGATGCGGTGTCCACTTCGGTGGACGTCTCATCCGCGCAGTCGTGATGACGAGAAGGTGGCTGATCAGGGCACCAATCTTGGACCGTCTCCCTGAGCAAGCCGTTCGGCAACGGAAGGGTGAGACGCACAGTCGAACTGCCTCTCCGGCTTGGGATCCGTCAGCTTGTGCGCCGCTACAGCAACCAACGGATCGGCAGGCGCGACAGCAGCCGAATGAGGGCGCGCGACGCCCAATTGGTGCCCGGCTCCGTGCGCTCCACCATCGGCTTGTCGTCCCGCTCGTCCACCCAGGCGACTGCACCGTCGTCGGTCAGGCACAGGCGGTAGGTGTTGCGGGCGATGTCCTCGGTGAAGGAGCGGGACAGCTCGCCAGCCAAGCGCGGACTGTCGACCGCGATGCCCAGTTCCGTGTTCAGGTTGGTGGAGCGGCGGTCCATATTGAACGAGCCGACGAACAGGCGCTCGGCGTCCACGGCAAAGGTCTTCGCGTGCAGCGTGCTGCCCGGCATCTGGCGGCCGCGCCCGGTTCCGGGGCGCACGAATTTGCTCAGCGTCTTCGGCTTGTCGCTTGGCGCCGGCATCTCGAACAGCTCGACGCCGGCTGCCAGAAGGCGGTGGCGGAGCGGCGCATAGCCGGCGTGCACGACGCCGACGTCGTTGGCGGCGTAGGAGTTGGTGAGGACGCGAACGCGCACGCCGGCGCGCGCGAGGGCGACGAGCTCATCCGCGCCGGCGGACGTGGGCACGAAATAGCCCGACACGAGGCACAGCTCGCCGCGCGCCGACGAGAGGATCGGCCAGAGTTGGTCGGCCAAGTCGTCGCCCGGCGCGTCCCGCCCCAGAGCGCGCGCGGGATCGTCGCTCAGCAGGCGCACCGGAGCCCAGTCGAACGCCACCTCGGCGTCCGACAGATCGTCAAACAGCGGCAGCGCCTCGATTGCGGCGCGGTAATCGCCGGCCCGCTTCCCCTCGGCGGTCCGGCGCGCCGTGTCCTCGAGCCGGCGGCGGCGGTTCGGGGAGACCGGCTTCAGGATGGCGGCGACCGGGGTGGCGGCCGCGCTGTTCCAGTGGCGGTCGAATGCGCGGCTGACCTCGCCGACCACCTCGCCCAGGCAGAGCGCGTCCAAGTCGGCGAACAGGCCGTCGCGCTTGGCCCCGAAATACTCGTCGCCGACATTGCGTCCGCCGACGATCGTCGCCTGGTTGTCGGCGGTCAGGCTTTTGGCGTGCATCCGGCGGTTGAGGCGGCTGAAGTCGAGCAGCCAGTTGAGCGCGCGCGGCGTGCGGATGACGAAGGGATTGAACAGCCGCACTTCGATCGAGGGATGCTCGTCCAGCGCCGCCAAGCGGTCGTCCAGGCCGCCGATGCCGTTGTCGTCGAGCAGCAGGCGCACGCGCACCTTCCGATCGGCTGCGGCGTGCAGTTCGTCGAGGAGGAGTGATCCCGACAAATCGTCGTGCCAAATGTAATATTGCACATCGAGCGAGCGTTCGGCGGTGCGCGCCAGGATCGCGCGGGCCGCAAAGGCGACCTTGCCGTCGTGCAGCAGGTGCACGCCGCTCTCCCCGTCGCGCCCGCTCGCGCGCGCAGCCACCGCGCGGCCGAGCGTCGTGTCGCGCGTGTCGATGAGGACGAAGGAGGACCGGGCATGCCGGGGCGGCAGGCGAGGAGCGAACATGCCGGTGATCTCCCCTGCTCTCGGTCCGTGTCGCGGCCTAGCATTCACGACGGCTCCGCCGCTCAACATTTCGCCGGCTCGGGCCTTTGATTGAGACTTAGCGCATAGGCGTGCCTCCTCAAACGCAAGCTTGGTGTGCGGGGAAGGAGGGGCAGGGACGAATCAGGCATCCGTGCGCGACAGCCCCCGCGCCAGCATCGCGTTCGCCCGCCCGGCCACTTCGTCCACGTCCGCGCCGTCGTCCCACAGGCCGAAGCGCAGACCCAGGAAGACGTTGGCCCCCATGATCGCCCAGGCATGGGCCTCGTGCGGCTCCTCCGCCAACTCGCCCCGCTGCCATCCGGCGGTCAGCCGCGCCAGGATGCGCGCCGCCGTGCCCTCGTAATGCGCGCGCCAACTGGCCGGATCGACGAACTCCGCCTCGTCGACGATGCGGTAGATCTCGCGGTGCTCGCGGGTGAAGCGCAGGAAGCTGGCGAGCGCGGCACGCTCCGCCGCCATCGCGTTCGGCGCGGCGGCCACCGCGTCGCGCGCCGCCGCGCCGACCTGCGCCGACAAGTCGCTGACCAGCGCGCGGAAGATCGCCTCCTTACCGTCGAAGTAAGTGTAGAAGCTGCCAAGAGCGGTGCCCGCGCGCCGGGTGATGCCGCTGATCGAGGTGCTCGCAAAACCATGCTCCCCGAACTCGGTTGCGGCCGCGTCAAGCAGAGCGCGGCGCGTGCGCCGGCCCCGATCCGTCCGCGGAGCCTTGGTCGTCGCAAGCTCGATTGCCGTGCTATCCGCCGCCATTGCGCGCAACTCCCCTTGACCCAACCTGAAAGGTGGTTCACGTTTCACTAGTTAATCCGGTTCGCGTGGACAAGGTGCACAGCGCCACCACCGCTCCGGCCAAGGGAGAGGGACCGCACCATGACTTCGAATATCGCCCGCCTGTGGCTGACCACCGCCATTGCCGCCACGCTGCTGCCCGCCGCGCCCGCCATCGCGCAGGTGCAGGAGGCTCCGGGTGATGCCGATGCGGTGGCCGAGCCCAGCGATGTGATCGTCGTCACCGCACGCCGACGCGACGAGAACGTCCTGGACGTGCCGATCGCGGTCAGCGTCTTCTCCGGCGAGGCGTTGCTGCAATCCGGCGCGGTCGACATCACGGCGCTGGCCGAGAGCGTGCCCAACGTGACGCTGGAGCCGTCGCGCGGCACCAACAACACGCTGACGGCGTTTATCCGGGGCGTGGGCCAGCAGGATCCCGTGGCCGGGTTCGAGGCGGGCGTCGGCATCTACCTGGACGACGTCTATCTCAACCGGCCCCAGGCGGCCGTGCTCGATATCTACGATGTGGAGCGGATCGAAGTGCTGCGCGGGCCGCAGGGCACGCTCTATGGCCGCAACACCATCGGCGGAGCGATCAAATACGTCACCCGCGAACTGTCGAATCACCTCTCCGTGCGCGGCCGGGCGAGCTACGGCTCCTATGATCAAGCGGACGGCGTCGTCAGCCTGTCGGCACCGATCGGCGACATGGTGCGCGTCGGCGGCTCCTACGCTCGGCTGTCGCGCGGCGGGTTCGGCGACAATCTCAACATCTCGGGGCTTGAGAACTACAACAAGGACATCAACGCCGGGCGGCTGTCGTTCGAGCTCGGCGGGCACGGCCAGCCGGTGCTGATCCGCATTTCGGGCGACTACACCCGCGACAAGTCGAACCCCCGGAATGGTCATCGGCTGATCCCCGGTTTGTCGTCCGGCGCGCCCGTGCTGGCGCACGTCTATGACACCCGCGCGGGCCTCAACAGTCCGAAGCAGGATGTGGAGGCCTATGGCGTCGCGATGAACGTGTCGGCGGAGGTGACGCCCGGCCTGACGCTGCGCTCGATCAGCGCGTTTCGCAAGGATCGCTCGTTTACGCCGATCGACTTCGACGCGCTGCCCGCCGTCGATGTCGACGTGCCCGCGGTCTATCGCAACGAGCAGCTGAGCCAGGAGCTGCAGCTGCTCTACGAGAGCGACCGGGTGAACGGGCTGGCCGGCTTCTACTATCTGGATGCGAAGGCCGCCAATCAGTTCGACGTGCTGCTGTTCACCAGCGTGCCCAATCTGAACGCCGCGACCGAGGGCGATGTTCGCACCGACAGCTACTCGTTCTTCGGCGACGTGACGTTTGACATCACGCCCGCGATCTCCGTCTCCGCGGGCGGGCGCTACACCAGCGACCGACGGCGCGCGGCCGTGCTGCGCCAGACCAAGCTCGGCCGCTCAGCCGTGTTCGGCGGCACGCCGCGCGTGCTGGCGACCACGTCGAACTTCCAGGGGGAAAAGCGCTTCAACGAGTTCACACCGCGCGCCTCGGTGTCGTTCAAGCCCGCCACCGACCAGCTCGTCTATGCCTCCTACTCCAAGGGGTTCAAAGGCGGCGGGTTCGATCCGCGCGGTCAGTCCAGTCAGGCGGCCGACACCAACGGCGACGGTGTCCGCAGCGCGGCCGAGATCTTCGACTTCTTCCTGTTCGATCCGGAAACGGTCGACAGCTACGAGCTCGGCTACAAGGGTCAGCTGTTCGACCGGCGGCTGCGCGTTCAGCTGACCGGCTTCTACTCCGACTACAAGAACGTGCAGATTCCCGGCTCCGTCGGCTGCGTGATCGGCGGCGTGCCGTCGTTCTGCGGCGTCACCACCAACGCGGCCAAGGCGCGCTTCAAGGGCGTGGAGCTCGAGGGGCTGGCGACGTTGGCCCGCGACTTGCTGGCACCGGGATCGCGCCTGACGCTGGCGGGCACGGCGGGTTACATCGACGCGCAGTACCTTCGCTACATCGTGGGCGGCGTGGACGTGAGCGACCTGCGCGCGATTCAGAACACGCCGCAGTGGACCGCGTCGACCGCGCTGGCATTCGATGGCCAGGCCGGTCCGGGCGCCCTGCATCTCGGGGTGGACGCCTCCTATCGCTCGCGCACCAACCAGTTCGAGGTGCCGTCGGAGTTCCTTGACCAGCCCAAATACGCGCTGTTGAACGCCGACATCGTGTACAAGCTGAGCGACGGACGGACGTCGATCGGGCTGCACGGCAAGAACCTGACAGACAAGCAGTACATCACCAGCGGGTACCAGTTCCTGGCCACCGCGCCCGATGGCAGGGTCCTGCGCAACGCGGCAGGCGCGCCGACCCCCACGCTCGGCCGCGAAGGCGTGGCGACCGCCTTCTACGGCAACCCGCGCCAGGTGTTCGTAACGGTGGGGTTCGACTTTTAGGAGCGGGCAAGGCGCAGACCCGAGCGGCCGCCGGGCGAGTGGGACCTGAGGCGACGCCCTGTGGGCGTTCTAAGGCCCAAGCAGCCGGCCGAGATATTGAGAGCTGAACAACGCGGCTTTTGCGTCCGTCTCTCCCACAAGCAGCCGGTCCGCTTTCGCCGATCAGTGGCAGGACCGCTCCTGCCAACGACCAAGGGCGCTCCGTCTGCTATTGCCAGCGCCCGCTTGCCCGCGCTGTTAATCTGCGGCAGTCGCCGCTCAGGAGAGCAGACAATCTCCGACGATCTTGAGGAGGGCGCCGCGTGGCGATAGGCTTGGTGAGCGATCGGGTGGTCGCCGGTTCGCCCGGTCCCAAATACGAGCCTTACTGGCCGGTGGAGATCGGGATTGATCTGACCGACATCGCTCGGTTCACCAAGGGTCGGCCCTGGGCCGAGTACGCCCGAATGCGCGAGGCCGCGCCGGCGTTGTGGCACCCGGAGCCGGCGGAGCGGCCGGGCTTCTGGGCGGTCCGCCGATATAAAGATGTGAAGCGGGTCAACAGCGATTCGATCACTTTCTCCTCGCAGGCGGGCGGCATCAATCTGGCTCTGTCTCCGCCAGGGCGGCGGCACGAGAGCCTGTTCGCCGCCTCGCTCAACGCCATGATCAATCTGGACGGTGGCGAGCACCGGCAGCTCCGGCGCGAGCACATGCCGTACTCTACGGCTGGCTACGTGAAGGCCTTGCGGGCCGCCATCGCCGGTGAGGTGGAGCGGCGGCTCGACGTGATGAAGGGGCGGGGCGACTGCGACTTCGTCCACTCGTTCGCCGGTCACATCCCGCTGTTCACGCTCTGCGAGATGCTGGGAATCCCCGAGGGCGACCGGGAGCCGTTCCTTCGCTGGATCCACTTTCTGGAGATGGCCCAGCAGGTCGCGGCCGAACAGGCGGACAAGGCCGACGCCGAGATGACGCCTGAACTGCTGGCATTCATCGAGCAGTTCAACCGAAATGTGGAGGAGATGTTCGCCTACGGCCGCGACATGCTCCGCCATCGGCGGGCCGATCCGCAGCGGGACCTGATGAGCGCCATCGCCAATGCGCGGGTCGACGGCGATCTGCTGCCGGACGAGTATCTGGACGGGTCGTGGCTGTTGATCGTGTTCGCCGGCAACGACACCACGCGCAACACGCTGTCGGGAGGACTGAAGCTGTTCACGGAGGCCACGTCCGAGCGCGAGCGACTGATGAGCGATGCGTCGCTGCTGCCGAACGCCGTCCACGAGATCACGCGCATGGTCAGCCCCGTGATCCACATGCGCCGGACCGCGACGACGGAGACGGAGATCGCCGGTCAGCGCATCGCGGCGGGCGAAAAGGTCGTGATGTGGTACGATGCGGCCAACCACGACCCCGCCGTCTTCGCGGAGCCGGAGCGCTTCGACATCACGCGCACGAACGCGGACCGGCACATCGCCTTCGGGCACGGGCCGCACATCTGCTTCGGTCGGCTGACGGCGCAGATCCAGCTGGAAGAGAGCTACCGACGGATCTTCCAAAGGTTTCCAGCTATCCGCTGGACCGGAGAGATCGACATCGCGCCCAACAATATCGTTCACGGCATTCGGCGGCTGGGTGTTCGGCTCACATCTGATCAGGCGAGCTAGTAGATATGGTGCTCACCCATGCGGACGACTGGCCGATCCATCAGACCGCCGAGCCGATCGCCCATGCCGCCACGGATCGCTACTTCTTCAACGGCTATCCGATCGCGCCCGGCGACGACCGCATGTTCGCGCTGGCGTTTGGCGTCTATCCGCAACTCGGGATCGTGGACGCCGCATTCTGCTGGATCGCGAAGGGGCGGCAGGTGAACCTGCACGCGAACCGTTGGCTGAACGCCGACCGCATGGACCTGAGCGTCGGACCGGTGCGGCTGACCGTCGAGGAACCGCTGCACCGCCTGCGCCTGACGGTCGACGCGCCCAACGAGCGCGTCCAAGCCGATATCGTGTTCACCGGCCGGTCCTTTCCGATCGAGGAGCCGCGCTTCACCCGAACGGTCGGACGGGGCATGCTGGACTGCTCGTCGAAAGCACCAAAGATCGGATCCCATCCCCGAATGGTCATGTTCCTGATCAGGCCCTCGGCGGCGAAGGGATCGCTGGCGATCAGAGTGTCGAGAGACGTTCGGTCTGTGGCGTTCATGATCAGCAACGCCGATTTGACCGTGGGGTCGCTGAACGGTCCGGAGGCCAGCAGAAAACCGTCGTTGAGCCGATCCTGCAACCAGGCGACGTGAGGCATGACGTGTTGCCCCCACCCGGCCTCATCTGGATGATCATAGGTGACTGCGTAGAGTGGCATGCCTTTGGTCCCCTAACTTCAACGTTCAGCCCGACAGCTCTACTTGGGAAAAAAAGGCTTGCGCCTGCCCTCCACCAGACGCCGACGTTCAGCCGCCGCGTCGTCAGGTATCAATTGTCAGACTTTGCCCACAAAAACCCTTGTTTCTCCTCACGGACTTAGCGCCCAGCCTCCTCTTGCAACGAGCTCAGAAACCAACTCTTAACTAAAATCGATAACCCTACACCTGTTGATCTGTCTTCTTTCAGCACAGTCCGACCAACATCGTTGAATTCGACGTTGTATCGGCCATTATTGCTCTTGTCACCGCCGATGAACTCTTTGCCGGAATGGTCCGGCACGGCGACCAACAGGAGACACCTCATGCGCGATCTTACGCTTTTTGAACTCAGCCACGTCAGCGGGGCCGGCTGCTCGCCCTGCCCGCCCACCGACTGCTATGACAACACGAAGGACAAGAAGGCCAAGGGCAACAACGGGTTCGGCAATGGTGCCGACGCCAATCTGGCGGCACCGGGCAACTCGGGCCCGACCGGCGGCGGCAAGGACGGCAGCGTCGGCGATTCACGCGGACCCCGGTAAGGAGTCGGTGCCGGAGGTGTCGGCCCTGCGCCGCACCACCTCCGGCCACCCCGCGCCGGGCGCGAAGGCGGCATAGCTTGCCACCAGCGCGATGATGTGGAGGTCAGCGTCCTGTCGTCCAAACTAGTCGCTCCTGTACCATCCCGATCTTGAGCCCCACCACCAGGGTCGAATGGTCCGCGTTGCGGAGCGGAGGGCTGGCCGTACTGAGTTAGGCCGTTTCTGCCTCTGGTAGGACCTGGCCGACAGCGGCATGGCTGCTTTGGATGTCAAAATGCCTCAAGCCGCCGTTCTGTCGACCTGACGCCCTCGATCCTTCGCACTATTTGCCATTAGGATGCAGCTGAACGCTTCAGCCTTGATACTGCTGAACAGCATTGCCGCGCGCGTAGTCACGCCGTGGCCGATGCTTGGAACCACGGAGCGAACATAAGACCGTTGCTGCCTTTAATTGGCGGCTACGGAAGGCGGCTTCGCCTGAAGGGAAAGCGAGTTGATCGCAATCCCCCGGAACCGGTGGAGTGCGAGTGCATGGAGTTCAGCTTCGTGAGCGCTATAGTCCTGCCAAAAGGGGAGTTGAGATGTACAACAAGGTTCTTTTTGCGGCACTCGTTGCCACGAGCGCGCTCACGAGCGCGGCATATGCTGCGGACAAGCCGGTGATCGGTCCAGCGCCTGCTTGGGTCACCCCGGTTCCAACGCCAACCGCTCCGGCAAACACGGACGAAGCCCCGGTCCGCATCTTGCTGTCGGATCAGCAGGTTTCCCTGGAGCCCGGACGGCAAACAGTTTATTTGGAGACGGCGCTCAAGATCCAGACGCCGCAGGGCTTGGCTGCTGGCAACATCTCGCTTCCTTGGCGCCCCGAAACTGATGTCCTGACCGTCCACAAACTTCTGATCCGCCGTAGTGACCAGATTGTCGACGTGCTCAAATCTGGTCAGACCTTTACCGTGCTCCGGCGGGAGCAGAATTTGGAGAGCGCGACGCTGGACGGTGTGCTTACGGCGAACATTCAGCCCGAAGGACTGAGGGTCGGCGATACGCTTGAAATCGCAACCTCTCTCACATCGAGCGATCCGACGCTGAAGGGTCACGTCGAGCAGATCGCGGGAGCCTGGAACGGCTTCCCCATTCAAAAAGCGCACCTCCGCATCCAGTGGCCGGTCACCTTGCCGGCGCGCGTTCGTCAATCGGACGCTTTGCCGAAGCTCATTCTCGGAAAAACAGGCAACATCTCCACAGCAGAGCTTTCACTTACTAACGTGGAGCCCATCAATCCGCCCAAGGGAGCGCCGTCGCGGTACCAACTGGGACGCTTGGTCGAGGTGACGGATTTCGTCTCCTGGGCGGAACTTGGAACGCTCATGGCGCCCCTCTACGAGGAGGCTGCCGTCATCTTGCCTGCGGGTGCTTTGAGAACGGAGCTGGAGCGCATCCAGAGCCTGTCAGCAGACCCGAAGGTGCGCACCGAAGCAGCGCTCGCGCTGGTTCAGGACAGGATTCGGTATGTCGCGCTCGGGATGGGAGCTGGTGGCTACGTTCCGGCTGATGCGGAGACGACGTGGTCCCGCCGCTATGGAGACTGCAAAGGCAAGACAGCGCTCCTCTTAGCGTTGCTGCATGCCATGGACATCCAAGCCGAACCGGTCGTGGTCAGCACCACCTTCGGCGACGGCCTGGACGCACGTCTTCCCATGGTCGGTCTGTTCGATCACGTCTTGGTTCGGGCCACTGTTGCCGGCCAAACCTACTGGCTGGACGGCACCAGAACAGGCGACACCAGCCTGGACAGGCTGACGGTTCCCAACTTTGGATGGGGCCTGCCCTTGCTTGCCAAAGACGCCGCACTCGTTCGAATGGTCCCGGCTCCACTCGCCGTTCCGACGCAGGATACTACGATTCGGATCGACGCGAGCGCGGGGATATCCGCCCCTGCTCCTGCCAAAATTGAGACGATCTTGCGAGGCGACGAGGCGATTGGAACGAGCCTGGCACTCGCGAACCTTATCGGTGACGCTCGCGATCGGGCGCTGAAGGAACACTGGACCAACCAATACGACTTCATCGAAGTGACCTCCGTGAGTGCCAGCTTCGATGCAAAGACAGGCGAGCAAAAATTGTCCATGGAAGGCTCGGCAAAGCTGGATTGGGCAAACGGCAACTATCAGACTGACGGGACAAATGTCGGCTATCGAGCTGACTTTAGCCGTGACCCTGGACCCGGCGAAGACGCGCCCTTTGCCGTCCCATATCCATACTTCTCCCGCACGCGCGAGACGATCCTGCTGCCGACGGGCTTTGGAGCGATCAAGCTCGGGACTAGCATGGATGTCGACCAGCAGGCCGGTGGAATTGAATACCGGAGACACGCGAGCGTTGCCGACGGGGTGTTCGAAATCGAGAAGACCGAGCGAAGCGTCATCGCCGAATTTCCCGCCAAAAATGCGCCTGCTGAGCAGGCGGCCTTGCGCATGCTCGCTGACCGACCTGCCAACCTGCGGGTGCCAAGCGGCTACACCGACGCGGGACGAGACATCGCCGCCATCCGTGCCGAGGTACCGACGACGTCCTCGGACTACGCGACACGAGCCGCAGTCTTCATGAAACGAGGGATGGGCAGAGAGGCGTTTCTAGATTATGACAAGGCCGTCGAGCTAGACCCAAGCAATGTCTATGCATGGGCGAACCGAAGCATCACGCGTGTTCTTGCTGGCAACCTTGTCGGTGCCAAGAACGACTTGAAGCAGGCGGAAGCGATCGATCCGAGCGTCGTGCAAGTTTTAATCGGGCGCGGCATGCTCGCAGAGGCCGAAAGCCGTTTCCAAGATGCTGTCGACGCGTACACTGGAGCGCTGGAGCGGGAACCTCACAATCGCTACGCCATCGGACATCGGGCATCAGCCTAGGCTGGGCTCGGCGATGCGGAACGGGCGTTGCCCGCCTTCACGGGCTCAATCGAAGGAGCTCCGAACGATCCGGAGGGTTACGACAGCAGAGGAAGGTTCTTTCTTGATAACGCGCGCTATGATGAGGCGATCTGAGCTGCTGCCGATCCCATGGACACGAGGTTAGGCTACATGAGCCTGCTTCTCGAAGTCCATGGGGCTGAGAGCCTGATCCGAAATTAAGTTGAGTGATATCAGCGGGTTGGCTTGACGCTTCGCCTGATCGTTGATTCTGGGGTTTTGCAACAAACTTCCGGAGTTCGACGATGTGGACCGATACCACTCGCGCA
>JAABUN010006104.1_pt1 | contig 14199 bp, 10 predicted proteins | sample 5559311 | NCBI WGS metagenome assembly JAABUN01 (sample SAMN10711877, study PRJNA513370) | rock metagenome | isolation source: Antarctica rocks | place: Antarctica: Victoria Land, Siegfried Peak sud | reverse complement strand
TTGGTTTGGTCGGTTTTCGCGCCATTAATTCGCCTATAGCCGCGCGGTTTCGTTGCCTGATGTCGAGATATCGGCAGTTCACGTCCCCAACTGCGTAACTCCTATCCTATCCTCGATTTCCGCAAAGTAATTGCCCCCCAACTGCTGTGTGAGAGCGGACTGGAAGAAGACCAAGAAACGGGTGTGGAAGCCGTGCCACACCCCCGGCTGCTCGAAATACGGATTCATCCCCGGAAACGGCGACGGCATGGGCAGACCCTCCTGCCGCGATTATCGCACGACGACAGTCCGCCCCGCAACGGCCGTGGTCAAACCCCCTTGGCCTGGTCGCGCACCTCGCCTTTGGGAAGGTTCGGCGTCGCCTTGAGGGCCGCCACCATGTTCCGCTTGTACGCCTCGACCCCCGGTTGGCCGTAGGGGTTGGTGTTCGCCAGCCGCCCCTCGACGACGGTGGCCAGCATCAGCATCTGCATCAGTTGGCCGACCGTGTGTTCGGTCAACTGCGGCAGCACGATGTCGGCCGTCGGCCGGGCCACGTCGGCGAGCGCCTGGTTGGCCCCCCGGAACGCCGCCTCCTGGATGTCCGGCAGCCCCTTGCGGCTGATGCCGTTCAGGTCGTCCTCGTTCCGGTCGGCCATGCCCACCAGGATGGCCGGGTGCTTGGTCGTGCGGACGAACAGGTTGTTGATGACCTTGTCCCGGGCACCGTCTTGGTGCTGCTGGCCCCGGCTGTGCAGGTCGCGGCTGTAGACGGCCGTAACGGGGGTGGCCCCCTTGCCGAACTTGCCGAGCGACTCGCTCAGGAGCTGGTCGTACCAGAAGCCGACGGATTCCAACTTCCGCGACCAGACGGCCAGCACCCGCGTCGACTTCTTGGCCTCGGTCGTCATCAGGTGGTTGACGGCCGCGTACTGGAGGACCGGGTTGCGCTCGAACGGCTCTTCGAGGAACCGCTTGGTCATGGCCGCCGCCCCCAGGAGCAGTGCCCGCACGTCGAGGCCCATGACGGCCGCGGGGAGCAGGCCGGCCGGGGTGAACACGCTGTACCGGCCGCCCACGTCGTCGGGGATCGTCGGGATGTCGTCGTCGGCGATCCCCTCGGCCCGGGCCAGGTCGCGGAGCTTGCTCTTCGGACCGGTGACCGGCACGATGAGTTGTTTGAGCCAGTCCGACTTCGGCCCGTAGAACTTGGCCGCCTCGGCTCGGACGGCCCGGTACGCGGCGGCGGTTTCGAGCGTCCCGCCCGACTTGCTCACCACCACCACGCCCCACCGCTCCTCGGGCAGGTCCGGCTCGACGCAAGTGTTTTCGAGGAGTTCCAACAGGTCTTGGAGGGGGTCGTTGTCGGCGTTGTTGCCGTCGAAGTACATCCGCGGCCGGCCCATCCGCATCTTGACGGGCATCTCGTTGTGGTACGTGTGGCACAGCGCGTCGAACAGCGCCTTGGCCCCCAGGTAGCTGCCGCCGATGCCCAGGACCACGACCCGGTCGCAGTTCTCCTTCAACCGGGCGGCCAGCCGGTTGACCCGGCCCAACTCGCTGTTCTCGCCCTTGCGGCGGTAGGCGTCGAGCATCTTCTGCGGCAGGTCGATGAACCCGGCCTGCAGCGGCAGGAGGTCGGCCGGCGGGCTGAGCATGTCGCGCTCGGCCGCCACCCGGCCGCGGACCGCGTTCAGGACGGCCCGGAGCGGGTCGAGGCGGTCGGCCGCGATCAAATGCTGGGCCTGGAGTTCCGCCAGCGGCGTCCACGGGTCCGGGCCGGGGGCGACCAGCCGCTTGTAGTCGAACTCGATGTTCTCGTCGGGCAGTTGCATAGACCGTCCCCGCGTCGGAAGGCCCGCCGGCCGGCGGGGTTCGGGCCGCCATTTGCGCCTACTGTACGTCACCTTCCGCCGGCCGTAAACTTGTTCCCCATGAACATCCACGAATTGGTCCAGGAACTGCGTGAGCCGGCGCAGTCGAAAATCGTCCTGCTGGTGGCCGACGGCTTGGGCGGCCTGCCCATCACCCCCGGCGGCCGGACCGAACTCGAAACCGCCCGCACCCCGCACCTCGACGCCCTCGCCGCCGCCGGGGTGAGCGGCCTGAGTACCCCGGTCCTGCCCGGCATCACCCCCGGCAGCGGCCCGGGCCACCTGGGACTATTCGGCTACGACCCCCTCGAGTTCCGCATCGGCCGCGGCATCCTCGAAGCCCTCGGCATCAACTTTAGTGTCGGCGCGCGGGACGTGGCCGTCCGCGGCAACTTCTGCACCCTGGCCGCCGACGGCACCATCACCGACCGCCGGGCCGGCCGGCCGACGACCGAGCGCTGCATCGCGGTCGTCGACAAGCTCCGCGCGATCACCATCCCCGGCGTCGAAATCTACCTGGAGCCGGTCAAGGAACACCGCTTCGTGGTGGTGTTCCGGGCCGACACCCTCGGCGACCGCGTCAACGACACCGACCCGCAGAACGTCGGCGTCCACCCCCTGATGGCCGAGGGGCCGGACGAGGCGTCGCAGCGGACCGCCCAGTTCGCCAACCAGTTCGTCGCCCAGGCGGGCAAGGTGTTAGCGAACGAGCCGGACGCCAACGGGGTCACCCTCCGCGGGTTCGCCAAGCACCCGAAAATCGAGTCGTTCCGCGACGTGTACGGGCTGAAGGCCGCCGCCCTGGCCGTCTACCCGATGTACAAGGGACTCGCCCGCCTGGTCGGCATGGACGTACTCGACGCCGGCCAGACGCTCACCGAACTCGTCGCCACGATGGGCCGGGTCTGGAACGAGTACGACTTCTTCTTCCTGCATTACAAGTACAGCGACAGCACCGGCGAGGACGGCGACTTCACTGCCAAGGTCGCGGCCATCGAGAAGTTCGACGCGGTCATCCCGGACGTGCAGGTCTTGAACCCGGACGTGCTGATCGTCACCGGCGACCACTCCACACCCAGCAAGATGAAGTCGCACAGCTTCCACCCGGTGCCGACGGTCCTGGTGTCCGACCTGGCCCGGCCGGACGGCCTCACCGCCTTCGGCGAGCGGGAGTGCCTACGCGGCGGCCTGGGCCAGTTCCAGGCCAAGCACCTGATGCTGCTAGCGATGGCCCACGCGGGGCGGTTCGGCAAGTACGGGGCGTAACAACCGCCCGCGCCATGTCCAACAACAGCGAACCCCCGAAAGCCCACCGATGAACATCGGTGGGTCTGCCCCGCTCACCGCCCCACGATCGCATCGATCGTCTCCGCGCTCGCCGGATGGTACGTCGGCCGCGCCCTCGCATAAATCGCCTTCGCCCGCACCGCCCCGGCCGGCGTCTTCATCAGCGCCTCGTATAGCGGCTTCAGAAACTTCCGCCGTCCCTGCTCCGTCAAAAACGCCTCCAGCCGCGCATCGGCCGGCGCATACCCCGCCGGCACGGTCAGCATCAGCCAGGCGAACGTGACCTCCGAGTTGCCCGACTTCGTCAGCCCGAACGCCGCGTCCAACTCGGCCAACTTCTCCTTGCCGACGCCGGCTGGCATCTGCCCGAGGAAGTGCAACCACTCCTGCGTCGACCACTCGCCCGCCGGGATCACCGCAGCCTTAACCGTACCCGCGAGGAACGCCCTGGCGTGCTCCTCGACCGCCACGAGCTTCGCCGCCGCCGGGCGCGGGGCGTCGGCCGGCAGGCCGGGGGCGTACAGCCACTCCTTCACGTTCGCCTTCGCCGCCAACGCCGTGTCACCCTTCAGCAGATGTTCGTCGAGGTACGCGGCGAACGTCGCCGTCGTGATGCTCTGGAACTGGAACTGCTTGAAATATCCGGCCAGGAACGCATCGAGCTTCGGCCGGCCGTAAACGGCTTCGAGGTGCGTCAGGAACAGCGCCCCCTTCTCGTAGGGCACGTCCGTCAGCCCGTCGACCGGCGGCCGGCCCGTCAGGTCGATGTGCAGCACCTGATCGGCCTTCGGCATCGTCGCCAGTTCCTTCTCCAACCCGCGCTTGCCGAGGACGGCTTCAATGTCCGCCCGAGCCTTGCCGTACACCGCCTCCATGATCCGGCGTTCGAGGTACACCGTGAACCCCTCGTTCAGCCAGAAGTCGCGCCACGTCGCGTTCGACACCAGGTTCCCGCTCCACGAGTGGGCTAACTCGTGGGCGAGCAGCGCCACTAGGCTCTTGTCCCCGGCCAGGACCGTCGGCGAGGCAAACGTGAGGCGGGGGTTCTCCATCCCGCCGAACGGGAAGCTCGGCGGCATGACCAGCACGTCGTACCGGCCCCAGCGGTACGGGCCGTACAACTTCTCGGCCGCCGCCATCATCTCCTCCACGTCCGCGAACTCGGCCGCCGCCTTCGCCAGCACCGACGGCTCGGCGTACACCCCGGTCCGCGGCCCGAGCTTACGAAACCGCAAGTCGCCGACCGCCAGGGCCATTAGGTACGACGGCACCGGCTGGCCGAGCTTGAACCGGAACTCCCCGCCCGGCCCCGGCGGCAACGCCTCGGCGCTCATGACGGCGACCAGCCCCGGCGGCGTGCGGACGACGGCTTCGTAAGTCACCCGTACCCCCGGCGAGTCCTGGCACGGCACCCAACTCCGCGCGTCGATCGCCTGCGACTGGGTGAACAACAAGGGTAGCTTCTTCCCCGCCGTCTGAGCCGGGGTCAGCCATTGCAACGCCGACGCCTCCGGACCGGTCGCATACGCCACCGTCACCCGGTCGGCCTTCGCCGGCAGCGTCACCGTCAGCGCCTGCCCCAACAGCGGGTCGGCCTTGCCGAGCGTGTACGGCACCGCCGCACCGCCGGCCGTCACGGCGGTGATCGTTAGGCCGCGGGAATCGAGTGTTAGCGGCGCGGCCGGGTCGGGCCGGACGACCGACAGCGTGGCCGTACCACGCAACTGCTTCCGGTCGAAATCGACATCCAAGGCGAGCGCGATGTGCGTGACCCGGACGGCCGCCGGGGCGGCGAACGAATGGGCATCCCGGTCGGCAGCCGGCGGGGCGGCGAGCAGCAGCGTCATGGCAGGGAGCCAGGGCATATCGATGGGCCTCTGAAAAACTACGGGATTAAGCTCGCACCCAGTGCAATAAGCTCCGAAAGCCCAGGGACGAACGTCCCTGGGTATTCCGGCGATGCGATGTTACAGCGCGGCCGCCCCACCGGCCGGCAGTCGTAGCGTGAACACACCCCCGCCGCCGTCGGCCGACGAGACCGTCAGGTCGCCCCCGTGTTCAAGCAGTATTTTCCGGCTGACCGGCAGGCCGAGGCCCGTCCCCTTCGCGCCTTTGGTGCTGACGAACGGCTTGAACAGGTCGTCGGCCCGCACCGGGTCGACGCCGGGGCCGGTATCGGCCACCTCCACTTCGGCCCACTCACCCGCGAGCCTAACGGTTACCGTCACCCGCCGGATGTCGCACCCGTCGACCGCGTCGAGGGCGTTCGACACGACGTTCAAAAGTGCCCGGTGGAGGCCATCGGCGTCGCACGGCACCGCGGGCACGTCGCCGCGAACAAGCGTCACCTTGGCCCCGGCGTCGGCCGCCCGACCGCGGACGGTGTCGATGACATCCGCCGCGAGGGCGTTCAAGTCGGCCGGGTCGTACCCCGGCTCGCGCTCCTTGGAGTAGCTGAGCATGTCGAGGATCAGGTCGTCGATGCGCCCCTGGTTTCGCTCGACCAGCTTCCACCCCTTGGCCAGCAACTCGCGGTCGTCGTCGGCCATGCCTAACCTAATTAGATCGCCGCCGAACCGGACGCCTTGCATAATGTTCTTAACGTGGTGGGACATGGCCGCCATCGCCTGGCCGACGGCCGCGAGCCGCTCCGCCTGGACGAGTGCCTCGTAGTACCGCGTCTCCTCGACCGCCAAAGCGGCCTGGTGGGCGAGGGCGACGGCTAACATCAGGTGGTCGTCGGTGAAGCGGGAGCCGCCGGCCCCGGTCGTGTCCAGGAACAACGCCCCGACCGTCCCGTGCCGGCCGGCCATCGGGACGCAAATCACCTCCCGCAGGTGGTGCCGGGCGACGCTTTCCCCGCCCCGGAAGCGGTCGTCAGCGGCGGCGTCAGCGACCAACACGCCGTGGCCGTCGGCCAGCACATGATCGATGATGGTCCGGCTGACGACGAACTCGCCCACCCCGCCGGCCCGCCGGCCCCGCACCCCCTTCGGCACCAATTCGCCCGTGTCGGGGTCGCGGAGCATGGCCACCCCGTGGTCGGCGTCGGTCGTCCGCAGGACCAACTCCATGATCTTGCCTAACATCTCGTCCACGTCGAGAATCTGGCTGACCGCTGTGGCCGCCTCGTACAGCGCCGTCAGGCTGGCCAGCCGGCCACGGAGCCAGTCGGTGGCCGCCTGGTCCGGCCGGCGTAGCAGTTCCACCCCCGCCTCGGCAGCGACCGTCCGTACCACCGCCGACGAGTAATCGAGGGTGGGCCTTATGACCAGGGCCGGCGGCGGCACGTCGGCCGCATATACCAAAACCGTGTCACCGGCCTGCACCCGGTCGCCGGGGCTGAGGTCGGCGGCTGAGACCGCCTCACCGTTGACCAGCGTCCCGTTGCCGCTGCCCAGGTCCGTTAGGCGGCAGCCGGCGGGGTCCGCCCGCAGCTCGAAGTGCCGCCGGGAGACGCGCTCGTCACTCAGGCAGACGGCGTTCGCCGAGTGCCGGCCGACGACCGTGATCGGATGCGTCAGGGGGAACACCCGCCCGGCGTCCGGCCCGGCGGCGGCGGTCAGCGTCGGCATGGTGTCCCCTATTTCCGGGGCGTCAGGAACTGCGTTACGTCCAGCCCGGCCGGGCCGAGGTAGTGGTCGAGGAGGTCGACCCGGCCCCGCCCCTTGAGAGCCACCAACAGCCGGCCGACCTCGTCCCACCAAATAGTGGCCAGCGCCTCGGGCGTCCCCCCGGCCGTGCGGAACGATGTTAGCCGCGCCAAGAATACGGCCGCGTCCGCCTCGGCCAGTGACATCTGCCCGGCCCGGTACGCCGCCGCCTGCTGGCCCTGACTGAACCGGACCGTCTCCGCCGTCGCCGACCGCCGGCCGGCCGCCTGGCGGGCCTGGTTCTCCTGTGTCCGCACGGCCGTCTGGGCCTGGTTGACCGCATCGAACGCTTCGCGCACCTCGGCCGGGGCGGCCAGGCTTTCGACGCTCACCCGCTGGACCGCCACCCCCGGCCGGTGCGGGGCCAGCCGACCCGGCAGGCCGCCGGCCACCCATGCCGACAACCCGGCGTGGCCGGTCAACAGCACCCGGTCGACCCCCCGGCCGGCGGCCCACTCGGCCGCTAGCGCTTCCGCCTGCTTCACCAATAATGCATCGATCATTTCCCGCCCGGCCAGGTAGTCGTCGAGGTCCGCGTCGGTCGGGCCGACGGCGTACTCGACCACGAGCCTAACGGCGACGACGTTCTGGTCCCCGGTGAGCATCGTGACTCCGGCCGGGTCGTCGGCCCCGACCGTCACCTGCCGGGCGGTGCCGACTTGCACGCGGTCGAGGCGGTCGCACCCCCACGGCAACCCGACCCACAGCCCCGGCCCCGGCCGGGCAACGACGCGGCCGAACCGCCGCACCACCCCGCGCTCCCCCGGCCCGACCGTCGCCAGGCCGGTGCCCAGGTACGCGACCAGCGCGCCTAACATGACCACGGCGGCCCGCCGGGTCACTTCGGTGCCCCCTTCAGCGGGCCGGACGGCGGCCCGAGCAGGAGGTCGAACAGCGGGTGCCGGGTCGAGAGTAGCAGCACGTCGCGGGTGTCGGCGAGCATCGCCTGGTAGCTCTTGAGCTTCTGCAGGAAGACGTAGAACTCGCGGTCCTGGGCGTGGGCATTATTGCGGATCGCGTCGGCCTCGGCGTCGGCCTGGCCGTCGAGCCGCTGCTTGTCGGCCCGGGCCGTCGCCTCGATCGTCCGGGCGTCCTTCTCCGCGCGGCTCAGGATGTCCGCCGCCTTCTGCCGCCCCTCACTCTCGTAGTCGGCGACCTTCCGCGCCCGCTCGCTGCGGATGCGGTCGGCGATGCTAGCCCTAACGGCGTCGGGGTAGCGGAACCGGCGGACGCGCAGGTCGACCACCTCGACACCGTACTCGGCCCGGACGGCCGCCCGCAGGTCGTCGGGAGAGCCGGGGGCGCCGAGCAGCCGGCGACGGAACTGGTCCGTCCGGGCGTCGAGGGCCGCGTCGTCGGCGACGGCGATGAGGGCGTCGAGCGGCAGGGTGGCGACGGCCGTAGCCAATCGCGCCCCGACCCGCGGGCCGATCACCCGCCTAACCTGGTCCGGGGTGCCGAGCGTCCGGACGAACGTGTCGGCGGCTGCCGCGTCCGGGACGCGCCAGGTGAAAAACGCATCGACGGCCAGGGTCTTGTCGATCGTCTCCCCGGCCGCGTCGCGGGTCAGCGATTCGACGGCCGGGAGGTCGACGGTTTGCAGCCGCCGGTCGATGCGGTGGACGCCGTCGACGGGCCACGGCCACTTGACGTGCAGCCCGGCGTCGGCCGACCCGTCGAGCGTCTCGACCGGTGCCCCGAACCGGGTGATGGCGGCGAACTCGGCGTAATCGACGGGCACCAGTGCCGTCCGACCCCACAGAATTAGGGCGACCGCGACGACGACCAGAAGCCAACGGCGCGGCGTCACCGTCGCCCCCCACCCGGCACGGCGGGCGTCAGGACCGGGACCAACGGAACGGGAATGGTCGGGTCGAGCAGCATCAGGTGCCGGCGGCCGGGCAGGTCGGCGGCGTCGACGAGTACCTTGTCCCGGCCCTGCAGCCCTCGCGTGACCGCTGCCAGCGTCAGCCGGAAATCGGTCAGCGCCCGCCGGTCGGCCAGGAGCGTCCGGCGGCGCTCGGCAATCGCCGCCTCGACGCCGGCTGGGGTTTCGCCAGCTGCCAACCGGCGGTCGCGCTCGCCGCCTAACGCCGCCTCGTCGGCGGCCGGCAGGGCCGACCGGGCCTGGACCCACGCCTCGAACGCGCTCCTGGCGGCCGCGGCGTCGGCCACCCGGGCGGCCGCGTCCGCCTCCGCTTCGCGGACCACCCGCTGGGCGTCCTCCGCCGCCCGCCCGCGCTGCCTGACGGCCTCGGCCGATGCGGCGTTGACCGCCTGGTCCCGCCGCTGGATCGCCTCGGCCACTGCGTGGTAGCTGGCTACGACCTCGGCCGGCGGGTGCAGGTCGTGGACGGTGACGCCGTCGACCCGGACGCCTAACCCGGCCGGCAGCCGCGTCCGCAGCCGGTCGGCGGCGCGGGCTTCGAGGGCCGCCCGGCCGGTCGTCAGCAGGTCGGCGAACACGGCCGCCCCGACCAACTCCCGCACCGCCGACTCGGCGGCCGCCCTCACCGCTGCGTCGGGGTCGCGGACGCCTAACCAGTACGCATGCGGATCGACCACCGTCAGCCGGACCGTCGCCAGCAGTTCGACCAGGTTGCCGTCGCCGGTGGCCACGATCGCCTCGTCGCCGACGCGGTCGATGTCGTCGGCGTGGGCCGACTCCCACGTCAAGCCGCCGGCGTCCCCGCGCAGCCGGTCCTGCTCGGCCCGGACCGGGGCCAGTTCCGCCGCCCGCTCGGCGGTTTGCCGGCGGAACCCGAGTTCGACCAGCCGCGGCTCGTGGGGCCGGTATCGCGTGACCGTTTCGACCGGGGCCGGCCAGCGCATGTGCAACCCCGGCGTCAGGTCGGCGCGGACGGCCCCGAACCGCTGGACGATGCCGGCCTCCGCTGGGCCGACCGCCGTCAGCCCGGACGCGATCCACACGAGTAAGGACGCCCCGGCCAAACCGGCCGCGACCGGCTTCCAGTGGTGGCCGAGGGCGTGCAACGCCTCGTCGGCGTCGAGCCGTTCGAGCGTGGCGTTGACGCCAACGGTCGTGCGGGTCAGCCGACCGGCCGGCCGCTCGAACGCCAGCAGCCGCATCGAGTTGGCGAGGACTAACAACGCCCCGAACTGGTGGAACACGGCCCCGGCCAGGGGGGCGCTCTCGAACCACGCGGCCGACGGGGCGGCCAGCGGCCAGACCCACCCCGTCAGGACCACCCCGACGAGGTTCAGGCCGAAGCCGAAGTAGAGGATGTTCTGCCGGATGACGCGGACCGTCTCCCGGCTGAGCCTCACGAGCAGCGGCAGGGGCCGCAGCGGTTCACCTAGGAGGACCACGTCGCCCGCCTCGGCCGCGGCCGCCGGTCCGGCCCCGACGGCGATGCCGACCGCGGCGCGGGCCAGGGCCGGGGCGTCGTTCAGCCCGTCGCCGACGAACGCGGTGTTTTCCCCCAGGTGGGCGGCCTTGTCGGCGGGCAACAGTTCGGTGTGGACCGCGCCCAGTGGCAGCCCGGCGACGGCCGCGGCGGTCCGGTCGCCGGTCAACAGCGTCAGCGGGAACCCCATCGCGGCGAGTTCACTTAACACTCCCGCGGCTTCCGGCCGGAGCGTGTCGCGGACGCCGACGGCCCCGAGCAAAACTCCGTCCCGCGCCACCAACAGCCCGCTCTGCCCGGCGGCGGCCAACCCGGCGAGCCACCCCGCCGCGTCGGCCGGCACCGATACGCCCTCGCCTTCCAAGAACCGCCCGGACCCGGCTCGAATGACCCCGCCGGCGGTCGTCGCCCGGACGCCCAGCCCCGGCACGGCGGCGAACGCGGTCACCTCGGCCACGTCCAAATTGCGCACGCGGGCGGCGGCCACGATCGGGGCGGCGACCGGGTGTTCACTGCGGGCTTCGGCCGTCGCGGCGGCGCTCAAGAGTTCATCGGGGGAGACGCCGGCGACCGGGCGGAGGTCGCCGAGGTCGAGCTTGCCAGTGGTCAACGTGCCCGTCTTGTCGAATGCGAACGCGGTGACGGCGGCTAATCGCTCCAGGGCCGCGCCCCCTTTCACGAGGACGCCGGTCCCGGCCAGCCGGCCCAGCGCGGCGACGACGGCCGCCGGGGTGGCCAGGACCAGCGGGCAAGGGCAGGCGACGACCAGCACCGCCAGCGCCGGGTAGGCAGCCAACCGGGCACTCGCGGCGAGGCTCAAGCGTGGGGCGTCCGGCACGCCGGGACTGACGGTGCCGACGTTCAGCATCACCTGGAAGGCGAACGTCACCCCGGCGAGGGCGAGGACGACGGGCAGGAAGTACCGGGCCAGCCGGTCGGCCTGTCGTTCGGCCGTCCCCTTGGTCCGCAAGGCTTGCTCGGTGAACGTCAGCACCTGGCCGGCGACGGTGTCCGTCCCGACGCGGGTGACTTCGACAGTCAGCGACCCGGCCGGGACGACGCTGCCGGCGAGGAGCGCGTCGCCCGGCCCCTTGTCGATGGGCAGGCTTTCCCCGGTGAGGGCGACGACGGTGACGGCCGCGTGCCCGCTGGTGACGAGGCCGTCGGCCGGAACCTTGCCGCCGGACTTCACCACGACCACATCGCCGGCCATGACATCCCGCGTGAACGTGCGGACTTCGACGCCGTCGCGCAGCACCCAGCAGCGGTCGGGGAACAGGCCGGCCAGGGCGGACAGCGACCGTTGCGTGCGGCCGAACGTCCAGGCTTCGAGGCATTCGCCGACAAGGCCGATGACGACGACCTCGGCCGCCACGACCGGCTCACCCAGCAGAATGGCGGCGACACAGGCGAACGCCACGGCCAGGTCGGCCCCGACGCGGCCTTGCATCAGGTGGTCGAGCGCCCCGTGCAGGGTCCGCGCCCCGCCGACGATTGCCGCCACGAGCGCGAACCGGACGCCGAACAGCTCACGCCCGACGGGGGATGCGACGCCGATCCACCCGGCGAGCGGGGCGGCAAGGTCGAGGGCGAGCAGCCCCGCGGCCGCGGCGGTAAGGGCGTACAGGCCGACGGGGGGCGGCGAACGCAACGGTCGATCGGGGGTGAACTCGCGGTGCATGGCGCGTCCACGAGGGGCGAGGCGGGAGGGGGTCACGCTATGCCGGCGGCGGGGTGGCGGCAAGGAATGGGGCTGGTCGTTGACGCGGGTCGGGCGGGCGGCGATCGTGGGCAAACCCCGTTCGGGGCGGCCCCCATTCCCGGGGTGCGACCATGACCCCGGCCCTGTTTGTCGGCCTCGCGCTCTTGTCCGCCCCAGCCCCTCTGCCGAAGGGGGCCGTCGCCCGGGTCACGCCGCCGCTGGCGTGGCGGGCGAGTCCGCAACTCGCCCCCACCGGCGACCGGCTGGCCGTCTTGGCCCAGAAGCGCATCCTCATCATCGACGTGGCGACCGGGGCGACGCGCGAGATCATGGACGCCGACCGGACCCGCTACCACAACCCTCACAACAAAGGCAGTCTGACGGTCGCCTTCGTCCCTGCCGGGTCCGAACTGTTCGTCGGCAACTACACGAGCGCCGTCCCGGTCTACGACCCGCGGACCGGCAAGCACCTGCGCGACGTGCCGGTCCCACTAAAAAAAGCTCAGTTCCCCGGCAAGCCGGACGAGCCGTCGTTGGTCTGGGAAGTCCACCCGACGCCGGCCGCCGGGGGCGTGCTCTTGTTCACGACCGGCACTGGCGCGGAGCGACTACTCGCCAAGGATCAGTGGGTGGCGCTCGGCGGGGGCGGCGGCTGGGTGACCAGCGTCACCCGGAACGGACGGTTCGTCGGCACCGTCGACACCCAGGCTAGGCCGTGTGGACACGAGGTAGGTGGCCTGGGTATGCGGCGACCTTGGCAGGCGTCCGGCATCGGCCAAGCGGCTGCCCTGCTGGCGGGCCACCGGCCGGCGGCGGTCGTCGCCGACGAGGGGCACAACTCGCAGGCCCGGGTCGAGCGGATCGAGGCCCGCGGGGCGACGGCGGTGACCCCGACCCAGCGGACCCAGAAGGCCCAGCGGGTCGTCGACCCGGACCTGTACCGGGAGCGGAACCTGGTCGAGCGGTTCTGGTCGAGGGCGAAGCCGTTCCGGCGGGTGGCGACCCGGCACGACACGAAGGCCGCCAACTTCCTCGCCTTCGCGAAGGTCGCCGCCGTGATGGTGATGCTGAAGTGACCCGGCCAGCGCATACCTCCCAGCCTCGTGTCCATACGACCTACTGACCGGCAGGTTGCGACCCCTGTGAACGCCGCCGGATCGTCATAGCCTGTTCCGGATGAGGACCAAAGGCACTGCCGCTGAGTTGGAAGCCCGCCGCCGACTCGCTGTTGAGCGGGTGGCCGGCGGGTGGAGGCGGAAGGACGTGGCCGCCTTCCTGGGCGTCCACCCGGAGACGGTCGCCGAGTGGGTCCGGGCTCACGAGGCCGGCGGCGACATGGCCCTGGCGGCCAAGCCCCACCCGGGCCGGAAGCCGTTCCTCTCCCCCGGCCAGGAGAAGACCGTCCTCGGGTGGCTGGCCGACCCGCCGACCACGCACGGGTTCCGCACGGACCTGTGGACGGCCCGCCGGTTGGCCGAGTTGGTCGAGAGGAAGCTGAAGGTCAAGTTCCACCCGCACTACTTCCGGGAGTGGCTGACCCGGCGGGACTACTCGCCCCAAGAGCCGGCCCGGCGGCCCCGCCAGCGGGACCAGGCGGCGATCGACCGGTGGGTCAAAGCGGACTGGCCCCGGCCCAAGAAAAGGCCCGCCGGCGGAAGGCCCACCTCGTGCTAAGTGACGAGACGGGACTGCTGCTCAACCCCCTGGTCCGCCGGTCGTGGGCACCCAAGGGCCGGACGCCGGTCATCGGCGGGGACGGCGGCCACCGCAAGAAGGTGAGTGTCATCGGGGCCGTCGGCGTGTCGCCGACCGCCGGGCGGCTCGGCCTGTACTTCGCCACCCTGGCGGACGGGTCCTTCACCGCCGATGCCGTCGTCGGGTTCCTGCGGGACCTCCTGAAGCAGTTGCGGGGTAACGTCGTCGTGGTGTGGGACGGCGGGCCGCACCACAAAGGGCCCCTCGTCCGGGCGTTCCTGCGGCGGAACAAGCGGCTGCGGCTGGAGCGCCTGCCGGCCTACGCCCCGGACCTGAACCCGGTCGAGGCCGTGGGGGCGTGGCTCAAGTACGGGGTGCTGGCCAACCACGTCCCCGACGGCCTGGCCGACCTGGACGCCGAGGTGGCCGACCGGCTGATCGAGCTAAAGTTCGACCCGGGGCTGCTGCGGGTCCTGTGGGGTCGGTCCGACCTGCCGTTCCCCACGAAACGACGGGTCATACGGCTCCCAGGTAGTTTCTTCCCGGCGGGCGGCTCGGCCGCTATTGTGACCTCCCCGGCAGGAGGTCGCTATGCACGTCGAGCCGCACCACACCCCGGACGGACTGGCCGCGATGGCCCG
>JAABUN010006103.1_pt1 | contig 14201 bp, 16 predicted proteins | sample 5559311 | NCBI WGS metagenome assembly JAABUN01 (sample SAMN10711877, study PRJNA513370) | rock metagenome | isolation source: Antarctica rocks | place: Antarctica: Victoria Land, Siegfried Peak sud | reverse complement strand
ACCCCCCGGATCATCAAGGACAGGGGCAGTAAGTCATACCAGGTCCGGCGACCGCGGCTCCCTGGACTAGGAGCCCACTAGCAAGGTAACGGGGACAATGGCGGCATGCACGTTGCTGTGGTGGAAGTCCGGGACTGTCCGCACGCCGCTGAGGCCGCCAGGCTGCCGACGCGCTGCATCTGGTCGGCCGCGGGCAGATCCAGGTCGACCGTGTCGTGGTGACCACCGTTCAAGATGCCGAACGGCTGGGAGCGCCCGGGTCGCCGACTATCTTGATCGATGGTCGCGATCTCTACCCTTCCCCGCGCCCTACTACCCGCGACGGGCTCGTCTGCCGTCTCTACCCGACACCCACGGGCCTGTCCGGCGCACCCACCGTCGACCACCTCGTTCAAGCTCTATCCGCCTTGGAGGATCGGTGACCGGTGACCCACGACCCTGTCGACGCCGTCCTCGGTATACAGGTGTGCGGCTGCTGCGGCCGCGACCTGCCCCGAAGGCGTCTCGCCGAGCTCGGCCTCACCCCGGGCGTGTACATCTGCCGTGGCTGCGCACTATGGGCGGCCCGGCGCGCACACTGACCAACCCCACGCCAAATGATGCGGCGCATAAGGGCCCGCCGCCGCCGGCAGCGACACAACGCCGTCCTCAGCGCGGTACCGATCCTGCCCAGCAGCGACCTGAACCGGACGGAGTCCTTCTACACCGCCCTCGGCTTCACAACTGGAAGCCGCGACACCGGATACCTCGCGCTGCACCACGGTCGGGCCGCCTTCGCCCTGGTCTGCGCGTCGTACTGCTTTGGCATGACAGCCACCTTCCCAATGAAGGAGGTGTGCATCAAACCCGGGATGGTTCAGGATCACCAGGGCCGATGATGAGGCCCGGTCTCAATCCTGAGAGAGAACTTGAACAGACTCGACCTGGCCCGCTCTTGCTCTAATTGACCGCAAGGGTGCAGTGCGCAACTACCAGAACGCGACGGACTCGCGGAGAGACGTTAGCGAGATGGCCAACTGCTTGCCAATCCCCCCAATCATGGACGGACGTCAGCGGACGCTGCTAGCCAAACTGCTAGCCAATCGCCCCGATCATCGGCACACATCCGCGGACATACAGACACGTAGTTTAGGCGCAACTAGCCGCCCGTCAGGCGTGACCTGATGCCCTGACACGGAAGAGGTCACTGGTTCGATCCCAGTATCGCCCACCAGCATCACCCCTGCTCAGCAGGGTTTCCGGCGGTTTTCTACCTAGGTGAATCTGGGTCCTTGGAGGCTTTGACTCCAACGTTGACCCCAACGCAAAATGCGGGACCCGAGAACACCCGAGACAGCCCAGCTAGGGCTGCCCGCGCGACCTCGTCGCTCAGATGGGCGTAGGTGTCGGCCGTGACACGAATGTCGGCGTGCCCAAGCAACGTGCTCACCACCCCCTTCAGATGCACTCCCGACTCGAGCATCGCCGTTGCCGCACTGTGCCGCAGTGAGTGCACGTTGACTCCTACGAGGCCTAACTGCGCAGCGGCCACGTTCACGGCGCGGAGCACGTTCCTAGGATCCATTGGCTGACCCGTGTGGGTCGTGAAGACCGCATCGGTCTCCCTCCAAGCGTTAGCCGCTCGCCGCCGGTCTGCAGCCTGCGCCCGCCGTTGCTCGGCCAGCAGGGTGAGCGCCTCTGCGGACAGAGGCAGGGTGCGTCGAGAATTGACGGTCTTAGGCTCGGTCGTGACGAGCTGGCCGTCCACCGGGTGAGCGTGCCGGTGATGCGAAGCGTGCTGCGGTCGAGGTCGATGTTCGACCACCTGAGGGCCAGCGCCTCACCCTTCCTCAGTCCCAGGTAGGCGATCAGCGTCACGACCGCTCGTAGCGGCCGCCCGACAACCGGTCGAGGAGCATGCCACCTCAGCGATCGACCAAGCCACACCGCCCCGCCTCCTTCTCCCGGCCGGCCCGTTACCGACCGCTGATAACGCTAGGAGTTGACGTAGCGACAAGGTCAAGCGGCAGAGCGAAGTCGATCCCAAAGAGGGCCTGTCTCCTTCAGGGAAGCTCTCGCGCGGCAGACCTGAGCCCGTTCGATCCCGCAGCGATCGATCTGAAGATGGCATCGAGGACTGGACCCGACGGGGTTCTGCCCGTCCCGCTCATTGGTCCCCTTCGGCGACCCTTGAGCCGTCTTTTTCTACGCGATCAGCCCCGCTAGGGCCTGGTCTGTCATTCTGGCGTTGTGGGTGAGGCTCTGAGTCGGCGTCCGACCTTGGTGATCGTGAGCGGGCCAGGTGGTGCGGGCAAAACCACCTTGGCGCGCCGACTTGCTGAACGAATCGGATGCCCAACAATCTGCCGAGATGAGCTCAAAGAGGGGATGGTTGCTGCCACCCCGGATTTCGTTCCAGCGGTCTCCGACCCCTTGACTGTACGAACCTATGGCCTGTTCTTCGCCGTGATTCAGCTCCTCCTCGAGCACGGCGTCACGCACGTGGCCGAGGCGTCGTTTCAGCATGAGAACTGGAGCCGGAAGCTCGAGCCGCTACGGCAGGTCGCCGAACTGCGTATCCTCCGCTGTCAAGTCCTGCCCGAGCTGCGCCAAGCTCGGGCTGCAGATCGACAGCGTCGGCAGCCGACCCGTGCCGCCCACGACGACGCAGGCTACTTCTGCGGAAAGCAGCAATCGTTCGACCCCATCCATATAGACGCGCCGACTCTGGACGTCAACACCTCAGACGGCTACGACCCTGATCTCGCTGCAATCGAGGCCTTCGCCCGCACGGTAGGGCCCTTCTAGCAACCGAGCCTGCGACACGACTCTGTCCCGGTAGCTAGTCGCTCAGCGGGACGGCCTCGAACGGCCTAGCCTTTCTGATAGGGGAGCCGGAAGCGGTCAGGGCGGACGCCGCTCAACTGCTCGGCAGGGACTGCTTCGACGAGCTCGGTGGCGACGAGGCGGCCCGTGACCGGTCCGAGGGTGATCCCTGAGTGCATCACCGCCACGTAGACACCCGGGAGATCCGGCAGAGGTCCGATGATCGGCAGCCCGTCCGTCGGCATCGGTCGTTGATCGACTCGCACGTCAATCAGTCGTGCATCCTGCCCGCCCTGGAAGGTATCCGCGAGCCGCCGTGCGTGTCCTGACCCGTTTGCCGCAACTCGCTCTGGGTAATCTCGCCGGCGTACTCCCCGGCCACCAGCAAGCAACCGTCGGACTGACGGGCCTCGAACTGCGGACAGGCCACCAAAGTCCGGACCAGCCCACGCGGAGCGGTGAAGCGCGACAGCAGCGCCGGAGCGGGAGCCACCGGCAGTTCGACTCCGAGCGGAGCGGATAGCAGCGGTGTGCCAGCCTCGGTGGCGAGGACGACCGTGCGGGACGCGACGGAGCCCGAAGAGGTGTCCAGCCCGACGACCGCACCGCCCTGCACGCGGAGCCGCATGACAGCCACACCGAGCCGAACGTCAGCGCCGTGCCTGCGCGCTTCCTGCAGCAGCGCCTCGGTCACGGTGATCGGGTCGACCGCTCCGTCGGTGCCCTTCAGCACCGCTCGCTGCGGGGGTCTGCGCAGGTTCGGCTCCCGTTCGCGAACGTGTGCCTCGTCCACGACCCGTTCGTCGGGCCCCAGGGCGGCGAGGTCATGAAGCGCGCCCTCGCCCCAGGCCAGCGAGCCGGTCCAGTGCACCTGCACATCCGGCACTTCGCGCTCGAGGCAGCTCCAGTTCTCCAACGCGGCTTGGCGCAGGGGCGTGCTGCCGTCGACAGCATCCCGCCCACCCGGGCCGCCGATCCAAGCAAAGGACGCCCCTGTCACTCCGGAGGCCGGCAACGAGGCGTCCAGCAGGACCACGTGAGCGCCCGAAGCCGCAGCGTGGTACGCCACGGAGGCTCCGACGATCCCAGCTCCAACGACGACGATGTCCACCACACAATCATCTTCGCCGACCGTCCCCGCATCCCAATCGGTTTTCGAACAGCCGTCCCGTTCACCGTTCCGCTTCCGGGATCTCAGTGCGGCGTCGGCAATGGCCGTACGATCGCTTGGGCCGCCCACGATGATGAGTTTTCGTCTCGCGATCGGTCACTAGCTGTGGCAGAGCAGCCTGCAGAAGGACGGAGAGCCCGATGTCAAGCTCAATGGTGAACTTCATCGCGATCATCGTCCGTCGCTTTGGTGCGATGAGCTTGAAGCCATGCTGATCTACTCGATGAGCGTCTCGGTGGACGGCTTTATCGCCGACCGCGCGGGCGCGTTCGGGTGGACGGTCCCTAACGAGGAGCAGTTTCGTTTCCACATTGCGCAGACCCGCGAGCTCGGTGGCTATCTGTGCGGCCGCAGGCTTTACCAGACCATGCTGCCGTGGGAAACGGATCCGTCGATGCGCGACAACGAGCTCGGGGCCGCGTTCGCCGACGTCTGGTGCGCTATCCCGAAGGTCGTCTTCAGCCGCACGCTCGACAGCGTTCAGGGCAACGCCCGGCTCGCCGAGGCGTCGGTGGCCGAGGAGGCCGTTGCGGCGCTTGACGCGACCGACAAGGACGTCTCGATCGGCGGCGCCGGCCTGGCCGCGGCAGCGATCGAGCTCGGCCTCGTCGACGAGCTGCGCTTGTTCCGCAATCCGGTCGTTGTCGGTGGCGGCACACCCTTACTGCCGCCGGTCACCGAAGACGTTCGGCTAGACCTGGTCGAGACCAGGACGTTCGGCTCGCGCGTGATCTACGAGCGCTACGGACGCGCCCGCGATGAGTCGGACTGACACCGCCGTCCGAGTCATCAGCGCCTCGCCGGACCGGGTATTCGCCGCGCTGACCGCCTCCGACGCGCTTGCCGTGTGGCTACCGCCCGACGGATGACCGGCCGGTTCGAGCACTTCGATGCGCGTCCCGGCGCAGTGCGGCGGCGATGGCCGCCTTCTCGCCCGGCATGGTCGCCAGACGGTAAGGCATCTGGGACTCGAAGACGCCCGAAGGCTGCGCCGTGATCCCGCCATGAAACTTGGTACGCCCCCCGGCGCTCGAGCTCATCGAGGTCGCGGTGGATCGTCACGATGCTGACGTCGAACCGGCTGGCCAGCTCCTGGGCGGTGGCCCAACCCGACTCCAACACAGCCTCGGTGATCAGCCGTTTCCGGATCTCGGTCTTGCGTTCGCGCGGACCCAGCGGCGCTGCGGAGTTGGCGGAGGGAGTAACCATGTCTCCTCGTGGCTCGCTCTGCAGATCGGCCGGACTCGAGGTTCACCCTCGAGTCCGGTTCGACCCTGTCGCGTGTGGCGATCATGGCTGGCAGCCGACCTGGGAGCTCGTCAGTTCGACAGGACGAAATTGTCCAGCTTGCCGGCGTTCTCCTTGGTGATCAGTACGCAGTCGATGGCCTGCTTCTCGTCAGCAACACCGGTCTTGCCCGTCTTTATGACACTGTCGAGCTGCGCAACCGCCTTGTTGGTCCCGGTCACGATGGGCTGGAGGACGGTAGCGACCATTTCGCCCTTTATCACCGCGTTGGCCGCGTCCTGGTTGCCGTCGAAACCCAGCACCTTAACCTTGTCGAGCTTCTTCGCATCCTTCAGTGCGTTGATCGCTCCAAGGGCCATCTCGTCATTGCCGGCGATGACACCGTTGACGTTCGGGTTCTTGGAGAGCAGAGCCTCCATCTTGTCCTGGCCTTGCTGGCGGTCCCAGTTGGCGATTTCCTTACCGACCCGCTTCAGGTCGGGATACTGGGAGATGACCGACTTGTAGCCGTCGGAGCGCACCTGCGCGTTGTTGTCGCTCGGCTTACCGAGAAGCTCGACGTAGGTGCCTTTGTAATTCATCGCCTCGGCCCACGCCTCTGCGCCGAGGGTGGCGCCCTGGGCGTTGTTGGACACGATCTGGGACTTGGCGAGCCCGGTCTTGCTGATCTCGGCGTTGACCAGCACCACGGGAATGTTGGCGTCCACGGCCTTCTTGACCGCCGCGACGCTCTCGTCGGCACCCGCCGGGTCCAACACGATCCCCTTGACACCGTCGTTGATCGCGGTCTCGATCAAGCTGTTCTGCTGTTCCGGCTCGTTCTTGTGCGCCGACGTGGTGGGCTTATAGCCCAGCTTCTTCACCGCAGCCACCGCCGTATCCACCTCGGCCTTCCAGTACGGGTTCGAGGGGTCGACCGTGATGATGGCGATCGTGCCGCCGGCCGCCGCAGGCGCACTGCTGGAGGACTCGGTGGCCGAAGCAGAGGCCGACGCGGACGTTGATGCCGACGTCGATGTTGAAGGCGCACCCGAGGCCGCCGGGGTGCCCGTCGAGTTGCCGCCGCAGGCGGCCAGGCTGAGCAGGGCTGCGACCGCGAACAGCGGCCGCAGTGTGAGGCGATTGGTCATGTGCTTCCTTTCACAGGGGCACGGAACGTTTCCGTGTCCAGTGGCGTACGTACGGAGGACCCGCACGACAGGTGCAGTACAGAGTGAGCGTTGACCCCTTCGACACCGGGGCAACCGAGTAGGCGGGAGAACTAGGGTCAGGCGCTGGTGCCGCTCGGGGTAGCCGGTTGCTGGTTGGCCTGCTTGACATTGGCGACCGCCTTTCTGGCGCCGCGCTGCTTCTGGACTATCTGTTGGATCTGGTCGACAGCGACGGCGAGGATGATGACCGCGCCGGTGATGACCTTCTGCCAGAAAGGGGACACGCCGACGATGACCAGGCCGTTGGCCAGGAAGCCGATCACGAAGGCCCCGATGATCGTGCCCCGGACGGTGCCGCGCCCGCCGGAGAGCGCCGCGCCGCCGATGACGACGGCGGCGATGGCGTTCAGCTCGTAGAACGTGCCGAGGTCAGCGGTTGAGGAGCTGATGTTGGCTACTTGGAGCACTCCGACCACGCCGGCACACAGTCCCGCCAGGACATAGATGCGGGTCTGGACGCGCTTGACCGGCACCCCGGACAAGTGCGCGGCACGTTCGTTGCTGCCGGTGGCGTACAGCCAGCGCCCGAAGGGGGTCCGGGTCAACATCACCGAGAAGACGATCGCGAAGATGATCATTACCCAGGCCGAGATGGGCAGCCCCAGTGGTTTGCTCGCGAAGACTTCGAAGAAGCCGGTGTTGTTGAGCGACGGCTCCCCGCTCAGCTCGTTGGTGATGTTCTGGCCGTTCAGCAGCACCTCGGTCAGCCCGCGAGCGACGTAGAGCATGCCCAGCGTGACGATGAAAGGGGCCAGGTTGAGCTTCGCGATCAGCAGCCCGTTGAGCCAGCCGACCAGCATGCCGACCCCGACGGAGAGAACGACGATCACCCACACCTGAGGAAACATGATGACGTCGGTCAGCGGCAGGTCCAGGCCACGAAAGAGGTTGCCGGCCACGGCCCCGGTCAGCCCGACGGTCGAGCCCACCGAGAGATCGATGCCCCCGTTGAGAATGACCACCAACATGCCCAGGGCGATGATGGCGTTGAAAGCCACCTGCTTAGTGATGGTGGTCAGGTTGCCGGCGCTCAGATAGTTGTCGCTCAGGACGGCGAAGATCACCACGATGATCACCAGGGCGATCAGCGCCCGACCTTCGACGAGGAGGGCGTTGAGATTGAGTGCCCGAGCAGGGGTGCGTTTGCCTGCCGTCGGGCCGGTGCCCGCAGGGGCTGGCGTAGTCGTAGTCGTGCTCACGGTTGGGCTCCGATCGAGTGGGTTCCGTTGTGCTCGCCGGGGGCGGCCTTCGCGGTGTGGTCGTCGGCCTCGTGCTCGCCGGATGCGGCCATGATCTCGTCGCGGGTACAGGTGCGCGGGTCGAACTCCCTAACGATCCGACCCTTGCTCATCACCACGACGCGGTGGGAGGCGGTGATGGCCTCGCCGACCTCGGACGTGACGTACAGCACCGCCAGGCCTTTGCCGGCCTCGCGGAACAGCAGTGAGAAGATCTCGCCTTTCGCGCCGACGTCGATGCCACGCGTGGGTTCGTCCAGCAGCAGCACCTTGGGGTCGGTCAGCAGCATCTTGCCGATCACCACTTTCTGCTGGTTGCCGCCCGACAGCGACGTGATCAGAGCCCCCGGACCGGCGGTCTTGACCCGGACGTCGGCGATCTCGCGGGAGATGTTGTCCCGCTCAACGCGGCGGTTGATGAACGACCTTTTCACCGACGAGAGCAGGCTGGGCAAAGACAAGTTCTTGCCCACGCTCATCATCTGGATGAGCCCGTCGCGCTGCCGGTCCTCGGGGACCAGCCCGAGTCCCAGGGCGATCCGCGCGGCGATCGTTCGGCCGGCGAGATCCTCGCCTCCCAGCAGCACCCGCCCTCCCGAGATCGGGTCACGGCCCGCGAGAGCCTCCAACAGCTCTGTGCGGCCAGCGCCCATCAGCCCGTAGACGCAGACGATCTCGCCCTGCCGCACGTCCAAGGACACCTGGTTCACCGCAACCCGCCCCGTCTCGGGTTCAGCGACCGTCACCCCTTGGATGTACAGGGCCACCTCCCCGTAGTCGCGCGGGGCGTCGCGGAAGTCGTAGTCGGCTTCGCGGCCCACCATCTGACGGACGACCCAGCCGAGGTCGATGTGCTCGGCCCGCTCGGTGGCCACCAGAGCCCCGTCGCGGAGGACCACCGCGTAGTCGGCGATCTCGATGGCCTCCTCCAGGTGGTGGGAGATGTACACGATCGCGACACCGTTGGCCGTCAGGTCCCGGATGACCTTGAACAGGACCTCCACCTCGCTGGCGCTGAGTGCTGACGTCGGCTCGTCCATGATCAGGATGCGGGTGTCGGCGGCCAAGGCCCGGGCGATCTCCACCACCTGCTGCTGACCAACCCTCAGGTCCTGCACGAGCGTGCCCGGCCGGATCGGCTCCTCCAGACGCTCCATCAAAGCGGCGGTGATGTCGCTTTCGCGGGCGTAGTCGACGCCCCCGGTACGGGTCCGCAGCTCGCGCCCGATGAAGATGTTGTCCCTAACGCTCAGGTTGGCACAAAGGTTCAGCTCCTGGTGGATGATGGAGATGCCCCGCGCTACGGCGTCGCTGGTCGAGTCCAGGCCGACGACCTCACCATCGAGCTCCAGATGGCCCCCGGTGGGGGTCTCCACTCCGGAGAGGATCTTCATCAGCGTCGATTTCCCAGCCCCGTTCTCACCGAACAGCACGGTGACCTTGCCGCGGCGGACCTCGAAGTTCACCCCCTTGAGGGCCCGCGTCACCCCGTAGGTCTTGCTGATGTCGACGGCCTTCAACACGACATCGTCGGACAGGGTGTCTCCGAAGCCCAACCGGGGGGTGCCCACGGCACCGAGGCCGGTGGTCACGACGCCGCCCTAACGGTGACCAGCTGCACGTTGATCGGCTTCGCCTTCGGCGGCGGCGAACCAGTGTCCAGCACGTTGACGACACCAACCACTGTCACCTTCTTGCCCGTCAATGCGGCGGGATCCTTTAAGTCTGCCTTGAGCTGGGCCTGGATCAGTTTCTTGAGCTCGTCACCGACGTACTGGTATTCGGTCTGGCCGGGAGCGTCGGCGAACTTGAACCCCATCGCGTCCCGCAGCACACTCCCGTTGATGGCTGTGCTCAACGGCACCAGGACGGGCGTCTCGGCCGGCAGGCCGGGAACCTTCAGCCGCAGGGAGTCTGGTGAGGCCTGGGTGACGGTGGCTGTGGTGGTGACGAAAAAGACATAGGCGTTGTCGGCGGGTGAGACGGCTTTGAACTTGGCGGCCGCCGCTTTCGGGTCGGACTGGATAGCAGGCAGCACCTCACTGAGTTGTTCAACCTGACCAGGAAGATCGGTCTGCGCTTTCTTGAACAGCTCAGCCGCCGTCTGCTTCGCGTCGAACTTCTTCGGTCCGACTGCGGCAACCTCGGCGGGAGTCAAGAACTTGGTACTCAACACCATGGCGACCAGCAGCGCCACTATCAGCCCAATGCCGATCAGACGGGCTAGTCCGAGGGAACGATGCGGTCTTTGCATCAAACGTGCTCCTTGGGGCAGACCGGGCGTCGCGGCGATGCGGCGACCGGTGTTCGGGACAACCGATCGAGAACTTACAATATCTGAAGCAGCTCTTACCAGAACTTTGAAAGTTGTCACCAATGTTGCATCAGTACCAGTGGCGTCGACCGTCGAGCTGGCGATTCCGAAGCTGCGGGAGGCACCACCCCGGGGCGCATCTCGCACCTGACACCGTGGGACGGCGACGACTGCCACAACATGGATGCCTGGGAGAGCGAGGAGGTCTTCAACGCCTTCGGTGAGAGCCGGCTCGGTGCGGGATCGCCTTACGGCACGGTCGTCGTCTCCTCAACTTGCGTAGGACGCCTGAGCGGTCCAAGCCAAGCACCCGCCCCGATCCGATCCGGCACAGACGACCATGGTTTGGTAGTAGCCCAACATCGAGATCACGGGAGGTCGAGAGAGCCGTGGCCGGTGATGTGCGCCCGTTCGTCTTGAGCATCCCCGACGAGGCCCTGGACGATCTCCGGGACCGCTTGAGCCGTACGCGGCCGCCCGAAAACGAGAACGTGTCGGGACACGACGGCTCGCCTGACTGGTCCCAAGGACCGCCGCGCAGCTACGTCGTCGGCCTTCTTGACCACCGGGCGCGCGGCTATGACTGGCGACGGGTCGAGGCCGAGCTCAACGCGCACGGCCACGCACTGTGCGAAGTTGACGAGCTCGACCTCCACCTCCTACACGTGCGCTCACCGCGCAGACGCCCGGCCGCTCATCCTCACCCATGGCTGGCCGAGCTCGGTCATCGAGCCATTGCAGTGCAGGTCATGGACGCCCTCGCGGACCCGCCTGGGCCAGAACTCCCGGCGTTCCACGTCGTCGCGCCTTCGCTGCCCGGCTTCGGATTCGGTGGCAAGCCCACAGCGACGGGATGGAACGTCGACCGGACCGCGGACGCGTGGGCCACACTCATGACACGGCTGGGCTACGACCGGTTCTTCGCAGCAGGCGGCGACTGGGGTGGACGAGTCACCGCCGCGCTCGCACGACGTCATCCCGACCGGGTCGCGGCCCTGCACAGCTTCACCCCATACGTCGTCGAGCCCAATCCGCCGGGCCAGCTCACGGCCGAGGAGGAACGGTGGTTGGCGGCCACCCAGGAGTTCCGGCGGGTCGGCGGCGGCTACTCCCTGGAACAGTCCACCCCCCCCCGCAGACGGTCGGCTACGCCCTCACCGACTCTCCGGTTGCGCAGCTGACCTGGCTGCTCGACAAGTTCTGGGCCTGGACCGACCACGACGCCGATCTTGAGAGCGCCATCAGCCGCGACCGGATGCTCGACACGGTCAGCATCTACTGGTTCTCGGCGACCGGTGGCTCCTCAGCGCGCTTCTACTAGGAAAATTTTCCGCCCGACAACTCCGGCGCAGTGACCGTGCCGTCGGCCGCGACGGTCTTCCCGGCCGACATCGAGAAGGTGCCGCGGCCCTGGATCGAGAGCCGCTTCACCGACCTGCGCTACTTCCACCAGGCCACGCGTGGCGGCCACTTCCCCATGCTTGAGGTGCCGGACTCCTACGTCGAAGAGATACGGCAGAGTCTCGGACCCATCTCATGGTGAGCAGGTCAGTCGCATGACCAGCCCCCGCGGAGCGGCACCAGGCCCAGACGAGACGTCCGACGCCGACCGACTCGCCCTCGTCCGTACCGAGACCCGGTTCGAGCTCGACCTGCTCCACCAGCGCGTCAACGCGCTGCTTGCGGCCGAAGCGTTCCTGACCATCGCCTACACGGCAGCGATGAGCAACGGCGCGGCGTGGGGCCGACCTTTCGCCACGGTCGCTGCCCCGGTGCTATCGGTCCTAGGTCTGCTGCTCGCCCTGCTCCTGCTACCAGGTGTGAGGGCGACCGCCCGTATCGTGCTGACTCAGACCGCCCTCCAGGAACAACTCGTCGAACGCCTACCTGGATCTGCGCTAGCCGGCTACTACGGTAACGCCGGCCGCCCGTCCGCGCTGTTTGACCAACGCCGCAGCCTGTTGTTCTTCCAAGCGGTACCGATCCTCTTCTCGGTGGTCTGGACCGTCCTCTTCGTCTTGACACTGGTCCTGCTGTGACGATCGCCAGTGACGGAAGCCGCGGCAGCGGTCAGCCGGAGCCAACCGGCCGACCAGCCAGGTCGGCTCGGCCGCGCGCAGCGCGTCCCAGTCCAGGTGAGGCAGAAGCTCCACAGCGAGTTCCCCGCCCAGGGCGGCACCACGGCGGCAATGCCAGGATCGGTCAGCATCTCGCTCAGCTCTGCGGCACACGCGCGGGCTGGAGCGCTGACCAAGCCCTCGCCGTTCAGGCATGAGCCGAGCACACCACGTCGTAGCCGCCGCGCCGCAACTGATCCACGGCGAAGTTCAAGCGAGCGCGCAGATCTGCCGGCACCCCGAGCGACGGAGCCCCCACCCCTATGCGACTACCGGCCTGCAGCGGGGCGGGGTAGCGCAACCACATGCCCCGATCCTGCACTGCGCCGCAGCAGCCTCTGGCAACTGACCACCGATGACGGCCCGGGAAGCAGCAGTCGGTTACGCGCACGGTCGACAGTCCGCTTACCGTTGGTCGATGGACTCATCGCGCAACGCTCAGGATGCCGGCAGCAGGGTCGAAGATGGGTAGAGGCGTTGGAGGCGTCCTGGAAGGTTAGGGCGGTGTCGATGATGGCGTCGGCCTCCAGGACCCTCAGCGAGTAGGTGACCGAGGGTTTACTTAGACCACCGCGGGTAGTAGGCGCCCTGCTCAGCTCTTAATGGCCCCCCCGGTCAAGCCGGCCACAAAGTGGCGTTGCAGGGCGAAGAAGATCAACAATGGGGCCAGGGTCGCGATAGTCGAGGCAGCCATCAGCGGACCGATGTTCGGGTCGTGCTCCCCGATCAGAGAGGCCAAGTTGACGGTCGCCGTGGTCGAGTCGGAGCTCAGGAACACGAGGGCGAACAAGAATTCGCCCCAACAGACGATTAAGGTGTAGGCGCCGACCGAGACCAACGCCGGCCGGACGATGGGGAGCACGACCGACCACAATATCCGCGGCCGGCTCGCTCCGTCGACCAGAGCAGCCTCGGTCAGCTCCGCCGGAAGGCTCCGGAAGAATCCGACGAGCATCCACACTGCAACCGGCAGAAACATCATGCTGTAGACGCCGCCCAGCCCTCCGATCGAGCCGGTCAGCCCGATCTTGTTCCCGAGCAGGAAGATCGGTACGAGTGTCGCTGTTTGCGGGAGCAGCTGGGTGAACAGCGTCAGTCCTAGGACACCGGTGACGCCGGGGAACCTCCACTGGGTGACGGCGTAGGCCGCGGCCGAGCCCAACAGAAGCACCAAGAGCGTCGTCGGCACAGCGACGAGCGCGGAGTTCACCGTGGCTGCGAGAAGTGAACCGTCGTTCAGCGCGGCCCGGAACTGCGCGAGCGTGGGCTCATGCGGATACAAGGTCGGACGCAGTCGTCCGAGCTCCTGGTCGGACTTGAATGCCGAGGCGACCATCCAGTACAGCGGTGCGAGGGCAAAGGCCAGCGCGGGGATGATCACCAGCCATCGCGCGGCCGACCAGAGTCGCAGCTGGTGGCCCGATCGCGGGGCTGGCTCGGTGACGGTGGTGGGCGGTGCTCTGAGTGTTGCGGTCCTCATGAGGCATGCCTCCGTGAGGCGAACGCGTAGACCCCGATGGCGACCGCCATCAACACGAACGACACCACCGACAGGGCAGCTCCCTGGTCGAAGCGGTTGTAGACGAAAGATGTCCGATAGATATCGAAGGCCAGGGTGGTCGTCGCCTGCCCGGGCCCTCCCTGGGTCATTGCGTACGACAGGTCGAAGTAGTTGAACGTCCAGATAAACGCGAGCAGCGCCGTCAACACCAGCACGTTCCGCAGCCCCGGAAGGATGACGTGCCGGACCCGCTTGAGGTAGGTGGCACCATCCAAGGCGGCCGCCTCGTACAGCTCGGACGGGATGGCCTTCAGCCCGGCCGACAGCATCAACATCCAGAACGGCACGCCCTTCCACACGTTGGTCAAGATCAGCGCTGGCAGGGCCGTCCGGGGATCGCCCAGCCAGTCGTGGCCTTCGGCGCCGAACCAGGCCAACAGCTCATTGGCCAGCCCGCCGATGGGATTGTAGATCGCCAGCCAGATCGCACTGATTACGACTCCGGGCATCACCCACGGTGTGAGCAACAACGTGCGGGCCAGCGTGATCCCGCGCCCCGGACGGTCGAGAGCCAAGGCCAGCACCAACCCGATCGC
>JAABUN010006102.1_pt1 | contig 14202 bp, 14 predicted proteins | sample 5559311 | NCBI WGS metagenome assembly JAABUN01 (sample SAMN10711877, study PRJNA513370) | rock metagenome | isolation source: Antarctica rocks | place: Antarctica: Victoria Land, Siegfried Peak sud | reverse complement strand
CGCCGAACGGCGTCGCCTCGCGCAGCTGCTGGGCGAGCCAGGCGTCGGTCGGGTGGCGCGTCACGCCGAGGTGGACCGCGCGGCGCGTGCCAAGGGCGATGACGAAGAACGCGTAGAGCGGCCGGAAGAGCAGATCCGTCACCGGGAGGAAGTCGCAGGCCCAGATGTCGCCAGCGTGGTTGCGCAGGAACGTCGCCCAGGTCTGGCCAGCCCTGGGCGACGGGCCGGCCTCGCGCAGATAGCGCTGGATGGTCGATTTGGCCACGCGGATGTCGAGCTTGAGCAGCTCGCCCCGGATCCGCTCCGCGCCCCACAGGCGGTTGGCCGCGGCCATCTCCCGGATCAGCGCGACTGTCTCGAGCGCGAGGGGCGGGCGGTGCGCCGGGGTGACGGCCTGGGATTTCCGTCGCCAGTACCGGCGAAACAGCTCGCGATGCCAGCGCAGGAGCGTCTCCGGCTGGACGATCAGCAACGCGTGCCGCCAGGCGCGGACGCGGCCGGCCAGCAACACGAGGAGCGCCCGGTCTCTTGGCGTGCAGCGGGGCCGTTTGATGCTGCGGTGCAGGACGGCGAGCTGGTGGCGGAGGAGCGCGTTCTCGGCCACCAGCGCCGGCTTGCTCCGCGCCAGATCGGCCAGGGTGCTGACCGCGAGGGGCGCGACAACCGGGCGCGTGGCGGCCAGCAGCCGACGGCGGAGATCCTGCGCGACGGCGCGGCCGAGCGTGATCAGGCGGTGCAACAGGCGGACGGGCATGGATCGCTCCTCCTTCTTGGCCGACGCATCACCGGGCAAGGGGAGTGTAGCCGCAGTCTCGCACAGCGGCTACGGCATGGCGGGAGGCGGACCGCCGGTCGGCGCGGAGGCACCGGCTAGGCCGCCCGGATGAACTTCTCGACCAGGACAGGAGCTGGTCGCCGTCCTCGCGGCGCTCCCCGCCCCCGCCGTGCCCCTGCCGCCGCCGGAACACCGCGCGGCCTGGGACGCCTGGCAGGCCGGGCTCGGCCAGCCGTTCACCTTGCCCGCCGACGTGCCGCCGCTGCGGGCGCTGCTGATCCTCGACAACCTCGCCGGCCACAAGACGCCCGCCTTCGTCCTCTGGCTGTGCGCGCACGGCGTCATGCCGCTGTACACCCCGCTCGGCGGGAGTCGGCTCAACATGGCCGAGTCGATCCAGCGCGTCCTCAAGCGGCGCGCCCTGGACGGCGCGCACCCCGCCACCCCAGGCGCGATCATCGCGGCGCTGGAGGCGACGGCGCGCGGCTGGAACCGCGACCCGACCCCGTTCGTCTGGGGCGGCAAACGGGCGGCGCGGCGGGAGCGCGCACGGCAGCGTCGCCACTGTGCTGGCTACTTGGCTCATCCGGGGTGTAATCCTGGCACTCCTCGTACGCGACTGCTAACAATCGTGCCTGGATGAGCCAAGTAGCCAGCACAGGCCGACCGCAACGATGGCCAAGAGCGCTGGTTCTCGGTGCATAGCAGGGTCAACGCCAAGGGTTGAGCAGTCGCCAACGGTTGACAATAACCACCCGCAAGCGCAGAATGTCATCGTGGCGGTGCGCCTGTCCTGGCCGTTTACTCCATCCGCGGTCAAATCCTGGCACTCTCGCTCCCCAACTGCTAGAAAATCAGCCCGGATGGAGTAAACGGCCAGGACAGGTAGCCGAAGGCCCGGTACTCGCGCTCGACGTAGCCGGAGCCCAGGCCGAGCACGAGCCTGCCGCCGCCAATCTCATCAACGGTGTCTGCCATTTTGGCGAAGAGGGCCGGGCTACGGAAGCTCGTGGCGGCGACCAGGGGACCGATGGTAACGCGCCGCGTGGCAACGGCGAGCGCAGCGATGAGCGACCACGCTTCCCAGGGTCCGACCTCCTCCTCACCGGGGATGAGCAAATGGTCGCCCAACCAGAGCGAGTCGAAGCCGATGTCCTCGGCGAGTCGCGCCATCGCGACGATATCCGCCCACCGCGGCGTCTCGCCGTCCATCATGCGTTCGGCGAAGGGGAGGAAGAGTCCAATCTTGCGCGGGCGGGCGGGAATACTGGACATCCGATCCCTCCTTGCGCATGCCGGACAGACCTTCGTTGCTTCGCCTGAATAGCGCCACTCTACCAGATTGGGATGAACTCTGCGCTACTCGTGCGCATACCGCTCCAATGTAGCTCTCACCAGAACAGCATTGTGGACACAGAGTGTGTCGCTGAGGATGTTCTCAATCTTCAGCTGACGGTCGTACTTCAGGCCCCTGACCTGCACCCGGAATTGGTCCACCCCGTGGGTTCGTCGCTGGCATTCGCCAGTGGCTCCCACGCGATCGGGAATTCGGCCGGGGGCCGGTTGCCCAGCGCGGTGTGGGGCCGCTCCCGATGGTACTCGATACGGAACGCCTCGATGGCCTGGCCTAAGCGCTGCCGGGCAGGGCGAAACCGCAGTGGGCGAGGACGAGCTCGCAGAAGAGGGCGTCGGCCCAGCCAAACTCGGCCCGGGTGAAGCGGGCCGGGTCGTCCACGTGGAAGCTCTCGTGCATGCGCTCGGTCCCGGCGTCGGTGCGCTCGAGCGTGTCGAGCAGCCGCTCGCGCTCGTCGGGCTCGCTCGCCGTGAGCCCCTGCATCGCGATCGCGAGGGGCCAGGCGTGGCGTCGCGGCGTGTGCGGGCTGCCGACGCCCGCGGCGACCGTGCCCCGGAAGAAGTGGGGATTCGCCGCGCTCAGGGCGAACCGGCGGGTGTTGCGGTAGATCGGGTCCCCGGCATCACGATAGCCGAGGTAGGGGATCGAGAGCAGGCTCGGGACGTTGGCGTCGTCCATCAGGAGCTGGTGGCCCAGGCCGTCCGTCTCGTAGGCGAAGATGGGGCCGAACGCCGGGTGCTCGACCACGCCGTGGCGGCGGATACCGGCGTCGATCTCCGTCGCGAGCTGGCGCGCCGTCGCGCTCAGCGCGCGGTCCCGCAGAACCTCGTCCCCCAGCTCGGCGAGCTGGCCGAGGACGACGACGGCGAACATGTTCGCGGGCACCAGGTAGCCGAAGCGACACGCGTCGTCGCTCGGCCGGAACCCGGACCAGATCATCCCCGTCTCCGCCGTGGGGCTTCCCCGGCCGCGGCGCGCGAGCGTGCTGGAGGACTTCGCGAACAGCCGCCGGAAGCGATAGCGCGACGCCGACTCGTGGCGCTGCTCGCGGCGCCACACGTCGAGGATCGTCGCGACGGCCCGGCGGAAGGTCGCATCGAGATGATCGGTCCGGTCGGTCGTCCGCCAGAGCAGGTAGGCGAGGTGCAGGGGGTAGCAGTGCGAGTCGAGCTCGAACTTGCGCTCCCACACCCACGGGCTGATCGGCACCTCGGCGCGGTCGAAGCGGTGGCCGCGCCCGTCCGGCCGGGCGTTGAACGCGTTGGCGTAGGGATCGATCAGGATGTAGCGCAGCTGCTGCCGGACAACCCTCGCCAGGAGCGCCGCGACCGCCAGGTCGTCGCGGGCGAGTGGGAGGTAGGGCCGCACCTGCGCCGCCGAATCCCGCAGCCACATCGCCGGGATGTCGCCGGTGGTGACGAAGACATCGCCGTCCGGGTCGTCGCGGATCGTGGATGAGAACGGGGCGAGGTAGCAGCGCGCGAACTGGCGCGCCAGCCTGGGTCGCCCCCCGAGCCGCTCCCGCACCAGCGCGACAAGGCGGCGCGCCGCATCGGGCGGCATCGTCGCGGCGGTCACCGGGTCAGCCTGTTCACGGTTCGCTCGCCCACGGCCTCGTCCATGCCCCCTGTGCCTGCGCGGCCGGCCGCCCGCGATGCGCCCCGTTTGGTCGGGCTGCGTTCGCGGGGATGCGGGCGCACGCGCAGCCGGCACGGTAGCAGCCCCGGCGCGCATCCCGCAAGTCTCGCCTGACGGCACTGTTGGTGGTGTGCTTCGCCGGGCGGAGGAGGTGCGGGTGTGAGGCGAGGGGGTGCTGCCATGACCCGCCGTCAGTCGGTTACTCCGACCCCGTGGCGGCATCCGCCGCTCAGGTCGACGACTTCCCCCACCGTCGATCAGCGCTGGGCGGGGTGGTGCGGCCGACCCTCGCCACTGGCGAATCGGTAGCGCCGGGACGACCAGGATTGCCGCGGTGTACCGACGGCCGCACCAAGGAGGTCCGCCCGGAGTGGTCCGTGTGCTAGGCTTGGGCGGTGTGCGGCGCGTGTCGCTCACCGCGCAGACCGCCGCGCTGGCGGCGGCACGAGGAGGCGGGCGTATGGAGCACGAGGCAACGCGGCCTGGGGTGCCGAACGAAGGCACCGCCCGGGTGACCTATCTGCAGCCCGACGAGCCGCCGGAGGGCACCGCGGCCGTCGCTGCGATCGTCACGGTGGCTGGCCAGGACTTCCCGCTGACGATCCGGGGCACGCGTCGCGACGGGGAGCTGCGCTGGGATGTCGCGTTCGGCGACCTGGCCGACGAGGGGCGGTACGACACCTTCGCGGCGGCCCTGCGCGCGGCGCACACCCGCGCGCAGGACGACGCGGGCGACCTGGTGCGCGCGCTGCGGGATGGCGGCTACTGACGCGCCAGGCGCGCGCCACCGGCACGCCCGGTGGACGCGTCGTGGCGGTGCGGGCATCGGCCAAGCGGGTGCCGGTCCACCGCCGCGTGAGATGGAGGTGTCCTGGCCGTTTACTCCATCCGGCCTGATATTCTAGCAGTCCCTTCGCAAGAGTGCCGGGATGTTGCTGCGGAAGGGGTAGACGGCTCGGACAGGCCCGTGGGATGTTCCCACTGCGGCGCGGGCAGCCGTCGGCATCGGGACCGGGGGCGAGTCGGTCCTCCGCAGACTACATGAAGAGTACGTTGTGAACGCACGGTGCATACGCCGGCTGTGCTGGCCGTTTGCTCCTTCCGGAGTGCTCTCTGGCAGCCTGGTTGCAAAAGTGCCAGAATATAATTGCGGATAATGTAACCAGCCAGCACAGGCGATCGTCGAGGTGCACACGCGCGACGGGCAGCGGCTACAGGCGACGGCCCCGGTGCGCAAGGGAGATGCGCGCAACCCCTTCACCCTCCCGGAGATCGAGCGGAAATTCCGCGACTTCGCGTCGCAACGAATCGGCCCCGAGCGCGCCGAGCAGGTGCTGACGCTCGTCCGGGACCTGGAAAACCTCGCTGACACGGCCGATTTGGTGGCGCTACTCGCCGGATAGATGTCCCGAATTGACGATCGAGAAATAGGATGCTGATCGTGGACACCTGGGCAGTTCGACAACCTCGAATCCCTATGGCACAAGCCAATCCGAAGGACGACCTTGGCTGGTTGTTGCATCCGTGCGACCATTGTGGGTAAGACAACCACAACCTGTGTTGGCCGAAAAGTACATCCGCCTGCCGATCGATGCCGCACTCGGGACGCACTGTTCGGCCGATACCGACCGTGAGTACATCGTGAGCGCATCCCGAGTACGTCGTGAGTACATCGTGAGTACATTGCGGGCAGCACGACGGTGCCGCAGCGGTCGCGGGTCGCTTCGGCCGGGGATGCCGGGCTCGGACAGCCGCAGGAGCGTGACCGACTTGTGCTGGAGGTGGCCGGGTAGACATTCCGCGGCGGCATGCTCTGGACCGGCGAAATGGTCAGGAGAACCCCATAACCTTGCCCGCAACGCTGGACTTTCAGACGTACTGCCACGGGCCGATAGGAGATGGCAGCGCGGAAATAGCTTGGCGGGAGTGGCAGCAGTGCACTTCGTGGCTCGCGGGTCCTGACCTTCGTTGCGACGGACCGCCGAGCATAGACGCGCAGTCCGCAATCGCGGGCCCTTGCTCTTCACTGCAGCACCGCGTTGCCGCGACATGCTGGTGAGTAACGTGGTGAGTAACGGAGACGAATTGTGGCGGTATCAGGCGGCATTTCACGACAGGAGAGGACACAAAGAATCCGTATCAGGACAACAAAAAAGGCGCTGCTACGCGGAAAACCAACAGCGCTGTCTTCTTACTTTTAACCAGTGGGTCCTCGGGTTGGGTCTTGGCGCAGTACCAATTGCCCCGGCTGTGGTGACGAAAGCAGGGACGTTTGCGCGAGCGCTCCCCCGGCTGGTGTTGCCAGCGGGGACCAGGGCATTGAAAGCAGGTGCGACTCCCATGTGCCGAGTGAGCGGCATAACTGCGGCGAATCGGCTTCGCCGACGTCGTGTGGAGACAGGACCGGGTGCCTGGATTGGCGGTGTTCTACCCCCAAGTTTACCCCCATTCGGACGACAGCTGGCGGTGGTTGGCGGCAGACCGTGACAGGGAGGGTCGCGAGAACGTGGCGTCACGCCTGGGAAAATGATACCGGGCGACAGGGATCGACACGGCGCGGGAGACCCGACAAGCGTTTTCGTAAACAGCAGGTCGCGGGTTCGCGTCCAGCAGCCGACTCCATATAAGATTGCAGCGGAGCAAAGCGGGGAGCTGAACTCCGGGTACCGCGATTCTCAGGCGCGGAGTCATCCCTCGTCCTACCCGGAGAATGTTCCACCGATAGCCACCGCGCGGGCGATGCCGCACGCAGGAAGCCCCCGCCGCGAAGACGGTCGGCGGGGACCACCAGATAAGCGCGACACGGGAAGGCGGTGGGACAGTCAGCCGCGGCGGCGAGAGCCCGACATTATACCTGGAGCATCATCCGAGGCACCCACCATCTGCCACGCCGACGAGTCGCGCGTCGCGTTGCAGAAGGCACCTCCCGCCGCCATTCGCGGGTATCGGTACCGGGTGTGGCTCGAAATTCCGCGCGTTGACGCCGATTCGTAGTACCCGCAGGGGGGTACCCCGCCAGAACCTGTGCGCCGCGCGCCCTGCACCTGCCCTTGCTGCGCGCCAAGCGGGTCCACTTCGCCCCGACGCCCGGTCGCCAGGTCCGCGTCCGCCGCCTCAACGGGCGCGGCTATATCAAACTCGGCGGGCACCAGCGCGCCGTCGGCAGGGAACACGCGGGCAAGGCGGTCACCGTGGTCCTCGAGGCCGGGATCGCCACCGTGCTCGACGGCGACCGCGTCCTGCGGCGTATCATCCTCCGGTCGTGCCGGACGGCGCGGGGAGAGCGCCCCGCAGCGCGAGATGAAGACGGCGCACGGCGTGCTCGGCGCGGCGACGGGAACCCGTCGATCGCGTCGATTTGCACTCTTCATGTCGGGGAAACCCAATACATGCGTGCCTCTGCCTGCGCGGATAAAGGCGGGACATGTCGATGCCGAGCACGAGGCCGACATGGTCCAGGCTGACTTCCGAGACGAGGCGCTGGAAGCCGACGCGCCCCTCGGCGCTCGCGCCGGACTGGCCCAGGTCGTCGTCGATGACGACGACGCGCTCCGCCGCCCAGCCCAGATCCTGCGCGCGGGCCACCAGCCCATACTGAAGGCGCGTCGATTCCTGATGGTCGAGGACCTGCTGCACGGTGGATTGTCGGACGTAGACGATGGCGAGACGGTCATGATGGCGCGGCGTGATCTTCTCCGAGCGGAGCAGGCCGGTCGGCGGGTCAGCGGCGCGCGGTCGGGTCATCGCACCCCTCCTCGCCGCGACTGCGGTCCGCTACGGAGAGCTGGCGCTCCAGCAATTGACTGAGGAGCCACAGCAGCCGACGGCGATTCGCCGGTGGGAGCGCCAGCCACAACAGCAGCGGGGCGGCCTCGCCCGTGGGCGGGGGGGGACGGTGCCGCGGGAGGGGGCGGACATAACGGGGTACCTCCTTGTACTCGCGAGGCCCGCAGCTTCTGGACCACCGCCACAAGCCCGAGCAGCCCCGCTCGCCCGATGATGGGTGCCGCGTCGTCACTCGTCAAGCGTGGCGCGTGGGGGATATTGTGCTTGGGTGATTGAGGTCACCTTGGAAGAGGCGCGCCGCCATCTGGGCGTCGAGACGCAGCGCCAGTGGTCCGAGGCGGCGATCCGCCGCACGACCCCGGCACTGCTCGGGCTGTTCTCGCTCGTCGCCCTCCTCGCCCACGGGCGGATGGCCGATCCCGCCACCGTTATCCGCCAAGCCGCGTGGTATCGCAAGGACCGACCAACCTTCGCCGACGCCCTGGCGCTCGTCCGACGCGAGCTGTGGCACCACCAGACTTTCCAGACATCCACTTGCGACGACGAGATTATTAAAGTCCCACGGGAACTCTTCGTCCGCCTGACTGAAACGCTCTGCTATGTCGCGTAAACCGCTAAAGTCGAGGTAAACCCACCTTCTCTGGTTTATGGGTTCATTCGACCGTTCTTCCGCAGCTGAGGAGGAGGGTAAAGGCGGGTTCGCCGTGGTGTTCGGTGCCGGTGGGGCGGAAGCCGAAGGCGGTGTAGAGGGCGCGGGCGCGGTGGTTGTCGGGGTGGACGGTGAGGCTGAGGCGTCGGCAGGTGGGGTGCCGGTCGGCGAGGCGGGCGAGCACTTGGCACAGGGCAGGGCGGGCGTAGCCGTGGCCCTGCGCGGCGCGGTCGAGGAAGAAGTGGTAGAGCCAGTAGTTGTCGGCGCTGCCGGGTTCGTAGGCGAGCATCAGGAAGCCGACCATCCGGCCGTCGGCCGCGATGGCGTAGGGCTCCCAGGCGAGGCCACCGGGGCGCACGTAGGCCTTGGCGAGGGCGATGGCGGCGACCGGCGTGCTGTCGGCGACGAAGCGCTGCTGCTCGGGGTGGACGGCGAGCGCGAGGGCCTCGCGCCAGTTCTCCCTGGTGACCGCGCAGAGGGTGACGGTCGGCATCGTGGCTCCTCGGTGGATTGGTGCGATGGCCAGGAGGGGCGGGTCCCTGACCCGCCCTGAGCCGTGCGGCTGGCGGCGGCACGATCGCCGCCCGATACGGGACATCGCCCCTCGCCCACCGTCGCACCGGCACGGACGATACCACAGTTGTGTCTTGTAAGTGATGTTTAGACTAATCGGCGGGTGGCGCTCCGCGCTACCGCTCACCTTTCGGTCGATGGCGACGAATTATTGCAGGGTTGGGATCGGCCTGGGTCTGTGCCAACCCTGCAATAATCCGTTCGGCCAGGCAGCGGTCATAGTACGGACGCCGCCACCGCCCGTAAATGGGCGGTCGTGGTACCGCCGATCAGTCTAAAATCCCGTCCCAGGGCCGGGATTCGGCCTCGGGCGAGAGCTGCCAGCGATTGTATCACGTCGTCACGGTCGACCGAATAGTCTAAACGTCACTTGTAAGGGACATGCAAGGAATTACGCCTCCCGCTCAGGTGCTGGCAGCGGGCTGATGTCGACGAACCATTTTTCGAGGTGCGGGAGCCGGGTGAGGTGCGCCTCCACCAGCGCCATCGCCTCCTGGGTCAGCGTGACGCCGCGCCGATAGACGGTCGTCACAAGCGCCACTGCTGGGCGCTTCCCTTTCCAGGTCATCGACGCGGCGCTACAGTTCGCCGCGTCGATCGTGTCCAGCAGGGTGCCGTTCCAGTGCTGCTCCAGGATGCCCCAGCAGCGCTCGACGGGGTTGTACTTGCTGTGGTAGGGCGGGTAGTAGGCCAGCCGCAGCTGCAGCCCGGACCACCGCGCGAATTCGACCAGGCGGTGCATGAACTGGGTGCGGCGGCGGTAATTCTCCGGCCCGTTATCCAGATTGAGGACCAGCGTGGTAATGTGGGCGAAGCGCTCGCGCACCGTCTCCTACCAGCGCACCCGGCAATCGGTGAGGCAGTCGCTGGTCACCCGGCTCGTCACGCCGTACACGAACAACTCGTCGAACTCGGGCAGCAGCAGGCCGACCGGCGTCACGGTCGCGGCGGGCTGGAAGTCGTGGTCGGCGGCGGCGGTCGGCACCCGGCTCCGCCCTTGCCGCGAGAACGGCCCGATCTTGACCGTGGCTTTGGCATCCAGGGAGACCCGCAGCACCTCGGGGGCCGCGTCGGCGGCCCGATTGATCGCGCTCACCTGGGCGAAGATGGCGTCGGTCGCGGGGATCTTTTTTGGGGCGTACTCTGCGCCACCCGCTGCGGGTGGTAGCCCAACGCGTTGCGCTTGGCCCCGATCGTCGGCACGGTGGGCAGCGCCTCGTCGGTGTAACCCTTCTGGGCGATGCGTTGGCGGCGCACCTCGGCAGCGGTCAGCCGCGTGTACAGGCGGGCGGTGCGAAAGGAGGGGTCGGTTTGACTCTGCCCGTCGACGATGGCGGTGATGTCGGCCAGCAGCGCGGGCAAGTGCGCCTCCGCCGGCTTGCGCCCGCGCAACGCGAAAGCGTCAACGATGGCAAAGCCGCTCGCCAACTCGCGCGCGCCATTGCGGATCGTCCCGCGGTCCCAGCCGAGTTCGCGCTCGGCCCGCCGCTGCCCGCCGGGGCCGAGTTCCGCGACCGTCCGCGCCATGAACACGCGCCGCGCGCTGCCAGTGAGCGCGGCGGCTGCCGCGCCGAGCAGCGCCCTGAGCGAGTCGGTCAACTCCATGCCCCCCTCCTGCGATCGCCCGCCGTTGCCACGCTGCGAGTATAGCGTCTGGAAGGATTATTTCCCTTCTCGTCCCTAAATCCGTCCGAGTTGTCCATCGCCCGAAGTCTCCCCGCTGCTGAGAGCCGCCGGCGTCTAGAATGATGCCAGCGCGGCTGTGCCGCTCGCCGGTCGATGCGCGAAGTGAGGGAGTAACGCGATGTTGAAGTTTTGGCCTGCGTGTCGCCGTCGGCCGACCGCCATCGTCGCGCGCGTGCGGCGCGTCGTCCGCGCCTGCCTGTGGGCGCGACCGGTGGTGGGTGCGCACGCGGCGGGGACCGGCGGCGATCTGCTGCGCGGCCGCGCGCACCTGCTGGCCGAGAACGCGCTCCTGCGCCAGCCGCCGCTCGTGCTGCGGCGGAGCGCCAAGCACCCCGGTGTGACGGCGGCAGATCGCGTGCTCCTGGTGCTGCAGGCCTGCCGGGTCCGCGCCTGGCGACAGTCCTTGCTGCTCGTCCAGCCCGAGACGCTGCTCCGGCGGCATCGCGCCGGATTCCGCGCACTCTGGCGGCACAAGTCGCGCCCGGGGCTGGGCCGCCCGCCGCTCGCGGCCGAGACCGTTGCCCTGATCCGGCGGCTGGCGGCCGACAACCCGCGCTGGGGTGCCGAGCGGATCCGCGGCGGGCTGGGCAAGCTCGGCATCCGCGTGGCCAAGCGCGCGATCCCGTCCTACCCGCGCGGTGCCGCCTCACCTTGCCCGCCCGGGCAGACCTGGGCGACCTTCCTGCGCCACCACGCCGGGGCGATCTGGGCCTGCGACTTCCTCCCGGTCAGCGACCTGCTCTTCCGCCCGCTCTACGCGTTCTTCGTGATCGCGCACGGGTCGCGCCGCGTGGTGCACGTCGGCGTGACGCGCCACCCGACCGACGCGTGGGTCGCGCAGCAACTGCGCGAAGCCACGCCGGTCGAGGAGCGCCCGCGGTACCTCATCCGCGACAACGACGACAAGTTCGGTAAGACGTTCGAGCGGGTTGCCAGGGCCAGCGACATCGCGGTCCTGCGCACGCCCTATCGCGCGCCGCGGGCCAACGCCGTGTGCGAGCGGTTCCTGGACAGCGTGCGGCGCGAGTGCCTGGATCACATCCTGGTCCTCGGCGAGCGCCGCCTTGCATATGTGCTTCGCGAGTACGCCACATACTTCAACCGGGAGTGGCCACATCAGGGCCTTGGTCAAGCGCCGCCCGTGCCACCGCCCGCCGCGCATCAGGGCCGCGCCGGGAAGGTGCGTGACGTTCCGCTCCCGGGTGGTCTGCATCATGCCTACCACCGAGCTGCTTAGCCGCAGCGGACGAATATGTAGCCACTACAGGCGTCGTGGGACAATCATCGCCGACCACGGCCACGATTGTTGCGTGAATGTACTTGGCGGCGTTCCCGGCACCTGCACCCGGATACGTTGACGCCCGTGGGCATCAGCCTACCCAGAACGGCGCCGCCTGCTCGACGGCGTGCGCCACCTGGAGCAGCAGCCCTTCCTCGAACGGGCGACCGGCGAGTTGCACGCCGATCGGCAGACCATCTGCGGTGAGACCGTTGGGAATCGAGATCGCCGGGTAGCCGATCAGATCGAACGGCCCGGAGAAGCGGATCAGCGACCCCATCCGATCGCCGCCTCCCGCCGTCGGCTCGACGGCGGGGGCATCGAGGCGGTACGACGCGCTCGGCCCGACCGGCATCAGCAGCAGATCGACCTGCGCGAACAGTTCCTTGTACGCTTGCACGATCAGCCGCCGCGCCTGTTGCGCGCGCACATAGACCGTCGCCGGGAGCAGGGTGCCCAATTCGAGCCTGATCCGGGTATTCGGCGCGTACTCTTCGGCCCGGTCGCGTAACCACGGCTCGTGATAGGCGCTCGCCTCGGCGTAGAGGATCCCCAGCAGCGCGCGCGGCGCGGCGGTGGCATGCGGCAGAGTGACGCGCTTGCAGGTGAAGCCGAGTTGTCCGACCCGTTCGGCGGTCGCCTCGACGGCGGCGCGCACATCGGGGTCGACCAGATCATCATCGGCCGGTTCGACGATACCGATCGTGCACGATGGCGTCGGCTGGTCCAGAAGGCTGTTGTAGCGCGGCACCGGGCGCGCCGAAGTCGTCGGATCGTCGGGATCGTGACCGGCGATCACCTCCAGCAGGATCGCGCAGTCGCGCACCGTCCGCGTCATCGGGCCGACATGGTCGAGCGACCAGGAGAGCGGCAAGGCGCCCGCCCTGCTGACACGGCCGTAGGTCGGCTTGAGCCCCACGATCCCGCAATAGGCCGCTGGCAGGCGGATCGAGCCACCGGTGTCCGAGCCGAGGGTCGCGTACCCCAGGTTGGCGGCCACGGCCGCCGCCGAACCGCTGCTCGATCCGCTCGTGCCATAGTCGGTATGCCACGGGTTACGGCTCGGGCCAAACGCGGGCGCGACCTCGCCATAGGCAAATTCGAGCATGTTGGTCTTGCCGATCAGGATCGCGCCCGCCGCCGCGAGTCGCTGTACCACCGTCGCGTCCGCTGTGGGCACGTGATCGGTCAGGATCCGCGAGGCCGCCGTGGTGCGAATACCGCGCGTGAGGAAGAGATCTTTGAGCGAGATCGGTACGCCGTGCAACGGCCCGCGATAATCACCACGCGCGATCGCCGCTTCGGCCTCGTGGGCGGCGGCGAGCGCCGCATCAGGCAGCGTCGTGATGAAGGCATTCAGCGTCGGCTCATGCTGCGCCAGGCGCTCGAGCGCGGCGGCGGTGACCTCCACCGGGGAAATCCGCCGACTCGCAATCCGCGCTGCGATCGTCGCGAGAGAAGGCGCGTCGCGCTCAATCAGCATCAGGGCCTCCCTCGTCGTATGCGAGCGGGGTGAATGCCGGTTCCGTTGACGCTGGCACCAGCGCGTCGAGCGCCTGGAAGTCGGCGAGCAAAAGCCGGAGGCGCGGTTGCAAGAACGCGAGACGTTCGGCGGTGAACGCTGACCCGCTGGCTACCGAGGCAATCTCGGTGGAGGAATACTGCGCCGGTCTATCCTGATCGCTCATCGCGACATACCTCCAATATAGTCCCTGCTACACGCATGGAACCCCGATTGTTCTGCATGAGAACGGCATTGTACAACACAGTGTGGCAGTTGATCCGACGCTTGACACACCAACCGGCACAGTCGTGCATCCTGCCTAACAGAAGGACCCGCATTCTGCCCGGATGAACGATGCAATGAGCAATATTCCAATTGATAATAGTATCTCTGGACAATACGCGCAGTCAATGGCACAATAACGAGTAGAATGATCAACAGAGGGCGGGGCGATGAGCGCAGAGTAGGGTGCCGTATCTCAGCGCAGCTGGTGTGTAAGGTTCGGTGATCGCCATGGTAAGCGGAGGTATCCCCACAGTGGAGAAGGAGGAGGCGAATGGGTTCGAGCTCGATGAACTCGATCTCAGCATCATCATCGAGTTGCAGGATGACGGCAGGAAACCATCAGCGGAGATAGCGCGACGACTCGGGGTACCACGACCGACAGTCGCGCGACGGATCGAGCGTTTAGTCAGCCAGAAGATCATCACCGTCGGGGTATTCGCCAATGGTTCGCGGATCGGCCTACCGATCCATGTGATGATTCAGATTACCGTCGAACCTCAGAAGCACGAGGAGGTGGTCGCGGCGATCGTCGCCCTCGACGAGGTCCGCTGGGTGGGGATCGCGACCGGGCCATACGACCTGTTGATCGAAGGGATGCTGCGCTCGAACGAGCATCTCCAACAATTCTTGCTGAAGAAGCTCGCCGTCATCGACGGGATCAAGGGGATGCAAA
>JAABUN010006101.1_pt1 | contig 14206 bp, 13 predicted proteins | sample 5559311 | NCBI WGS metagenome assembly JAABUN01 (sample SAMN10711877, study PRJNA513370) | rock metagenome | isolation source: Antarctica rocks | place: Antarctica: Victoria Land, Siegfried Peak sud | reverse complement strand
CAGCGCCGCCCGGGCGGCCCGCGCCGCCGCGCCCGGCGGCGGCGCCTGATACGCGAGCCGCGTCAGCGTGCGTTTCGTCACCGTGGTCCGGGCGGCGAAGACGGGCGACTCGGCCACGGTCACCGGCGGGCCGGGCCGCCGCGCCTCAGCGACGAACCGCCAGCGCCACGCCCCGACGAGGGGCGCGGACACCCGCCGCAGGCGGATCACGCACGCCTCCCAGCCCGCCGCCCGCTCGCGATCCTCCGGGAGGATCGGATGACCACACCGCGAACAGAACCGGTCGTCGGCGGCGTAAGGCCGACCGCAGCGTCCACATTCTCCCCGGTCCTGCTCCATCGCCACCTCCTCGTCGCCGCACACATCGCCATGTACGACGGTTCCGGTCACCGCGTGTCGCCGCCATTGCGATCGCAGCGTCTTGTTCGACGCACCAACTTCTCGGGAGAGCCAGGCTCATGCGGTGAGGCGTCTACGGAGGATCGCGAGTCGGGGATCGCGCCGGCCAGGTGCTCGATCACGGGAATCGATACGAAGGTTAGCGTACCGAGCGTGACAAGCAAGTACAATGCGGTCCCGACGATCTCGCGCCGGCGCGCGACATTCACCACGGCGGCGTTTTGCTGGGGCGAGGCATTGCGGAAGTACCCGGTCGCGGCGCGGGCGATCTCCCACTCGAGTTGATCGGTCACGTTCAGGAGCGCCAGCGTTGCCGGGGTCAGTATCACGAGCAGCCACCCGGCGACGAGGGCGGCCTGCGCGATGCGGCGAGAGGGGCGCACCGCCACCACGAGCAGCCCGGCCAGCAAGGGCGGTAGGGCGATAAGTCCCCAGCCGTAGACCGGGACGAAGCCAAAGAGCACCTGCACGGCGAGACCAAAGAGGGCGACCGTCGCCGCCGAGCCCAGCCAGCGGTTGAACCAGGCGAGCCCTCCTATCCCACTGGCGAGGATGAGGCTCGGCAGGAACGGCGCCGCCAAAGCGACCGGGCGCGGCCAGGCGGACAGGGCGGCAAGGCCGGGGCCATCGCGGCCGAAGAGGAAGGCGGCGAGGACCGCTCCCGCGATGGCCGCCACGAGCGCACGGCGAAATCCCCTGCGCAGCCGCAACAGCGTGCCTGCGCCGACGGCGACAGCGATGCCTAGACTATTGAAGAGTAACGCGACTGCGAATTCCATCCACCCCCCGAAATGACCGCCTTCGTGTTCCAAGCAAGGCGGCCCGGGCGCGTAGGAGCATGCGCCCCGGGCATGCTGGCTTCAGCGGAAATGCTGCAGGCCCTGGTTCTCCAGGAACCAGTACGGTCGCGAGGCGTCAACGACGAGTTTGCGCGCGTCGAGCTGCGGCTTCCGCAGTTTGAGCTCTTGGAGGATCACCGTCGGCGTCACGTCGATCAGGAAAACGTCCGGGTGGGCTTGCAGTTGCGCGTATCGCGCACCGTCGAGGCTGACCGTGGCGTCGACCACACCGTTGAACACCGCATCCCGCGCGCGGCCGCGCACGAAGCCGATTTCCCGATCGAGGAACCCCCTGGGAACCAGCTGCCCGTTGACGGGTGCCCCCCGATCGTCCAGCGCTGGCCGTCGGGCGCGGTCATCCGCATCGTGTAGTCGCTGACCTGCAGATTGTGGTTTGCGGCGAGGGCGGCGAATTCCTCCAGGCTGAGCGGGCGCTTGAAGGTGATCACCGTGCCGGCGAGCAGCGTACCCGACGCCTGGAATTGGTGCCCCAGCGCGCTATTGGCCTGGGCATATGCCCGCAAACCATTGGTGCTATTGCGTTGGGTTGTGTCAGAAGTGAGACCATGAGGATGGCTGGCCGGTGGGGTGGGCGACCTGAAACGGGCCGCGCCGTTGGTCAGGCGGCGGCCAACTCAGGCATGACGACCGCCCAGCGCTCCTGGAACCGGTGACGGCGCGCCGCCAGCGAGGCGCGCTCGCCCGACCGCGCGTGGGCGCGGAAGTACTGGCGCTGCTCCTCGAAGCCGACACAGAAGCGCGCCGCTGCGGCGAACGCGCCGAAGCCGCGCATGGGGTAATGCCGCTGTTTCACGCCCCGATGATCCTGCTCGATGCGATTGTTCTTGTCGCGGCTGGTGCGGTGCCGCACACGCTGCCCCAGCGTCTCGCGGATGGCCCGGGGATACGCGTCGTGCCCGTCGGTCGTCACCTGCGCGGGGGCATGACCGACAATGTCGAGCGCCCGAGCGAAGCAGCGCCGGGCCGCCGCCATGTCGCGCTGCTCGCTGAGCAAGGCCTCGACGAGGTTGCCCTCCCGGTCGATCGCGCGGTACAGGGAGCGCCAGCGCCCATCGACCCGGGCGTAGGTCTCGTCGGCGTGCCACTTCGTGCCGCCGAGCCCGCGCCGCTTCGCCCGCCGCCGCCAGAGGACGACCAGCAGCACGACATCGGTCGGGTACTGCAGATGGTTGTAGGGCGTGCCCGTCCGCTCGTTGAAGAGACGGCGGCAGTGTGTGCAGCGGGAGGTGCGAGAGCCGAGCGCGGTGCGGCGTGGTCGCTCCGTGGTCGTGGTCGCGGCGCAGTGGGGACAGGACACGGGCGACTCCTGCACGCGGCGGTCAATACTGCCACGCTACCAGAAGACGGCCACTCCTAGCAACCCTCGTCTGATTCCTGACGCTTCCCTATCGGCGTCAGCTCGTCCTGCGATCGGGCAAGCCGCTGGCCATGACCCGCATTGCGACCGTTACCGCAGGCAGCTTCTTCCGTTCTGGTAAGCAGCGGCACGAGTTGACGCGCTCGCGGAGAAAACGCATGGGATGGTCGCCTGGTCGATCGCGCGCGGCACCACTGAGACGGTGTGACAGTCCGGAGTCTTCCGCAGATATGGTGCTCGTCGCGGCGGCGCAGGCCGATCCGGGCGCGTTCGTCGCGCTCTACGAGCGGTACGTGGACCGGATCTACGGCTACTGCCACGCGCGGCTCGGCAGCCGCGAGGCCGCCGAGGATGCCACCAGCGAGGTCTTCACCCGGGCGCTCGCGGCCATCGGCCGCTACGAGGATAGCCTCTTCGCCGCCTGGCTCTTCCGCATCGCGCACAACGTCGTCATCGATAGTCACCGCCGTCGGCCGGTCGCGCCGCTCGACGCGGCCGAGGCGCGGCCCGATCCGGCGCGCGGCCCCGACGAGGCGGCGATCGGCCGGGCCGAGTGCGCGGCGGTGCAGGCCGCGCTTGCCGCGCTGCCCGCCGACGAGCGCGCGACGGTCGAATTGCCCTACGCCGGGTGGTCGGGCGAGGAGATCGCCGCCCGGCTGGGGCGCAGCCCGGCCGCCGTGAAGCAACTGCGCTACCGCGCGATGGGGCGCCTCCGCACCCTCCTGGCCCGCGCGGGCCACGCCCCCGAGGAGGCCCACGATGCCTGAGTACGAGCGCGACGCCACCCGGATCGCGCTGCTGGAAGCCTACGAGCGCGCCCTGGCGAACGACCTCGCCGTGTCGCCCCCGGATGGCCTCGACCCCGAATTGGCGACGGTCGCGCGGCGGCTGGCGCGGCAACTGGGCGGGGCGGTCGCGGACCCCGCCGCCACGCCCGACCCGGCGTTCCGGGCGGCCTTGCGGCGACGGTTGGCGGAGCAGGCGGCGCGCTATCCCGCCGTCCCGGCGCGCAGCGCGCCGCTGGCGAACGGGCGGTACGGCGGTGGCGACGCTGCGACGCTCCGCCCGCAGCGCCGGGCCTCGTTCGGGCCTCGGGATGCTGCGTCGGCCACGCCCGCGCCTGAGGAGAGCGCGGTGGGCGCGGCGCAGGAAGCGGCGCGGTCGGCCCAGCCGGCATCGTCGGTTGACCGCCGCCCGTTCCGCGCCGCCGTCTCGACCGGCCTCGGCTGGCTCGGCGCGGCGCTGGTCTACCTGATCGTGCTGCTGGCGACGACCCTGCTGCTGCGCGGCCTGCCTCACGCCACGCCAGCCGCGCAACCGACGAGCCTGCCCGCGGTCGCGCCGCTGGCCTCCCCGACCCCGCTGGCGCTCGCCCCGACGCCGGTGGCGGTGCCGACGCGGGCGACCGCGCCCCCGCTTTGGCAACCGGTCGCCGCGATGGCGACGCCGCGCGCCGGGCACACCGCGACCTTGCTGGCCGATGGGCGCGTGCTGGTCGCGGGCGGCCTCCCCGCGCAACTGGGCGACACGAGGGCCTACTTCGCTTCGGTGGAGATCTACGACCCGGCGACCGGACGCTGGGCCACGGTGGCCCCGATGGGGCGCGGGCGCGTCAACCACACCGCGACGCTCCTCAAGGATGGGCGGGTGCTGGTCGTCGGCGGCCTCCAGACCGGCGCGGATGGCGGCGAGTTGGCCGGGGCCGAGATCTACGACCCGCGCGCCGACCGCTGGACGACCGTCGCGCCGCTGCACGAGGGCCGCACGAGCCACACCGCGACCCTGCTCGCCGATGGGCGCGTGCTGGTGGTCGGGGGGGCGAATTATCTCAGTTCGCCCATCGCCTCGTGGGAGATTTACGACCCGGCGAGCGACCGGTGGGCGACGAGCGCCTATCCCGGCGGGCTCGGCGATGGGAGCACCGCGCTGGTCCTGCCCGATGGCCGCGTGCTGCTGGTCGGCGGCGGGACTCCGGCCACCGACGACCCGTCGCCGACGCTGCGCTACGACCCGGCCGCGAATGCCTGGGAGTCGCGGTCGCCGCTCGCCCCCGGCCGCTTCTCGGCCGGCGTGGCGCAGCTGCCCGATGGCCGGGCGCTCGTGGCGGGCGGCGCGGAGAAGCGCGTGCCGCAGGGCGGGGATGGGCCGGTCGGCCCCCCGCTCGCCAGCGCGCTGCGCTACGACCCGGCGGCGGATCGCTGGTCGCCCGCCGCCTCGCTCGCGACCGCGCGGATGAGCGCGACCCTCGTCACCCTCGCCAGCGGCCAAATCCTGGCCGTCGGTGGCTTCGGCGGGGAGGGGGCGCTGGCCGGGCTCGCCAGCGCGGAGCGGTACGATCCCGCCGCCGACCGCTGGGTAGGGGTGGGGCAGATGCAGACGGTGCGCTTCGGCCACACCGCCACGCGGCTCGCCGATGGGCGCGTGCTCGTGGTGGGCGGCTACAACAGCGGCGGCGGTACCGCCACCGCCTCGGCCGAACTCTACACCGATGGCGCGGCGGCGGCCCCGGCGGTCGCCACCCCGGCCACGCCAGCGGCCAGCGCGCCGCTCTGGCAGGCGACTGGGGCGCTGGCGAGCGTGCGCGCCCAGCATAGCGCGACGCGGCTGGCCGATGGGCGGGTGCTGGTGGCGGGCGGCCACAGCGACACCGACGACGGCGCGACCGCCGCAGCCGAGCTGTACGACCCGCGCACCGGGCGCTGGACGGCGATCCGGGCGATGGGCGCGGCGCGGGTGGGCCACGCGGCGCTGGCGCTGCCGGACGGGACGGTGCTGGTGGCCGGGGGATTCAACAACAGCGTCAACCACAACACGACGAGCGTGGCGGGCGCGGAACGCTACGACCCGGCGACCGGGCGCTGGCGGCCGACCGCCGCGCCGCCGGTCGGCCTCGGCCTGGTGGGCATGGACCTGCTGCGCGATGGGCGGGCGCTGGTGGTCACCACCTCGCCGGGCGGCACGCCGCCCGAAGCACGGGCGACGACCGCGCTGCTCTACGACCCGGCGACCGACCGCTGGTCGTCGCTCGGCGCGGTCGGGCTGGCGGAATTGCCGACCGTCGTGGCGCTGGCCGATGGGCGGGCGTTGCTGCTCGGGTCGGCGGGACAAGACAACGACGGGACCACCCCGGCGCTGCTGCTCGACCCGGCGACCGGCGCGACGACGCCCGCGCCGCTGCCCGACGCGCGCGGCGGCTTCTCGGCCACGCGGCTGGCCGATGGCGGCGTGCTGGTGGCGGGCGGGTTCGGCTGGACGGCACGGGGCGGCGGGCAGGGGGCGACGCTCGCCTCCGCCCTGCGCTTCGACCCGGCGACGGCGAGCTGGAAAGAGACGGCGACGATGATCGCGCCGCGCAGCGGCCAGGCGGCCGTGGCGCTAGCCGATGGGCGCGTGCTGGTCGTCGGGAGCAATAACGGCAGCGACCAGGAGGTGGCGACGGCGGAACTCTACACGCCGCAGGATCGGACCTGGACCGCGTTGGGGGCGATTGGCGGGCGGGCGCGGGCGCGCTTCGCTGTCGCGCCGCTGGCCGATGGGCGCGCGATCGTCACCGGAGGCGACGCCGGGTTCGTCCGCTCCGAGTGGCTGGCGGAGGTCCGGCTGCTCACCCCGCCCGCCCGCAGCGTCGCCCCCAGCGGGCCGCAACCGACGCCCACCCTGGCGGTGCGCCCGGCGACCCCGGCCGCCTCCGGCGTGGGCAACTGGAGCAGCCCGAGCGCCGGGTTGTTCTTCTTCGGGGGGCGGGGCTACCGGCATGCCCTCCCAACGCTGCCGGATGGCAGCGCGCCGCAGGCCGGGGCGCAGGTGGGGAGCACGCTGCTGCCCTGGCAGAGCGGCGGCGTCTTCCCGGCGGGGATGCCGATCTACGCGGTTGCGGGCCAGCCCGCCGAGGAGTGGCTGGCGATCCGGGACGGTGCCCAACTCGTGGTCTATCGGCGCGACGACGACACGACCGCGCTGCTGGCGGGCGTGCAGGTGGTGATCGGGACGATCGCGAGCGCGGGGGAGATGGTTTGCCCCGGCTACGGCTGCCCGGCCGCGCCGCCGAAGGCCCAGATCGGCACGGTCGCCACGGCCAACCGGGTGCGGATCGAGCGGGCGTTGCAGGGGCGTCTCCCGGCGGGGGCCGAGATCGAGGTGCGGCAGATGGGGGTGTCGGGCGGCGAGGGAGACGCCGACCGGATCGCCACCCTGCGACCGCGCGAGCGGGTGCTCCTCTTCCTGCAACCGGCGGGGCGGCAGTCGATCGGCGATTTCTCCGGCGGCGACTACTACTGGACCGGGCCGGGCTGGCTCTACGGCTTCATCGGCGACACGGTCGCGCCGATCACGGGCGGCGTGCAGACCCCGCTCGACCGCTTCGAGGCGGCGGTGCGCGAGATCTTCGCGGCCGTGACGTCCCGCGCGCCGACCGACCCGGTGCCGACGCCGCGCCCGGTGCCGACGCCGACCGGGATCGTGCCGCAGCCGACCGCGCCGCGACCGAACACCAACGCTGCCCCAACGCCGACGCCGGGGCCGTGAGGCCAGCCGGTGCTATGGCGGAGCGATAACGCCGCCGCGACGGGGCGGAGGCGCGGCTGATGGACCCGTAAGGAGGCGATCATGTACCGGAGGTTCACGCTGGCGCTGCTCGGCTGGCTGGTGGCGGCGAGCGCGCTGCTCGGCGGCGCGACGAGCGCCGGGGCCGCGCCCGACCCGAGCGACGCGGCCTGGTCGGCGCTCCGCGCGAAAGTACCCGCCGCGCAGGCGCTCTACCGCCCGACCTGGCTGCCCGACCGCTTCAGCAAGCCGGGCACGTTCGTGGATGACGCCTTGATGTTCGGCGTGTCTTATCTGAGTGATACGGGGGACAGGATCCTCTTCGGCCGAACCTACAATGTCGGGAGCTGCCCCGTAGGAGACATGCTCGCCGAGCCTGCCCTGGTTCAGGGTATCCCGGGGACGCTCTACCAGCCGCAGCAACGCAACTGCTACCCACGCCTCTACCTGAGCTGGCAGGAGGCGGGGCAGCAGCACCTCATCCTGACCAACGAGGGCGCGAACGACGGCACCACGCGTGCGGAGATGTTGCTGATCATCGCGGGGCTGGCGCCGGTGCTCCCGAACGGTGCGCCCGCGCCGACTCCGGCGCTGAATGGCCGCGCCGATGTCGCCTGCTTCAAGGAGTCGAAGCAGTGCGTAGCGGGGCCATTCCGCGACTACTGGGAGGCGCACGGCGGGCTGGCGCTGAACGGCTACCCGCTGACCGGCGAGATGGTCGAGCAGTTGGAGGAGGGGCGGCTCTATCAGGTGCAGTACTTCGAGCGGGTGCGGCTGGAGTTCCACCCCGAGATCGCCGACCCGGCCTACCGGGTGCTGCTCGGGCAGTTCGGGCGGCGCGTGCTGGCCGGGGTGCCGAACACGCCGACGGCGGTCGTCCCGGCGCAAGATGGGTACACCTATTTCCGCGAGACGGGGCACAACGTCGGACCGCGCTTCGGGGCGTATTGGACGGCGAATGGCGGGGTGATGCAGTTCGGCTTCCCGCTGACCGAGTTGTTCGAGCAGCGGTTGGAGGATGGCAAGACCTACCAGGTGCAATACTTCGAGCGCGCCCGCTTCGAGCTGCACCCGGAGAATCCCGCGCCGTATGACGTACTGCTCGGCCAGTTCGGGCGGCGCATCCTGGCGGCGAGTGCGCCGCGCACCCTCGCGCTCGACCCCGCCAGCGGCCCCTGCCCCGATGCCCGCGCAGTCGTCGCCGCCCACGGCAGCGGCTTCACGCCGGGCGTGGTCACCCGCTTCACGGTCCGGCGCGACCGCGACGGCGAGATCACCGGCGGCAACTCGCTGGCGGGCGGCAAGCCGGCGAACGGCGATGGGACCTACGACAACATGATCCCGCTCCTCGGCTGCGGCCCCGCCGATGCGCCCGGGGACACCTTCACCATCACGGTGGCCGAATACACCCCCGATCGGACACCGGCTAACGGGCCGGGCGCGAGCGCGACCTTCACCGTGGCGCGATGAGCGCGCGGGGTGCGACGATCACGCCTCGCCGCATGATGCGGGGTCTCCCGATCTTTTGATGATCCGGGCGGAATTGCCTCGGAAAGTGGGGGCCGAGGGCCGGATATTGGCCTCCTCCGCCTCCCGGTGACGTCCTTTCGGCCTCTTTCGGGAGTGCCTGCCCTATTCTGGACCCGCGATCACCAAAAGATCGGGAGACCCCCCATCATACGGCGAGGCGTCGTGGCGCTGTAGGGATTTTCCTACAGCGACGCTTAGTGGGGACAGGACCATGCTGTGCCGGAAGGCTGAACGTGTGCGACTGTTGCCACTGATCTGCTAGTGACGGGGGAGGCTGACGTGAAGCGGGATGACATGGTGCCACGTTCCCGGCAGGCGATCCGCCTGACCACCGTGCTGGCCATGCTCGTCCTGCTCAGTAGTTGTGGTGTCCCCAACCCGTTCGAGCGGAAATCCGTGATGACTCGCTGGACAGAGGCGATCAGTCGCGGCGATTACGGGGCGGCTCAGCAACTGCTCTTGCAGGAGGACGGGCCGGCGTGGCGAGTTGAGGCGGAGCGGCTGGCCAACCAGCACGGTCGCGTCCGGGCGATCCAGAGTGGCGATATCGTGCCGAGCCAGGGGGGGCCCTTCCGCTCGGTTCGCGTGGCGTGGGCAGACGGCTACGAGCGTTGCCTGCGGGTGGGGCTGCCGGTGGGCGAGCGGATCGATGTGCTGGATAGTGGGTGGCAGGACTGCGCTGCGGTGCCCTTCAATCCAACACCAGGCCCGTAGTGGCGCGGCAAGCCGAAGTGTCGGTGAGCCTTAATAAGGTGCGGCTATGTGTCACTGTAGGAATTTGCACCGGGGATGCCGGAGTGGTAAGGATGTGGGGGAGGCCCGTGACACGCAAGGCGATGCTCCTGATCGCGGCGATGGTCGGACTAGCGCTCGTGGCCTTCGTCCCCCCATTCCTCTTCCGGGATCAGGCCACTGGGGTGCCCTCCATCGCCCTCTGCCAGTTGAAGGTGGAGGCCTCTCACGGCTACACCATCCCGCCGGGGCGCATGCAGGTGATCCACGCTGAGGCGCAAGGGCCGTATCCCTATCAGGTCGAGGGCACCGTCATCTACCGCTCGCTATTCGGCCTGCACGTCGCCTCAGCTCAAGCATATAACAATGAGACCGCCTACGACTTTGCTCGCAGCAGACTGGTCGGCCTCGTCGCAGCCTTTTCCCTGCTCGAAGGGCTACTCGGCCTCCTGCTAGTCAAGTGGCGCTGAGCCACAGCCTCGCGCCTCAGGACTATGCACCAGCGCAACTTTCCCCATCCACGTGGCACACCTACCCCATTCCGCGTCCCCTCCATCCCAGCCGCTGCCGGCACCCGCCTTGCCACCCCTGCACACCTCGTCAACGCTTCCTTGACACATACGGATCGTCAGGGTGGCAGGACATAGGCGAGTTGACCCATGCTCATCTGAGCGCTGGCGCAGAAATCCACGCTCGTGTTGACGATAATCCTGCCATGCTCAGGATCGATATGTGTCACCAACTAATGACGGGGTGTGCCACGTCATTCGGTCTCCTCCCGCGCGCGCGCGGGCACCGCCTCGTCGGCGAGCAGCCCGCCCGCCCGCGCCGTCGCCACCAAATCATCGTCCTGCGGGCACTGTCAGGGCAACTTTCCAGCCTCGCGGGCGGCAGGGTGTGCGATACTCGGCGCATGAAAGAACAGGCCTCCGCCCCCAGCTACAAGCGCCATCGGTTCCCGCCGGAGATTATCGCGCATACCGTCTGGCTCTACTTTCGGTTTGCCCTCAGTTATCGCGACGTGGAGGAGCTGCTGGCGGAGCGCGGCGTCATCGTCACGTATGAGACGGTGCGCCAGTGGTGCCGCAAGTTCGGGCAGGGCTACGCGAACGCGCTGCGCCGCCGCCGCCCGCGGCCAGGTGATAAATGGCACCTCGACGAGGTCTTCATCACCATCAATGGTGTAACGCATTACCTGTGGCGGGCGGTCGATCAAGACGGGACCGTGCTCGACATCCTGGTACAAAGTCGGCGCAACAAGCAGGCGGCGAAGAAATTCTTCCGCCGCCTGCTCAAGGGCCTCGCCTACGTGCCACGCGTGCTGATCACCGACAAGCTCGCCAGTTACAGCGCCGCCCGGCGCGAGGTCCTACCCAGCGTGGAGCACCGCCGGCACAAAGGGCTGAACAACCGGGCGGAGAATTCCCACCAACCGACGCGCGAGCGGGAGCGCCGCATGCGGCGGTTCAAGAGTCCCGGCCACGCGCAGCGCTTCCTCGCCGCCTACGGCCCCATCGCCACACACTTCCGCCCGCGCCGCCACCGCCTGACCGCTACCGCCTACCGCGAGACCAGAGCCGAGCGCTTCGCCAGCTGGCGGGTCGTCACCGGCACCCCGGCGCTGGCCTGAGTAGCGCACCTCCCCACTTCAGCCTGCCCTCAAGCGCCGGTGAATCGCCTAGCCTTATTAACCTGACAGTCCCCTCCCTGGAGCTTGGCGGCGAAGGGGAGGGTCACCATGAGAACCCCCCCCAGCAGCGCCGGCAGGATGGGGAGGTCGAGGGCGCGCGCGAGCCGGTAGCCGAAGACGCCGTTCAGGGTCAGTGCCGCCAGCAGCGCGAGGTTGTAGATTAGCGCCGGCGACGCCCCGAGGCCCCAGAACGGCGCGACCAGCAGGCCGAGCAGGGGCAGGGGTTCCGAATAGTGGGTGACCCCGCGATGAGGGTAGAAGATCCGGGCGTCCCCATAGCCGACGAACCCATGGCTGGCCCGATCGGCCGTCCACCAGAGCGCCCAGAGATCGAACAACGGGACGGCCCGGTCCCGCTGCGTGCCCAGCGGCACGGCGTCCGCGAGGTGGAGGGCGAGGGGCCAGGTGGCGACGAGCGCCGCAGCCAGGCTGGCACCGACCACCGTGACAATCCGGGACAGCCATGTCGCGACACGATGCACTCGTCGGCGTATGCGCATGGCTCCCTCGTGGCTACCGGTGGCAGGGGTGGGACGGGAACGGGTGGCCGTCGGTCAGCGCACGACCGCTGATCGCGCCCGAGCGCGGGTGCCGTGGGACTCGGGTGGGGCGCCCGCCCGTGTGCCGCCGGTCGCCCCCGCTAACGGAGATCGGGCGAGGGGGTCGGCACCGCGGGAAGCGGCGGGGCCGTCGTCGACACCACGAACGTCGCGTTTGCCAAACCCGCGTGCCGATCCACCGCCCCCCGGAGCCGGACCGCATTGATGCGGAACCGCGCCCCCTCGGGTGTCTGCGGATCGCAGCCCTCGATGCGCACCGGGATAGCGAAGGTACCATCGGCGGCGACGAGCCCTTGCACCTGGCCCAAGGCGCGGTTCGTGTCGACCCGGACCACCGGCAGGAGGATCTCCGCGCCGGGCGGGAAGTTGTGGCCCCGCGCGACGACGGCCGGATCCGGCGTCGCGCAGGGGCCGCGCGCGGGTTCGAGGGTCAGGGTCGGCGTCGGCCCCCCCGCGGTGATCACGAACGTGCCGTGCGCGAGGGGGGCATCGCCTCCCGCAGCCATAGCGGCGGCAAAATCGGCGGCGATCGTCACCGTGTAGGTCCCCGGTGCCTGGCCCAGGGAATCGAAGGGCAGGCGCAGCGAGCCATCGGCGGCGCTAGTGATCGTGCGACGCAGCACAAACTCCCGCTCGGGATCGCGCCCGACCGCGTACAGGGTGGCGGCGGGTGGAAAGCCCGACCCGGCGATCACGAAGGTAGTCCCCCCAGCGCCGGTTGGCGGGGTGCTCGTGAGCACGCGCGTCGCACCGGGGGAGGAGTCGGCCGTCCCTGGGCGGTGCGGTGCCCCGGTTGCCGTGCCGTCAGGCGCGGCAATGGCCCCGGTGCTCACCGCCGCGCCACAGGCGGTGAGCGCGAGCGCCACCAGGAGCGTCAGCAGGCCATTCCGCAGCCAGCGCGTAGATACTGCAGCCATGGAGAGCCCCCTTCCGCGCTGGCTGCAGCCAGAGCCAGCCTACCACCCACGTCCGCGCTAGCGCGCCGCCGTGCCTCGGAGGAGTAACGTTGCGGGGGGTGCCGAAGTTCCGACTCGGTGCGCTTGCACCAAGCCCGCCGCGCATCCTGCTCGGGCCGCGTAACTCACGGCGCGGTGAGCAGTTGTTCCAGGTACGCTAGCGGCTTGTCACGCAGGCCCCGCACCACGGCATTGTCGTGGTCGATCACGGGGATCACTATGTCCCCCGACCCGATTCGGTACCGCCCTTCCGGGGCGATGATACGGTGGAGACCTGCTGTGGCCGACGGCTGCAGCAGCAACACGTAGCGCTCCCCTTGCCGATAGCGTGGATTATCCTCTGCGAAGCGGGCGACCTGTGAGCCGGGGCCACGGTCCGTGGTGCCGCCATCCTGCGTGAGCGTCAGTGTCTGGCCGGGAACGGCGTCGCCACGGTAAACCTTGACCACCTTCAAGGTGATGCGCTGGACGCCTCGCCATATCATCGGGGGTCTTGCCAACATTCGATGATCAGGCGTCAGGCGGCGGTCATCCGCTGCCGCAGCAGATCGAAGCCGGCGCGCCCGTAGCCCTGGCGTTTGAGCAGCTTCAGCTTGTGGACGAAGCCCTCGGTCGGGCCATTACTCCATTCCTCGGTCAGCCCCGCCCGCACTGCCGCCAGGTCAGCGTGGACCCCCTTGGCGAAACGCTGCAGCACGGAGACCCCACAAGCGTCCACCTCGGAGAGCCAGGCATCGAGCCGCTCGCCCTGGCGCTCACGCGCCATCGCCGCGAAGTCCTGCGTCAGCCGGTAGACGGTCGCCAGGGTCGCATCGATCTGCTGTATGCGCGCCAGATACGCCCGTTGCTCGAGGTTGAGGTCGGCTGGGCGGCGGAGGAAGAGCCCGGCAACATGCCGCGCGGTTGGTGTGGGTACTGCCCGCGCGCGATGGGTTGCCGCTATCGGACGGCCGGCGGCCTCATCGCGCCGTAGCTGGGCGATGAAGCGCATGACGTTCGAGGCACCGTGTGCGTAGCCCCGCTCGCGGAGCTCACGGTAGAGCCGCATCCCGTTGTGGCAGCCCTCCTGCCAACGCTGGAGCAGATAGGGCTCGTACGACGTCAACAGCCGCTGCCGTGCCGGGCGGTGCGGACGCTTCGGCGCGGGCACCTCGGGCAGGGCGCGGTACCGATAGACCGTCCGGCGGCTGACGCCGACGCGCCGGGCAATGTCAGCCACGTCGGCCCCGGCGTCGTGCAGGCGCCGGATGGCCGTATATTGCTCGGTAATGCGCGCGTGGCGCTGTCGGCTCAGCGCCTCGGCCCGCTCCTCGGCGTTGCGCGACCGACCGGGGGTGAGCGGCTCGGGGGCGGTGTCGCTCGTGACCATCGGCGCCTCGCCAGCCGCGGCCGCCGCCCGCAGCGTCGGTCGTCGGTGCAGTAGGAACTCCTCCAGGCACTCCGTCAGGTTGTGGTCGGGTAGGCCGCCGGCGAGTTGCCGCCCCCTGTGGGCGGTACTTTTCCGTCGGCCCCCCACCGAACCGGACGTGCCAGCTTTCCCGGCATCCGGCTCTCTAGTGACTCCCGTTCGTGGCGTGGCT
>JAABUN010006100.1_pt1 | contig 14209 bp, 13 predicted proteins | sample 5559311 | NCBI WGS metagenome assembly JAABUN01 (sample SAMN10711877, study PRJNA513370) | rock metagenome | isolation source: Antarctica rocks | place: Antarctica: Victoria Land, Siegfried Peak sud | reverse complement strand
CCGAGTAGAGGTTCCACGAGCGGTTGCGGGCCACCAGGCGATAGCCGGTCGGCACCTCCGCGTCGAGCCGCTTCGGGTCCTTCGGGTCGAGCACGCCGAGGCGCTCGACCTCAGCGTTGGCCGGATCCAGATAGAGGCCCTCCGAACCCGGGCGCTCGAGCTGCGCGGAGACGATCTCCGCCGGCCGCGTGCCGGTCCAGTAGGCGAGCGACGGCACCGCGCGATGGTTTGGCACGTAGATCGGTGCGCACGCGTCGAACGCTGCGCCGCCCTCGCGCGAGCGCACGAGATCGAGCAGGTCGGCCTGGATCCGGTCCCGCTTGGCCAGGTCGTCGCGCAGGAAGTCGAGGCGCTCGAGCTGCATGGGGGTGAAGGCGATCAGGCCGGCGATCACGGCGAGGCCGCCGCCAAGCCAGCGCCGACGCGCCGCGTGCGCCCGCTCGAGGGCCGTCCAGCCGACCCCGGCTAGCGCCGCTAACAGGGCGAGCATGGCCGCCGCCAGAAACACGTAGCGGGTCAGAAGCGACAGGCCGGCGACCGCGAAGGCGACGAACGACACGCCGTTGGCGACCGCCACCGCCGCCGGCAGCAGCGTCCGGCGGCGCAGCCACAAAAGCCCCGCCACGAAGCCGAGCACCGCGGCGATCAGCTCGGGCAGGCGCAGGATCTCGCCGAGCCGGCGCGGCAGCAGCTCCACCACGTCGAGGCCCGTCTCCCGCTCGAGCTCGGCGGCCAGCTCGCGAGTGCCGGTGAGCGACCACAGCGGATTGCCGGTCACCAGCAGGTCACTCAGCATCCAGAGCACGGGTGCGGCGGCCGCCAGGGCAGCGAGCCGCAGGCGCCCCGGCCGTCCGAGCGGCGGCGCCACCCACAGCCAGTAGGCGGCCGCGAAGAGCCACACCTCGGGTCGCAGCAGCCCGGCCGCGGCCAGCAGCACGAGCACCGCGGTTCCTCGCCGCGGCCGGCGGGCCTCGAGCACCGCGGCCCACACCACGAGCGCCACCGCGGGTAGGTCCACGTAGCCGCGAATGCCGAAGTTGAGGATCGGCTCGCGGGTCACGAGGATGAGCGCCGCCAGCACCCCCACCGGCCAGGCGTACAGCTCCTGTCCGAGGCGGAAGAGGCCGACGCAAAGGGCGCCCATCGCGAGCAGGCCGAGCGCGAGGAAGGCATCCTCCGTGGAATCCCCGAGCGGGGACAGCAGCGCGCCGACCAGGGTGGCCAGCGGGTGCGGCGTGGGCGCCACCGGCACGTCGTACTGGGGGAGGCGCCCGTGGGCGACGTCATCCCCCCACAGGAGGGCGTAGAAGCTGTCGTAGTTGAGGAAGGCGTGGCCGAAGGCGGCGAAGATCGCGAGCCCAATGAGCCCGGCCGCAAGCGCGTCGGGAGCGGCCTTCCGAAGGCGGGTCACCGAGCGCGGACGCTACCGGCGAAGGCGTCGGACCCCTGGCTAGGATGACTGACCCGATGCTCTCGCTCTACCGCCGCCACCGCCCGCGCACCTTCGAGGACGTGGTGGGGCAGGACCACATCGTGCGCACGCTGCGCAACGCGGTGGAGCTCGAGAAGGTGCATCACGCCTACCTGTTCGTGGGCTCGCGCGGCACCGGCAAGACGAGCATGGCCAAGCTGCTGGCCTGCGCCCTCAACGCCGAGGGCGGCCCGCGCACCGATTTCGCGCCCGACGACCCCGCCTGCCAGGCGATCGCGCGCGGCACCTCGCTCGACGTGGTCGAGATGGACGCCGCCTCCAACAACTCGGTCGACGACATTCGCGAGCTGCGCGAGAACGTGGCGCTCGCGCCGATGGGCGGTGGCCGGCGCGTGTACATCCTCGACGAGGCCCACATGCTGTCGCCGGCGGCCTGGAACGCATTCCTCAAGACGCTCGAGGAGCCACCCGCCCACGTGGTCTTCGTGATGGCCACGACCGAGGCGCACAAGGTGCCGGCCACGATCGTCGACCGCTGTCACCGCTTCGACTTCCACCGGCCCTCGCTCGAGCAGATCGCCGGGGTGCTCCGACGGGTGAGCGCCGAGGAGGGCATCGCGATCCCCGACCCGGCCCTCGGCATGATCGCCCGCGCGGCCACCGGCAGCTTCCGCGACGCCCTGGGCACGCTCGAGCAACTGGTGACCTACGGGGGCAACGATGTCAAGGTCGACGACGTCCTGGAGATCCTCGGCGTGGCCGATGCCGAGCTCGTGCTCGACACCGCCGAGGCGCTCGTGGAGCACGACGCCCGCGCCGCGCTGCTCGCGGTCGAGCGGCTGTCGGGCTCCGGGCGTGACCTCACCCAGTTCATGCGCGACCTCGCGGCCCACCTGCGCCACCTGTTCGTGGTGCAGACGCTCGGCCAGGTGCCGGACTCCTTCTCGGTCACCGCCGAGCACACCGGCCGCCTGCGGAGCCAGGCCGAGAGGCTCAACCAGAGCGAGGTGCTGCGCGCGGTGGAGCTCGTGGCCGAGGCGCTGCGCGCGGTCAAGGACGGCTCGGAGCCGCGGATACAGCTGGAGCTCGCGCTGATGAAGGCGGTGAATCCGGAGTCGGACCTGTCGCTGCAGGCGCTTATGTTTCGCATCGAGCAGCTTGAGCTGCGACTCGCCGGGGCATCGGGCGGGGCGGCGACTTCTCGCGAGCGGCCAACCGAGCGGCCAACCGAGCGGTCCGACGGGACCACGGCGGCGGCTCCCCCCACCGCGCCGTCGCCGTCCGTCGCCGCACCTCCGCCGCAAACCGCGCCCCCCGCCACCCCGGCCCGGTCGGCGCCGGCCGAAACAGTGGCCCAGCCCGTGGCGGTCGCTCAAGCCGCGGGCGACGGCGCTCGCGGGCTCGCGGTGGCCGAGGCCGTGCCCGCTCCTGATCCACCGCCGGCCGAGGACGCGCTTGCCGCGACCACCGCCCCGGAGCTCGACCTCGAGCGCCTGAAGACGCTGTGGCCCGCGGCCGTGGAGGCGGTCCGGCTCGAGAAGGCGATGGTGGGAGCGCTTCTGGCCGACGCGCACCCCACCGCGTTCGAGGGCAGCCGCCTGACGTTGACCTTCCCGGAGGCGGCCGAGTTCTCCAAGCGCAAGGCCGAGGCCAACCGCGAGGTGCTGCAAACGGCCCTCCACGGGTTGACCGGCCGCTCGCTCGCCCTCTCCTACGAGCTCGGCGCCACCGGGTCGATAGATGCCCCGACGCTGACGAGCGAGGAGCTGCTCGAGCGGCTCAAGCAGGAGTTCGGCGCCGAGGAGATCTTCGAGGACGACCCGCCGACCAGCGAGGGGAGCCATTAGTAGTGCCCAAGCAGCCGAACATGAACCAGATGATGAAGCAGGTCCAGCAGATGCAGGCCGACATGGTCAAGGCCCAGGACGCCCTGAAGGAGGAGGTGGTGGAGGCGAGCGCCGGCGGCGGCATGGTGACCGTCAAGGTCACGGGCGACCTCGAGCTGAAGGAGGTGCGCATCGATCCCGAGGCGGTGGATCCCGAGGATGTCGACCTACTGCAGGACATGGTGCTCGCGGCCACCAACGAGGCGCTGCGCTCGGCGCAGGAGCTCGCGGCGTCGAAGATGGGCGCGGTCACCGGCGGCCTGGGAGGCCCGGGCGGACCGCTGGGCGGGCTAGGCCTCTAGCCCGCCTCACCGCGAACGGACCGCCTCGCTTCCTCGGCCAACGGCACCATCAAGGCAGTTCGTCCGCGGGGTCCAGGGAAAGCAGATCGCCGATGTCCCTGAGGTCGCGGTCTCGTCCGCTGCCTGCCTTCAGCGCCACCAGGTCGTCGCGCGCGACGACCGTCACCGTCACGCCGTCGGCCCCGGCTCGCACGGCACGCTCGCGGAGAGCACCGAACCGCTCCGCGTACTGCTCGGCCGCCAACACGTCCACCTGACCACGGTCGGTCTGGAACCGCATGTTGGCGTTGCGGCCGAGCAGATCGGCGTCGATCCTGGTCGCGGGCTCCCCGTCCGGCTTGGCCCCAAGATCGTTCAGCGCGTCGGCAAGCCGCTCGCGGTTGGATCGGTCGGGCGCCGGGATGACGTCGACGTCGATCGTGGCCCGAACCACGCCGTGAGCAATCAGAGCGAAGCCGCCGATCGTCACGTAGTCGACACCGTGCCGCTCGAGCGCCGCAAAGATCTCACGCGGGCTGAACGGCGCGCTCACCGCCGGGCAGCGCCGGCCAGCGCAGAGCTGAAGCGGCAGAGCGCGAACCCGGACTCGAGCCGCTCACCCATGGTCATCGCGCGCTGACTGGCGATGAGGGCCGGGTCGTCGAAGTCGCCGGAGGGTCGGTGTGCGCGGCCCATCGCCACGAGAAGGCGAATCGCCAGGGCGGGGTCGCTGGTCGTGCCGTCCTCCAGCTCCTCGAGGCGTTGCGCGGACATGCCCTCGCGCAGCGCGAGCGACACGCGGGTGTCCCCCCTTCGTTCGCGAGTCTCTCGAACCAGTTGGCCCAGCTCCACGCTCGGAGGGTATCCCGCGCGCGCGGTCACGGGCTCCGGCGCGCCGCCCTCCTGACTACTCTCGCAGGCCGTGTTCTCGCCCCCTGTCCAACGCCTGATCACCGAGTTCGCCCGCCTCCCCGGCATCGGCCAGCGCACCGCGCAACGCCTGGCCTTCCACGTACTGAAGACCCCGCCCGACGAAGCCCTTCCCCTGGCCGACGCGATCCGCGAGGTGAAGGAGACCGTCGGGCTGTGCGAGACCTGCTTCAACCTGTCGGTGGGCCCCGAGTGCCAGATCTGCCAGGACGCGCGCCGCGACGCCGAGCTCATCTGCGTGGTGGAGGAGGCCGGCGACGTGATCCCGATCGAGAAGACCAACGAGTTTCGTGGCCGCTACCACATCCTGGGTGGCGCTCTCTCTCCGATCGACGGCGTCGACCCCGAGGACCTGCACATCACCGAGCTTGTGGGGCGCGTGGAGGGGAACGGGGTACGGGAGGTGGTGGTGGCCACCAACGCGACCACCACCGGCGAGGCCACGGCCCTCTACCTGGCCGACCTGCTGCGCGAGCGTGCGCCGACCGTGACGGTCACCCGCCTGGCGAGCGGCCTGCCCGTCGGCTCAGACCTCGAGTATGCCGACGAGGTGACCCTCGGGAGGGCGTTCCGGGCGCGCACCCAGCTGTGAGCGAGCCAGCCGGCGACACCGTCGTCATGAAGTTCGGCGGCACCTCGGTGGCCGACGCCGACCGCATCAAGCACGCCGCCCGGCGCATCGCACGTGCTCGTGATGAGGGGCACCGCGTGGTGGCCGTGCTCAGCGCGCGTGGCAAGACCACCGACGAGCTCGTGGCCATGGCCCGCGAGGTCTCGGATCGGCCGGATCCGCGCGAGATGGACATGCTGCTCTCGACCGGCGAGCGCATCTCGTGCGCGCTCGCGGCGATGGTGCTCAAGGACCTCGGCCATCAGGCCGTGTCGCTCACCGGCTCTCAGGCCGGGATCGTGACCGACACGTCGCACACCAAGGCCCGCATCCTCGACGTGCGCGCGGACCGGATCATCCGCGCCCTCGACGAGGGTCAGATCGTGTTGGTCGCCGGCTTCCAGGGGGTCTCGACCGCGCTCGACGTGACCACTCTCGGGCGCGGCGGCTCGGACACCACCGCCGTCGCCCTGGCGGCGGCGGTGGGCGCGTCGGTGTGCGAGATCTACACGGACGTGAGCGGCGTCTTCTCCGCCGACCCGCGCATCGTCCCGGACGCCAGGAAGCTCGCCCAGGTCTCCTTCGAGGAGATGCTCGAGATGTCGGCGTCTGGAGCCAAGGTGCTCCAGCTGCGGTCGGTCGAGTATGCGCGCAACCACGGCGTGAGCATCCACTGCCGGTCGAGCTATGAGGACGGACCGGGTACCTTGGTGCTCACCGAGGAGCAGACCATGGAACGCCCGCTAGTCACCGCCGTCACCCACTCGACCGACGAAGCGCGAGTCACGCTCACCGGACTCCCCGATGTGCCGGGGGTGGCCGGGCGGGTGCTCACCGTCCTGGCCGAGGCGGGCGTGAACGTGGACATGATCATCCAGAACGAGCCGGAGAGCGAGGGCCGCCGCGCCGACATGTCGTTCACCGTGCCGCGGGACGACCTGGACGCGGCCCGCGATGCGCTCGAGCCGCTGAAGGCCGAGCTCGGCATCGGGGAGGTGTCGACGGACCTGCGCATGGGGAAGGTCTCCCTCGTGGGCGCGGGCATGAGAAGCCACCCGGGCGTGGCCGCCAAGACATTCACCGTCCTCGGTGAGGCAGGCGTGAACATCGAGATGATCTCCACCTCGCCGATCAAGATCTCCTGCGTGGTGCACGAGGACGACGTGAACGAGGCCGTGCGGCGGCTGCACACGGCGTTCGACCTGGGCGCCGAGGCTGTGCGTCACGAGGACGTGGCGGGCGTGCACCGCCCGGTCGTCTCCTGACCATGCGCGTCGCCGTGGTCGGCGCCACCGGCGCGGTGGGATCGACGATGCTGCAGGTCATGCGCGAGCAGGCGCTGCCGGTGTCGGAGGTCGTGCCCTTTGCCTCCGAGCGCTCGGAGGGCCGGGAGCTGCACTACGGCGAGGAGCCGATCACCGTGCGGGCACTCTCGGAGGAAGCGATCCAGGGCTTCGACCTGGCGCTCTTCTCGGCCGGCGGCTCGACCAGCGGCGAGTGGGCGCCGCGCTTCGCCGAGGCGGGTGCGGTGGTGGTCGACAACTCCTCCCGCTGGCGAATGGAGGATGACGTGCCCCTCGTGGTGGCCGAGGTCAACCCCGAGGCCCTCAACGACCACCGCGGGATCGTCGCCAATCCGAACTGCTCGACGATGCAGATGGTGGTCGCCCTCAAGCCGATCCTCGACCGCGCAGGGATCGAGCGGCTCGTGATCTCCACCTACCAGGCCGTGTCCGGCACCGGCGTCCGTGCCGTCGAGGAGCTCGAGACTCAATCGCACATGGTCATCCACCACCAGGCGGTCGCGCCGCCCGAGGTCTACCCGCACCAGATCGCCTTCAACGTGCTGCCCCAGGCGGGAGACTTCGAGAATGGCGACGACCACACGACCGAGGAGCGCAAGCTGATCGACGAGACGCGCAAGATCCTCGGGCGCGCGGACATCGGCGTCTCGGCCACCTGCGCCCGCGTGCCGGTGATCAACGGGCACTCGGAGTCTGTGAACGTGCAGACGCGCGAGCCACTCTCGCCGGAGGAGTGCCGAGAGCTACTCGGTGGGGCCCCTGGGCTGACCGTGCTCGACGACCCAGCCCGCGGCGTGTACCCACAGGCCACCGAGGCCACCGGCCGCGACGACGTGCTGGTCGGCCGCATCCGCCGTGACCCATCGCACGAGCGCTGCCTCAACCTGTGGATCGTCGGGGACAATCTGCGCAAGGGCGCGGCCCTAAACGCGGTTCAGCTCGCCGAGCTGTTGCGGGTGCGGGGCCTGCTGAGGGCGCAGAGCGCCGCCTGAGATGAGCGCGGCGGTAGCCGCGGTCTGGCGGCTCGCGAGCCCGGGTGACGACTCCTCCCGAGCCGCCTGGCGCGCGTTCCTCATCAGCCGCCTACTGGTGGCGGTGGTCGCCATTCCGGTGTCGGTGTGGTTCAACTTCAGGGGGTACACGAGCCCCCACGAGGCGGTCATCCTCACCCACCCCTTCGACACGGGCGCGCCGGGCGAGATCCTCGACGCCGTCGTGTCATCGCTTGCCAAGTGGGACGCCGTGTGGCAGTTGCGGATTGCCAACGACGGCTACGGCTGGGCCGGGGGACCGGCCGGCGGGGAGGCCGCCTTCTTCCCTCTCTATCCCCTGATCGTCTGGCTCGCGAGTGGCGCCAGCGCATCGCCCGTGGCGCTTCTCGCGGGCGCCTACGCGGTGTCGCTCGCGGCCTTCCTGGCCGCGCTCCGGCTGCTTCACCGGTTGGTGGCCCTCGAGCTACGGCCGGAGCCCCGACCCTGATGCTGCTGGCACTCTTTCCCACCTCGCTGTTCTTCGGGGCGCCCTACACCGAGAGTCTGTTCCTCCTGCTGTCGGTCGGCGCCTTCTATGCCGCCCGAACCGGTCGCTGGCCGGTCGCCGGCCTGCTGGCCGCTGCCGCCTCGGCAGCGCGTCCGGTCGGCGTGTGTCTCGTGGTGCCGCTCGGCGTGCTCTACCTGTATGGGCCGCGGGGCGATCGCGGAGCGGTCACCGGCCGCGCACGGAGCGCGCTCTTCCCGCGTTACCGGCTGCGGCTCGACTTCCTGTGGCTCGGGCTCGCACCCCTCGGCTTGGTGTGTTTCAGCGGCTACCTCGGCCTTCGTCACGGCGACGCACTCGCGTTCCTTCACGAGCAGCAGGCCCGTACGCACGAGTTCTCGTTTCCCTTCGCCGGCATCTGGGAGGGCACCGTCGCCGCCTTCGACTCGCTCACCTATCTCGTCTTCGGTACGCCGGAGTCCGCTGGCATGTTCGCGGCGCGCAATCTGATGCTGTTCGCGTTCCTGGTCTTCGGCCTGGTCGCGACGGTGGGCGTGTTTCGGCGACTGCCGCCCGCCTACGGCGTCTACGTGGTCGCACTGCTGTTCCAACCCCTGTCGCTACCTATCGACGACAAGCCACTCGACTCGCTGGGCCGCTACCTCGCGGTGGTGTTTCCCCTCTTCATGTGGCTTGCGCTCGTGTGCGAGGAGAGGCAACGAACGCGACCAGCCCTCCTGGTCTCGAGCGCCGGTCTGGCGCTGCTGTCGGGAATGTTCGCCGCCTGGGTCTGGGTGGCGTAGCCGGTGCCGCCGGCCCCGCCGGCCCCGCCGCGACGCCGCGCCGCCGCGCCGCCGCGCCGCCGTCACGCCCTGCCGCCGCCACCTTCCTGTCACCGGCCCGGTGCCGATCTGTCACATACGACTCGTAGTTCGTCCAGGGTATGGGGGGGTTGGGCGGATTTCGACACCATGAGTCCCGTTATCCGCCCAACCCCCCTCCCGCGGCTTGGCACTCGCGGCGCGGGCGCCGGCCACCGGCCGTCCGCCTAGGATTGCCGTGATGCGACCGACCGCTACAGCCGTCGCCGTGTGCGCGCTGTGCGCCGCGCTCCTCTGGGCGATGCCGGTGGTGGCGGGGGAAGAGCCCACGCCGCCGGTGGCTTTCGGCGTCTCTCCGAACCCGGCGCAGGTCGGCCAGACGGTTGGCTTTCGAGCTCTTGCCGGAGGTGCCGGGCGTTATCGGTGGGACCTCGACGGAGACGGGTCCTTCGAGACCGACGGCGGCGTCAGCACGACGGCGTCCCACACCTACGCACAACCCGGCAGCGTGAGCGTCGGGCTGCTGGTGACCGACGCGGATGGCCATGAACAGCGCGCGGTTGCCGAGGTGGTGGTGTCGCAAGCCGCAGGTGCCGACTTGCCTGGTGGACCTGACGCGGCGGACGAGCCCGCGGCCGGCACCGAGGGCGAGCCGGGGGTAGCCGACGGTGCAGCGGCTGAGCCGGATTTGGGCGCAGCCGCGCCGGCTGCCGACGGTGAGTCATCCTCGCCCGACGACCGCGAGCCGCCGGCGGACCAGGGTCTCGAGCCGCCTGTGGGCGGACCCGAGGGCGGCGAACCGGAAGCCGAGAAGCCTGCCGGCCGCGAGCCGCGAAGCCGGCCGCCACGGCCCGCGACCCCGCGCGATACCAAGGAGCCGCGCATGCCGCCGTTCACGCCTCAGGCGATCGACAGGATGCCGCGGCTGCGGCCCGTGGCCCGCATCGCCGCCACCTCGGTGCAGATCGAGGACTTCGAGTTCTCGCCATCGTCGATCAACGTCGAGGTCGGCGAAACGGTCACCTGGACCAACCGCGGCGACCAGCCCCACTCCGCCACGGGGCAGGCCTTCGACACAAACATCCTGAGGTCTGGAGAAACCGGCTCTCATAGGTTCACCGAGGCCGGTACCTACTCCTACATCTGCACCCCGCACCCGTTCATGAAGGGCACGGTGCGCGTGGCCGCGGCGGGCGGAGGAGGCGGAGGCGGCGGCTCGGGGGATCGCGGAGGGTCCGGCGGGTCGGGAGGGGGCGGCGGCAGCCGCTTCAGCACCGGCGGCACCGACCTGGACATCAGCGACCCGCTGATCGACGAGACCACCGGCGGAAGCGGCGGCGGCAACGACGACGGAGGCGGTGGCGGCTCCGACCTCCCGACCACGGGTCTGGACCTGCTCCTGCTCGTGGCTCTCGGCGGGTGGCTCGCCGGCTGTGGCGCCCTGCTGCGCCGCGGGCTCGCACCGCGTCGCCCGAGCTCGATTTAGCCTGGATCCAGGCTGAGGACCCGGCTGAGCTCAGCCCGCAGCCCGCAGCAGCACCGTCACCCAGGTACGAAACGGCCGCCAACGTTCGGCGAGCGCGACGAGCGCGTCGTCGTCCTCGACGATCTCGGGCGCCCCGTAGAGCTCGGCCGCTCGCTTCCGGGACTGCTTCTCGGCGAGCGTCAGGACATCGGTCGTGCCGACCGCGCGCAACAGAATTCCCTCGGCCCAGAAGGGGCCGATGCCCCGCAACTCACGCAACTCGTCGAGCGCTCGGTCGGGGTCGAGTGCGAGCAGGCGCTCGCGGTCGAGGTGCCCCTCGAGCGCGGCCCGCGCGACGCCGTGCAGGCGGCGAACCTTCTCATCGCTCAGCCCTGGCACGTCGGTTACGGCCAGCAGCCGCTCGGGGCTCGGGAAGGTGAGGAGCTCCTCGCCCTCGATCGTCACGCGCCCCCCGTGCTCCACCGACAGCTCGTCCCGCACGCGGCCGGCAGCGACCTGCCTGATCCGGGCCGAGATCACGGCCCAGCAGGCGGCCTCGTACGGCGAATGGAAGATGACTGGGCGCAGCCAGTCGGACGCTCGCTGTAGCCGGCCGATCGCGGCCTCGCGCTCCCCGAGGGCGGCGTAGCCGATGCCGTCGTGGTCGAGCGAGACGATCCGCGCGGCCTGATCGCGCACTCGTGCGGGATCGGAGGCGGTGCTTTCCACCACTGAGATCCGGACCGGCCCATCCGCATCGTCCTGGCGCAGAACCACGCCGGCGTGGCCACTCCAGTCGTCGACCAAGAATCCGAGGCGGACGACTGCCTCTCCATCGGCCGCGGCACCCGGCTGCCCGGCCGGGAGCCATCCGGCGATGAAGCGTGCCGCCGAGGCCAGCCGGAAGGGACCCCGCGGCTCCAGTTCGAACTCAATCATCCATCGCGCGGGCTCAGGCCCCGCTCACAGGTGCGCGCGTGTCAGGCCGCGCCCCGCGCCCTCACGCCGCGGCCAGCTCCGCCACCTTGCGCTGCACGTCGCGCGTCTTCACCACGTGCTTGTCCATCCCGAGCTCCTTCGGCTCCAGGCCGAGGGCGAGACCCAGCAGCTGCGGTAGGTGCAGCACCGGGATGTCGAGGTCGCGCTCGACGTACTTGGCCGCGTCGGGCTGCTGTAGGTCGAGGTTCAGGTGGCACAGCGGGCATGGGGTGACGAGGCAGTCGGCGTCGGCGTCGATTGCATCGGCCAGGTGGCGTCCCGCCTGGCGGAGTGAGGTGGCCTTGGCCATCGTGATCACCGGGAAGCCGCAGCACTTGTGCGAGCCCGCGTACTCGACTGCCGTGCCGCCCACCGTCTCGATCACATGCTCGAGGTACTTATCGCGGTGCGGGTGCTGGTCGTAGCCGAGGCGGCCCGTGGGGCGCACGATGTAGCAGCCGTAGAACGGCGCGACGCGCAGGCCGTCGAGCGGACGCACCACCCGCTCGCGGAGCTTGTCGAGACCGATCTCCTCGACCAGCAGCCACAGCAGGTTCTTGTTCGTCCAGTCGCCGCCCTTCTCGTAGCGCAGGCCCTCCGGCTCAAGGTGGGTGTTGATGTGCTCGCGATAGGCGTCGTCGGCGTCGAGGCGCTGCTGGCACTCGCTCTGCGCGCCCTGGCAGGTGGAGCAGATGTTCATCATCGACGCGCCCGTCTGCTGGGCGAGCGCGAACGTACGCGCGTTGAGCGTGTCGACGAGCTCCTGGTTGTGCTCGGCGATCACGCCCGCGCCGCAGCAGTTGGCCCGGTTGAGCTCGATCATCTCGAGGTCCAGCGCGGGCCCGACTAGTGCCATCGAGCCGTGCAGCTCGGGGGTGAAGCCGCGCGACACGCAGCCCGGCCAGTACGCGACCTTCACTGTTCGGCTCCTCCTCGTTCGGTGCCGGCGTCTCCGGGCACGGTGGTGGCCTCGGAGCCGTCGCCTCCGGCGGGCTCCTGCTCGGCCGCCCCGCCCTCGCCCTCCTCGCCGACGATGTACAGGTTCAGCTCGAGCCGCTCGCCGTCGCCGGCCTCGATCTCGTTGTAGATGCGCCGTACATGGTTCTGATCGGGCAGCTTGTGGTGAATCAAGGCGGCCTTCGGCGACACCTTGCCTGACCTGAGCCCGGCGACCGCGGTCGGTAGCGACCCGATCAGCTGCTTGAGCGCGCGCGGCTCGACCTGCGAGCGGATCAGGCTGCCCTGGCCGTAGGACTTCGGCAGTAGCTGCGACTCGTGGAGCGTGCCGTACTTCTCGATGATGTCGACGAAGGCCTTCTCGTGTCCGTAGCCGTTGTTGCGGTCCTTGATCGCGTAGTCCCCGGTGGCGTGGCGGCGCAGGCGCATGATCTGGCTCATCGGCGCGACGTCCTTGGGGCACACCTCGATGCAGGCGAAGCAGTGGGTGCAGTCGTAGATGCCGTGCGGATCCTCGGCCAGATCGCTCAGGCGATCCTCGGTGTGGCCGTCGCGCGGATCGCCGACGAAGCGGTAGGCCTTGGCCAGGGCGGCCGGGCCGATGAACTCGGGGTCGACCTCCATCGAAAGGCATGCCGACACGCACACTCCGCACTGGATGCAGGCCATCGACTGGGTGATGTCGATCATCGCCTCCGGCTCGACTATGTACTCGCGCTCCGGCGGCTCGCCCTCGGGAAGGAGCCACGGCACCACACGCTGGATCTTCTTCCAGTGCACGGCGTCCATGTCCACGATCAGGTCCTTCAGCACCGGCATGTTGCCCATCGGCTCGACCACGATCTCGCCGTCGGGAGCGCGCGCGAGAGCGTCGCCGAGCTGTGTGTTGCACGCGAGCGCCGACTTGCCGTTGATGCGCACGCCGCACGAGCCGCAGATGGCGGCCTGGCAGGAACAGCGAATCGAAAGCGAGCCGTCCTCGTCGAACTTTGCGCGCAGGATGCCGTCCAGTACCGAGCGCGTGGGCGGCAGGTCGACCTCGAAGCTCTGCCAGTAGGCGGCGTCCCCGGACTCGGGGTCATAGCGTCGGATCTTGAGTTTGAAGTCGCTCATTCGCTCGTCAGTATTTACGTTCCTGTGGCTCCCACTGGGTCATCGTGACCTCGGAGTAGGACACCTCCGGTGGCCCTCCGCCGTTGATGCGGAGGTCGATGTGCTTCAGCCACTCCTCGTCGTTACGGGCGGGGAAGTCCGTGCGGTACTGGGCACCACGGCTCTCCTTGCGCTCGAGCGCACCCATCACGATGCACTCGGCGTTGTCGAGCATGAAGCCGAGCTCGATGGCCCCGAGCACATCCTGGTTGAACACCGTGCCCTTGTCGTCGGTGGCCACGGTCGTCGCCTCCTCCTTGAGGCGCTGCACGATGGCGAGCGCCTGGCGCAGCCCCTCGTCGTCGCGGTAGACGGCCGCGTAGCGGTCCATGGCCGCCCCGAGCTCGTCCTTGATCTGGGACACGCGCCTGCCGGTGCGCTCGCGACCGACGATGCCCGCGACCATCTGCGCTTCCTCGGCGAGGCGGGCGTCCGAGACGCTCGGCAGGCCGACGCCCTTGGCGGCGTGCGCGGCGTGCTGGCCGGAGCGGCGCCCGAAGATGAGGGTGTCGAGCAGCGAGTTGGCTCCGAGTCGGTTGCCGCCGTGCACCGACACGCACGCCACCTCGCCGGCGGCGTACAGGCCGGCCACCGACGTCTGTCCGTCGATGTCGGTCTTGATGCCGCCCATCGTGTAGTGGTTGCCCGGCTTGATGTGGATCGGGTCCTTGGTGATGTCCACGCCGGCGAAGTCCCGGCCGACGTTCACGATCTCGCGCAGGGCCTCGTGGATGCGCTTGCGCGGTACGACCGTGATGTCGAGCGCCACCGTGCCGTCCGGGAACCCGCGGCCCTCGTTGATCTCGGTCTGCTCGGCCCGGGACACCACGTCGCGCGAGGCGAGCTCCATCTTGTTCGGCGCGTACTTCTCCATGAAGCGCTCGCCCTGGGCGTTGTAGAGGTGGGCGCCCTCGCCA
>JAABUN010006099.1_pt1 | contig 14209 bp, 18 predicted proteins | sample 5559311 | NCBI WGS metagenome assembly JAABUN01 (sample SAMN10711877, study PRJNA513370) | rock metagenome | isolation source: Antarctica rocks | place: Antarctica: Victoria Land, Siegfried Peak sud | reverse complement strand
GTCAGCTCACCGACCCGCATACCACTGGCGTAGAGCAGCTCGAGGATCGCGCGGTCGCGGATGTGCACCGGGTCGTTGTCGTCGCTGGCGACCGCCGCTAGATCCAGCATCGCCGCTGCGTGCGGCTGCGTCAGGACACCAGGCAGGTGGCGCTCCTTGCCGGGTGCGGCCAACCGCAGCGAGGGGTCCTGCTCCAAGGAGCCCCGGCGCTGAGCCCATCGGAAGAAGGTCTTGACGCTCGCCGAGCGCCTGGACACGGTCGAGCGTGCCGCGCCCTGCGCTGCCTGAGCCCCCAGCCAGGAGCGGAGGTCGCCGAGCCGCACGGCATACAGATCCGGGACCGAGACGGACTGCAGGAAGGCGTCGAGAGCCCGCAGGTCGCCGAGGTAGGCGCGCACCGTGTGGGCCGATCGTCCGCGCTGCACCAGCAGCCAGCGCTCGAAGTCGGCGAGGATCTGCGTGCCGATCACCGAGCGCTCGTCCGACGCGCTCAGGCTGTCAGGGGTGTCCGGCGGTGCGCTCACCCTCCTACCGTCGCACGCCGGGCATCGTCCGGAGGGCATGCAGGCCCGGAGAAGTTCGCCGGATGCCTCGGGGCAGCCTGGTCAGATGGTTCCCCTGGTCACTTCACCGAACAGCGCATCGCCGTCGACGTCCAGCCCGCGAGCAGCAAACCACGTGCACACGTTGACGCAGTCGCGGCGCAGGAAGTCCAACCCTCGCGGGTTGCCGACGATGTCGACGACCTGCGGAAGGTCGATGACGACCACGTCCGGGCCGTGGACCAGGACGTTGTAGGGGGAGAGGTCACCGTGTGCGGCGCCGTGCGACACGAGTAGGTGGATGGCCCGGACCAGCTGCTCGTAGTAGCCGGCCAGGAGCTCCGTCTCCGGCCGGGTCTGGGCCAGCCGCGGCGCAGCGACACCGTCGTGGTCACCGATGAACTCCATCAGGATCTCGGTGCCGTCGAGCTGCACGGGGTACGGGACCGGCAGCCCGGCCGACCAGTACCGGCACAGTGCCTCCCACTCCGCATACGCCCACTGGCCGGCGGCGACCTGCCGGCCGTAGGAGGATCCACGTGCCAATGCGCGGGTGTCGCGAGACTTCTTGGTGCCCCGGCCCTCGGTGTAGGCAGCGGCCCGGTGGAAGCTTCGATGCTCCTGGCCGCGGTAGCGCTTGGCCGCCATCAGCGACGAGTGCCCCGTGCCGTCCGTGGCGGCCCGCTCCAACAGGAAGACGTCGGCCTCTTTGCCGGTCTTGAGGATGCCGAGCTCGGTGTCGACCGCGCCGGCATCGGTCACCACCCAGTCCGGCAGCGGCTGCGGTCCGCGGTCGCCGCGCTGGACGTCCCAGTAGGTCGTGGGGCGCTGGTCGGTCGCGGCGTCGGACTCGGTCTCGGGGAGATCGAGCGGCTGGTAGTCGAAGACGAAGAAGGGGTCGAGGTCATCCCTCGAGGGTTGCGTGGACAAGACAGGTGCTCCTGGAGGAGATAGGAAGGGCGTGGGACCCACCACGGGCAGTCGTGACCATGTCCGTCTCCTCTCGTGTCGGCCCCGCGGGGCCGTCCAGGCAGCGGCCGTATGCCGTGTCGCGGCCTACTCTTGCGCACTCACCCGGGCGGCGCCACCGGTTTTATCGAGGCCGAGGGGATGGTCTGTTAGCGCGCGCGTCCCGGCTTGTAGGTCTTGGTCAACGCGACCAGAGCCAGGAAGAGCAGGACGCTGAACAGCACTGTGCTCAGGTGCAATCCCATGCGCTCTGAGGCTCCAGCCGTCAGGACCAGGTCGACCACGCCGGAGCCGAGGGCGGCCCCGGTCCGTTCGCCCAGGGTCTCGGCAAGGAGCACGGCGGCAGCCAGGGTCGCACCATCGAGGGTCGCACCATCGCGGGTCGCACCGTCGCGGGTCGCCTCCTGGGGGTCGCACTCCCTGGACACGTGGGTGGCCCCCACGTACAGCACGGGGTAGGCCAGCCCCATCCCCCACCCCGCGAGGCACCAGAGCCCCAGCAGCATCGGCCCGGTGACGGCGCCGAGGAACTGCGCCACGCTCCATACCGCCAGGACGCCGGCCATGCATCCCACTGCGAGCAACAGCCCCCGGTCACCGTGCTGGTGGTCCCTCCCGACCAGACGCGGGACGAGGATCGAGGTCAGCCCCACAGCACCGCGCTGGCACCCAGGGAGAACGTCGCCCACGCCACGGGCAGCCCCTCGGCCCGCACGGCGTTGAGGGTGGTCAGGCTCCTGGCGCCGAAGTAGCCGCCGGCCACCAGGAACAGGGCCAGCAGGTGCCGGGGTGGCCCCGGTGCCGCCCGCACCGTCCCCGCGGGCAGGAGCCTCAGGCCGGCGACCACCGCGAGCGCCAGGCCCGGCCACCCCCACCAGGTATGCAGTGTCGACCCGAGCACAAAGACGGCCATCCCCAGGGGGAGCAGCAGGCGCATGCCCCAACGGGCAGCCACGTGCGGTGGACGCCGCGACGACCGTGCGGTCAGCACCGCGCGGGCCACGAGGAGCCGAGCGCCGAGGAGCACCGGCAGCGGTACCAGGAGGGCACCGCGCCAGCCCAGGCTGGTCTGCGCCAGCAGCGCTAACGGGGGGCCGATCAGACCGGGCAGCACCCACATCGCCGAGGTCAGGGCCAGCAGCCGGGTGCGATAGGCGATCGGCATCGACTCGATGACCACCCCGAGCCCGAGCACGCCTAGCAGTCCGGACCCGAAGGCGGCGACCGCCTGCCCACCGCCGTATCCCGCCGCCTGGCCCGCGCTGGCCGTGACGAGCGTGCCAAGCATCGTCAGCAGCAGACCGAGCAGCAGCAGCCGGGCCGCGCCCCAGGCCCGGCGCAGCGGATGCGCCACGGCGAGGGCGAGGAAGGCGCCGATGGAGGCCGCCGACAGCATGACCGGGTAGGCATCGCTGGCGTCGAGGTCCTGCATCGCCCGGGGCAGCACGACCGCCGAGATGTAGACCGTCATCGCCGCGCCGACCTCCAACAGCAGGATGCCGACGGCGAGGGGGCCGTGCTCGGAGGTGAACAGGCCGCGGTACGTCGTGCCCGTCGTACCTGTGGGAGTCCCCTCATGCTTCACGCCTGTCGGGGTCCCTTCGTGCTCCGGTCGTGTGGTCGTCGCTCGCGGTGCACGCGTTGGTAGCCGTAGAGGTCCCGCATGCTCTCGTTGACCATGATGTCCTCGCCACCGTCCGGGTCGTCGATCCGGAGTGAGCGGCCGTAGTTCTGATCGACGATGTCGGCGCGCAGATCGGCTCGGTGCATTCGCTCAGCCAGCCGATCGAGGTCAACGGCCTCAAAGGCGAGCACGACGTCCGGCGACTCGTCCCGGTGGACCGCGGCGAGGCCTTGGGTGCCCGAGAAGTCGGCCCACTCCCCGCTGTCCGCTCGCAGCCGGGGCCGCAGACCCAGTCGGGTCAGGATCTCGGCCGCCGCGTCGACCCGTGGCGTCATCCACAGCGGCAGCACCGACACGTCCGTCGTGGCCCTGCCCGGGGTGAGCTCGCGTGGTCCTGGGACAGACTGGGTGACTTGCCAGCCGATCTCCTGGGCGATCGGCTCGGTCAGCACCTCCCGTGTGCGAGCGGCGTCGGTCACCAGGAGTCCGAAGTCGGTGCGTCCTCGCCGCGCCGATCCGGGCTCGCAGAGAGTCACGTCGACGCCGTCGGTCTTTAGCGCAGCCAACAGCTCGGTCCACGCCTCGGGGACGGCGGTGTGGCGGACGGCCCCGACGATCGGCGCAGTGCTCCTCATGCCCCCTCCTCCTGCTGTTCGTCGACTCGGGCCAGCTCCTCTTCGAGCACTCGTTGAACCAGGGCCGAGAGCGAGAGCCGCTCGTCGATGGAGTGGTGCTTGATGCGGCGCACCAGGTCTGGGGGGAGATAGACGTTGAACTGAACCTTGGGGTCATCAGCCGGCATGCGAGGATGCTAGCAAACAAGCAAAGCTGTTGTTCGGTGAGCACCAGCGTGGGCGTCGGTCCCGCCTCGGAGTGCTGGCACGCAGTCCACGATCACGGTATGAGTGCTGGCACTCAGTCCACGATCAGGTCATGGACGTACAACCTTTGGAATGTCAACGTTGCCCCTAGGAGGTCCCCATGCTGCCGGACATGCCACTTCACCCCTTGGTGGTGCACGCTGCTGTTGTCCTCATCCCGGTCACGGCCCTGGCCGTGCTGGCCTCCCTGGTTCTCCCACGCTTCCGGGCGTGGCTGGGCTGGGGTCTTCCGGTCCTCGGTGTGGTCAGCGCGGTCACCGCGTTCATCACCGTCCAGCTAGGGGAGCAGCTGGCCGAGGAGACCACCACGACGCCGGTCCTGGCGACTCACTTCACCTGGGGGGCCCGGACCGAGGTGTTCACGGCGCTGCTGGGACTGATGACGATCGCCTGGTGGGGGCTGACCTCGCCGGTCGTACGGGCTCGATGGGGTGAGCGCACGGCCGTGCTGGACAACCGGTGGCTGCGCCTCATCGTGATGGTGCTTTCAGGCGTCTTGGCTCTGGCCGCCGTCGTCGCCGTGGTCCTGGCCGGCGACAGTGGCGCGACCTCCGTCTGGGGCTGACACCCGGCGTTGCGCCTACCCAGGTCGCCGCAGCACTGCGCCAGGGTGCAGGCTGGGCACGTGGACACCGCTGCCGTGCTCGACCTGCTCCGTGATGTCGCCGAGCGTGTGATTAACCCACGCTTCCGTGACCTGTCCGAGGGTCAGGTGATGGAGAAGAACCCTGGTGACCTGGTCACGGTGGCCGACCATGAGGCGGAGGAGCTGATCACCGAGGCGCTGCACACGGCATACCCGGATGCGGTGATCCTGGGCGAGGAGGCGCACGACGCCGACCCCGCGCTGATGGATCGCTATCTTGTCGCCGAGCATGCCTTCACCGTGGATCCGGTCGATGGCACCAAGAACTTCGTGCACGGCTCGCCCGACCACGCCGTGATGGTCGCCGAGGTCCGCGAGGGTCGCACGGTGCGGTCCTGGATCTGGCAGCCGCAACACCGCATCGGGTATGCCGCGGAGCTGGGTCACGGCCTTCGGCGCGAGGGGGTGCTGCTCCGGCGGGAGGCTGCGCGCGCCGCCGAGCCTGGCAGCCTCGATGTGCGCACCTCGCACCGGCCGTGGGTCGGCGCCACGCCCGGTCCGCTGCGGCCGCTCGAGCTGACCTGGGTGTGCTGCGGGGTGGACTACCCGAGTCTGATCCAGGGGCTGGCCGACGCGGTGCTCTACACCCGGACCAAGCCGTGGGACCACGCTCCAGGGTCGCTGATGACCACCGAGGCCGGCGGCTTCGTCGGAACCTTCGACGGCACGGCGTACGCACCGCAGGGGTCGACGCGGGGCCTCGTGGTGGCTGCGGACCGCGCGACGTATGACGTGGTGCAGCGTGCGGTGCGATCTCTTTGACCCCATTGCGCGGGATTGCGATCATGGCGCAGCCTCCGAACATCGCGCAATGAACACAATGCGGCGCAGTGAGCGGGAGTGCGGGCGGCTGGCGTCAGTGAGACGATGACCGAGCAGCGGCGTGCTCGCTTCCGGGATCTCCTGGCGGATCCGGCATACCGGCAGCTGTTCCTGGCGCAGACCGCCTCCCGAGCCGGCGATGCGTTCCGCACGGTCGCGATGGCCATCGTGGTCTTCCAGCTGACCGGGTCGGGACTGGGCACAGCAGGTGTCGTCGTCGCCGAGATTCTGCCCGTCCTGCTGCTGGCGCCGATCGCGGGCGAGCTGGTCGACCGGCTGCCCCGGCGCCGCGTGATGATCGCCGCCGACGTGTGGCGGGCCGGGTTGCTGGCCCTTCTCCCGCTCATTGACACGCAGGTGGTGGCGGTGTATGCCGTGGCGTTCGGGCTCTCCGTGGGCAGCGTGTTCTTCAACCCGGCGTCCGGCTCCCTGGTGCCGACCCTGGTCACCGAGCGGCAGCTGGTCGCCGCGAACAGTGGGTTGTGGACCGCCGCGGTGCTCGCCCAGATCGTGCTGGCACCGCTCGCGGGTGGCATCGTCGCGACCGTCGGCGCCACCCCGGCCTTCGTGCTCAACGCCGCCACGTATGCCGTCTCGGCGCTCCTGCTGCTGCGGCTGCAGGTCCCCGGGCGACCCGCCTCGACGGCCGTGGCCGGATCCTGGGCAGCTCGAGTGGGCGCAGGACTGTCGCTGCTGGCGACCGACCGGTTGCTGCGCGTGTTGGCTCTCGGTCAGCTGCTCGCCGCGCTGTCGGCCGGGGCCACCAGCGCCCTGCTCATTGTGCTGGCAGAGCGGCATCTCGGCGTCGGGGCGCAGGGGTTCGGGCTGCTGATCGGCGCCATCGGGATCGGTGCCGTCGCCGGGCCGTTTATGCTCACTCGGCTGACCGATGACCCGCGGCGCCCGGTCTTCGTCTTCGGCCCCTACCTACTGCGCGGTGTCGTCGACGTCGTCGTGGCCAGCCTGAGCGCCCTGCCGGTCGCCTTGGCGGCGATGGCGGCCTACGGGCTGGGCACCTCCACCGGAGCGGTCACCTTCAGCTCGCTGCTGCAGGCGAGCACCCCGGAGGCGTTACGCGGCAGGGTGTTCGCCGGGATGGACCTACTGTGGCAGAGCGGGCGGCTGGTCTCGCTGATCGGCGGGGGGCTGCTCGCTGACGTGTTTGGGATCCGCGCGGTCTACTACCTCGGCGGGATGCTGCTGATGCTCGCGGGCATCGTCGGGTTCACCGGCCTGCGCCACCTGCGCCCACCGGAGTCAGCGGCTGCCCGCTGAGCCGTCACTGCTCGCCGTGCTGGTCGCGGCGCAGGGCCTCGGACAGTGCCAGCTCGCGCGCCAGTGTGGTGACCTGCTGCTCCATCTGACGCAGCCGGCGATAGCTTGCCGCGACATACCCGAGGAAGGTCACGGTCAGCCCGTAGAGCAACAGATCGGCGCCCCGGCCCACTCCGACGGACTTGGCGACCTGGGTCAAGAAGGGTGGGAACAGCACCGCCACTGCCGCCAGTACCACGAAGCCGATAAGCAGCAGCCGCCGCACCGCCTGATGCCGGGCGCCGGCGGTCGAGCGGGTCAGCATCGCGGTGACCACGATGATCGCGGCGATCAGGATCACCTTGATCAGCGGCTGGTCCAGCATGGATGCACCCCGTTCCCTGCCGACGCTGTCATGGCGGTCAATGTCAGGGCCGTCAATATCACTTCAGGATCGAGTCGATCAGGATGTTGACCGCGTTGATCAGCGACTGGCCCTTGGCTCGAGAGTAGTCGGTGTAGAGCACGTGGACCGGGTGCTCGGCCCACGGCAGCTTGGTGCGGCCGAGCTGCAGCACGATCTCGGTGGCGTGCGCCATCCGGTTCTGCTGCAGGTCCAGGCCTCGTGCCGCGTCGCGTCGGATCACCCGCAGGCCGTTGTGCGCATCGGAGAGCCGCATGCCGGTCTGCTGGTTGGTGATCCACACCGCCGTCTTGAGCACCGCCTTCTTGAGTGGCCCCGGCCGGGAGCGCTGGTCCAGGAAGCGGGAGCCGAAGACGATTGCCAGGTCGTCCTGCCGGGCGCGGGCCAGCATCTGCGCGGCATCCTGGGCCCGGTGCTGTCCGTCGGCGTCGAACGTGATGACGTATGTCGCATCGCTCGCCTCGAGCACGTAGCGGATGCCGGTCTGCAGGGCCGCCCCCTGGCCGAGGTTGAACGGGTGCCGGATGACAAGCGCCCCGGCCCGCTCGGCGACCTGCGCACTGGCATCGCTGGAGGCGTCGTCGACACAGACGACGTGGGCGAAGTGGTCCTGAACCTGTGCCAGCACCTCGCCGAGGACGGTCGCCTCGTTGAACAGCGGGATCACCACCCAGGCATCGTCGGCCCGGGGCGATACAGTCATGCGTGCATTCTGGCGCACCCGACCGCACGAGGAGAGCAGTGACGACACGCATCGTGGACAGCGCCGACGTGTCGGCCGACGCAGTGATCGGCGAGGGGAGCTCGATCTGGCACCTCGCGCAGGTGCGCGAGGGAGCCGTGCTCGGGCGCGACTGCGTGATCGGACGTGGTGCCTACATCGGCCCTGACGTGCAGCTCGGCAATGCGTGCAAGGTGCAGAACTACGCGTTGGTGTATGAGCCGGCACGGCTGGCCGACGGGGTGTTCGTCGGCCCGGCGGCGGTGCTGACCAACGATGCGTTCCCGCGGGCGATCAACCCCGACGGGTCGCCCAAGAGCGCGCAGGACTGGGAGGCGGTCGGGGTCACCGTCGGTCACGGCGCCTCGATCGGTGCGCGGGCGGTCTGCGTGGCGCCTGTGCAGATCGGCGCCTGGGCCACGGTCGCGGCCGGTGCCGTCGTCACCCGCGACGTGCCCGACCATGCCCTGGTCGTGGGGGTGCCGGCCCGGCGGGTGGGGTGGGTCGGCCAGGCCGGGGTGCCTCTGCAGGACGACGGGCAGGGCCGGTGGACCTGCCCAACGAGTGGCACGACATACCTGCAGGACGGCGACACCATCAGGCTTCTCGAGTCGACCAATAGGGCGGTGGAACGCAGTGACTGAACGACCCATGATCCCCGCGGCCAAGCCGCTCATCGGCCAGGAGGAGCAGGAGGCCGTCCTGCGGGTGATGGGCTCGGGCATGATCGCCCAGGGGCCGGAGGTCGCCGCCTTCGAGACCGAGTTCGCGGAGGTGCTCGTCGGGGGCCGGGAGTGCGTGGCCGTCAACTCCGGTACCTCGGGTCTGCACCTGGGGCTGATCGCCGCCGGGATCGGACAGGGCGACGAGGTGATCGTGCCGTCGTTCACGTTTGCGGCGACCGCCAACTCGGTGGCGCTGACCGGCGCCACCCCGGTCTTCGCCGACATCAGCGCCGACACCTTCACTCTCGACCCGGCCTCGGTGGCCGAGGCCGTCACCGACCGCACCGCGGCGATCATGCCGGTGCACCTCTACGGACATCCGGCCGATCTCGACGGTCTGCAGGAGGTCGCCGACCGGGCCGGGCTGCAGCTGTTCGAGGACGCCGCCCAGGCGCACGGCGCGACCTACCAGTGTGCGCCGGTCGGCTCGTTCGGCACCTTCGGCATGTTCAGCCTCTACCCGACCAAGAACATGACGTCCGGCGAGGGCGGAATGGTCTCGTGCGCCGACGCGGAGATCGCGCGCGGGCTGCGCCTGCTGCGCAACCAGGGCATGGAGCGGCAGTACGCCAACGAGATCGTCGGGCTCAACAACCGGATGACCGACATCCACGCGGCCATTGGGCGGGTGCAGCTGACCAAGATCCTGGACTGGACGGCCACGCGGCAGGCCAACGCGGCATACCTGGATGAGCACCTGCAGGGCGTGCTGACCCCACCGGTGCGTGGAGGCTGCACGCACGTCTACCACCAGTACACGATCCGGGTGCCCGGTGCCTCCGGTGCCGAGCGCGACCGCGTCATGCAGGCGCTGCGCGAGGAGCACCAGGTCGGCTGCGGGGTCTACTACCCGATCCCCAACCACGAGCTGGTCTCGCTCTCCCGCTTCGCCCCGGCGCACGAGCTGCCCCAGACGGCCCGCGCGGCCGCCGAGGTGATCTCGCTGCCGGTGCACCCATCGCTGTCTCAGGAGGACCTGGAGCGCGTGGTCGAGGCGGTCAACACGGTCGTGCGGGCGGGCGGCTGATGGCGGCCGGTGAACAGGGGGGGCCGCTGCCCGCCGACCGGCCGATCAGGATGGGTCTGATCGGGCTGGGCTCGATGGGCCGGCACCACGCGCGGGTGATCCGCGAGGTGGAGGGTATGCAGCTCGTCGCGGTCGCCGACCCGCTCGGCGACAAGCACGGGGTCGCGGCCGAGCTGAAGGTGCTGGCCGACGTGCGGGCGCTCGTCGCTGCCGGCATCGACGCCGCGATGGTCGCCGTGCCGACCTACCTGCACGAGGAGGTAGGGCTGGCCCTGGCCGCGGCCGGGGTGCACACGATGGTCGAGAAGCCGATTGCTGCCACCGCGGAGTCCGGCCACCGGGTCGCCGAGGCATTCACGCAGGCCGGGTTGGTCGGCTGTGTCGGCTACGTCGAGCGGTGCAACCCCGCGCTGCTGGAGATGCGCCAGCGGATCGAGGCCGGCGACCTCGGCGAGGTCTACCAGATTGCCACGTCGCGGCAGGGGCCCTTCCCCGCCCGGATCGCCGACGTGGGGGTGGTCAAGGACCTGGCCACGCACGACATCGACCTGGCGGCGTGGATCGCGCAGAGTCCGTATGCCGTGGTGTCCGGCCAGGTGACGCACCGCTCGGGGCGCGAGCACGAGGACATGATGGTGGCCTCGGGCCGGTTGGCCAACGGCATCGTCGTCAGCCACATCGTCAACTGGCTGTCCCCGCGCAAGGTCCGCGAGACCGTCGCCACGGGGGAGAAGGGCTCCTTCGTCGCCGACATGCTGAGCGGCGACCTGACCTTCGTGGCCAACGGCGACGTGACTTCGCAGTGGGACCGGGTCTCGGCCTTCCGAGGGGTTTCCGAGGGCGACTCGATCCGCTACGCCATCGCCAAGCGCGAGCCGCTGCGGGTGGAGCAGGAGAACTTCCGCGACGTGCTGTGGGGCAAGCCTGAGGCCGAGTCGCTGGTCGTCTCGATGGAGGAGGGCGTGCACACCTTGACCGTCGTCGAGGCGGTGCTGGAGTCCGCGGCCACGGACCGCACCATCGCGGTGTGACTGACGTGGGCGCTGCGAGCGTGCCGTTGCGCCGTGCCTCCCGAGTACGGGTCGTCCTGGCCACGCGCATCTTCACCCCCGACAGCGCCGCCGCCGCCTTCCGGCTGCAGGCGCTCGTCGACGCGCTTGCCAAACGGGGCGCCGCTGTGGAGGTGCTGACGACCCAGAGCTCCGCGAGCACGCTGATCTCTGATCCGTCAGGACCGGTCGTGGTGCGCCGATGGCCGGTGCGGCGCGACAGCGACGGCTACGTCCGCGGCTACCTGCCTTACCTCAGCTTCGATGCGCCACTGGTGCTGCGGCTGCTGGCCACTGTGCGACCGGATGTCATCGTGGTGGAGCCGCCACCCACGACCGGTGCCGTGGTGCGCGCAGTCAGTGCCGTCCGGTCGGTGTTGACACGACGGCCGGTGCCCTACGTCTACTACGCCGCCGACGTCTGGTCCGACGCCAGTGCCTCGACGGGGGCCCCGCCGCCCGTCGTCGCGGTCCTGCGCGCCCTGGAGCGCTATGCCCTGCGGGGTGCCCGCGACGTCATCGCGGTCTCCGACGGGGTGGCCGAGCGGGTCCGCGACCTGGGTGCCCGTGTCGTGCACGTCGTACCCAACGGCATCGACACGCAAACGTTCGCCCAGCTGGACCCGCAGCCAGAGACGACCCGGAGCAGCAGCCGGACCCGCGACATACCGTCGGGGCCGTTCCTGGTGTATGCAGGCACTGCCTCGGAGTGGCAGGGCGCCGAGGTGTTCGCCGAGGCGATGCGTCTGGTGCTTGCCGAGGTGCCGCAGGCACGGTTGGTCTTCCTCGGGCAGGGGAGCTCTTGGCCCGCCCTGCAGCGGATCGCCGACGAGCTGCCCGACGGAGCAATCGAGCTGCGACAGGTGGCCCCCGTGTGGGCCGCCGCGGCCTGGCAGCGGGCAGCATCGGCGGCGCTGGTCAGCGTGAAGCCGGGCCTGGGCTACGACTTCGCCTACCCGACCAAGGTGCTCGCAGCCCTGGCCTGCGGCACCCGGGTGGTCTACGCCGGTCCCGGCCCGGCCGCAGCCGACCTCACCGAGCAGGGGCTGGGCGACGCGGTGCCGTACGACGTGGACGCGGTCGCTGCCGCGATGGTCCGAGCTCTGCGCGCCGACCCGGACGCATCAGCGGCCCAGCGGCGGGCTATGTGGGTGCAGCAGCACCGGTCTGTGCGTGCGACGGGCGCCGCCGCCGCTGACATCGTCCTGGATACGTGATGACCGTTCCCGGAGTCTGACTTTGTGCGGGGTCATGCACACTCATGGCGCGTGCGCACCCGCCATGAGTGTGCAGCAGGAGCCACGAGCCGAGGCGGCTTTAGGGGGCAGGAGCAGCAGCATTCAGCAACCATCGGGTTGAATACACCCTGAGGATGCGGTAGCGTCTCTTCGCAACCACATGGTTGAGGTGGAAATATGGCTGAGGACCTGTCCCGAGTGTTCGCCGCTCTTGCCGACCCCACCCGGCGCGACATGGTGGCGCGTCTGGCCGCGGGTGACTCCACTGTCGGCCAGCTGGCGACGGCATACGACGTGAGTCTGCAGGCCGTGTCCAAGCACCTGAAGGTGCTCGAACGCTCCGGTCTGGTCAGCCGCAGCCGCGACGCCCAACGCCGGCCGGTGCACCTGGAGGCAGAGGTCTTCGACCTGATGACCAAGTGGATCGAGCGCTACCAGCGAGAGGCGCAGGAGCGGTACTCCCGTCTCGACACCCTGCTGGCGTCCATGAACGACGACGACAGTCACGACGACTACAGCAACCACGACGACAGCCACCACGACGAAAGCCACCACGACGAAAGCCACCCCAGCGATAACACCATCCGACGTAGAGGAGCCGCATCATGAAGGCCACCGACATCAGCACGAGCACCACGACGGTCGAGGCTGACCCCGACCTGCCCATCATCCGGATCACCCGGGACTTCGCTGCCACCTCCGAGCAGCTGTTCCGAGCGCACACCGACCCCGAGCTCTACGCGCAGTGGGTCGGACCGCACGACCTGGTCTGCACCATCGAGCACTGGGACGCGCGCCCCGGCGGCAGCTGGAGCTTCCGGCACTCGCGTGACGGCGAGGAGTTCGGCTTCCGCGGCTGCTTCCACGAGGTCAGGCCCGACCGGGTCGTGCAGACCTTCTGCTTTGACGGACAGCCCGACGACGTGGCGTTGGAGACGCTGTGGTTCGAGGACCTCGGCGGGGGCCGGACCCGGCTGCACGCGCAGTCGCTCGTGGACAGCATGGAAGGCCGCGACGCCTGGCTGGCCAGCGGTATGGAGTCCGGGATCGACGAGGGCTACACCAAGCTCGAGCGGATGCTGGCCGATGGCGCTGTCTGAGAGACCGGCCGACCGTCACCGGCAGGTCGCCACCGGCTTCACCCGGCGGGTCGACGGTGCGCGCCGGTGGGATGCCCAGGCACCGGTGCCGGGCTGGGCTGCGCGCGATGTGGTCCGTCACCTCACCGAGTGGTTTCCGGCCTTCCTGGCAGAGGGTGCCGGGGTCGTGCTCGCCCGAGGGCCGTCGGTCTACGACGACCCGGTGGCCGCGTGGCAGGTTCACGCCAAGGCAGTGCAGGCAGTGCTCGACGACCCGGCGACGAGCGACCGTATGCTGAGCAATCCGCATACCGGCGACGTCCCGCTGGACCAGGCGATCAACCGCTTCTACACCGCAGACGTGTTCATGCACACTTGGGACCTGGCACGGGCTACCGGGCAGGACGACCGGTTGGACGCCGACTTCTGCGCCGACCTGCTGGCCGGCATGCAGGCCATGGAGGAGATCATCCGGGCCTCGGGTCAGTACGGCCCTCGTGTCCCCGTCGCGGAGGATGCCGATGTGCAGAGCAGGTTGCTCGGATTCATCGGCCGCGACCCGGAGTGGTCACCTACAGAGTAGAAGTGCTGCGAGGGGATCCTTCGCGAAGTCGGGTTGGACCCGGGGCATGTTGCCTCGTGTCAAGATGCCCGCTTGGGCTGAGTCGTTGACTCACCAGTGGATGCCCGCGTGCGTGGGGGTCTGAGCTTGGTGCGGGCTGAGTAGACGTGGTGGGTGTTGGCGCGTCGGGTGAGGCGCTGCTGGCGTCGGGCGGCGAGCTCGCGCAGGGTGGCTTGGATGGCGTGGATCTGCTTGCGGGTGGACAGGACATCGAGGGTGTCCAGCTGCTCGGTCAGGCGGGTGCGGTCGGGGTCGGTGAGAACGTCGGGGTGGTCGCGCAGGAGCCGACGTAGCGGTGAGGTGTTTCTGACTTCGCGATAGAGATCTGCGGCGGATCAGACCACATCGGGGGGTCCCGGTGTGGTCGTATCTTCTCGGTTGGCTCGGTGTCTGGCAAGGCGGCGCTGCCGGGCGTGTTGTAGGCCGTCGCGGCGGGCCTGGCGGATGGTCTGTCCGCGGCCTTCGTGCTCGTCGTCTGGGGTCACATAACCCACGCCCTGGTGCAACCTGACCGTGTTGTAGTGCACCCGGGTGACGTCGAGCTCGGCCCGCAGGGTGGCCGGGTCTCTGATCGCGAGCAGGTGCG
>JAABUN010006098.1_pt1 | contig 14209 bp, 11 predicted proteins | sample 5559311 | NCBI WGS metagenome assembly JAABUN01 (sample SAMN10711877, study PRJNA513370) | rock metagenome | isolation source: Antarctica rocks | place: Antarctica: Victoria Land, Siegfried Peak sud | reverse complement strand
GGTCAGGGTCCCCTCGGGGCCCGGCAGCCGCTCGATCTCCTCGAGGGTACGCACCCGCCCGGGCGCGACCAGGGCCAGCCGCTCCCCGGAGCCGGTGACCACGTCGAGGCTCAGGAGGTTGTCCGAGGTCGTACCCCACGCCACCGAGTGCGCCCCGCAGGCGTTGTTGGCGATCATCCCGCCCAGGGTCGCTCGGCTCGCCGACGACGGGTCGGCTCCAAAGGTCAGGCCGTGCGGCGCGGCGGCCGCGATCAGGTCGGTGAGCACGACCCCGGGTTGCACGGTCGCGGTCCGGGCCACCGGGTCGAGGTCGAGGATTGAGGTGAGGTGACGTGAGACGTCGACGACCACCCCGCCTAGCGCGTTGCCGGCCATGGTGGTGCCGCCGCCGCGCAGCACGGTGGGCGCACCACTCTCCCTGGTCGCCGCGAGGGTGGCGACCAGGTCGTCCTCGTCCAGCGGGGTGACCACGGCGTCCGGGACGACCCGGTAGTTGCTGGCGTCCACCGCATACAGCGCCTTGGCGGTGGCGTCGGTGGCGACCCGGCCTCGCACGTCGGCGCGGAGCCGGGCGATCGTCGCCGCTACGTCATACGTCATACCGGCCCATTGTGCAGTGACGGACCGAGGTGTTACGACGGGCGGGTAGGCAGTCACGGACGGAGGTGCAGCGACCGGCAGCCTCGCCGCGGCGAGGCAGTCGACTACCCGCCCATCGCGATGCCGATGTACTTCGTCTCCAGATACTCCTCTATCCCGACCGAGCCGCCCTCACGGCCCAGCCCGGACTCCTTGACACCGCCGAACGGCGCATAGGGGTTGGAGACGACCCCCTGGTTGAGGCCGACCATCCCGGCCTCGATCCGCTCGGCGACGCGCAGCGCCCGGCGCAGGTTGTTGGTGAAGACATAGGCGACCAGCCCGTATGGCGTGTCATTGGCGGCGGCGACGGCCTCGTCCTCGGTGTCGAAGGGGATGAGTGCTGCCACCGGCCCGAAGATCTCCTCACCTGTCATCTGCGCGTCGGGGTCGACCCCGGTGAGCACGGTCGGTGGGTAGAAGTAGCCGGGACCCTCGGGGCGCTCGGCACCGGTCAGCACCTGCGCGCCACGGCCAACCGCGTCCCGGACCAGCGCGTCAACCTTGTCCTGGGCCGCCTCGTCGATCAACGGGCCGACCTTGCTTTTCTCCTGCGCGCCGTCGCCCACGGTGAGCGCCGACATCTCGGAGGCCAGTCGTTGCCCGAACTGCTCAATCAGCGAGGAGTGCACGTAGATCCGGTTGGCGGCGGTGCAGGCCTCCCCCATGTTGCGCATCTTGGCCTGCATGCACCCCGCCACCGCCTCGTCCAGGTCGGCGTCCTCGAAGACGATGAACGGCGCGTTGCCACCCAGCTCCATCGAGGCGCGCAGCACCTTGTCGGCAGACTGCTCCAGCAGGATCTTGCCGATCTTGGTGGAACCGGTGAACGACAGCTTGCGCGCATCGCCGGAGCGGATCAGCGGCTCCATGACCGCTCCCGCATCCATGGCCGGGATGATGTTGACCACCCCGTCGGGCACCCCGGCCTCTGTGAGGACCTCGGCCAGGGCCAGCATGGACAGCGGCGTCTGGTGAGCCGGCTTGAGCACGCTCGTGCACCCTGCCGCGAGCGCTGGCCCGAGCTTGCGGGTGCCCATCGCCATCGGGAAGTTCCACGGTGTGATCAGCAGGCAGGGGCCGACCGGCGCCTTGGTCACCAAGAACCGAGCGCCCCCCTGGGGCGAGGCCTGGTAGCCGCCTTCGATGCGCAGCGCCTCGCCCGCGAAGTGCCGGAAGAACTCCGCCGCATACGCGATCTCACCCTTGGCCTCCGCGAACGGCTTGCCCATCTCCAGGGTCATCAGCAGACCCAGCTCGTCCTGCCGCTCCAGCAACAGCTCAAAGGCCCGCAGGAGTATGCCGTGCCGCTCCAGCGGGGTGGTCGCGGCGAAGCCGGCCTGCGCGGCGACTGCGGCGTCCAGCGCCCGACGACCGTCCCGCGGGGTTGCGTCGGCGACTGCGCACAGCACCTCACCCGTGGCCGGGTTGAGCACGTCGAAGCTCGCACCTCCCTCGGCGTCGACGAACTCGCCGTCGATGAACAGCTGGGTCGGTGTCCCCGCGATCAGCTCGGCGACGTCGGCGGGCCTCGTGCTCATAGGTCTGCTCCCTCTGCATTCTTGGCTGTGGGCCACGTTACGCCCAGGTCGTCCACGGGGGAGCTGGCGACCTCAGAGGTTGCCGCGCTTGTCCTGCTCGCGCTCGATCGCCTCGAACAGCGCCTTGAAGTTGCCCTTGCCGAAGCCCAGCGACCCGTGCCGCTCGATCAGCTCGAAGAACACCGTGGGCCGGTCCTGCAGGGGGCGTGTGAAGATCTGCAGCAGGTAGCCGTCCTCGTCGCGGTCGACCAGGATGCCGCGCTGCTGCAGCTCCTCGATCGGCACCCGGACCGCCCCGATCCGCTCGCGCAGCGCCGGGTCCTTGTAGTAGGAGTCGGGCGTGGCCAGGAACTCCACACCCTCACGGCGCAGCTCATCGACGGTGCGCAGGATGTCGTTGGTCGCCAGGGCGAGATGCTGGGCGCCGGGGCCGCGGTAGAAGTCGAGATACTCATCGATCTGCGAGCGCTTCTTGCCCACCGCCGGCTCGTTGAGCGGGAACTTGACCCGGTGGTTGCCGTTGGCCACGACCTTGCTCATCAACGCCGAGTAGTCGGTGGCGATGTCGTCACCGATGAACTCGGCCATGTTGATGAAGCCCATGACCCGGTTGTAGAAGGCGACCCACTCATCCATCTTGCCGAGCTCGACGTTGCCGACGATGTGGTCCAGGGCCTGGAACAGCCGCTTGGGAGCACCCTCGCGCTTCGCATAGCTCGAGGCCCGCTTCACGTAGCCGGGCAGGTAGGGGCCCGCATAGTCGCCGCGCTGCACGAGGGTATGCCGGGTCTCACCGTAGGTGGCGATCGCCGCGACCCGCACGGTGCCGTGCTCGTCGCTGCGGTCGGTCGGGTCGGACAGCACCGTCGCACCGGCCCGTCGAGCGTGCGCGATGCAGCGGTCGACGTCGGGCACCTCCAAGGAGATGTCGACGACCCCGTCGCCGTGCTGCCGCACGTGCTCGTGCAGCGGGCTGTCCGGGTCGACCCCGCCCTTGACGACGAACCGGATCGAGCCGGAGCGCAGCACGAACGCCCTGTGGTCACGGTTGCCGGTCTCCGGCCCGGAGTAGGCCACCAGCTCCATCCCGAACGCCGACTGGTAGAAGTGCGCCGTCTGCGTGGCATTGCCGACGACGAAGACGATCGCGTCCCACCCGGTCACCGGGAAGACATCGGTGGACTCGTCGTAGGGCACCAGCCCGACCAGCTGCTTGAGCTGGTCCAGGTCGAGGTGGGCGTCCCGCTCCTGCTCGGTCAGGCTGGCCGTCGTCTGGGTCATCCCCTCAGGATCCGGTGAGGAGCAGCACTGCGCAACAGCGGGGGTATGCAGTGGCCACATTGCACACAATGCTGCCCATCATCGGCGATCGGGTGGACACTATGACCATGCCCGCGGACACCGCATACACCTTGGACAGCCTCGACGCACGACTGCTCGACCTGCTGCACGAGGACCCGCAGATCGGTGTGCTCGGCGCCGCACGTGTGCTGGGGGTGGCCCGGGGCACCGTGCAGAGCCGACTCGACCGGATGGTGGCGCGCGGCGTGATCACCACCTTTGCGCCACGGCTCGACCCGGGTGCGATGGGCTACCCGGTGACGGCGTTCGCCACCCTGGAGATCCGGCAGGGCACCGGCTCCGAGCCCGTCGTGAGGCACCTGACCTCGATCCCCGAGGTGCTGGAGGCCCATACGATCACCGGCGACGGCGACCTGATGCTGCGGGTGGTAGCCCGCGACAACGCCGACCTGCAGCGCGTCATCGACCTCGTGGTGCGGCACGAGCTGGTCGAGCGCTCGTCGACGGTGATCGCGTTGTCGACCAAGATCGCGCCGCGGATCCAGCAGCTGGTGACCGCGGCGGCCGGTCCGACGCACGGCCAGCAGAGCTGACCCGCCAGGTCACGCTCAGGTGTGGGCGGCGTCGTCCATGCCTCGCTCCTCGAGCCGGATGACGTGCTGCACCGCGTTGATCAGGGCCAGGTGGGTGAAGGCCTGCGGGAAGTTGCCCAGGTGCTGGCCCGACTCGGCGTCGATCTCCTCTGCGTAGAGGTTCAGCGGCCCCGACATCGACAGGAGCTTGGCGCACAGTCTGCTGGCGCGTTTGCCCTCGCCGATCTCACACAGGGCAGCGACCAGCCAGAACGAACAGATGGTGAAGGTGCCCTCCTCGCCCTCGAACCCGTCGTCGGTCTCCTCCACCTTGTAGCGCAGCACCAGCCCGCCGACCGTCAGCTCGTCGGCGATGGCCAACACCGTGGCCCGGATGATGGGGTCGTCGGGGGGCAGGAAACGCAGCAGCGGGGCCAGTAGCAAGGAGGCATCGAGCGCGTCGGTGCCGTAGTACTGGGTCAGCACCCCCCGCTTGTCGACCCCGTGCTCCAGGATGTCGTCCTTGATCTCCTGTGCCTCCGCGTCCCACTTCTTCGACTTGTCGGCCTCACCGAACAGTGTGGCCAGGCGCGCCCCGCGGTCCAGCGCGACCCAGCACATCATCTTGGAGGAGGTGAAGTGCTTGGGCTCGCCGCGCACCTCCCAGATGCCGGCGTCGGGATCGCGCCAGTGCTTCATCGCCTCCTCCACCTGCATCTCCAGGATCGGCCAGACCCGGTTGTCCAGGTGGTCCACCGACTTCACATGCAGATAGACCGAGTCGAGCAAGGCACCCCATACGTCGTGCTGGCGCTGGGCGTATGCCGCGTTGCCGATCCGCACCGGTCGCGACCCGGCATACCCCGGCAGGTGGTCCAGCTCGTGCTCGGTCAGCTCACGCTCACCGCCGATGCCGTACATGATCTGCAGGTCGTTGTCGGTGCTGGCGATGTCGGCAATGAAGGCGAAGAAGTCGAGAGCCTCCCAGTCGAAGCCGAGGGAGTACAGCCCCCACAGCGCGAACGTGGCGTCCCGGATCCAGGTATAGCGGTAGTCGTAGTTGCGTTCCCCGCCGATGGTTTCGGGCAGCGAGGTCGTGCCGGCCGCGGCGATCGCGCCAGTGGGGGCGTAGGTCAGACCCTTGAGGGTCAGCGCGCTGCGCTGCAGGTAGGTCCGCCAAGGATGGTCCGGGAAGGTGCCCCGCGCCAGCCAGTGCTGCCAGTGGTGCGCCGTCCAGACCTGGCGCTTGTAGGCGTCGTCGTGGTCCACCGGCGGCGGGGCGCCGTTCCACGACACAGCCACGAAGCGCGAGTCACCAGCCCGCAGCAAGGTCCGCGATTGGGCCTGGCCACCCTCGAAGCCCAGCTTCATGTCCGAGGTCAGGGTCAGCTCCTGCTCGACGCCCTCCGCCGTGGCCACCGCCTGGTGGTAGTCGTCGTTGGTATAGCTCCAGGTGACGTGCTTGCGCCCGTAGTCGAAGACCGGCTCGCAGTCCATCGTCGTCTGCACCTCACCCGAGACACAGCGGATCGTGCGCAGCAGGATGTGCTCGGCCTCGTAGTCGGTGGGTGTGCGGCGGTAGGTGCGGGACCGGTCGTCACTGTGGTGCCACGGGCCGATGATCAGCGCGTCCCGCACGATCATCCAGCCGCTGTCGGTGCCCCAGCTGGTCTCCAGCACCATCGTCCCAGGCAGGTAGCGGCGCGCCGCGGGGACCCGGACGTCCGTCGGGGCAAGTCCGAACGAGCCGGCGTGTCGGCCGAGCACCCGGCCGAACATACTGGGCGAGTCGAAGCGCGGGATGCACATCCAGTCGATGGACCCGCCCGGCGATACCAGGGCCAGCACCTCACCGTCACTCAGGAAACCGTAGTCGCCGATCGGCACGTCGGACTGTGACCCCTGGGGTCCGGAGGTGGGCGCTTCACTCATGCCCGAACTATCCCGGTGTCCCCTCTTTGTGGCAACCCGGCTACGGACGACAACCCTGGTGATGCCCCTGGCTGTCGGGAGCCGGACACCGAAGTCGTGGCCCTGCGCAACCACTAGCATGACGCTGGCAACATGAGCCACGTCATACCCACAGCAGCTACCCCACAGCAGCTACCCCACAGCAGAGGACGGACGTATGCGGATCGGGATCCTGACCGGCGGAGGCGATGTGCCCGGGCTCAACCCGTGCATCAAGGCGGTGGTCAACCGGGTGCACGACGAGGGCCACGAGGTCGTCGGCATCCGCCGTGGTTGGGGCGGTCTGGCCACCGCCAACCCTGATGACCCGGCCACGCTCGAAGCCAACTTCATCCGGCTTGACCCCGAGCGAGTGCGCACGGTCGACCGCAGCGGCGGCACGTTCTTGCACAGCTCGCGCACCAACCCCGGCCGGATGCGCACCAGCGAGGTCCCCGACTTCCTGCGTGACCAGGCCACCGGCGACGGCCCGCACGACTTCACCAAGCACGCGCTGCGGGTGCTGGAGCACATGGGCATCGACGTGCTGATCCCCATCGGCGGCGACGACACCCTGTCCTACGGGCTGCGGATGCACACCGAGGGCGTGCCCACGATCGCCATCCCCAAGACGATGGACAACGACGTGCACGGCACTGACTACTGCATCGGCTTCTCCACCGCCATCACCCGTGGCGTGCAGTTCATCCACAACCTGCGCACCTCGACCGGCTCGCACGAGCGGATCGCCGTCGTCGAGCTGTTCGGCCGCTACAGCGGCGAGACCTCGCTGATCACCGCATACCTCGCGGGGGTTGACCGGGCGCTGATCTCCGAGGTGCCGTTCGACATCGACCGGGTCAGCGAGCTGATCGTGGCCGACAAGAAGCGCAACCCCTCCTCCTACGCGATGCTGACCATCTCCGAGGGCGCGACGATCCAGGGCGGCGACATGATGCAGTCCGGCGAGGCCGACGCCTACGGCCACCGCAAGCTCGGCGGCATTGGCCAGCAGACCGGCGAGCTGATCAAGGAGCGCACCGGCGAGGGCATCGTCTACCAGCAGGTCGGCTATCTGATGCGCTCCGGGAGCCCCGACTCCCTGGACCTGATGGTCGCCACCAACTACGCGGTGATGGCCGCCGACCTGGCCCTGGACGGCTCGACGGGGCGGATGGTGGCGCTGCGCAACGGCACCTACACCAGCGTCCCGATCTCGGTCACCGGCGAGGGCGTCAAGCGGGTCGACATCGACGAGCTGTATGACGTGAGCCAGTACCGCCCCAAGGTGCGACACGTGCGCGGCAAGCCGATGTTCCTCTACTGACCCCCGCCCCACCTTCGCCACCCCCAGCCACATAGACCGACCTCCAGCGTCATGCATGACGCTGGAGGTCGGCTTTGTGGCTGGGGGTGGGGGAGAGAGCTCAGCTCAGATCGGAGTGTCGCCGCCGCAGGTAGCGCCGCTCGCCTTTGCTCGCATCAGCCGGCTGTCCATCGTGCGCTCGGGCACCCAGGAGGGACCGTGCGATCTGCACGGTCGAGAGCTCGGCAACGTCGCAGGGTCAACGCGACCTGGGCCGGGGTGTGTAACGCCCAGTGGGCGCAGCCGAAGATCATGGACAGCCGGTCATCGGCGATGGTGTTGCGCTCGGCCTGCGTGCGGCTGGTCAGCGCGAGCCGGGCCTAGCGCCGGTCGTCGAACCGAGCCTCCCGACGCAGCACGTCGATGGCCGACCGCCTCGCCACCGTGAGCAGCCAGCCGCGGGGGCTGGTCGGCATACCGTCGCTCGGCCACTGCCTGTTGGCCGAGGAACGCCGCCTGAGCGGCGTCGTCGGCCAGCGCGAGGTTTCGAGGTGGGCGTGCCGGGCTTCGGCCGGTCCTGCGGGGCGGCATACAACAGCAGCATGGACTTCACGGGGGGATCCTCTCCTGTGGTGGGGCCTGACATCAGGGTGTCGAACGGGCCTGCCTCAGATGGACACCCCCAGCCAGTAAGCCGACCTCCAGCGTCATATATGGCGCTAGAAGTCGGCTTAAGTGGCTGGGGGTGAGGTCTGGGCGGCGCAGCCCCAGCCCCCGGGTCTACCGGCGGCCGACGAACCACCGGCGCAGGGTGTCGGTGCGCGACAGCACGTGCTCGCTGCTGGCGGTGGCCAGCTCCGGCCCACCGCAGGCACGCCGCAGCTCGGCGTGCACGATCGCGTGCGACTGCCCGGACTTGCGGGCGTATGCCGACACCAGCGTGTTGAGCTCCTTGCGGTGCTGCCCCAACGCCCGGTGCGCGGCCACCTGCTCAGCCGCCGCCCGCCCGCCGTCGCCGCGTTGCTGGGAGCGCTGGCGGTCGCGCAGCACGTGCGCCACCTGGTCGGGCTCCAGCAGTCCGGGAAGGCCCAGGTAGTCCTGTTCCTCCTCGCTGCCCGGCACCGAGCCGAGCCCGAACTGCTGAGCGTCGAAGAGGACATGGTCGAACTGAGCGTCGGACGCCAGCGCCTCGAAGGCTCCGGCGGAGTCCAGCGCCTGCTCGCCTTGCTGCGCCTGAGCCAGCAGACCCTCCTCCGGGGACCACAGATCCTCCTCCTCGCGCTCGTCGCCGCGGCGGTTCAGGGCGTGGTCGCGCTCCAGCTCCAGGTTGCCGGCGTGCGCCAGGATCAGCGGGACACTGGGCAAAAAGATCGACGCGGTCTCGCCGCGGCGCCGGGCCCGGACGAACCGGCCGATCGCCTGGGCGAAGTACAACGGGGTTGAGGTCGAGGTGGCATAGACGCCGACGCACAGTCGTGGCACGTCGACGCCCTCGGACACCATCCGCACCGCCACCATCCACCGGCTGTCGTTGCCCGCGAACTCCTCGATCCGCCCGGAGGCGCCCGCGTCGTCGGAGAGCACCACGGTCACCGGCTCCCCGCAGATCTGCTCCAGCCGTGTCGCGTAGGCCCGGGCCGTGCGCTGGTCGGTCGCGATGACCAGCCCCCCGGCGTCCGGCACGTGCCGACGCACCTCGGCGAGCCGGGTGTCCGCCGCCCGGAGCACCGCCGGCACCCACTCCCCCGCCGGGTCCAGCGCGGTGCGCCAGGCCTGCGCGGTGACGTCCTTGGTCAGCGGCTCCCCCAGCCGGGCCGCCACCTCGTCGCCAGCCCGGGTGCGCCACCGCATACTCCCGCTGTAGGCCAAGAACAGCACCGGTCGCACGACACCGTCGCGCAGCCCCTCGGCATACCCGTAGGTGTAGTCGGCGGCCGAACGCAACACCCCGGACTCATCCAGCTCGTAGCGCACGAACGGGATGGCCGCGGTGTCGGAGCGGAACGGGGTGCCGGTCAACGCCAGTCGCCGGGTCGCCGGCTCGAACGCCTCCCGCATCGCCTCCCCCCAGGAGCGCGCATCACCTCCGTGGTGCACTTCGTCGAGAATGACCAGCGTGCGGGCGGCCTGCGTGCGGGCGCGGTGCAACAGCGGCTTGCTGGCCACGCCGGCGTAGGTGACCACGACACCCCGAAAGTCCTGCCCGTGCCGGCCCTGCGCGTTGCTGAACCGAGGGTCGATCCGGATGCCGACCTTGGCCGCGGCATCAGCCCACTGGGTGCGCAGGTGCTCGGTCGGCGCGACCACCGTGACCCGTTCGATCTCGCCTCGGTCCAACAGCTCCGTGGCCACCCGCAGCGCGAAGGTCGTCTTGCCGGCACCCGGCGTCGCGACCGCCAAGAAGTCGCGCGGCGCCTGCTCCAGGTATGTCGTGAGCGCCTCGACCTGCCAGGCGCGCAGCTTGTCGGCGGTGCCCCACGCCGCGCGCCCCGGATAGGCCGGGGGCAGCTGCGAAGCGGCGCTGGTGCTCATCGCCGTAGAGGATAAGCAGGTCGGGCCGCCCGACATGCCCGGGGCCGCGTTCATGGCCTTCCGTGGGGCCAGCGTGTTAGGGCGTGTCGGCGGTCGACGGAGCGTTGAACGGCAGCTGCGGCGCTGCCGGGGTGCGGCTACTTTCCGCCGTCCTGCGGGGCCTTGAGCCCGTCGTAGATCTCCTGGCAGGTGGGGCAGACCGGGAACTTCTTGGGGTCGCGCCCGGGCACCCAGATCTTGCCGCACAGCGCGGTGACCGGCTCACCGGACATTGCGCTCTCCATGATCTTCTCCTTGCGCACGTAGTGCGCGAAGCGCTCATGGTCACCGGGCTCGCTCAGCTCGGGGGCGTGCCTCGTGTCCTCACGCTCGAGGAGAGCGGTGCGGGTGTCCGGCCCGGTGGGGGCCTCAGGCGACTCCAGCGGCTGGGTCATGGTGTGCGTCACTCGCTCCATACCTCCACTGTATGCCGTGCGCTAGTTGCGCTCCGGGTGCTCGGTCCACGTGGTCACCAGGGACAGGCTGTTGCGTTGGCGCAGCAGCACGTGCTGCCACAGGCCTTCGGTATCACTCCAAAACGGGTCGTCGTCCTCCCGAGGCACCACGAACCAGGCGCCGTCGGCGATCTCTGCTTCCAGCTGCTGCGCGGACCACCCGGCATACCCGACGAAGATCCGCACCTGCCCCACCTGCGGCACCACGATCTGCGGGGGTGCGTCCAGGTCGACCAGGCCGAGCCCGTCCAAGGCGATCTGCACCCCCACCACCGCGTCGTCCTGCGCCAGCGACGGGATACCCGAGAGACCCATCGCACTGTCCATGCCGACCGGACCTCCTTGGTAGAGCCGCGGCGGGTTGACGACGTGGCTGTGCCAGTCCGGCAGCACTGCGGAGACCTCGGCGTCCATCGGCTTGTTGAGGATCAGGCCCTGCGCCCCGTCGGGTCCGTGCGTGAGCAACAGCACCACCGAGCGCTCGAAGAGGCCACTGGTGCGGGGGGTGGCAACCAGCAGCCGTCCAGCCAGCGGCGGAGCGCTCACGGCCGGCTCCGGTCGCGGGTCCGCTCAGCCCGGGTGCTGTCACGCCTGCTCCACGGCTGAGCCAGCAGCGCGCCGAGGGCGATACCGGTCAGGTCGGCCACGGTGTCCCACGCGTCCAGCTGGCGACCAGTCGCCACCCACGCCTGCAGCGGTTCGCTGAGCAGCGCGTGCAGCACCAGGACCGCCCAGGGCCAGACCCGCGACAGCAGTAGCGCCACCACCGCCGGGAGGGCGAACATCGTGACGTGGAGGAGCTTGTCGGCATACGGAGGAGCAGGCGTGTCCGGCCCCTTCACGACATACAGCAGGCACACCTGTAGGGCCAGCAGGAGCACGAACGCGGCCCAGAGCCCGCCGCGGCGATGGTCACGAGAGATCGTGGGGCTCCCGACCACCGATCGCCTGGGATCGGGCTCGAGCGACCTGCTCGACCGCCTGGGCGACCGCCTTGGTCGCCTTGGGGTTGAACACACTGGGCACGATGTAGGTCGGGTTGCGCTCGTCCTCACCGACCACGTCGGACAGTGCGACCGCGGCAGCCAGCAGCATGTCGTCGGTGACCTGGTCGGTGCCTGCGTCGATGAGACCGCGGAAGACGCCGGGGAAGACCAGCACGTTGTTGATCTGGTTGGCGAAGTCGCTGCGGCCGGTTGCCACGACCGTGGCGTGTTTGCCTGCTTCGTTGGGGTCGACCTCGGGCACCGGGTTGGCCATGGCGAAGACGATGGCGTCCGTGGCCATGGTGGCGATGTCGTCACCGGTCAGGATGTTGCCTGCGGAGACACCGATGAAGACGTCGGCATCGCGCAGAGCAGCCTTCAACGTGCCGGTGGCACCGGCGGCGTTGGTGTGCTCGGCGATCCACTGCATGTTCTCGTCGTCTCCCCCGGCGATGTCATCGCGCTCGGCGTGCAGCAGGCCGTGCACGTCAGCCACCACCAGGTCCTGCGCCCCCGCCTTGACGAGCAGCCGGATGATCGCCGTGCCGGCGGCGCCGGCCCCGGACATCACGATCCGCACGTCCTCGATCCGCTTGCCGACCACGCGCAGGGCGTTGCGCAACGCCGCCAGCGCCACGATCGCCGTGCCGTGCTGGTCGTCGTGGAAGACCGGGATGTTCAGCTCGTCGCGCAGGCGCCGCTCTATGTAGAAGCACCGGGGGGCGGAGATGTCCTCCAGGTTGATCCCGGCGAACCCCGGGGAGATCGCCTTAACGATGGACACGATCTCATCGGCGTCTGTGGTGTCCAGACAGATCGGGAAGGCGTCAATGCCGGCGAACCGCTTGAACAGCGCAGCCTTGCCTTCCATCACCGGCATCGCGGCCAACGGGCCGATGTTGCCTAGCCCAAGGACCGCGGTGCCGTCGGTGACCACGGCAACGGTGTTGCGCTTGATGGTCAGCCGCCGTGCATCCTCCGGGTTCTCCGCGATTGCCAGGCAGATCTTGGCCACCCCCGGGGTGTAGACCAGCGACAGGTCGTCGCGGTTGCGGATCGGCAGCTTGGACTCCACGCTTAGCTTGCCGCCGAGGTGCACCAGGAAGACCCGGTCGCTGACCTTGCCGATCTCGACGCCGTGCACTTCGCGCATCGCAGCAACGACCTGCCCGGCGTGCTCGTCGCCGTGGGTGGCGATCGTGAGGTCAGCCTGCAGCCGCTGGGTGCCTGACTCGGTGATGTCCACCGCGGTGACCATGCCGCCCGCCTTTTCGACGGCACCGGTGATCTCGCTAACGGCGGTGACCCGGGCGGGCAGCTCCAGCCGGACAGTGATGGAGTTGGACACGGACGGCACGGGGCTCATGGCGTCATTGTGGCGTATGTCGGGCGGGTCCGGCTGGGAATCGTAGGGCGGTTCGGCGGGTTGGCACCCCCATGAGTACCGTTGAGCTAACCGCACAGACCTTCGACCAGACCCTCACGGATAACGACATCGTGCTCGTGGACTGGTGGGCCGAGTGGTGCGGCCCCTGCAAGCAGTTCGCACCCGTCTACGAGCTGGCAGCCAGCAGCCACGCGGATGTCGTCTTCGGCAAGGTCGACACTGAGAGCGAGCGGGAGCTGGCTGGTGGGGCCAACATCACGTCCATCCCCACCGTGATGGCCTTCCGCGAGGGCATCCTGGTCTTCGCCCAACCCGGCGCGCTGCCCGCCCCTGCGCTCGAGTCGCGATCACCCAGGTCAAGGAGCTCGACATGGACGACGTGCGCACAAAGATGGCCGAGCAGGAGGCCACGGTCGACAGCGCCGCGAGCAGCGGTTGAGACCAGACCTCACCAGCGTGTTCATCTCCAGCTCGAACCCGTCCTCAGTGATGGGCGCGCAAAAACGGCGACCGTCCCGCCAAGGTGGACAGCGGCAACCGCCAATCTGACGAGGTTGAAGGCACGACGCAGTCCCCCGCCGTGTCTGCGCCCGGACCGCGGGTCAGCTCGCGGACCTGCTGCGGGATCTGCGGGCCGAAGCCCTCCTCTCCAGACCTTCCGGTCGCCAGTACGTGGTCTTAGCCGCAGGCCTCCGGGTCGGCCACCCTGGCCGCCTTCGTCGGCGTCGTGATGCCCGTCGAACCCTGCAACGAGGCGAGATGGGCGCACGAAAGCGCGAGGGCGCCGCTGGGCCTGGTGAGCAAAACCGGGTCGTCTAGACCCCCGGAGCTCGGCCTGTCGCCCAGTTGCGCGGGGTCGTGTACACCCAATGCATGGCCGCGGCCACCTGGTCGTCTACCCGGTGGCCACGGCCACTTGGTCGTCTATCCGCCTGGGATGCGCAGCAGCGTGTTCTGAGGCCTGGCGATGAACTTGGCGTAACTGCCAAGACCTGGTGGCCGGGGTACGCGGTTGCCACGCAGAGGTTGTCCTGACCGCGGACGCGCATCACGCACTGTCCGTCAGCGGGGTGGGGCATCTGAACGACGCGGTCGCCGGGAGGCCACCGCGTGACGGCTCGGCCCACGTCCACGACCTCGCCAGCGCCGCCTCGGCCAAACTGGAACGGCAGAGGCCACGGCGGCTGTCCCGGGAGCGGGTTCGCGGGCAGCCCAGTCCGGGACTTCAGAGACGACGTCTACTGCCTCCGTAGTTCGGCACCGCGTCCTTCACGTGTGGCGGCTTGGCCCGGGCCAGTTGGGGGTGCTCGCAATTGGCACCGAACCCAGGCTGTGACAGCAGTAAGACAGAAATTCTGGCGTTATACGGCTTCGCCTGGCTGCATCTGTCCACACGCACGAAGCCCCCAGTCCCGCATTGACCGGCGGAAACTAGGGACTTACGTGCGACTACACGTGCGGTGTGACCACGGTGGTGGAGGTGGCGGGAAACTCCATGCC